>Ga0302326_10003270_pt1 | contig 38359 bp, 25 predicted proteins | sample Palsa_T0_3_FD_202264 | JGI IMG/M metagenome (GOLD analysis project Ga0302326, IMG submission 202264) | Peat permafrost microbial communities from Stordalen Mire near Abisko, Sweden - Palsa_T0_3 | ecosystem: Environmental > Terrestrial > Soil > Palsa > Peat permafrost | place: Sweden: Abisko... | reverse complement strand
GCAACACGTTTGTGTTGTTCTCGACGACGACCCCGGACGCGATTTGGGAATGATGCGCCAGCCTGGGCATCGCTTCTTCTTCAAGGCGTCTGAAATCGAGCCCATGGAGCAATCGGCGCTTGATGAACCAGAGAAGAATTCAAGAGCCGCTGCGGTGAAGCCGCGAATCCTGGTGGCCGGTATCGGCAACATTTTTCATGGCGACGATGGATTCGGCGTGGAGGTTGCGCGGCGGCTGATGAGCCGCGAACTGCCGGCAGCGGCGCGCGTGGTGGACTTCGGCGTGCGCGGCCTCGACCTGGTTTATGCCATGCAGGATGGCTATGAAACCACCATCCTCATTGACGCATTTCCTCATGGCCAGCCGCCGGGAACTGTCTCCCTGGTCAAGCCGGATACAGAACAAATTCCAGACGGCCCCGGCAATCTTGTCGAGCCGCACAGTATGAATCCGATGAACGTGCTGCGCATGGCGAAAGCAATGAATGGATCACTGAATCAGGTGCTGCTGATTGGCTGCGAACCCGCCACGCTGGGCGGCGACGAGGGACGCATGGGCCTGAGCGAGCCGGTTGAGCAGGCGATTGAGAAAGCGGTGAACGCGACCGAAGCGCTGGTGAAGCGAATTCTCGACGGCGAATCAATTTGAACGAATCAAATAAGGAGAACTCGGATGACAACGGATCTGGTTGAATCGACCACCAATGGATTTGGAAATGACAAGGAGACGCTGTACATGTTCGGCGGCGTGGCGATGATTGTGTTCGGCGCGGGATTGATTCTTGCCAATCCTGTCATTCGCCGCTACATGTCGCAGCTTGGAGTGGGCAACCTTGCCCAGACCGTGATGCCGGACGTGGAGCGCTACTTCAAATTGCGATCCATGTGAAGGCCATCCCAATCGACAAAAGCGCAACAATCCCACCCGTCAGAAGGGGGCATGCGAATTCGTGACCGATTCCAGTAACGCCGCAGAGACAGGTCTTTCGCACTTTGTCGTAGATGCGAGATCAAGCAGGTTCACGGTGCAAGCCTTCGCCACGGGGATTCTGTCAGCGATGGGCCACAACCCCACGATTGGAATCGGCAAGTTCAGCGGCGAAGTGGACTTCAACGCCGAAGCGCTTGAGGGGCACGGCTTCCGCCTGTCGATTGAGGCTGCATCCCTGGGCGTACTGGACGACATCAGCGACAAAGACCGGCGCGAGATTGAGCGGATCATGAAGGACCAGGTGCTTGAGATCGCGAAGTATCCCGAGATTCAATATGAGGCTTCGGTCGCGTCCATTACGCGCATGAGCGATTCGTTATACTCTGCCTCGCTCAACGGCACTTTGACGCTGCACGGAGTCGCGCGCAAACAGCCGGTGACCGCCCGGATCGCGGTCTTCGACGAGATGCTGCGGGCGTCGGGCGACTTCACGCTCAGCCAATCCGACTATCAAATCAAGCCGGTGGTTGTGATGGGAGGGGCCATGAAGCTGAAGGACGAACTCAAGTTTTCTTTCGAGATGGTGGCGCGCGTCAAGCCGTGAAAATTCGAGCGTCGAGCTATCCCGCCCCGCCCGCAAAAACAAGAACGCGGTGCCCCGACCCAAAGGGAACTCGGGCGCCCAGGTAGGGCACCCATACTCATCTGTCGATGTGAAGCAGTCGCCTCATTGCGCCTGGCGAAAGCAGATATTCTCCCCATCCAGCCGGTACTCGGCGGAGCAGACATCGCCGCCGCAGATCATCGTTTCTCCGCCGCAAAGCTGGCGGCGCGTGATCAGCCCCAATGTTCCGCAGCGAGGGCACGACATCACGGCGACAAAGGGGTTTTCCGCGTGACCCATCTTCGCCTGGTTTTCCAGAACGAAAACTGTCCCTGGGTCCATTCTTTCGGGAATCCATTCTTCAAGAAACTGCAAGTCGGCTGACATCCTGCCCTCCGGTGGGTCGATGTAACCCGAGCCGCGTCGAAAGTTACGGCGGCTCCTTTCATTGACTACTGCAGGCTGCGAAGGTCACGCCGGAGACTGGGGTGTCTCCGGTCCAAAACAGTGTCTGTTGGACGAGCCGGTCAAGTCAACTGTAATCGGAAGCCGGGAGTATCGAAGCGGATTCCCTTCCGGCATCGAAGAATATTCTCTCTATCGCGCCGCGGTCTGAACCGCTCTGGCCTGGGAGCCGGAGACTTCATCGATCGCCCGGTAGGTCTCCTCGTTGCGCAGGATGGCCTCGACGTACTCGCGCGTCTGCGTGAATGGGATGGATTCAATGAACTCGTCGATGCCGCTGTAGGGACCTGCAGCCTGCCAGTCAACCACGCGCTCGTCACCGGCGTTGTAAGCGGCCAGAGCGTACTCCTGCACGCCGCCCAACTTATCGAGCATCTCGCGGAGATAGCGGCATCCGAGGCGGATGTTCATCTCCGGATCGAGCAGTTGAAAGGTCTGGAAGTTCTTGATACCCTCTTCCTTCGCCATCGCCTTGCCGGTCGAAGGAAGCAGTTGCATCAACCCATACGCGTTGGCATACGAGACGACCGATGGATTAAACTCCGATTCCTGCCGAATCAACGACGCGACCAGATAGGGGTCCAGGTTGTTCTTCTCCGATTCGGCCTTTATGTTCTCCCACCACGCTTTGGGAAACAAGATGTGCCAGTAGACCAGCGGGATAGACTTGATGGGCGCCGACGCGGCATAGGGCAAGGCTTTTTTCAGAGCGCGCATGGCTCGATAGGTTTCTCCATACGACGCATAAATCTGCGCCTCGGCCAGCGCGCTCCACGAAGAGGAATCTGGATCGGCGGCAATCTCCGCGGCGATGTAATCGTTCAGCCCGGCATTGGCAAGTAGGCGCGCCTTGGCCAGGTGCAGGCTGTCTGTAGGAAAGCTCTCCTCAAGCACCGGCACCAGCGGCGCTTGCATGCGATCCATTTGCGGTTCGGCAACAGCCTGCGCGTCGCCCAGAGCCGAAAGCCGCCGCCGCGCCATCTGCGCGTAGAAATAATGCTGATAAGCGCGCACCAGTGCGCGGTAATTGGTGACGGCATTCGCCGGCTTGTGGTCCTGCGTCTCGAACAGACGGGCGCGCCAATAGATGGCGGCCACTGTCTCCTTGTCCGTGGGATAGAGCTTGATCTGTTCGTCGAACAGACGCGCCGCATCCGCATAGAGCCCTTGCCGGTAACTCAGCCATCCGGCACGCCAATGCGCCGCCGCGGCGTTGGTGCTTTCAGGAAAGTGCGTGGCAAGGTAGCTGTAATATTTCACCGCGGTGGGATAGTCGCGCTTGAGCATGTACATGTTTCCGCTTGAAAGCAGCGCTTCGGCCAGCCACTGGCTGTGGGGAAAACTGGTCTCCATCAACGTAACGATGCGCTGCTGCTCTTCGGTGTCGTTGCGATTGCGGGCCAGTTCCATCAATAGGTAGAGCCGCCGCGCCCCATGCTCGTCAGGCGTATCGGCCAAGGCCTCCACCTGCGCCGTCGTCAGCCGCTTAAGCTTCAGTTCGCAGGCCGCGGCATCCACGGCAAATCCGTTGCGAGTCTGGGCATCCAGCCCCGGCTTCCGCATCAGTGCGCGATATTGCTCGTCCGCCTCTTCGTAGTGGGTGGCGTTGTAGTAGGCGTCGCCCAGGCTGCGCAACTCGGCCACCGTCAGCGTCGATTCCGCTCCCATGGCAGTCAATTTGGCGCGTGCCGTCTGCGCATCGGAACTTAACGGGTGACCGAGCAGGAGCTTCTTGAAGATCTGCTCCGCCTGCTGCGATTGTCCCAATGCAGCCGCCACCTGCCCCTGCGCCAACTGATAGCCCGCACGCCCCGCGGAGCTCGCGCCGGCGATGAGCACTTGCTGTGCCGCTGCCGCGTTGCCCTGGGCCAGCAGCACATTTGCCTCGAGCTCCGGCAACTGCGCATTGAAAATGCTGTCGGGATAACGCGCCGCGAAGCCGTGGAGCAGAGCCTCGGCAGCAGCTTCATTGCCAGACTGGTGACTCGCCTGGGCATACAGGAAGTCTGCGTAGTCGGCCAGCTCCTGTCCGGCTTGCCGGGCCAGGCGCAGATTCTCGCCTGCCTCGGCAAATCGCCGGTCAGCCAGGTACGCATGGCCCAGAGCCAGGTAAGCAGCGGATGCAGCTTCGCCGGTGTGTGCATGAGCATATTTGGTTACGCCGGCATAGGCCGCGGGAGTTCGCAGCGTCGCCAGTTGCTGCGCCATGGGACGGAGCTCCGTGGAAGCGACAAAAGCCTGGTGGATTCGAGCCGTCCGCGCGGCTCGCGCCGACTTCCCGGCCTGTGTCTTGCCCTTCGCAGCCGGCTTGGTGCTCTTTTTGGGAGTGGTGGTCGTAGCGCTGTCTGGCTGAGCTGGGGCGGTCGTCTGCGCCGCAACCGGATAGACAGCCAGCAGAACGGCTAACATTCCCGAAACGAGGCGGACAAAGCGCGGGTTTGAATTTGGGGAGTTCACAGCCCTCATCCTCTAACTTTATGCCGGTTTTCCCCTTCGCGTGCAAACGGAACCACTTGCGTTACCGCGATGCGCACCAAACTGGGAACGCAGATGGCCTTTCAAGCCGCCGTTCCCCGCACGCCTGTCTGAATCTCGAACGCGACGCTATGGTCAAACCGGGGCAATTGCATGAACGTTTCTGTCGCCCAAGCAAGTTCCTCTCAGTCTCTGAACGATCAACAATGTGGCCGTCGGATTCCAACAACTCCAAATCCTCCCGGAGGGAGGGGTCGAAAATAGCCCAGGGGGAACCCTGACGATGAGCGAAGGGGAAGGGGCACCCCTGGGATTGCATTCCAGCCCGAATGCCCCGCCCCGTAGGGTGCGGACCGAACCCGGTCGACAGCGCCAATCAGCGTTCATGCGATTGTCCAGTGACAAACGCTCTCTCGCGAACGCTCTGACGCGTCGTTGATTTAGACTCCGGAACAGGCTCCCTGAATCCGCGTTCTTGAATCCGCGACCTAGCCCGAACCAACATGCCGCCAGTCATTGAAGTAGCCGGAGTCCGCAAGACCTATGGCCAGACTGTGGCTGTCGACGAAGCCTCGTTCGCAGTTCTCGAAGGCGAGATCTTCGGCCTGATCGGCCCCAACGGCGCAGGCAAAACCACCACCATGGAGTGCATTGAAGGCATCCGCAAGCCCGATCGCGGCGTAATCAAAGTCCTCGGCCTCGATCCCTTCCGCCAGGTCTACCAACTGCAGGAGCGCGTCGGCGTCCAGCTCCAGCAGGCGCAGTTGCAGAAGCGCATCAAGGTCTGGGAAGCAGTTGACCTCTGGGCATCGCTCTACAAAAAGAAATCCACTGACGCCGAACGTCTGCTCGAGCAGCTTGGCCTCGCCGACAAGCGCAACGCCTGGTTCATGAACCTTTCCGGAGGCCAGAAGCAACGCCTGTTCATCGCTCTCGCACTCATCAACGATCCCGAGGTCGTGTTTCTCGACGAGCTGACCACCGGCCTCGACCCGCAGGCGCGCCACGCCATCTGGGACCTGGTGCGCGGCATTCGCGTGCGCGGAAAAACCGTCTTCCTGACAACACATTTAATGGAGGAGGCCGAGCGCCTCTGCGACCGCGTAGCCATCATGGAGCACGGTCGCATCATCGATATCGACACGCCCGACCGCCTTGTCGCCCGCCACTGCCCCGAGCGAACCGTAATTCTCGCCACCGAAGATCCAACCGCGGGCGAGCGCTTCCAAACCATCCCCGGAGTCGACGAAGTAACCCGCATCGGCAAGCAATTCACCATTCGCGGACGCGGCGACGACCTGGTGACCGCGGTCATCCATTGCCTGTCGGAAAGCCGCATCCGCGTCACCGATTTCCGCACCATCCTCCCCAACCTTGAGGACGTTTTCCTCAAGCTCACCGGCCGCTCCATTCGCGAATAGGAATCGACCATGATGCTGCGCGGGCTCACAAAACTGACGTGGATCGAGATCAAGGTCTTCATGCGCGAACCGTTGGGCGCAATCGGCACCATTGTCATCCCGGTCGTAATTTTCCTTGTCCTCGGTCGCGTCGTCAACTTCAAAACCGCGCCGCCCTCAAGCATCGCCAGCGGGTTCTCCGGCTCCGGCCTTCCGGCCATGGTGGCGCTGCTGATCGCCATCAGCGCGGTGCTCTCCCTGGTCACCATCGTCTCCATCTACCGCGAAGGCGGCATTCTCAAGCGCCTGCGCGCCACGCCGCTCCGCCCGCAAACCATCCTCACCGCCCATGTGCTCGTAAAGCTCATCCTCACCGCCGCCACCGTCGCCTTGATGCTGCTGGCCGGAAAGCGCTACTTCCCTCCCGGCGTTCATGTTCCATGGTTCTCCTTCACCATCGCCCTGCTCATCACCACCTGCAGCATCCTTTCCATCGGCTTTCTCATCGCCAGCATTGTTCCCACCGCCCGCTTTGCCCAGCCTATCGGCGCAATCATCCTCTACCCCATGCTCGGCCTGTCCGGACTCTTCGCGCCCATCGCCCTTATGCCTCCAGCGCTGCGAGCGGTGTCGCGTGCCCTGCCAACCACCTACGCGGTGCGCCTGTTGGAGGGAATCTGGAGCGGCGACGCGTGGTCCGCCCACCTCGGAGACCTGGCAGCGCTGACGGTGGCATTCATCCTCTGCACAGCCATATCGGCCAAGGTCTTTCGCTGGGAGTGACCGGGCTGTCCCTGGAACCAACCAGATATTCCCCGAGGCGTAGTGTCCTAATTTGAAATCCACAGGCTTAGCGCCGTGCTGCGTTCTAGTCAAACCCTAGTCCTTGACGATAAGCTTCAATCCGTAGAGAATGGCGGATACCTCATGATTAACAGACTGGAATTACGGAAGTTCAGATGTTTTGAACATCTGGATTTGTCGCTCAAGAGATTCAATATTCTCGTAGGCGAGAGCGGCAGCGGAAAAACTGCCTTCATGGAGTCCGTGTTCATGCTTGGGGGCAGCTCGCCAGAAATATACTTCCGCATTCGAAATTGGAGAGGATTTTCGCGCAACATAACCTTTACTGGCACACGTGAGCAGTATCAGTCGCTTTTTCGTGACCTATTCTACAAATTCAACCAAGACGAAGGCATAGTCATAAGATCACAAGATGATCGGTATGGCTCCCGTAAACTTGAGATCGCTTACGGAGAATTAGAGGATTATGGACTAGATCTGGAAGGGCCAAGCCCTCATGCCTTCAAAATCTCACCGATTAACTTTAAGTGGATCATTGACGGTACAGTTCACAATACCTCTGCTTCTGTTAAGGAGGGGAAGTTTTCATTTTCGGGAGCTGCTCCTGTTGCGCCCGTGTCTTACTACAATTCGGTCAACGTAGGAGTGTTCGAGAGCGTCTCAGCCTTTTCAGCCTTAAGTAAGCACTATCGCGCAGACGCTTTAGTCGGAGCGATCGCGGCCATTTATCCCCAGGTCAAGGGGATCACTTTGGAATTAGTTAGCGGCGACGCTGTTCTATGCGCCGATGTGGGACTAAACGAGAAGATTCCCCTTGGCGAATTATCTGGGGGCATCAGCAAATTTGCAGCTTACACGCTAGCTATTTTGGCCAACCCAGGTGGAGTCGTTCTGATCGATGAAATCGAAGACGGCGTGTACTACAAGAATATGCCTGATGTCTGGAGGTCGCTTGTAACCCTCTGTCTGCGAGAAGAGGTTCAACTTATCGTTTCGACCCACAGTTATGAGTTCCTCCAGGCTGCCGCTCCAATTCTAGCGAGAGAGGAGATTGCTAAAGAATCACAACTGCTCCGCGCTGAGATCGATGAGAATGGCAATAACGTGATACGCAAGATTCCTGCACAAGCTCTAGACGCGGCGACTAGCCGCGATTTTGAGGTGCGCTAGAATCAGGGAGGACTATCATTCCTGCGCAGAACATCGGACCGCACTTAGTTCTCGGCGAAGGAGATCGAGATCAAATCTTCATTGAGAGCTTGTGTGCAAATAGGACAATCACTGGACTGACCGTCGAATTTGTAAAAGGGAACTCAAATTTTGGCGGTTACTTGAACGGACTAACTGCGCTATCCGGCTTCAAGGTTTGCAAGGCGATCTTACTTGTCGTCGATATTGACGAATCCCTTGCGGATTCGTTCAAATACATCCGCGAACAATTGATGGCGGTTGGGTTCCCTACACCGACTTCGCAACTTCAGATCGCTAACAAGCAAGGATTTCCAAGCCTTGCGGTTTTAATGATTCCGCATCCCATTCCCGCCTCTGATGCGCGGGGCGCGCTCGAAACATTGCTTGGGACAGCGATGGATTCTCTCAATCCCAATAAATCCGCTTGTGTAAAGACAATGCTTGACTGCGCAGGAGTAAACACATGGGGCAAGAAATCATCCCGAGACAAGGCCTTTGTGCGCTCTCTCATCGCATCGGTAAATGAGAACGATCCTATGATTGGATTACCCTACTGCTTTGGGCGAAAGGCGACCCTTGTACCGCTTGGTCATGCGTGCTTCGATGAGGTGGCATTAGTGCTTCGACATTTCGCCGCATGGTCCGCTTCAACACACCGAGAATGGAGCAATTGGAGGGTCGCCAACAGTATTTGAGGTGTTCATTTGCTTCATAATGGCCAAGCAAGGAAGCGCCAAGGGAATAAATCACCCTGGCGCTTCAAATACCTGGGCGGAGTCGAACCGCCTACGCGATGTTTTGCAGACACCCGCTCTACCGATGAGCTACAGGTCCAAAACGGCTTTCGCCGCAAAGTGATCCTACCATAAAGCTCGGTCAGTCTAATCTAACAAGTGGTTGCTCAAATTAGGACGCTACCCCCGAAGCAAAGCGTTTGGCCTCCTGCACCCTGATCCGGTAAACTCATCCTTGCGCGTCCTTCACTCAACCACCCCAACCAGCTCCCCAACGATTTCCGCAACCAACCAACATGGCGACCATCCAACCTATTGCAGGTGAACTCGAGCCGCATCCCGACGTAGCCCTGGTAGCACAGGTCCGCGCCGGGGATGTCTCGGCCTACGATACGCTGGTCCGCAAATACGAGCGGCAGATCTTCCGCATTGCTCAGCACATTACGCAAAACCGCGAAGATGCCGAAGACGTAATGCAGGACGCGTTTCTCAAGGCGTATGAGAAGCTCGAACAGTTCCAGGGGAATTCAAAGTTTTACACATGGTTGGTTCGGATTGCGGTCAACGAAAGCCTGATGCGGCTGCGCAAGCGGCGCACCGGCAAAATGGTCTCGATCGACGAGGACGTCGAAACCGAGGAGGGCAGCGTCCCCCGCGACCTTGCCGACTGGGCGCCCGATCCGGAACAGAACTACACCCAGTCCGAGCTGCACAAAATCCTGGAAAAAACCATCAAGGGCCTGCCTCCCGGCTTCAAGGTCGTCTTCGAGTTGCGCGACGTGCAGGGGCTCTCCACCGAGGACACGGCGGAAGCCCTTGGCCTGAGCATTCCGGCCGTCAAATCGCGCCTGCTTCGCGCCCGCCTGCAACTGCGGGAACGGCTCAGCCGCTACTTCCGCCGCAAAAAGGGAGCTGAGAAATGACCTGCACAGAATTTCTCGCCCTGCTCGACGACCTGATTGACGACTCCGTAACTACCGATATGCGCGCCGACCTGAAGGAGCACCTGCGCGGATGCGATCACTGCGAAGTCACCCTCTCGACCACCCGCAAAACCATTGAAATCTATCGGTCGCATGAGATTTACGACATGCCCGCCGGCCTCCGCGAGCGCCTCCACGCCGCCATTATGGCGCGCTGCAAAAAAGGCTGCTGATCCCGCCCCTCCCTTTCCCAACCAAAAACCCTCCGTGCCCCATCCATTCGCATCTTTCCGGCGAATGGGTGGGAAACCTCGAACCTCGACCCGCCCGTCTTCAAAGGCAGACTCGCCCCATCCTTGACGCGCGCCGGCTAACCTGCCACCATCGAGGCCATGTTCGCCGCGCGCATTGCCGCCCTCGCTCTCGCGCTCTGTGCCTGCACGGCTCTCGCCCAGGAGCCGGCACAGGCGACACTGACAGTGATCGTCTCCGACAAGTCCACTGCCCGAATCCCCGGCGCACGCGTGGAAGCCACCAATGAATCGACAGGCATGTGGTTCGAAGCAAGGGCCAATACAACCGGAGAGGCCGTCTTCCCTTTGCAGCAAGGGGTCTATTTTCTGCGGGTTCAAGCGAGGGGATTTATGCTCACGGAGGAGAAAGACGTTGCAGTAACGAAGGAAACGCAGAGATCCGTCACCCTTCGCATTGACAACCAGGATCGGGGTCCCACTATCGTTCGGCAAGTCGAAATCCCGACTGAGCACCAACCACTGGAAGCTATGATCCCCTTGACACCTTTGCAACAATTCGCCATGCCCGCCAAACGGCTCCGCGCTAAGCCCCATTGGCTCTAAACCAGGGCGGCTCGACACCCGGCCTCGCCCCTCCCAACCAACAACTCTCCGTGCCCCATCCATTCGCGTCTTTCCGGCGAATGGGTGGGAGACCCCCCGGCTTCGCCACCCCGACCGGCCAGTCCTTAGACCTAAGAATTGATTCGTCCCACCTCGAAAGCCCGAACGCATCCGCGAAGAAAATCGTCTATCCAGACAGAAGCCGTTCCGGGAATTCGCCTGCCCGCATCACACTTTCGAGGTACCTTCGGACGTGCGACTGGCACATTCCGGGGTTCCGCGCGACAACTTTCAGGCGTAATCTGGGTTCTAAGAGGCTGGAGAAGCCTGCTCCCCGCCAGTGCTCGATCTGCAGGCTTCGATCCCCAACGAAAGACGACAAACGCGAAGAGGTTACTCGATGGAGCGACTCAAAGGAGCAATGGCCGTTCTGCTATGCCTGATCCTCTCCATGCCCTCCGCGTCCGCCCTGGCGCAGACTGCTCCCGTGTCCGGCAGCCAATCCCCTGCCCACCCAACAGGACGCCAAGCCTATCAATCCGGCGAGTTGCGCGGCGACGACCGCATTCTCCAGGCCCTCAACCGCTTCACCTTCGGCACCCGGCCCGGTGATCTGGAAGCCGTTCGGGCCATGGGCGTGGAGAAGTGGTTCACCCAGCAACTGCACCCCGAATCCATCGATCAGTCTGACCTTCAGGCACGCCTGACCCAGTTCCCTGCCATGCAATGGAGCACACAGGACCTTTTGGTTCGCCTTCCCAGTGGCGCCATGATCCGGCAGGCAGCCGACGGAAAGGTGCCCGTACCGGATCGCGGAGCGTTGCATGCGGTCTACATGGACGAAATTGCCCGCTACGAGAGCCGCCAGCAGCAGAAGGCTCAGAAACAGCAGCAGGCTACATTGACTGCTACGGCTGCCATGGCCGTCCCAGCCAACGGCGCTCAGCCCAACGGGACCCAGCAAGCGATGGCGCCGGAAGCCGTACAGCCAGTCGCCCTCCAAGCCGATGCCGGGCAGACAATGGCCGTAGCAAAGGCTGAGCCGCCTCCGCCCGATGAAGCTCAGATCAACCGCATCCTTGCCCTGCCGCCCGCGCAGCGCGTGGCCCAGTTGGTAGCCATGGCGCAGCCGGACTTCGACAGCTTCCGTAAAGCGCTCAAAGGGCCGCAACGCGCCGCTCTGAACGCGGACCTGAATCCTGCTCAGAAGGAAGTTGTGGGCGCGCTTGAGAATTCGCAGCGCGTAGTAAACGACGAACTCATGGCCCAGCGGCTAACTCGCGATATCTACTCCAATGCGCAGCTACAGGAAGTCATGACCGACTTCTGGCTCAACCACTTCAATGTATATCTGCACAAGAACGAGGAAACTCCCTACTATCTCGTGAGTTATGAGCGCGATGTAATCCGTCCCCGCGCACTGGGCAAGTTTGAAGACCTGCTTGAAGCGACCGCGCATTCGCCGGCCATGCTTCTCTATCTCGATAACTCCAGCAGCATGGGCCCTGACTCGCCCGCCGCCGAAAAAGCCAAGGCCGCCGCTGCACGCCGCTCTGACGGCAAGAAGTCCGCGTCGGAAGGCCTGAACGAAAACTACGCGCGCGAGCTGATGGAGTTGCACACCCTCGGCGTGAATGGCGGCTATACACAGGCAGACGTAACGCAGGTGGCGCGCGTGCTGACAGGCTGGACGGTCGACAAGCCGCAGCGCGGCGGCGGATTCAAATTCGACGAGAGCCGCCACGAGCCGGGAGCCAAGAAGGTCCTCGGCAAGAAAATTAAGGAACACGGCGAGCAGGAAGGCGAGCAGCTTCTGCACATGCTGGCCACGCGGCCCGCGACGGCCAAGTTCATCTCGCGCAAACTGGCCATCCGCTTTGTCGGCGACGACCCTCCAGAGGCGCTTGTCGATCGCATGGCAAAGACCTATCTGTCCAGCGGCGGCGATATCTCCGAGGTGCTCAAGACTCTGTTCCACTCGCCCGAGTTCTGGGCTCCCGACGCCTATCGCGCCAAGGTAAAGACACCACTCGAGTACGTTGTCTCCGCCGCGCGCGCCAGCAATGCCAACATCGACAACATGCAGCCGCTTACCAACGCCCTGCGAGACATGGGCATGCCCCTCTACGGCGCGGTTCCGCCCACCGGTTACAAGTGGGACGCTTCTGATTGGGTAAGCACCGGCGCGCTGGTCGCCCGAATGAACTTCGCGCTCACGCTGACGTCGAACAAGCTTCCTGGAATCGCCATAACCTTTGTGCCGCAAACCGATTCGGATTCGTTGGTTGCAAAGATCGATGGCTCCGCGCCCGGCGCGCTGCCCACTCCCGAAGTCGAAGAGCAGCGTCTGGAAGCATTGCTGGTAGACGGCGGCGTAAGCCCGTCAACACGGGCTGCGGTTCTCGATCAGTTCAAGGTTCAGACTCAGGCGCAGACTACGCAGAATTCGGGATCAGGTAAGCCGCTGGTCGTCGCGGCCAAACCCATGAATCCGGCGCAGGCTGCATTGTCGCTCGAAAGACAAGACCAGTTACTAGCCGGACTCTTGCTCGGCTCACCGGAGTTTCAACGCCGGTGAGTCGGAAAGAGTTTTGTAACAGGGCATGAGATTTGGGCAAGAGTTTTGTAACAGGGCATGACTTTAGTCATGCCGAAAAGCTGCAATATTTGACTTTGGGCTTTAGCCCCTGCGGCAATGCGAAACCGACCTAACCATTCGCATCGCACGCCAACAAGAGGTGCATCATGCAGATCAACCGGAGATTCTTCCTGCGCAACGGCGCTTTCGCCGTCGCCGGCACCGCGGCCCTCCCCCACTTCCTGGTTCGCTCGGTGCTGGCTGAATCCACGCTCGCTCCAGGCAAACGCCTCGTCGTCATCTTTCAGCGCGGAGCCGCGGACGGTCTCAACGTGGTCGTCCCTTATCACGAGAAGAATTACTACGCCATGCGCCCCGGCATTGCCATCCCGCAGAATCAGGTTCTCGACCTGGACGGCTTCTTCGGCCTGCATCCTTCGCTGTCGCCGTTCAAGCCGCTTTACGACCAGGGCCATTTGGCAATTGTGCACGCTGCCGGTTCGCCAGATATGTCGCGCTCCCACTTCGATGCGCAGGACTTCATGGAATCCGGAACGCCCGGCCTCAAATTTACTGAGGACGGCTGGCTGAACCGCGCGCTGCAAGAGGAGGATCTGCGCCATAACCAGGAGCACACAGCGTTCCGGGCCGTGGCTCTGGGCTCGCAGGTGCCGCGCACGCTGGCGGGAAAGATTCCAGCTATCGCGCTCTCCAACCTCAGCAATTTTGCCGTGGGCGGAAAAGGGCCCAACCCCTCACCCGCGGCCAGCGCCTTCGAAGCCATGTATGGCCAGAGCGGCGATCAAATCCTGCACGCCACCGGCGAAGAGACCTTCGAAGCGGTGAAGATGCTTAAGGATGCCAACCCGGCACAATACAAGCCCGCCGCCGGCATCGAATATCCCAACAACGAATTCGGCAATAGCATGAAGCAGATCGCCCAACTACTGAAGTCCAACATCGGAGTCGAGGCCGCATTCACCGACGTAGGCGGCTGGGACACGCATCAAAATCAGGGCGGCGTTAATGGCCAGCTTGCCGACCGCCTGCGCGAATTCTCTTCAGCGATTTCCGCCTTCTGGCGCGACATGGGAGACGACGCGGAAAACATCACGCTGGTTACCATGTCGGAGTTTGGCCGCACGGCGCGCCAGAACGGCACCGGCGGCACCGACCACGGCCACGCCAACGCCATGTTCGTCCTCGGCGGAACCGTGAAGGGTGGCAAAGTGTACGGCCGCTGGCCGGGCCTCAATAACGATCAGCTCAACGAAGGCCGCGACCTCGCCGTCACGACAGACTTTCGCCAGGTGCTAGGCGAAGCAGTCGCTAAATCAATCGGCGCAAAGAATCTGGACATGGTCTTCCCCGGCGCCCAACTCCGCTCAGACAAATTCCTGCGAATCGTCTAGAAAGCAATTTGGACCCATTCAAGAATGAACCATGGGTGCCGGGGTACCCACCGGGCCGGGGCCGGGGCTCGACGTTCTTGTCTTTGTCGCGAGTGTCCGAAGTCTGAAGCCGCAATTACAAAATGACTTGTCATCCTGAGCGAAGCGTACTTCAGCAGAGTCGAAGGCGGGTGCCCTCTGGGCGCGGTTGCACTTCGGAATTTATGCAATGACCTTTCTACTCGGTTCGCTAAAGCAGGAGACCACGAACCTCACTCCGCCCTCAACGCCTCCGTAGGATTCACAGAAGCCGCTCTGCGCGCCGGAAAATAACTGGCCAGCAAAGCTGAAATCCCCAGCACCACAGCCACGCCAATCAACGTCTCCGCATCCCAGGCCCGCACGCCAAACAGCAGTTTGCCCATCAGCATTGCCGCGCCCACTGATCCAGCCAGCCCCACCGCCACGCCCAATCCAATCAACAGGCCGGCTTCGCCCAGCACCATTTTGTACACCGAGCTTCGCTGCGCGCCCAGCGCCATGCGCACGCCGATTTCCCGTGTTCGTTGGCTTACTGAATACGTAATTACGCCATAGAGACCAACCACGCCGAGGATCAATGCCAGAGTTGCGAATCCGCTCACCAGATAAGCGGTGGACCGGTGGAGATAAGCTGTCTGAGACTCTTGGATATTCCTGGTCATGGTCGAGCCATTCTCGATTCCGACACTGCTGTCGAGTTGATGGATCGCAGCCGTCAGCGTGGGCAGAATTGTCTGCTCATCCTGTGAAGTCCGCACGATCAACGAGAAATACGAGCTTGCGTTCTGGTTGAACGGATAGTAGACCGTGGGACCTTGCTCTTCATCGAGCGAACCGTCCTTGAAGTCCTCTACCACGCCGATAACCTGCTTGATCGACGAAGAACTGAGTTCAGGATCGCCAATCTGCTTTCCAATGGGATCTTCGTTGGGGAAGAACTTCCGCGCAAAAGTATGATTTATCACCACCACCTTCGGTTTGGACTCATCCTCCGCATCGGCAAAGTAACGGCCGCTCAGGAGCCGCGCCTGGAGGGTAGTGAATAAATCGGAGCTGACGTCGCGCTCGTTGGCGGTGATGTGAATGCCGTTGTAGGGCCGGCCCACAACCCGCACCCAGTCCGAATTGCAGCTACATGTTACCGGCAGCAGGCTTGTAATCGCCGCGGATCGCACACCCGGCAAGCCTTCAACGCGTTCTATCATCTGTCGAGCAAAGCCGATCTTCTGGTCGTCCTTCGAATACTTCAATTCCGGCAATTCAACACGAACCGTCGCCAGGTGGTCCGCCTGGAACCCCAGGTCGACGTGCAGAAGGCGATAAAGGCTCTTGCCAAGCAGGCCGGCGCCGCTTAAAAGCACCATCGCGGTGGCCAGTTCAATCACCACGAGATGCGCGCCCATCCGGCGCCACAGCGTTCCTGCCGAGGTCCGTCCGCCTTCGGTCAAGCCGTTGCGCATTCCTGAAAAAGATAGATGAACAATCGGCGCAACCGAAAACAGAACCGACGCAACGAGCGCCAGGACCGTTGCGAATATCAACACATGCGCATTCAACCCCAGCCCTTCAAGATAGGGCATATTCGCCATCATGTCTTTCGAGATGAGATGGCTTAGAATCTGCATGGCGCCGTCCGCAAAGGCCACGCCAACTGATCCGCCTGCAGCCACCAGCACCAAGCCCTCAATGGCAAACTGACTGGTGAGCCGGCGTCGGGAAGCGCCCAGGGCGCCGCGCACAGCAATCTCGCGCCTGCGGCTCTCTGAACGCACCAGCAGCAGACTGGAAACGTTCACGCAAGCAATGAACAGAAGCAGACCGGCGCCACCAAGCAGAACCAGCAGAATGGGACGAATATCCCCAACGAACATCTCCGACAGCGGCACTACGCTTGCCCCACGCTGGCTGTTGGTGTCGGGATATTGACGTTCCAACTGCTCTGCAATCGACTGCAGGTTAGCCAGCGCCGCATGAACCGAAACCCCATCCTTGAGCCGTCCGACTCCATAGAGGTTGTGGCAGTCGCGATGCTTCTCGCAATCGGTGTCAGGCTTGAGCGCTGCCCAGAACTCCGCATCGCTGCTCAGAGCGAATTGAAAGTCCTTCGGCAATACGCCGATCACCGTGTGGGCTTCACCGCTTAGCATTACGGACTGTCCGATCATGTCGGCTCGTCCGCCAAACCGGCGCCGCCATGTCCCGTAACTCAGTATCACCAAATTGGGGCCGCCCGCTGCATCCTCTCCCGATTGGAAATCCCGACCCAGCGTGGGCTTCACGCCGAGAGTGCGAAAGAATCCGGCGCTGACCCGCTCGCCTCGCACGGGTTCGGTGCCGGTCGGCGTGTTCAACAAGGTGAACCATCCGCCAAACACATCCAATGAACTCAAGCCGGAGTTCATTCTCTTCCAGTCCAGGTAGTCGAGGTAGGAGATGTTGACGTGAGGTGCCGCAGGATCTTTCTCGGTTACGTGCACGATCGTTCGAGGATTCGAATAAGGCAGCGGCTTGATCAGCGCCGCATCGACAAACGCAAAGATGGCCACGCTTGCGCCAATTCCAAGCGCCAAAATCAGGATGGCTGTTGTCGCAAAGCCGGGGTTCCTGCGCAGCTGCCGAATCGCAAATCTGAGATCCTGCATAACTGTCTCAACACTGAATCCGATGACTTCGTGGCTCCTTTCCTTCAGCCGCGTCGCATTGCCGAACTGCTGTTTTGCCGCGTAACGCGCGACTTCTACCGGCACGCCGCCGGAAATCAGTTCCCTTTCCGCCTGCTCGCGATGGAAAGCCATTTCTTCTTCCAACTCAGCGCCGAAACGCCTGCGGCCAAAAAGCATTGAGAGCTTCTTCAAGAAACGAGTCATGAAGTTCATTTCAACCTCCCGAAGCGCGGAATTTCATTTGCGTGCGGCCGACTACGCTTGCGATTTCCAGTTTCCAAAAGTTCTCCCTGTCTACGGCGATCAATCGTTCCGCAGCGCGACCATGGGGTTCGCTCTGGCTGCACGCAGCGCGGGTAAATAGCATGCCAGCATCGCGATTGCAATTACCAGGATTGCAACTGAGATGAATGTCATTGGATCGGCGGGGCTCACGTTGTAGATCAGGCTGCGTAAGACGCGCGCCACTGTCAGAGCGATCGCGAGGCCAATAATCGCGCCTCCCACGGCAAGTCGCACCGCCTGCACCAGAACCATGCGCAGCACATTGCTCGGCGGAGCGCCGAGCGCCAGCCTCAAGCCAAACTCGGGAATCCGCTGGCTCACCGAATACGAGATCACTCCATAGGTTCCGATGCCGGCGAGGACAATCGCCAGCGCGGCGAAGAGTCCGACGAGGAAAAACGCAAAGCGCGGCGTGGCAATTCCCTCATCGGCCACCTGGTCCATCAGCCGCACGTCGCTCAATGCAAGCGATGGGTCTAGCTTCTTCACCTGGTCGTGTAACCCATCAATCAACTGACGCGGATCGGAGCTGGCGCGAATCACTAAAGACATATTTGGATTTGGAAATGGTTCCTGAAGATCCGGCCACCAGAATGCAGGCTCCGCGCCTGGACTATCGGGTTTGTCCTTCACGTCGCGCACCACGCCCACAATCGTCATCCAATCTTTCTCCTTGGGCGTATCCTCGAATGTAAGCCGCTTTCCGATCACGTCTTCATTCGGCCAATAGCGCATCGCCATGGCCTGATTAATGATCAGCACATTCGGTGCATCCTGCCTGTCGGCCCCAGTAAAGAACCGGCCTCGCACCAGGGGAGTGCCGAGCGCGCGGAAATAGTCTGGCGTCGCCATGTGGTAGCGCGCGTGGAAATCCTGATGAGGTGGGGGCTGCTTACCCTCGATTGTGAAGCCACCTGCGTTTTCGTCGTACCCCGTCCAGGGCAAGTCGCTGCCTGCGCCCGCACTCTCCACGCCCGGAAGGGAACTCAGTCCGGTCATCAGCCGGTCGTAAAGGCGCGCAACGTCCGCCTCCGTCTTGTATGTCGCATTGGGCAGCGACAGGCTGGCGGTAAGCACATGATCCTGCTTGAATCCCGGATCGAGATTGAGTTGATTCAAGAAGCTCCGCAGCATCAGCCCCGCTCCGATGAGGAGCACACACGCAAGACTTACTTCAGCGACCACGAGAACGCTGCGAAGCCACTGCTGCCGCGCACTACCGGTTGAGCCGCGTGCACCTTCATACAGGCCGCGCTTGGGATCCATCCGCGACGCCTGCAGCGCCGGAGCCAGTCCAAATAAAATTCCGGTGACGATCGATACAAGAAGAGTGAATGCAAACACCCACGCGTTCACGTGAATGTCATGTGCGCGGGGAAACCCAGCCGGCAGCAGAGATACCAGCGCCTTCACACCGCCCTCAGCGAGGATCGCGCCCAGGCCTCCGCCAATCAGCGCAATCATCAGGCTCTCTGTGAGCATCTGGCGAATCAATCGCCGCCGCGGAGCGCCCAACGCCAGCCGCACCGCAACCTCGCGCTGCCGTGCCGCGGCCCGCGCCAACAGCAGGTTAGCAGCGTTGGCGCATGCGATCAGAAGCACCATTCCCACCGCGCCCAATAGCACCAGGAGCATGCGCTGATTTGCTCCCACAATCTCGCGATAAAGCGGAATCACCAGCACGTTCCAGCCCTTGTCCCCCTCGTGCTCGCGGCCCAGTTGCGCCATCAGCGAATTCATCTCGGCATTGGCCTGGGCCGGGCTTACGCCGTTCTTCAAACGGCCAATGCCTTCGATGTAGTGCGAGCCGCGATGGGAGGAATCACCTTCGAAGGCAAACGGCCACCACACATCCACGCTTTCGCCGTATGGAAGAGAATGATAGTCGTTTCCCGGATGCTGCGTGCCCGGCGGCATGACGCCGATCACCGTGTAGGGCTTCATGTCGATTGTGATTTTTCGGCCGAGGATGTCGGGCGCGGCATCGAAGTGCGTGCGCCAAACATGGTCGCTTAGAATCACCTGCTGGTTGTTGCCGTGAATCTCGGCGTTCCAATCGAACTCGCGACCAAGCTCCGGCGTCAGACCAAGCACGCGAAAATATCCGGAGGTAATTCCGAATCCTGCCAACTCGATCGGCTCGCCCGAGCCGGACAGCTGCACGTCCCCGCGCGTGAACGCCGCCATCGATTCGAAGGACTTGTTGAGCGCCCTATAGTCGCGGAAATCGAAAGGATTGAGGGGAAACTTCGGATACTCGGGGCTGGTTAAGAAAATGCGGACGATTTGTTCGGAATGAGGATAGGGGAGAGGCTTCAACAGCACGCCTTCGATCACGCTGAAGATGGCGCTGTTGGCGCCGATGCTCAATGCGAGCGTGAGTGTGATGACCGCCGTGAATCCTGGATTCGCCGCAAGCTGGCGCAGCGCGTAGCGCACATCCTGCATCAGCGATTCGAAGCTGAATCCCACCACTTCGTGGCTCTTCTCCTTCAGTCGCGTCGCATTGCCGAACTGCCGCGCCGCCTCGTAGCGCGCGGCTTCCGCCGTCATCCCAGCCGCAACGAATTCGCGCTTTGACTGATCGCGATGAAAGGCCATCTCCTCATCCAGGTCGCTGGCAAAGCGCTTCCGTCGAAACAGCAATGAGAGCTTCTTTAGAAAACGAGTGATCGGGTTCACTTGCTCCTCCCAGTCTTTCTCACATTCGAGGGTATTGCGCTCGCCGTCTCTCAATTTGCTATTCGATGCGCAGCGCCTCTACCGGGCTTACAGACGCCGCGCGGCGCGCCGGAATATAGCTGGCCAGCAACGCCGAGCCTGCCAGCACGATAGCCACGCCTGCCAGCGTAGGCGCGTCCCACGGAGGCACACCGAACAACAGCTTCCGCATCAGCATCGCCGCGCCGACGGAGCCCGCCAGGCCGAACGCCACGCCAATCACGATCAGTCGTCCAGCCTCGTTGAGAATAAGCCGGTACACCGAACCGCGCTGCGCCCCAAGCGCCATACGGACACCGATCTCCCGGGTGCGTTGGCTCACCGAGTATGCGATCACTCCGTACAGACCCACCGCGCCAAGCACCAGTGCCATAACCGCAAAGCCGCCCACCAGCCACGCCGATGAGCGGTGAAGATAGGTCGAAGGCGCATCATGAATCTTCTGGTCCATGGTCATCGGATCGTAGATCGCCATTACAGGATCGATCTGCTGGATTGTCGCCGACAGGATGGGCAGAGTCGCTGTCTCGTCCTGCGCGGTGCGCACCAGCACTGCAAAATTGTTTGAAGGGTTCTGGTTAAAGGGACGATACATCGCTGCCCTCGGCGCGGCGTCCAACTGGCCTTCCTGAAGGTCCCGGACAATGCCCACAATAAGCATGCGCGATTTCTCAGTCTCGTCGAATGCGATCTGCTTGCCCACCGGGTTTTCGCCAAGGAAGTATTGTTTCGCAAGCGTCTCATTGATCATCGCTACGCCCGGCTTCGATGCATCTTCATTCTCGGCAAAATAGCGGCCGCTCACCAATCGAGCGCCCAGCGTGGGCAGGTAGCCGGAACTTACAGAACGGATCGCGACCTCTTGATGCTCGCCGTGATAGGGGCGGCCCACGATTCGAATGCCCGTTGTGGAGTCGCCGTCTTCGATCGGCAACTTGGTTGTCAGGCCCACGGAGATCACGCCCGGCAGGCCCTGAATCCTGCGAACGATCTCCCGCTCCAGCGCAACCTCCTGCTCGTCCTTGTCATACTTCCCGCTCTCGCCGGCGACACGCAGAGTGGCAACGTGATCCGGCTGAATGCCAATGTCCGTATGCAGCAACCGGTAGAAACTCTTGCCTAACAGGCCCGCGCCGCCAAGCAGCACCATGGCCATGGCCAATTCGATCACCACAAGGTTTACTCCGAAGCGGCGCCATACAATTCCAGCTGCACCGCGCCCACCCTGAGATAGTCCTTCGCTAATCTGGGCGAATTTAAGCCGCGACATCGGCGCAAATGCGAACAAGGCGCCGGCCAGAAGTGCAAGAAGGCCAGCGAAGACACCCACGCGCCCATTCAACCCGAGGTCCCGCAGGTAGGGCATGCTGGCCAGCATGTCTTTGGGCATCAGCGCGTCAAGCAGGCGCATGGCTTCCACCGCGCCGCCCACCCCGAGGCCGCCACCGATCGTGGCCAGCAGCAGTCCTTCCGTCACGAACTGCCGCACCAGGCGCTTCGGTGATGCGCCCAGCGCTCCGCGCACCGCCATCTCACGCCTGCGGCTCTCTGACCGGACCAGCAGCAGACTGGCGACATTCACGCTCGCAATCAACAGCAACAGACCCGCGCCTGTGAGCAGCACCAACAGAATAGGACGGATGTCTCCCACGATCACGTCCGTCAGTGGCAGCATGAAGGCCCACTGATCGCGATTCGAATCCGGATACTGCTTCTCCAACTGCTGCGCGATGGTCTTGATGTCCGCGAATGCAGTTGCGAAACTCACTCCATCCTTGATCCGCGCAATGCCGAATAGATCGTGGCAGCCACGGTGCGTCTCGCAATAGCCGGTTTGTTTCTGGATTGCCCAGAAATCCGCAGGCTCGGCGGGTGCAAAGCTGAAGTCCCTGGGCAGCACTCCGATGATGACGTAAGGCTCGTTATCAAGCACCACCGTTTGTCCCAGCACATTTGGATTGCCGCCGTATCTCTTCTGCCACGCTGAGTAGCTGAGCAGAGCGGTGCGCTGCGCCTCGGGTTTGTCCTCGCCATATTGAAAATCGCGTCCAATGACCGGACTCACGCCCAGAGTCTTGAAGAATCCGTCGCTGACCCTGGCGCCGTCGGCCGGGCGCAGGCCTTCGGAAGTCTTCTGCATGAATCCACCAGGGTTGTAAACATTGAGCGAGCTGAATACCTTGTTCTCGCGTTTCCAGTCCAGATAGTCGAGATAAGAGAGATGAAACTTCGGGCCGATCGGAATGCTCTCGTAAAGCACGGCCAGCCGCGACGAATCCATGTACGGCAAAGGCTTGATAAGCGCCGCATCCACGAACGCAAAGATGGCCACACTGGAAGCAATGCCCAGGGCGAGAATCAGAACTGCCGTGGCGGCGAATCCGGGATTCTTGCGAAGCTGACGCAACGCGAATCGAAGGTCCTGAAATACAGTCTCAAAGCTGAACCCGACCACCTCGTGACTGCGCTCTTTGACCCGCACCGCATTGCCGAATCGGCGCATCGCCGCGTAGCGCGCAGCCTCCGGAGTCATGCCACTGGCAATGAGTTCCTTCTCCGCCTGCTCGCGGTGAAACGCCATCTCCTCGTCCAGGTCTGTTGCAAACAGCTTGCGGCCGAAGAGGATCGAAATCTTTTTCACGAAACGGGAGATGACATTCATTTAAGCCTCCTGCGCATCGCTCAGCACGCGCCCGATCGCCTCAATCATCTGGTCAAATTGCGTGAGTTCAATGCCGAGTTGCTTGCGCCCGGCAGCCGTCAGCGTGTAAAAACGCGCCCGCCGGTGGGTCTCTGTCATTCTCCATTCGGCCTTCACCCATCCCTGCAACAGCAGTCGCTGCAGCGCCGGATAGAGCGAGCCTTCTTCCACGGTCAGCACATCGTCGGAGAGGCGTTTGATCGACAGCGCGATTCCATAGCCGTGCAGCGGCGCGCGCTGCAGCGTTTTCAGGATCAGCATGTCCAGGGTCCCAGGCAACAGGTCAGGTTTCTTGGCCATGAAGCGATATATAGATTATCTATGGGTAGAATGTCAAGGTACAACTATCTGCGCATGGGTAAACTCCAGCAACCAACAAAAATGGCTGCCCGCGATTCGGCGAGCAGCCACGAATGGAAAGCTCGGACCATGAAGACTGATCCCTATTCCCTGTTCCCCGTTCCCTATTCCCTGCCCTTCAATGTTTCGCGTACATCTCCATCACGTCCTTGCGCAGCTCCGCGCGGCTCGATTCGCGTGTATAGAACATGTGCCCACCGGGGAATTCATGCACCGCAACGCGCGTCGGGTCTCCCATCACAGGCATCTGGTCCACGGTCAACACCGACCCCATGAACGGGCAGGAAAGATCGTTCCAGCCGTGCACAATAAGCACGCGCAGCTTGGGGTCGGCCGCGACGGCTTCCCGAAGATCCGGAACAGCCCCGCGCCGCAGATCGTTGCCGCTGCGGTCCCACTGGCGGCCCACGTCGTAAGAGAGTGCGTTGTAGCGCGCGTCCACCTTCCAGCCAACGGTGCGCGTCACAAAGTCCACCATCGCCGTGGTCACCGGTGCAATCATGCTGGCCAGAAGGGGATCGTTGGCCCGCTGCTCCGGCGCAAAGGGAAATGGATCGAACGACGTGACGTTGGAGTCGTACACGGAGCCCAACTTGCCCTGCTCGCGCCACACTTCGCGGAGATAAGCGCCGGTGTCGATGCGGCCTCCGGAGTACTTCACGAATGTCGCGTCGAGCCCAGTCAACTCCGTCACGTGCTGAATCATTTTCTGCTGCGCATCGGGATCGGATCGCCCCTTCAGCAGCGTGGTCGCGTACTCTCCGCGGGTATACGCGATCACATCGGCCATGGTCTGCGGGGTGAGCTTGTTTTCGCGCTCCAGGTGCGCCGCCGAAATCGAAGGCAGCGTCATCATCCATGCCACCGGCGACAAATCCTCATTCTCGTCAATGGTCGGATTCAGATAAGGCGACACCAACACCACGCCGTTCATCGCGACGCCCAGTTGCGACTGCAGGTAATGCGTAATGCGCGGCCCGCGATATCCGCCATAGCTCTCGCCCACCAGGTATTTCTTTGAGCTCAGCCGGTTATTCTTCACCAGCCAGTCGTAGACGATCCGCGAAAGATACTGGATGTCCGGCTCGGTGGAGTAAAACAGCTTCTTCGCCTCAGCCTCCGGCACGCTTGCACGGCTGAATCCGGTTCCGACAGGGTCAATGAAGACCAGGTCGGTGAAGTCGAGCCATGTGCCCTGATTGTCCGTAAGCGTCGTCGGATCGGAGGGGCTGTCGCCTTCGTTGCCCACAGCCAGGTGCTTGGGCCCGATAGCCCCAAAGTTGAGATAGACGCTTGAAGCACCCGGGCCGCCGTTGAAAGCAAAAGTCACCGGCCGGTTGTCACCCTCCACAGTGTACGAGGTGAAGACCACCTGGCCGGCGGTCTTGCCGTCCGCATCGCGCGTCGGCAGCGCGCCCACAGTCACCGTGTAGTGCAGCGTCTTGCCGCCAAGCTCGATCGACTGCTGTGTGTGCGCGTCAGCCGGCAGCGGAGGCAGCTTGTCCTTGTCGGCCGCGGCCTTATCCGCCGCAGCTTTGTCGCCGCCGGCCTGGGCATCGCCGGCAGCGGGCTTGTCACCGCTGCCATGCTCTTTGGCAGCCTGCGCCCAGAGCGGGGACGCTGTAATGCCAAGACAACAAGTCGCGCACACGGCGAGGGCCATGCGCCGGAAGAAGGGGTGAATCCGGAGAATATGCATGTCGATAACGATACATCCTCCGCGCCCGCCTCTGGCAGTCCCCCCGCCGCATGATTTACCCTCAAACACGGTATGAAACTCTCCAACCTTATCTTGATTTCCGCTTTGACCGCGGCCTCGGCCGTCATCACGACCGCGCAACAATCCACGCCGCCGCCCGCGCAACCAGCGCAGGCCCTGCCCGACGCGCCCCAGGCAACCGCAGCCGCCATGATTCATCCCAACGGCCCAACCGTTATTATGGATACCTCGATGGGCCGAATCACCTGCCAGTTCTACCAGAAGCAGGCGCCAAAAACCGTTGCCAATTTTGTTGGACTGGCCGAAGGCACAATCGACTGGACCGACCCCACCACCAACAAGAAGCAGCACCACAAACCGCTCTTCGACAACACCACTTTCCATCGCGTGATTCCCGAGTTCATGATTCAGGGCGGCGACCCTGTGGGAACCGGCGAGGGCGGTCCCGGATACAGTTTTGACGACGAATTCGATCCCAACCTGAACTTCGACCGGCCCGGCAGACTGGCCATGGCCAACTCCGGACCCAACACCAACGGCAGCCAGTTCTTCATCACCGAAGCGCCCTACGATTCGCTCAACCAGCACTACTCGCTCTTTGGCCAATGCGACGACGCCGGCGTGCTTGTTGTGCAAACCATCGCCCGCGTCGAGCGCGACTCCAACGACAAGCCGCTCGCGCCCGTGATCCTCAAGAAAGTGACCATCGTCCGCGAAGGCCAGCCAATACCACCGCCCCCAACAGCGCCCGCAGCCCCGGCAATGCCCACCGTGCACACGGCGCTGCCCGCCGCACCCCAACATTGATCGCTGGGTGCCCCCGGTCTCGACCTTGAGACCGGGGATTCCACGAATTCAAATCAGAATCAGGAGTTTTTATGTCACTCGCACCAGGAACCTACGCCGTCTTTTCCACCACCGAAGGCAAGATCACCGTTCGCCTCTTCGAAGCCGACGCGCCCATCACCGTGAAGAACTTCATCGAACTGGCCGAAGGCTCAAAGGAGTGGACCCACCCCACCACCCGCGCCAAGTCAACCAGCAAGCTATTTGACGGCACCATCTTCCACCGCGTCATTCCCGACTTCATGATCCAGGGCGGCGACCCCGCCGGAACCGGCATGGGCGGCCCTGGCTATCGCTTCCAGGACGAGACCAGCGGATCGAAGCACAAGTTCGATAAGCCCGGCAAGCTAGCCATGGCCAACTCCGGACCCAACACCAATGGCTGCCAGTTCTTCATCACAGTTGCCAATACCGACTGGCTCACTGGCAAGCACACCATCTTCGGTGAAGTCGTCGAAGGCCAGGACATCGTCACGAAGATTTCGAAGGTCCCGCGCAACGGCCAGGACAAGCCACATAAGCCCGTGGTGCTGGAATCCGTCGCTATCGAAAGAATCGCTTAGGCGAAAGCCTCCAATCAGCAGGCCCCCAATCGCGATTGGGGGCTTGCTTTTTTCGGATCCTGCTTGATTCTCATACCTCGGGTTGTATCATTCTTCTTCGGATGCACAGGTGTTCCATGGCCGTTCCGTGGCCCATGCTTGGCCTTTGCCGCCCTCTTTACATCCCGCATTGATTCGAATCATCGGAATGGAGTTCTTGCGAATGTTTACTTCCTCTGCTTTGCGCCGTAGGTCAATTGCCTTGTGTCTCTGCCTTCCCGCCTGCGCGATACCGGGCGCGTTCGCCAGCGACCCCCCCGCGCTCCACCGCGGCTACTATACTGATCCCGCGTTCCACGGCGACACCATCATCTTCACCTCAGAAGGAGACCTGTGGGCCGTCAACATTCACGGCGGCCAGGCGCATCGGCTCACATCCGGCGCCGGCGCAGAGCACAAGGCCACCATCTCACCCGACGGAAAGACAGTCGCCTTCAGCGCCGATTATGAAGGCCCGTCCGAGGTTTATACCATCCCCATCGAAGGGGGGCTGCCGCAGCGCCGCACGTGGGACGGTAACTCCGAGCCCGAAGGCTGGGCCACGGACGGCCGCCTGCTAGCGGCCACCGAGCGCTACTCCACGCTGCCCAGCGCCCAGCTCGTCCTCATCGACGATCATGGCGCGCGCGAAATCGTTCCCCTCGCCCAGGCCGCTGAAGGCGCCTATTCCTCTGACGGCCACACCCTCTTCTTTACCCGCTGGTTCCATCAATGGAGCCAGACCAAGCGCTACAAAGGCGGTTGGGCAGAAAATATCTGGAGTTTCGACGGCAAGAACGAAGCCGTGCCGCTCACCGCGGATTGGACCGGCACCTCGACCAATCCCATGTTCTGGAATGGCCGCGTTTATTTTCTCTCCGATCGCGACGGCGTGATGAACGTCTACTCCATGGACCCGCAGGGCCACGGCGTCAAGCAGGAGAGCCATCAGCGCATCTTCGATGTACAGTCCGCCTCGTTGTTCGACGGCCGCATCGTCTACGCCTCCGGCTCCGATCTCTGGCTGCTTGACCTGGGCGCCGGCCACGAAGAAGTAATCCCCATCACTCTTCTATCCGACTTCGATCAGATGCGTGAGCATTGGGTCAAAAAGCCGCTCGACTATCTTTCCCAGGTGCATATCTCACCCGATGGCTCCAGCGCCGTCTTCACCGCGCGCGGCGAAATCTTCACTCTCCCGGCCAAGAGCGGACGCATCGTAAAGGTAGCCGGCGACTCTGCCGTGCGCTACCGCGAAGCGACCTTCATGCCCGACGGTAAAAGCATTGTCGCTCTCTCAACCGCCAGTGGAGAAACCGAGTTCTGGAAGTTTCCCGCAAACGGCGAAGGCGCGCCCGAGCAGTGGACCCACGATGCCAAGGTGCTGAGTTGGGAAGGCGTTCCCTCCCCCGACGGCCATTGGCTCGCCCACCACGACAAAGACCAGCAGCTTTGGATCTACGACATCAAAGCCAAAACCGACAAGCGCATCGCACAGTCGATGAACGGCGACTTCAATGACCTCAGTTGGTCGGGCGACAGTCGCTGGCTCGCATTTACCGAAACGGCCGACAATCTGTTCTTGCAAATCAAGATATTCAACGTCGATTCGGGAGCCATTCAACCCATCACCTCCGATCGCTATAACAGCTTCAACCCCGTCTGGAGTTCCGATGGCAAATGGCTCTACTTTCTCTCCGATCGCAATCTGAAGACCACCATTGGTGGCCCCTGGGGTCCACGCCAGCCTGAACCGCATTTCGATCGCACAGTGAAGGTGTACGAACTCGCTTTGACGCCCGGCCTGCGCTCACCTTTCTTGCCGTTTGACGAGCTCAATCCTGAATCTCAGGCGAAAAAGGATGAAGAGAAGAAAGCCGAGGACAAGGAAAAAGATACCAAGGCTGAAGCTGCCGGAAAGAAGCCCGAGGACGCCGCCAGATCTGCGGCTGAGAAGAAAGACGAAAAGAAGGAAGAGGTCAAGGAAAAGAAGCCTGACGAGGTGAAGATTGACTTCACCGACTTGGCTTCGCGCCTTTCTGAGGTGCCCGCGCCCCCTGGCAATTACGGCAGCCTCCAAGCCACGGAAAAGCGCCTTTGCTGGCTCAATGCGAGCGACGACCGGCAGGAGCATCTCGCGCTGCAATGCTTCGACATCGCCAACAAAGGCGACGAAGTTGAAACCGTTCTTGGAGATGTGAAGGGTTTTGAAATCTCTCTCGACCGCAAGAAGACCCTGATCGCCAAAGGCGACGATTTTTACATCCTCGACTCCGACGTCAAGGCCGGCGCGCTCGGCGACCCCAAGGCTCTGCCCAAGGCCGCTATCGATCTGTCGCATTGGACCATCGACACCAATCCGCGTGAGGAGTTTCGCGGCCTCTTCCTGGATGCATGGCGACTGGAGCGCGATTACTTCTACGACCGCAACACGCACGGTGTCGACTGGGCGGCCATGCGCGACCGCTATCTGCCGCTCGTCGATCGCGTCGCAGATCGCGACGAGTTAAACTATGTCATCGCGCAAATGGTAAGCGAATTATCCGCATTGCACACATTTGTTCAGGGCGGCGACAAACGCAAACCATCCGACGACGTGAACATCGCGACGCTCGGCGCGATCCTTCACCGCGATGAAAAAGCCGGCGGCTATGTGGTGGAACACGTCTATCTGCATGATCCCGATCTGCCAGACCAGGCCCCGCCGTTCGCTCGGCCCGAATCTCGCGTCAAGGAAGGCGAAGTCATCCTCTCGATCGATGGCCAGAGCCTGCTCAGCGTGAGTGACGAGCGCTCGCTACTCCGCGGCAAAGCAGGGCAGCAGGTGATGTTGCATGTCAAACCCGCCACCGGCGATGCCCGCGACGTCCTTGTGAAGCCCATCGACCAGCGTGACGACAGACAGATGCGCTATGCGGAGTGGGAATATTCGCGCCGCCTAAAAGTCGACACCGACTCAAGCCATCAGATTGGCTACGTCCACCTGCAGGCCATGGGCTCCGATGACATCGATCAATGGGCCCGCGAATACTACCCCGTCTTCGACCGCCAGGGCCTCATTATCGATGTACGCCACAATCACGGCGGCAACATTGACTCGTGGCTGCTCGGCGATCTGCTGCGCAAAGCCTGGTTCTACTGGCAGCCGCGCGTCGGCAGTCCATCGTGGAACATGCAATACGCCTTCCGCGGGCACATCGTCGTGCTTTGCGATCAGGAGACTGCCTCCGACGGCGAAGCGTTCACCGAGGGCTTCAAACATTTCCAGATGGGCAAGGTGATTGGAACGCGGACCTGGGGCGGCGAAATCTGGCTCTCCGGAAGCAACGTCCAGGCTGACAATGGAGTAGCAACAGCCGGAGAAATTGGCGTCTACAGCGCCGATGGCAAGTGGCTCATTGAAGGCCACGGCGTCGAACCGGACATCATCGTCGACAATCCGCCGCACGCCACCTTCGCCGGAACCGATGCACAGCTTCAAGCCGCGATTGACTTGCTGAAGCAGCAGATCAAAGAAGATCCCCGTCCGGTTCCGCCGCACCCGCCCTACCCGGATAAGTCCTTCAAATATCAACCGTGACATTCGATCATGAGTTAGCGGCTGGGTTATGGATATAACTTGGCCACTAACTTGCTAACTCGCTAACCCCGCGCAGCGGGGCTAACTTGATGCATTTGACTTCCGCCTTTTTCCTAACTCCATCGCATTCTCCGACGCGCAAACCATGAGAATCCTATATAAAAGCTCCTGCGAATTGCGCGGGCTATTTTTCCGCGCAAATCCGCAATAGCTCTTCCCCAAACCGCTCCACCTTTGCCGGCCCAATCCCATCGATTCCCAATAACTCCTTCGGATTCTTCGGCCTCGCCTGAGCCAGTGCCGCCATCGTGCGGTCATGCAGCACCACATAAGCCGGGACCTTCAGCCGCTTCGCCTCCGCCGCCCGCCATTCTTTGATTCGCCCTGCCAGCGCCTCACCCTCAGCAGTAAGCCGCACAGGCTCCGTCGTCCTCGCGTATTTCTCGCTCGCAATTTGTTGCACGCCAGTCTTCACCACTGCCTTCGCCTTTCGTTCCCGGGGCGGCGCAGAGTTCAGTCCGGCAAACTCCTCCACGATTCCATCGCTGATCAGCAATTGCAGAGCGGAGCCGGAACGCACTTCTCTGCCCTCATCGGTCAGACGAACCTTGCGAAACTTTATGACCTGTCCATCCTTCTCAAATTCAGATTCCTCCATCTCGATCAGCCGCGCCTGCACCATCGCTCCCAGCAGGCCTTCGTACTCGTCCCGGCTGATCCTCCCCACCAGATCCAGGCTCTTCTGCAGCGTTCCCGCCGCTTTGTAATCGACTCCCCGCAGATCTTCGATGATCCGCCGCGCGGGTTCCAGTTCTGCCGCGGTTGCCCGCCGGAACTGCCGCAGCACCGCCCCCGCCGGATCACATACATCGCATACCCCGCAAGGCTGCTTGGCGTCCTCCACATCACCAAAATGGCGCACCAGCGCCGACATACGGCACTCACTCAGTTCCGTATATCGCAGCACTTTTGCAAATTGTTCCGCGCGATATTGCGCCTGTGCCGAATAAGTCTTCTTCCATCCCGGGCCGCCCGCGGTTACATTGCCGCCGAAGTCTCTCCGCGCGCCACCGTGAATCTCCAGTTTCTCCAGCGCTTTGTCAAAATCTTCTTCGCCCAGCCGCGATGCTTCCCGCAACTCTTCCACCGCGCGCGGGTCATCGCCCAGAGTCCGGAATACCTGCGCCAAATGCTCCGCCGGAGGATAATCGCGGTTCAGGAAAAAGTCGTGCGTTCGCTGATCCGCATAGCTGTGCATCAGAAACGTGCGGCTCAGGCCGCCATCCCGCCCGGCGCGCCCAATCTCCTGGTAGTAACCTTCCAGAGTTGCCGGCAGACCAGCATGAATCACCGTGCGAATGTCGGCCTTGTCAATTCCCATTCCGAACGCGATGGTGGCCACCACCACATCAAGCTGACCGGCCTGAAATGCCGTCTGCACGCGCTCGCGCGTCTCCGCATCGAGTCCCGCATGATAAACCGCGGCGGCGATTCTCCCCACTGTCTGACCGACGCCTGCGATATGCATGCGAGTTGCCGAAAGCTCCTCCGCCAGACGCTCCGCTTGTTTTCTTGAAGTCGCATACACAATAGCCGGCCGTCGCTCTGACGCAGCCAGCAATCGCGCAATCACCCCTGCCCGTTCCGGCACAGAGAGCTCCACCACCTCGATGGCCAGGTTGTCCCGCCTGAACCCATGGATGAAAAGAGATGGCTTCAGCAATCCGAGTTGAGCGATAATGTCGGCCTGCACGGTCGGTGTTGCCGTAGCGGTCATCGCCAACACCGGCACCGCATCACCCGCGCCACGCAGAGCAGGAATGTACTGCCCAAGCATGCGGTAGTCGGGCCTGAAATCGTGTCCCCACTGGGAAATGCAATGCGCTTCGTCGATTGCGATAAGCGCCAACTTGCGCTTGGCCAGCATCTCGGGAAATCCGGGCACACGCAGCCGCTCCGGCGCAATGAAAAGGAACTGCAGCGCCCCCTGCAAGTAATCCACGCAAGCCTGTCGCGCCACCGCCCGATCGAGTCCGGAATGAATGCGAGCCACGCGCAATCCCAGCGTGGAAAGTTTCGCCGCCTGGTCGTCCATCAGCGCGATCAGAGGGCTGATCACCAGCGCCGTCCCACCGCGCGCTGTCGCCGGTAGTTGATAGCAAAGGCTCTTGCCTGCCCCGGTCGGCATCACCAGCAGGAGGTCCCTTCCCGCAAGCGCCGCTTCGCACACCGCCTCCTGGTTTGCCCTGAATTCCGCAAACCCGAACACGGAACGCAATATGCGAGCCAGCTCGTTCGAATTGGATTCAGTAGTCAAATTGAAACAACTATCCGCCGGGAAGATGTTGCCGCCAATATCAAAGCGTCTTTCCTCACTCTACAAGACAGCACCGGCTCCACTCCAAACCGCGCACAGGCCCAGGGTTGTTCTGTATTCTCGCTTCGGTTTCCCGAAAGCTGAGGATTGCTCCTAACTTTTTCTTATTACTTTTGTCTTCAGCAGCTAATCAAACCCTTATAACTCCCGCAGACTCAGTCTATCTTAATGAGATTTCCCAAATTTCCTCAGTAATCCCCGAATAGATTAAGCCAAACTCAGACTCGCCGATAAGACCCTTAGCGGGAACAAGCTCATTTTAATAAATGCCTCCCGCGAAATTGGGGGATATTAATATGAGTCTCAGCCCGTTCAAAACACTCCTAAGTCAGATTTCCCGCTCGCTCCGCTCCATCTCGCTCGTCGGACTCGGTGCCTTGCTCGTCAGTGGCTGTGGAGCGCTAAACCTGGCAGGCAATTCAGCGGACAAGAACGAATCTATAAGTTTGACCGCAGTCATCACGTCCCAGCCCGCCAGCTCGACCGTAAATCTAGGCCAGACGGCCAAGTTCTCCGTATCCGCAACCGGCGCCGGCACGCTAAGCTATCAGTGGCAAATGAACGCCGTGAACATCGCCGGAGCTACTGCTTCCAGTTACACCACGGCGGCAAACAGCGAGGGCGACAATGGATCCACATTCGACGTGGTCGTCTCCGACACCGCTGGCAGCACCACGAGCAACGCTGCGACACTCACAGTGGTTGACAGCGTTCCGCCGTCTCTAGCCGAGCAACCTCAGAACCAGTCGGTAACACTTGGCCAGACGGCCACTTTTTCCGTAACCGCAACCGGCACGGGCACGCTCAGTTATCAATGGCAGAAGAACTCCGTGAACATTGCCGGAGCGACAGATTCGAGTTACACCACGCTGGCAACCAGCGCGGCTGATGATGGAGACACATTTGACGTGGTCATCGCGGATACCGCAGGCAGCATCACGAGCACCTCGGCCACCCTCACCGTCACCACACCGGCCGTAGCCAGCTATTACGTCGCCACCAACGGCAACGACACCGCGGACGGATCCGCTTCCAGTCCCTTTGCGACATTGCAGCGTGCCCAGCTTGCCATGCAGCAGTCTTCGGTAAAAGTAACTCAGATTTATGCCGGCACTTACTATCTCCCGAGCCCTCTGACGCTCACCGCGCTCGACCAGGGAGAGACCTGGGAAGCCATGCCCGGCGCGACAGTGATCCTGAGCGGCGGCCAAGTGATCAGTGGTTGGACCAGCGAAGGCAACGGCATCTATTCGGCCATCGCAGCGCAGCCCGTAGGCCTTGACCTGGCCATCTCAGGTGTGCGCCAGACACCGGCCGACTTGGGCTACGATCCCCAGCAGCCGTTCATCTCCGGCTGGCGCGTATTGCCCGCCACTCAAGCAAAGAACTTCGGCGTCACCTTCGCCATCAATCCCGCAGACATGACTGCCTCCGTCAAGCCCGGAGCCACGTTGCAGGTGCTCGATCACCTGCGCTACTCCGACCAGATCACCAGGATCGTCAGCGTTGACGCGGCCAACAGCACCATCACTGTCACCGACCAGTTCAACACCGGAACCAGCACGCAGGGAGTCAGCGGTAGCTGGCGCGTGCTTAACGATCCAGCCGACCTCGACGCACGAGGCGAGTTTGCGTATGACAGCGCAACTTCGAAGGTCTATGTTGAGCCCGCCAACTCGGACACGCTAACTTCAGATACCGTGGTCGCCGCGCGGTTGAGCACGCTCGTCACGCTCAACAATGTCTCCGCAGTTACAATCACCGGACTCACCTTCTCCGACACCACCTCGGATATACACCCATACACGGGCATGTTCACCGATAAGCTGGCTACCATCATCGCTTCCAGCCTGACTAACAGCACCATAACTGGAAACACCTTCCTGAACGTCGGAAACGGTATCTCACTCAGTAACTCGTCCGATAACTCGATCACAGACAATGGCTTCGAGCAGATGGGCGGATCGGGAATCTTTGTTACCGCCAACAGCAATCACAACCAGGTCACCGGCAACACCATGACCGGCCTGGGCAAGATCAATGTCGGCACGAGCGGAATCCATCTCGAAAACAGCGCCAACAACCTCATTGACAGCAATATCATCGACGGGTCAGGCCGCTGGGGCGTGGATCTCTATCCCACCGACGGCGTCTCCCTGGTCGGAAACATCGTCTCCAACAACGTGATTCGCAACACCAGCCAGCAGACCGCCGACACCGGCGCAATCTACTCCTACGCCGGAACAAGCCCCGGTTATGTGAACGAAAGCACCACCATCACAGGAAACCGCATCGAGAATCTCGGCGGCCTGCTGCGCGACGCGACGGGGAGCTACAAGCCGGGCCAGACACAGGGCATCTACATGGACGACCAGGTCAGCGGCGTAACCATGACTAATAACGTGATCGAGAGCAACGGCAACGGCATGTTCCTCTGCCACGGCTGCCAAGGTAACTCGGCCAGTAACAACGTTGTTATTCTGCAACCGCCCGCGTATTACGACCGCGGCGCCAACGGAGTAACTTACTCGACCGGCGACATGAGTTATAACGGCGCCACCCGCATTGACCTCATGCCGTCCTACTTTCCGTCGAGCACGGCCACAACCACCATCGTGGTCGAGCTCTCCGGCGCAGCCTCAGGCAATACCAGCGCAGCCTTCAACGTGCTGGCAGATGGCGTCGTCATCGGCACAGGCACAGCTTCAAGCACCATCGCCGACTACGCATTCACCGCACAGCTGACTCCGCATCAGATCCATCGCATCGGCATCGCGCTCACCAACGGCGCATCCACCGGCAGCCCCACCACAGAGTTACACAACCTGGTTTTGTTCGTGAATGACACGGCCGTAAATCTGGTTGCTCCCGAAGCGCAGGGAAACTACGGTGCCTATGGCTTCGTAGTGGGTAACGATGCTCTTCAGGTAACTAACTTCTCCTCCACGCATAACATCGTCTATCGCGGCGCAGGCTCATCCCAGGACCTGATGGACTGGACTGACTGGGCCGACCCCACTTATCGCGATCCGAATCCGGGAACCATCAATTACAACGTGCTATTCCAAAACGTAGCCAAAGCCGGCGACACCATCCTCGGTGCCCAGGGCACCGACGCCCAGTCCGTGCTCGCCAATCCCCAGTTCGCCAACGTCCAAACCGGCGACTACACCCTCGCGCCAAACTCCCCCGCACTCACGGAAGGATTCAACCCCAGCGGCGTCCCCCTCGCACAGTAGTTTCATTGAGGCGGAAATCGCCGGATGAGCACAGGCTGCCCGCTATAAATGCTCCCTAGACGGCACTTCGGCGGGGTCCCGAGCAAAAGTGGGCTTGAATCCGAGCCCGGTCCAGAAGCGTGTGAGCAGATCGATGGTCGCAGCGCTAGTCTTGCTGGTCGTGCGTAACTGGATTTCGTTACTTGCACCGTCGGCCAGGGTTGACGCCTCCTGGGCGATGGCTACGCACCTGCCCGGGCGATAGGTACAACTGGCCAGATCGGCAATCGAGAGCTGCGTCGTGGGAGTGGCCAGCACAGTGCGCGGCGGCGCCATGCGATCCAGCAGGCAAAATATCTCCAGCTTCGATTCCAGTTCATCCGGCACGCAGTCGATGGCCAGGTCGGCTTCGCGCACGGCGTCCTCAATTGTCGAGACGAACGCCACTCCTGCGCCGCTCGCGCTGCCCAGAGCCTCGACACCGAGTTGCCCCCGAAGAAACTCCTGGGCATGATGCAGATTGTGCGGCATTACATCTTCAAGCAGTACGCGAAAGCCTGCGCGAGCCGCCTGCAATGCCAGCCAGCGGCCCAGCGGCCCGGCTCCGATGATGGCAACCGTTTCAGGCAAAGGCAGTCTACTGGACCGCCAGAGCCCTGGCCACGTCTTCGGCATTCGGCGAGGCCTGAGACAGGTGCTCGGCCACGCGGGCGCGCTCATCGGCAGTGAGAGTAGGGATGGTCGCCAGCACCCGGCGCAGGGTCACAGCAACGTCGTCAATGTAGTTCATCAGGCGGATCGCTTCTCCGGAGAGCGGCATGGGTTTCCTCGAGGCTTGAAGTTCTTATCTAATTGTAGGCGGTGGGGTCGGGGTGGGGGAAGCGTAGCCGCTTTCACCTGGGACGCGAGGACAGATGTTCGGCCAGGATCCGAGAGTCATGAATACAATATCGTCATGAAGAATCCGGCAGAAATTGTGGCGCAGGCATTTGTGCGGGCGATCAACCGGCAGGATGTGGACGGGCTGGTTGCGCTGATGGCCCCGGAGTTTCGCTTCGTTGACTCGCTGGGAAATGTGGTTGAGGGGCGGGAGAAGATGCGGGTAGGATGGACTGCCTACTTCAGGATGGTCCCCGACTACTCAATTGCTGTTGAAGAGAGCTTGAGCGATGGGTCTGTCACGATGCTGCTTGGCGTGGCGGAGGGCACCTACGCCCCCGATGGAGTGCTGAAGGCCGAAAACCATTGGAAGACGCCCGCGGCAATCCGCGCGCAGGTGGAAGATGGACTGGTGGTGGAGTGGCGCGTGTATGCGGACAATGAGCCGATCCGTGAGCGGATGCGGAAGAACGAATAGTTAGCTGGATTCGCGCGCGAGCCCAGAATTAAAAGATGTTGAAGTTATATAAGTTATTGGTTGCAGTTCGACTTGATCCCGGAAGTTATGTACACAAATGACAAGCCGCACTTATTGCTAAGTGCGGCTTGAGACCTTGCGGTCTAATCACGTCCCGAGTTGCTGGCCCCCGCGTTTTGCGGTGCGCCGGCCACGGATTACTCCGCGTTCGACACTTGGCTTTCTCCGTTTCCTGCGGATTGCTCCGCGTTCCACAGCTTCTGCCCTGCGCTGCCCGCCGATTTGACTCGGTGCTCAACGCTTACCACCCTGCGCTTCCCGCAGCTTGCGCCGCGTTCGCCGCCTGGGGTTCGTGCTGGTCACGGATCACTCCGTGCGCGGATTGCTCCGCGTTCAGCACTTGGAACTCTGCCCCGTTCACAGATTGCTCTGTGCTCGTCACTTAGCGTTCCGCGCCGCTCATAGATTGCTCCAAGTGCGCCGCTTCCCGCTCTGCGCCGCCCACGGATTGCTCCGTGCTCGCCGCTTGGCCCTCCGCGCCGGTCTACGGATTGCTCCGTACGCTGACACTTTGCGCCCTCGTGAGGGCTGTGGATTGCTCCGCGCCTTCACTTGAGTTCCGCACCGCTCACAGATTGCTCTGCGTGCGATACTTGACGTTTCGTCCAGCTCGCGGATTGCTCCGCGTTCCTTCCTCCACGACCTGTGTTGCTCGCGGATCGCTCCGTGCTCAACACTTGGAGTTTCCTGTCTACCTCGGATCGCTCCGCCTTCGACTCTCACTCCGCCCCGTACCTGGATTGCTCCTTGTACGACACTTGGCTCTCTGTTCCACTTACGGATTGCTCCGCACTTTTCACTTAGTGCCCTGTGTTGGTCGCGGATCGCTCCGTGCTCAACACTTATTGCTCCGCGCTGGGACCTTCTGGTATTCCCTACTCAACCCCACAAGTGAAGCTGTTCAGGTTTACCTAGCAACCCGGAATGAAGATAACTATGCTCTTCACCGATCCGCTCTGTCAACATGGTTTAAGGGCAATTTTCTGTGCAAAACTAAACACTTTGGTGGAAATCTTGTCGCTTGATTTTCAGGGCCGATAATTGCACCAAATCAGTTACAAAAAACGAGTTATCGGATGAATTCGTGGATGGTTTCAGCCAGCAAAGTGAGGTTGAATGCGGCGTGGGCGGCCATCGCGGGCCAGAGAGATCCGGAGAGGATGCGGCAAAGGGTGAAAACAGCTCCGATGCACGCCATCAGGAAAACCGCCAGGGCCGCGGAACCGAGGCGCAGATGCAGGCCCGAGCCATCGCGCCACAGGCCGTGTAGGTAGAGGTAGATGAGGCCGAAGAGCAGCGAGCTGACAACAGTGGCAAAGATCGCGTTGAACCGGCGCGTGAAGGCTTGCTGGATGAAGCCGCGAAAAAGTATCTCCTCGCCGATGGGGTTGAGGAAGATGGCGGGCAGGGCATAGAGGGCGAAAAGAGCCAATGGCGACATGAGTCCGCGCAACTCTTCAAAGTGAAGATAGTTGCGGATGCTGATGCACCAGTT
>Ga0302326_10003269_pt1 | contig 38362 bp, 30 predicted proteins | sample Palsa_T0_3_FD_202264 | JGI IMG/M metagenome (GOLD analysis project Ga0302326, IMG submission 202264) | Peat permafrost microbial communities from Stordalen Mire near Abisko, Sweden - Palsa_T0_3 | ecosystem: Environmental > Terrestrial > Soil > Palsa > Peat permafrost | place: Sweden: Abisko... | reverse complement strand
GACGGCGACGGCTGCGCCCGCGCCCGGCACCGATGAGCCCAAGCCGACGAACGTCGATGATTCCAAGTGCGAGTGGTCAGACCCGAAGGCGGAGGTCAAACGCACGGGTGAGAAGGCGAGCATCGCAGGCTACGACGCCGAACGGCTGACCATCACCGCCTCCCAGGCCTGCAAGGACAAGGACTCAGGCCAGGTGTGCGAATTTGTGCTGTCGCTTGATGAGTGGCTCGCGCCCAAGTTCGCAAGCAGCGCCGAGGTGCAGAAATTTCACCGCGCCTATGCGCAGAAGATGGGCTTGGGCACTGGCATCGGCACGGATGCGCAGTCAAAGGACATCGCCGAGCGCGCGCAGGGGATGTTCGGCCGCTACAAGGGCATCTGGGGCGAGATCGCAAGCAAGATGAAGGGCGTGAAGGGCTACCCGGTGAAGACCTCTTTTGCCTTCGCGGTCGGCGGTGCGCAGTGCCAGAGCGCGCAGTCTTCGTCTTCCGGATCGGCCGATGCAACGAGCGGCGATTCTGCGAAGAGTCCGGCCGCGCTCGCGGGTCAGATCGGCGGCAAGCTCGCCGGTCTGTTCCACAAGAAATCTGACGCGCCCGCCCCTGCCGATGCGGCTCCCGATGCGAGCGCTAACGCAGCGCCAGCGGCGGCCGCGCCGCCGGCGGCCGCGCCGCTTCCCGAGGGCATGACACCCATCATCACCATGACATCAGAACTCGTTTCGGTGTCGACCGATGCCGTAGACCCTGGCGTCTTTGAGATACCGGCGGGCTTCAAGAAAGTCGAGAAGTAAGGCGCCGCTACACGGCGCGCGCGCCGCGGATGTCGACGAACTGCAGAAACTCCGCGCGCGTGCGCGCATCGCTGCGGAACACGCCGGTCATGCGGCTCGTGACCATCGACACGCCCCTCTTGTGCACGCCGCGCGTTGTCATGCACTGATGGACGGCGTCCACGACCACGCCAACACCGCGCGGCTTCAGCACATCGTCGATGCAGCTTGCAATCTGGGCGGTCAATTTTTCCTGCACCTGGAAGCGCCGCGCGTAGCCTTGCTGATCCCGACCACCTTGTCGGTCGGCAGGTAGCCGATGTGCACTCGCCCGATGATCGGCGCCATGTGGTGCTCGCAATGGGACTCAAACGAGATGTCGCGCAGCACGATGAGCTCATCGTAGCCGCCGACTTCCTCGAAAGTGCGCCGGAGATATTCGGCCGGATCGGTGCCGTAGCCGGAGAACCAGTCCCGGTAGGCATTGACGACGCGCTTGGGTGTCTCGATGAGACCCTCGCGCGTCGGGTCTTCACCCGCCCACTGCAGGAGCACGCGCACCGCCTCCTCGGCGCTCTTTCTGGAGACTTTGACGGCTTTGTTCCTGGCCACGATCGAAACCCCAATGATTCAGGCACACACGCGTGCGGCAAGTGTATCCCGAGCGCGGTCGGCGCGTGGGCGCGCTCACCGCTCAGGGCCCTCACGAGCGGCTGCGCCCAAGCACAATCGCAGACACTGGGGGTCGCATCCTGCAAGGCCTGAGCCACGCTGACGCCCTGCTCAAACGGCCGCACGCGCGCCTGAACCTGCCGCCGGGTGATATGCTTCGTGGTCGTCCCGAAATACTCGGGGGAGGGCGATTCTGGAATGACTCGAGCGGCCGATAATGGCATGCACTTCTGCGTCCTGACGGCCGGCGATTGCGCCCCGGCCCTGGCGCTGCTCGCGCGCTACCCGAGCGAATTTCGCATCACCGTGCAGGCGGTCGCGAGCGCCGATGAGGCGTTCGCGCGCTTTGATGAGCTCACGCCGGATCTCCTGCTCGTAAACGCTGATGCCGCGCCGCCCTCCGGCCTCACCCTGTGCCGCATTCTGAAAGAACACCCGGTCACGATGCTGCTGCCGGTGATCGCCATGGGACGCTCGCCGAAGAAGCGCATCGAGGCCTTTGCCGCCGGCGCTGATGACTTCATCGCGCGCGTATCCTCGCCCGAGGTGTTCCGCGCGCGCGTCGAGAGCCTGGTGCGCGCCGGTGCGGGGCGGCGTAAGCAGGCGGCCGCGCATCTTGCGGCCGAGTTCGAGCGCGGTGAGCATGTGCGTCGCACCTTTCGCCGCTATCTCTCGCCACGCCTCGCCGACAAGATCCTAAGCGACGGCCAGCTGCGCGACAGCATTCTCGCCGCCGCCGACGTGCGCACGCGCGCCGTCGTCCTGTTCGCCGACATGCGCGGCTTTACCGGGATCTCCGAGCGCCTGCTGCCGCAGGAAGTGGTGCCGCTCTTGAACGAGTACTTCTCGCTCCTCACCGAAATCACTTTTCAGCAGGACGGCACCGTTTTCCACATGGCGGGGGACTGCCTGATGGTGGGCTTCGGCGTGCCGCTCGAACAGCCCGACGGCCCGGAACGGGCGGTGCGAACGGCGCAGGAGATGCTGGTGCGCTTCGGCGGACTTGCGCAGAGCTGGAAAGCGCGCCATGAGATCGAGACCGGCCTTGGCATCGGGATCAACGAGGGCGACGTCATTGCCGGCAACGTCGGCTCCGCGCTCTACATGAACTACACCATTATTGGCGACACGGTGAACGTCGCCTCACGCCTCTCACAGCGCGCGCGCGCGGGCGAAGTGCTGTTTTCACGCGCCGTAAAACGCTCGCTTGATGCCCGCGGCTTTGACACCGGCGCACTGGAACTGCCGCCCATCACCCTGCGCGGCCGCTCGACCCCCATCGATATCTACTGCGTGCCGCGCGAGAAGCGTCTCACTCTGCATCAGGAAGTCGGAGTGCTGATGTGACGAGCAACGCCGAGCTTACAAACCTTGCGCTGTTCTGCGATTTTGAAAATATTGCCCTGGGCGTGCGCGATGCGCGCTACGCGCAGTTCGACATCAATCGGGTTCTCGAGCGGCTGCTCCTGAAAGGCTCGATCGTCGTCAAGAAAGCCTACTGCGATTGGGAGCGTTATCGGGAGTTCAAATCCGGCATGCACCAGGCGGGCTTCGAGCTCATCGAGATCCCGCACGTCAGCCAATCGGGCAAGAACTCGGCCGATATCCGCATGGTCGTCGACGCGCTTGATCTGTGCTACACGAAGCCGCACGTGGAAAGCTTCGTCATCATCAGCGGCGACTCCGACTTCTCGCCGCTCGTGAGCAAGCTGCGGGAAAATAACAAGGGCGTCATCGGCGTAGGGGTCAAGAACTCAACCTCTGACCTCCTCATGGCGAATTGCGACGAGTTCATCTTTTACGACGATCTCGTGCGCGAACAGAAGGCGCGGCGCGCGGTGCGCAAGAAAGCCGTGGCGGCGGCGGCACCGGCGGCCGCGGCGGGTGACGGCGAAGACAAAAAGAAGGAAAAAGAAAAGGAAGAGGACAAACAGCAGGAAGCCTTTGATCTCGTGCTCGCGACCATCGACGCACTGATCGCGGAGCGCGGCGAGGATGAAAAAGTCTGGGGCTCCATGGTGAAGCAGGCCCTGAAACGCCGCCGGCCGGGCTTCAATGAAAGCTATTACGGTTTTCGCTCTTTCAACAAGCTGCTCGAAGAGGCGGCCGCACGGCGCCTGCTCGCCCTTGAGCGCGACGAGAAATCCGGCGGCTACATCATTACGAGCACGCACGAGTAGCGCGCGGATTATCGCCCATTGCACGGCGGCTGCAGGCGCCCGCCTCGACGGCGGCGGTTGCAGTCGAGTGCGACGGAGCGAGTCAGGTCAGGAAGCGCTGCGTTGCGATTGTCAAAGACAAGCTGCAAGCGCCGACCAGGATCGCCACCAGAAACCCTGCCGCGAGCGGCCGCCAGCCGATACGCCACATCTGCGTAAAGGAAACGCTCAAGCCGACCGCGCTCATCCCACAGATGAGGAAGAGCTCCGAGGCGCCCTGGCCTGCCCCCATGAGCTGATCCCAGTCGCCCGCGAGCTGCGATCCGTGCGTCAGCGCATCGCCCAGCGTGCGCAGAATGACGCAGCCGACGAAGCCCACCACGAACAGCGGCACGAGCGGGATGTGCGCGGCGCGCTCAGTTGCGATCGGGTCCACATCGCCGAGCTGCGGATGGGCGCGCGCGAGCCACGCGGCCACCGGCACGAGGAACACGATCGAGAGGTTGCGCAGGAGCTTCGCGACGCTCGCCGCGGCAAGCGCCGCGGGTGCCGCGTGCTGCTGGGAATAGATGAGCGCTGCGCCGATCACCTGCGTCGTATCGTGGATCGCCGTGCCCAGAAAAATCCCGGCATAGATCGGCGTCGCGCTAAAGAAGTGCGCGGCCAGCCACGGATAGCTGAGCATCGCAACGCAGCCGAAGAGCACGACGCAGGTGATCGCAAACGCGGTCTCCTCGTTGCGCGCCCGAATCGCCGGCGCCACCGCGATCACCGCGGTACAACCGCACACGGCGGTACCGACGGCGAGCAGCGCCGCGAGGCGTACCGGTACGCTCAAGGTGCGGGAAATCGCCGCCGCGCCCAGGAGCGCCACACAAAAACAGATGAGCACGATCGGCAGCGCGGTCACCGCAATCGCGGTGGCGCCGCCCAATGTCAGGCGCAAGCCGACGAGCGCAATTCCGGTGCGCAGCAAGCCGCGCATGACCCACTCGAGACCCTCCGTCGCCCAGGGCGGCACGCCAATGGTGTTCCGCCACAGCATCCCCAGGACGACCGCGCACATGACCGGACTGATGGGAAGCCTGGGGAACCCTGCGACCCCGGACGCAAGCTCGTAGGCGAGGGCCTTGGCGAGAATCGCGAGGATGACGGCAATGAAGACACCGGGCAGAACGCGGCGCAAAGACTCGAGCGTCGATGATCCAACGCGCAGCGGCGGCTGCACGATCAGCGATTCAGAAGATCGATGCGCAGTGCGCGCGAAGTTGCGCCGGCGGAGCGGCCGGCAATCATCTGTTCGTTAAGTTCGGCGATAGCGCGGCTGCCCGTGCGCACGAAGAGAAAAGGCAGGATCCCATGCAGCATGCAGGCGAAGCCCGCGAAGACCATGCGCCACCCGAAGGAGCTCGCGCGGACGAGGTGTTCGCTGTAAGTCTCCCCGACCGACGCCGGGTGTTCCGTGAACAGGCTCGAAAGGTCCATAGCGATTATCCTAGTCCTTAAGCCTGGCTACGGGGTTGCGAATTTCCGTCCAAAATCGACTGATTTAGCAAAAAAGTTGCTAAAGAATGAGCAATCTTGGAATATTATTACATGGATAAGCTCGACAGCAGAATTCTCGACCTTCTGCAGACGGACGGCGCCCTGACCGCGGCCGCGATTGCCGATCGCATTGGACTCTCCAAGGCGCCGTGCTGGCGGCGGATCAAAAAGCTGCAGGATGACGGCATCATCAAGCAGACCGTCGCGCTCCTGAATGCGCACGCGCTAAATCTGGGAACGACGGTGTTCGTGACGTTGAAGACGGCCAAGCACAATGCGGCCTGGTTCGAGCAGTTCGTGCGCGCGGTGCGCGAGATTCCCGAGATCACTGAGATTTACCGCATGAGCGGTGACGTCGACTATCTCGTGCGGATCGTCGTGCCGGACATCGATGCCTACGACGTCGTCTACAAGCGGCTCATATCCACTGTTGAGTTCCTGGATGTGAGCGCAAGCTTCGCGCTCGAGACGATCAAATACACAACCGCGCTGCCGCTGACCTACATGAAGCTTGCCTGAGCTTCTGCGCCCTCCCCTAGAGCGAGCGCAGAAAATTGAGCAGGTCCTGCTGATCATTGGCATCGAGATTGTTGAACTGCTGAACCACGCCGTTCGCCTCGGATGCCTCGTACTTCGAATTGCCGCGGCTTGCGTGCAGCTGGATGGCGCGCATGAGATCGTTGGTTTGTCCGCTGCTCAGGAAAAACATCCGCTGCCCGAGGCCCCAAAGGGGTGCGCTACGAAATTCGTCTCCCTGAGCCGCACCCTGCTGAATATCGTCAGCCAAGCCCGGACCCATGTGGTGCAGGGCAAGATCCGAGTAGAGGCCTGCGGTCTGATTGCGCAGGGCTACGACGGTCGTGTTGCCCGTCGTCATGCTCGGCGTGTGGCAGAGCGCGCAGCCGGTATGTGTGAACAGCTGCGCACCGTGCGCGATGGATGGTGCGCCTCCTGGCGCGGTGGTGGAAGGTTTGGGCGGCGCAAGGAAGCGCACGAAGATTGCGACCATGTCCATTGAACTCAACGTGTTGACGCCGCTCGCAGCGTTCATGAGGGTGTAGCTGTTGGGCGTTGTGGGAATGACGCAGCCTGGCGTCTCATCCCGCTCAGTCGTAAAGAGCTCATTCGTGATGCCCATCTCAACGTTGTAGGCTTCGCCTGCGAACATAAGTGCCGAGGCGTTCTGCGCCTTCCAGCCAAAGCGGGTGATCGTGCCGGTGTTGCCGCTGGTATTGAAGCGGCCGGCGATGCCGAGCTGGTTCTTCTGGCCCGAATTCGCAGCGAGGTTGGCCGTGAGAGTGATCGAGGGAATCGACTCGATCAGTCCATCGCCATAGGCCGGTGTCGGGATGCGCGTGATGAGGTTATTGCGCTGCAGATTCCCCGCAAAGTCATCCTGGGAGATATCGCAGCCGGACGCATTGCCGTTGAAATCAACGCGCCCGCTGATCACGTAGAGCGCGTGCACGCCGCCATCGGCGCTGCCATCCGGGTGAGTCTTGAAGCGCGCCTCACGCACCGGCCCGTTGGCACTGATGAATGACGGCACCGTGTTGCGCGCGCCGTAGGCAGTGGCCACGGCGACCTGTGGATTGACAGCCGGCGAGGTGCCGCCCACCGAAGGTTGCGCGTGACAGCCGGCGCAGGAGTCGAGATTGAACCGCGGGCCCAAGCCATCGCCGATGCCCTCGGGCGCGATGAACAGCGCCTCTGCCGCAGCGAAATAGGATTGCTCGTAGGATTCCATTCCCGGCAGCGGCCCGCCGGCGCCGGCGGCGCCGCTGCGCACGCCGGGATCGCGAGCGGCCTGAAATCCTTGATGCTGCGCGGATGCCGATTGCGACTGCTGCGCGAACGCCGATTGAGACACGAGCCAGGTGCAGGTGAGTGCGGCCGCTATGGCCGAGCGAGTCAATGTGTGCATGCGATTCCCCCCGGTCGAGCAAATGCTCGCCCCCGCGGGCGGCAAAGCAAGACCCGTGCCGCCGTCACACAGTTGATGCAAGTGCCTGATATTTGAGCGATCAGCGAAATGAGAATTCGGCATTGACAGCCGCTTGCGGCATTTACTGTCGCGCTGTGCAGACGTCAATCGCGCGCTTTTCCTCAAGTCATTGATTTTGCGCGCGTGCGCTTGTCGTCGCGCACTGACACTCGCGCAATCAAATATTGGCCGCGCGATGCGCGGTACTGTCGCGTGCGCTACGAATAGTGCTCAATTCATAGCCTGAAGTTCGCAGCGCCCGAAGCGACGATCACTTGTCGTGGTGCACCGACAAGATGATACGATCACGCATCATTATTCCTCTCGTCTTCGGGCAGCGCCGCCGCATGCCGTAATCCGCATATGAAATTCGTCCGATTTGCAACTTTATTTTTCGCATCGACCGCGGCCGCCCTCATCGCCGCGTGCGGCAGGGCGCCCGCCCCGATGGCGCCACCGCCGCCGCAAGTCGCCGTCGTCACTGTGCACGCCGAGCCCGTGCCACTCGTTCGTGATCTCGTCGGCCGGCTTTCCGCGACCCGTTCTGCGGATGTGCGCGCGCGTGTCGCGGGCGTGCTCCTGAAGCGCGTCTACACCGAAGGCGCAGATGTGAAGCAGGGCGAGACCTTGTTTCAGATCGATCCCATGCCTCTGAAGGCGACGCTCGACGCGCAGCGGGCCAATCTCGCCTCGGCCGAGGCGACTGCCGCCAATGCAAAAGCGGCGGCCCATCGGGCGCGTGAGCTCGTGCCGCAAAACTACATCTCCCATAACGATCTGGACAATGCGCTCGCCACCGACCGCTCGGCTGCCGCGTCCGTTCAGCAGGCGCAGGCGAACGTGGAACTCGCCGCAATTAACCTCGGCTACGCCAACGTGACCGCCCCCATATCCGGCCGCTCCGGTCAGCAGCAGGTCACCGAAGGCGCGCTCGTCGGCCAGGGCGAGGCAACCCTTCTGACCACCGTTGAGCAGATCGATCCGATCTACGCGAATTTCAGCCAGGCGGTTGAGGACCTCGATCGGTTGCGGCGCGCGCAGACGAGCGGCCGCGTGAAACTCGTGGACCAGAGCAAGACCGAAGTCGATATGACCCTCACCGACGGTACGCCGTACGCGCACAGCGGCACGCTCGACTTCTCCGACGCCGCGGTGGATGCCGCGACCGGCACGGTCACACTGCGCGCGCTGATCCCCAATCCGGATCACGCATTGCTGCCCGGGATGTTCGTCAATCTGCGTATCAAGAGCGGCGAACAGACGGCTTTTCGGATCCCCGCGGCCGCCGTGCAGAGTGATGACGTCGGCTTCTTCGTGCTCACGGTCGGTGCGGATGACAAAGTCGAGATCAAACATTTGAAAACCGACCGCTTGGACGGCGACGCCTGGATCGTCGTCAGCGGAGTCGCCAACGCCGATCGCGTCATCGTCTCGGGACTGCAACAAGCGCGCGCGGGCGCTCCTGTGAAACCCGTTCCCTGGCAGCCGGATGCTGCAGCCGCAGAGGCACCGGCGAACGCCGCGACCCAGTAGCCCGGAACAGCGCGCATGCCTCAATTCTTCATCGAGCGCCCGGTATTCGCGTGGGTGCTCGCCATCCTGATCACCATGGGCGGGATTGCCTGCCTCCTTAATCTGGGCGTCGAGGCGTATCCGCAGGTCGCACCCCCGCAGGTCGTGGTGTCGGCGACCTTCGCCGGCGCCAATGCCGACACGGTCGAAAAAACCGTCACGCAGGTGATCGAGCAGCAGCTGAACGGCATCGATCATCTGCTGTATTTCAGTTCGATCTCAAGCTCGAGCGGCACGGCGACTATCACGCTGACGTTCGATACCGGCACCAATCCGGATATCGCGCAGGTGCAAACGCAGAACCGGCTGTCGCTCGCGCTGCCGCGCCTGCCGGTCGAGGTGACCGCGCAAGGGGTGACCGTCGCCAAAGCGAACCCCGGATTTCTCGTGGTCGTTGCAGTGCGCTCGGATGACCGCTCCAAGGACTCCAACGCGCTCAACAATATCATTGCCGCGCAGCTTCTGGATCCGCTGCAGCGCGTGCCGGGCGTCGGCTCCGCAACCCAGTTCGGATCCGAGTATGCAATGCGGATCTGGCTGAACCCGGCGAAGCTGCAAGGATATGGGTTGGGGCCCGCGGCCGTTCTGAATGCGGTGCGCGTGCAGAATGTGCAATTCGCAGCCGGTGCGATTGGCTCGCAGCCCTTGATCGCAGGCCAGGGCATGTCGGCGACGGTGCAGGCTGAAAGCCGCTTTACCAAGCCCTCACAGTTCGAGGATGTGATCCTGCGCACCAACACCGACGGCACGACGGTGCGCCTGAAGGACGTCGCGCGCGTGGAGCTCGGCGCATTCCAGTACGGCCGGGATACGCAGCTCGACAACATACCGGTCGCTGGGGTTGCGATCCAGCTCCTGCCGGGCGCGAACGCGCTCGCGGTCACCAAGGCGGTGAAGGCGCGCATGGCGACTCTGGAGTCGAGCCTGCCGGCGGGCGTGTCGTGGTTCGTACCCTACGACAGCACGGATTTCATCAATATCTCGATCAACGAAGTGGTGAAGACGCTGATCGAGGCCATCATCCTCGTGTTCTTGGTGATGCTGCTGTTTCTGCAGAACCTGCGCGCAACCCTCATCCCGACGATGGTGGTGCCGGTTGCGCTCATGGGCGCATTCATCGGCATGTATGCCTTCGGCTTCACGATCAATCAGCTGACGCTGTTCGGTATGGTGCTCGCGATCGGCATCGTGGTCGATGACGCGATCGTCGTCATCGAAAACGTCGAACGCACCATGCGCGAGGACAAGCTGCCGGCCAAAGAGTCGACCAAAAGAGCGATGCTGCAGATCACGAGCGCGATCATCGCGATCACCTCGGTATTGGCCGCCGTGTTTATTCCGAGCGCGCTGCAGGGCGGCAGCGTCGGCGTCATCTATCGCCAGTTCGCGCTGACAATCGCGGTTTCCACGGCATTTTCCGCGTTCCTCGCGCTCAGCTTCACGCCGGCGCTGTGCGCGAGCATGCTGACGCCCACGCACCCGAAGCCGAACGCCGTGTTTCGCGCCTTCAACCGCGCGTTCGGCTTTGCGCTCGCGACCTACACCCGCCAGACGAGCAGCGCCGTGAGCCAGACGAAGCGCTGGATGATGGGCTTTGCAGTCATCATCGTGCTGTGCGTGTTCCTGTTTCTGCGCCTGCCGGGCAGCTTCCTGCCCGAAGAAGATCAAGGGTACGCGCTCGCCATCGTGCAGCTGCCTCCTGGAGCGTCGATCGAGCGCACCATCAAGGTGATGTCGCAGGTCAACGGCATCCTGAAGAAGAATCCCGCCGTGCTCTATATGTTTCAGGTGAGCGGCTTCAGCTTCATCGGCCAGGGCGACAACGTGGGTCTTGCCTTTATTCGCCTGAAGCCCTGGGACAAAAGGAAGGAGACTGCCGCTGACTTCATCAAAGAGGCAAACGGTGCGCTGTACATGGGTCTGCCAAATGCCCAGGCGTTCGTGGTGAACCTGCCCACCGTGCAGGGTTTGAGCCAGTTCGGCGGCTTCGATATGTATCTGCAGGACCGCGCGGCTGCCGGTCACGCGGAGCTCGTCAAGGCCGAACATCTGTTGCTGCAGAAAACGCAGGAGCAAAGCCAGTACCTGACGGGCGTGCATCCGACGGGACTCGAGGATGCGCCGCAATTGAAGTTGAATGTGGATCGCGTGCAGGCGCAGTCCATGGGAATCTCGGTGAGTGACGTCTATACGGCGATCGAGCTGCTGCTCGCTCCCGTGTACGTCAATGATTTTTTCTACCAGGGGCGCATTCTGCGCGTCGTCATGCAGGCTGATGCGCCATTTCGGATGAGCCCCGACGCACTCGGCGGATTTTATGTGCCGAGCCCGCTGCCGGCGACGGCACCTGCGAGCGGCAGTAACGCGCCTGCCAATGCCGGCACCGTCCCGATGGTGGCCTTGTCGAGCGTGGTGCACCCGGGCTGGACGATGGGATCGCCGGGCCTCGTGCGCTTCAACGGCTATTCGGCGATCGAAATCCAGGGGCAGCCGGCAGCGGGTCGCAGCTCGGGCGAGGCAATGACCGCGATGCAAAATATCATCAAACAGGATTTACCCAAGGGATTCAGCTACGACTGGGCCGGTCAGTCGCTGCAGGAAATCGTCTCGGGCAGTCAGGCACCGATGCTGTTCGGCTTATCGATCCTGGTGGTGTTTCTGTGTCTGGCGGCGCTGTATGAGAGCTGGACGATCCCGATCGCAGTGCTCCTGATCGTGCCACTTGGCGTGTTGGGCGCCGTCGTTGCCGCGCAGCTGCGTTCATTGCCGAACGACGTCTATTTCAAGATCGGCTTGATCACGATCATTGGACTTGCGGCGAAGAATGCGATCCTGATCGTCGAATTCGCGGTCGAATTGCAGCGTCAGGGCAAATCGTTGCGCGATGCGGTGGTTGAAGCGGGCCGACTGCGCATGCGGCCGATCCTCATGACATCCTTCGCATTCATTTTGGGCGTGCTGCCGCTTGCAATTTCGACAGGCGCCGGCGCCAACGCGCGCCACGCGATCGGCACCGGCGTCATCGGCGGCATGCTGTTCGCGACCTTCTTCGGGCTTCTGCTGGTGCCGATCTTCTACGTCGCGATCCGGCGTCTGCTCGGCGAGAAGCTCGATGCACCCGGTCGTGTAAGCGCCGAGCCGCCTACTTGACGGAGTAGCCGCGCCCCTCAAGACACGCACTCATCGCGTGCTGATAGGCATCGCGCGGCGAACCATTCTGACCGTCAGGCGGCGGTGGCGGCGGCGGGCTGCTCGCGTTCTGCGTCGGATCGAACCCCGACTGGCTCACCGCCCAGCGGTGACATTCGTAGCGATCCTGCTGCTGCTGCTCGGGGCTCTGCCCGTTCTTCGGATACGAATACAGTTCAGCGTTCGCCGCAGGCGGTGCATCCGTGCTCGCCGCAGACTCATCCGGCGGCGCGACCACTTCGTACTGACGTTGCGTCGGATCCCAGTTGTAATAAGTGTCGTTCGCGTAGTAATACGGATAGCCGCCGACCCAGACGGTCGCATAGTAGGGCGGCAGAACCGGCACGAATACTCCTATCGGCGGTCCGACCACGACGAAACTTCCGCCGTACGGCCGATACCAGACACCGCCATGAAAATAGTAGGCGTTGTGCGCACGGTCATACACCGGGACGTGCCCCCTCGGCAGGCTACGCACCGTCGCACCGCGCGCCGGATAGAAGTGATCGTTGTGGTAGCGCGTGTCGTGGTATTGCTCCGCGGCGATCACGCCGCCGGTCACCATGCCGAGCGCAACCAGCGCGCCCAGCAGCTTAAACTTGCGATTCATTGACCGTTCCTCCCGCGTGCCCATCAGCGCACGCTGTAACCGCGCGCCTCAAGGCAGGCACCGGCGGCGCGCCGGAAGTCACTCGCCTTGCGCTCAACCTGCGCGGACTGCTGCCGCTGCACGACAACTGTATTGGCTTGTGCAGCCTGCTGGTTCTGCGCGTTCTCGGCAGCTCCGCCCACGATGCCACCCAGCACCGCGCCCACCAGAGCTCCGGCGCCCGCATCACGCGGCCGCGACACCAGCGCACCCAGCACGGCGCCGGTCACAGCACCGGTCGCGACTCCCGCGCCCGGGGGTACGGCCGGCGGCCCACCCACGACCTGGATACGGTCATGCGGCGGAACGTTGGGCGCGCTTGGATCAAAACCGGTCTGCTGGATTGCCCACTGATAGCAGTCATAGCGATCGCGATCCTGCTGCTCAGGCGTCTGGCCCTGCGAAGGATAGGCATAGATATCGGTGCGCGGCGGAGGCGGCTGTACGACGACCGGCCGCGGCGGCGGCGGGGTCACGCACGCACACAGTACGGTCGCAAGGGACGCTACTGCGATAACCGCGAAACGAGGCGATCTGCCAATCGAGCTATTCATTTGAGTCTCCACTTCGTGCCCATAAGTTACCTAACGCACAAGAGCGTGGTTGGTTGACCTTCACCTGTACTGTAAGGCCACCGTTGGACCCTTATGCTTATCCTAAACTAAGACCGCTGCAACGCATTGCAGGTTCCCGCAATGCGCGGCCGCGCGCGCTCCCGATCATTTGGCATAAGGAACCCCGCACCGTTAATATTGTCGCATGCGGAGCATACCTTGAGCTAAAGCGCGGTGCGCTGGTCTCAATTGAGGAGAAATTCGCCATGAGATGCTCCGTCCGGTTTTTGTGCGTCGCGCTTGCCTTGGCTCTTGGCGCGTGCTCCGGCATTCCTCTGCACGACCGCGATCAAGCACTGCAACAGCAGTACTTGGATTATGCCGGACCGCCGATCGAGCGTTTCAACTATCTCGGTCGTTTCAACAGCTGGACCGCCTTGAGCGACTCTCAGCTCGTCGTCTGGCCGACCATAAACGAGGCCTATCTCCTGACCGTCTGGCAGCCGTGTATTAACCTGCGTTTTGCGCAGCGTATCGGCGTGTCCTCGACAGTCGGCACCGTCAGCAGCCGGCTCGACTACGTGCTGATCGAACATCAAAGATGTCAGATCAAGGAGATCCGCCCGATCGATTACAAACGGCTGATGGACGACCGGCGCAAGGCCGCCGCGGCCGCCAAGCAAGCGCCGAAATAGCATCTCAAAGCGAGCGCACCTCCATCCGCCATGCTGCACTCGTCCTGCGCAGTCATTGCGCGCCGTCAAAAAACTGTGTCCATTTGGCGACGCGGGGACGCGATTCGCGTAAGCTAGCTTTTGAGTTCTTTACGTATCTTGACTTTCATTGCTCAATATTTGATTGGGAACAAAATGAAAGACCACAAGGTCCATGCAAGTTAGTAAGATCGCTGCAGAGTTAGTGTTCCCCCAAGCTTTAGATCCACCTCGAGGTTCCAGCGATGAACTTCTTTACATCACGGCGCTGGGCGCTCGGCGTTGCGCTTCTGATTCAGGCCACTTCGTTGCCGGCGCTTGCGGCGCTCGGCGGCGATGTGAGCTCGGTCGCCAACGATCAGCAGAAGATGAAGGGCACGATCTTGGTATCGCCCGCTGTGGCCTACACGGTGCACGAGATCCAGACGCCCTCCGGCACCGTGGTGCGCGAATACGTATCGGCCGCGGGCAAGGTTTTCGCCGTCACCTGGCATGGGCCACACGCGCCTGACATGCAGCAGACGCTCGGCACCTATTTTGCGGCCTACACGACTGCGCCGCGCCCGCTGCACCCTGACCACAAGCATTTCGCAATCAGCGAACCGGGCTTCGTGCTGCAGTCGGCCGGGCACATGCGCGCCTATTTTGGCCGTGCCTATGTGCCGCAGCTCCTTCCCGAGAACGTCGCCCTCGGCGACATCCAATAACGAGGACGTCATGCGCAGACTCATCGCTCTAGTCCCCGTTACGGTGCTGCTTGGCTTGGCTGCCTGCGGCGGCAGCGACTCGACCATCGCGACCTCACCCTCCGAGCCAACCCCGCCCATCAGCTCGAGCGGCGCAAACGTTGCGAGCATCACGGTAGGAGCGGGACCATCGGCGCCTTCAATCATCAGTGCCAATACCGCCTTCGTGTCCGTGACGATCTGCGCCCCCGGCAGCACGACGAACTGCCAGACCATCGACAATATCCAGGTGGACACGGGCTCCGCGGGATTGCGGATTTTCTCCTCCGTACTGTCATCCTCGATCGCTTTGACGCAGGAGAACGATACCAATGGCGACGGCGGCCCGGTGGTCGAGTGCACGGCGTTCGCGGACGGGGTCAGCTGGGGGCCGGTGAAGATGGCCAATGTGCAGATCGCAGGCGAAACTGCCGCTTCGATCCCGATTCAGGTCATCGGCGATCCTGCGTTCCCAACCCCTCCAAATGCCTGCCTCGCCATGGGTCCGACCGAGGAGGATACGGTCGCGACCTTCGGCGCCAATGGGCTCCTTGGAGTGGGCCCGTTCGTCCTTGACGGTCAGGACTATTACGCCTGCCCGGAGGGCACCTGCAGCCAGGCATCAGCCGACGTGCAGCAGGTGGCAAACCCCGTGGCCTCCTTTCCCGTGGACAACAATGGCGTCATTGTCGAGCTTGCCGGCATCCCCGGCGGTGTGGCGACCTCGCCGACCGGGTCGCTCGTATTTGGAATCGGAACCGAAAGCAATAACGGCCTGGGGAGTGCCACGATCTACTCGCTGGATCCGGTTTATGGCGCCTACATCACTGTCGGTTTCAACGGTACGTCCTTCCCCATGAGCTTTATCGACAGCGGCTCGAATTCAATCAATTTCGTCGACAGCGCGATACCTACGTGCTCGGGATCCAGCGGCGCGTCGAATTTCTATTGCCCCTCCTCGACCATATCGGATCTGATGGCGACCAACACCGGCGCGAACGGCGCAACCAGCAGCGCCACGTTCAGCGTCGCCAACGCGGCGGACCTGTTCAACAACAATCCGAACGCCACGGCGTTTCTCGAACTCGCGGGCCCAAATCCGTTTCCCTCATCGTTCGACTGGGGATTGCCGTTCTTCTTCGGCAAAAACGTGTTCACCGCGATCAGCGGCGACAGTACGCCGGGCGGGGATGGGCCGTACGTGGCGTATTGAGGGCGTTTAGGGAGGCGTTTGCGGTTGCGCGACTTCGGTCGCAAGGCCCGCGGCGCGCCAGCCTTCCATGCCGTCCGGAAACCAGTACACGCGACGGTAGCCATAGCTGATTGCGCGCTTGGCCGCGTTCCAGCTCAACCAGCACTGCTCATGGCAGTAGATAACGAGCGGCTGCGAGAGATCGTTGCCGCTTGCCAGCGCCAGACGCGCGCGAAAGAACTGATCGACGTCCGCCGGGATGCTGCCCCCTCCCGCCCCGGGGATCCAGATCGCGCCCGGAATTACCGGATGCGGCAACGGCAACCACGGCGCCTGTTGCGCCAAATTTGCCGGTCGTCGCGGCGCGTCGGACACGTCGACGACGAGCACAGCACCGCGCTTCAAAAGCGCGGCAAGCTTGCGGGTATGAATGACGCTGCCGCCGGCAAGCGTCGCGGCGACGGGCCCGTGAATCGGCCCCGTCCAGTAGCCTTGCGGCTCGGGCACCGGCGCTGCCGCCGCCGCCGACAGCCAAACGCAGCAGGCGAGCGCAACCGCCCTGCCGCGCCGCATGCGGCCGGGCCGACTGTCAGCTCGCGGGGACGTCAAAGCTGTGGTTGAAAGTGGCTTTGTCGCTGTCGCTCACGACCAGCTTCAGCGTGCCCTTCTTGTCGGGCACGAAGCCAAAGGTAATCACCGGATCAGTGCTGAGCGAAATGTCCGAATCGAGATGAAAAATCGCGGCGTCATCGTAACTTGCATCCACCGTGCGTATGAAGCGCGCCGGCGTGTAGCCGCGCGTGAGCTGGTCCATCTGCATGCCGTTGAAGTTCGGATGCCGGATCATGATCTGCGCCTGCATCGGCTTGCCGGCGGTGAAACTGCCCAAGAGGTGCAGTTTCATCAGCCCGATGTCCTTCAGCGCGGCCGCATCATCCGTGCCCACCGGCGCCGAGCAGCCCCCGCTCGTCTTCACAAACTGCTGCGACACGAAGAGCTTGCCATCCGAGGTCTCGGCGACCGCGTGAATGAATGTGTATTGATTCACGCGCACGCGCAGCTTCAAGGCATGCGGATCCGCGCGCGGCCCGAACGTGAAGTGGCTCGCAAGCGGCGATGGGTTGTTGTCGATCACAAGATAGACGCCTTTGACCGGCGTCGTCGAATTCATGGTGAGTGTGACCGGCACGAGCGCGGCATCGAGCGCATGTTCGGGTGCTTCGATCTTGATGATATTGCCGCCGTCCGCCAGCGCGCGGCCGCCAAAGATGGCTTGCTGCAGCTGCTTCCAGCGTGCCGCATGTTCGGCGGCATCCTGGGCGGCGTGAGCCTTCATCACCGCATCGGTGTCATCCGCCGCGTAGCTCGCGCCCGGCTGGCCGAGCACCACCGCTGCAAAGAGGAGGAGCATCCGAAACCACGGCTTCGCCTTCGTCATTCCCACTCGAGCTCCTTAAACGCCTGGATGACATTGTGGCCATTATAGTCATCGAAGAGCGTCCATTTCCCGCGCTCCGAGAGGCCGACCGTCTTGACGGCAGCGTCAATGTCCATTGCCTTCGCCATCGCGGCCCGAGTGTCGCGCAACAGCACGCCCAGATAGCGCTCCAAGTCGCGACAGCCCAGCGGCCAGTCTACACGCGTCGGCCCATGCCCCGGCACCGCCTGCTTGGCGTCAATGCTTTTGAGCAGTGACAGCTCCTTGAGCCACCCTTTGAGGCTGCCGTCGAGCGAAGGCACGCGGTGTACGAACAGCAGGTCCGCCGGCAGCAAGGTGCGCGTCTGACGGTCGAGGAGCGACAGATCACTGTCGGTGTGAGCAATCCCATGTGCGCGCAGCTCGAGCACCCTCTCGCCCAGATCAATTTCGGCCCGATCGCGGACGAGCAAGGTCGGCATGACAACGGGCCCGACCGTGTCCTTGCCCAATAGCTCCTCGGTGCGCTTGCGGTAGTAGTCCCAGCGCAAATCAAGAGCACGCGGCAAACCCGCATGGCCAACGTAGACGGGGTGGTCCTCGCTGAAGGCGCCGGCGCCGAAAACGTGGTCCGGATGCACATGCGACATGAGGACATAGCGGATCGGTAATTTTGTCACCTGCCGGATGCGCGCGCGCAAGCGCGCGCCGTCGTTCAAACTGCCGCCGGAATCGGTGACGGCCACCGCTTCACGCCCGACGATAAAGCCGATATTGGCAATGGCGTCGTCGTTCGCGCGACTCGCATCCTCATCAATGCCGTGGCGGATGTGGATGCCCGGCGCAACCTCGTCGGTCGCCCAGGCGACAGGCGTTTTGGTCGGCGCGGGCGCGCAAAGGCCGCGGACACAGACGGCGGCAATACCGCCCATCAGGACTTGACGGCGCGAGACCGGGGCGGGGACTCTCATCGCTTGGATTGAGCTCAACTGAGCGTGGGTTGCTGCGTGTCCTCAAGCATAGCGCGCACCCGCATTGCCAGTACATCGAGCGCAAACGGCTTGGTCAGCATCTGCATTCCCGGCTCGAGAAATCCCCGGGCAACCGCCGCATTCTGCGCATAGCCTGTCACGAACAACACTTTGAGATCCGGACGGTGCTCGCGCGCGGCGAGCGCGACCTCCTGGCCCGTCAAGCCGGGCAGGCCAATGTCGGTCACCAGAAGATCGATGCGTTCATCGGATTTCAACAATGCAAGTCCGGCAGGCCCGTCCGCCGCTTCGAGCGTCCGATAGCCCGCCTCACGAAGCCCCTCGATGATGAGCTCGCGCACGACTGCTTCATCCTCGATGACGAGCACCGTTGCAGCATGATGCCCGCCGGCGTCGTGGTGCTCGCCGGCTTCTTTATCGGCTGCAGGCGCGGCGCTCAACGCGGCGAGGCGCGGCAGGTAGAGCTTGACCGTCGTGCCCTTGCCCACTTCGCTACGAATATCGGCATGTCCCTCGGATTGACGCGCAAAGCCGTAGATCATCGACAGACCCATGCCCGTGCCCGGCGCCAGGGGCTTCGTCGTAAAAAAGGGATCAAATGCGCGCGCGACGACTTCCGGTGGCATACCATTGCCAGAATCGGTTACCGCGATGCACACATAGTCTCCTGGGGCGGCATCGTGCCGTCGCGCGGCGCAGCTTTTTTCGAGGTTCACATTGCAAGTCTCGATCCTGAGCGTACCGCCGTTGGGCATCGCATCGCGCGCGTTTATCGCCAGATGGACGATGGCGTTTTCGAGCTGATTCTGATCGCATAGGGTTCGCCACAGGCCCCCTGCGAGCACGAGTTCCATGTGCACGTGCTCCCCGAGCGTGCGTCGCAGAATATCCCCGAGCGCAACGACCAGTTGATTGGCGCCGAGGGCCTTCGGATCCAAGGGTTGCCGGCGCGCAAAGGCCAACAGGCGATGAATGAGCGCTGCGGCGCGACTGCTTGAATTGAGCGCAGTCGTGATGAATCGTTGACTGTCCTCCGCGCGCCCCAAGCCGATGAGCTTCTGGGCGACACCGAGCGAGCCTACGATGCTCTGCAGGAGGTTGTTGAAGTCGTGGGCGATTCCGCCGGAAAGCCGGCCGATCGCATCCATCTTCTGCGACTGACGCAGTGCCTCTTCGCTCGCGCGCAGCGTTTCGCGCTCTTCGGCGGCGCGCGCGGCGAGCATCCGCTCGAGAGCCTGCGCTGCGTTTCGCTCGTTCTCGCGCAAGGCGCGCTCGGCGCTGCGTTGATGCGCTTGCGCATGCATGCGTGCGCTCGTCTCGATTGCGGTGACGTGGATACCGCCCACACCGCTGTCGGCCGTGTCGTCGGCGACCGGGCTGTAGCTCAGCGTAAAGAACGCCTCCTCCGGGGTCGCGCCATGCCGTGTAATCCTGAGCGGCATGTCTTCTGCAAAGAAGGCGGCCCGGGTACCGGCGAGAATCTCCTCGTGGATGGGCGCAAGCTCGAAATAGACTTCCGGCCAGACCTCACGCAAGGGCTGGCCGAGTGCCGCGGGATGCTTATCGCCGAGTATCGGACGATAGGCGTCGTTATAGATCAGGACGAATCGCGGGCCCCATCTCAATGCCATGGGGAAGCCCGAGGAGAGCACCAAGCTTACGGCAAGTTTGAGACTTGCCGACCATGACTCGGGAGCACCCAGGCGCGTGACTGACCAGTCGAGCGCAAGAACTCGGCGCCCCATCTCCGTGCGGGCGAGTAATTCCGCCGCCGCATGACCCAAAGCGGCGTCTGCCGCACCATACCCGGATGACGCACTCAGCAACACGAGAGCGTCGGCCGGGGTGGGTTCACCGTTTGAGCTCGTCCGTTTCGGCTTTCACATCTTCGCGTGTGGCACTCGCCTGGGCCTTGGCGGCGTCAAGGTCTGCCTGCGCCTGCGCCTTGCAGTTATCCCGATCGGCACCGCTCAGCGCGCGGCATTTGGCGACCGTGACATTGTAGTTCTGCTGCGCCTGAGCGAGCGACACCCGAACTTCCGCGTTGGCCGTCTTCTGCAGGGCATCAGCCTGCGCGCGATCCATTTGAGCTGCCGCCTTGTCCTCGGATTTCTCGACCGCCGCGTCCGCCTTGATCTCAGCGTTCACCGCATCGCGCTTCGCGTCCATCACGCGCTCGCTGCCTTTGACCGCTGCGGCATCGGCCTGCTTTTGAGCATCCGCGACGCTTTCCTGGCGTGCACACGCCGACATCGCAAGCGCGCTGATGGCGCACAAAACTGCACATTTCCAGGTCTTCATATTGCTTTCTCCTGCCGTTGGCGCAAACGAAAATCGAACCACTGCCAATACGCAAAGAACGCGCCAGTGGCCCGGTTGTTCCCCCCAAGGCAAAGGCAGCGCCAGACGGCTTCAGGACGCTCCCAGCACGACGCGCACGCGATGCGTCACGCCGTCATCGATGAGCGCGATGCGGCCCTCGCCCGCCTGCACGGCGAGCGGCGCGGCCTGACCATCAAGCTCCACCAAAGCAACCCCGCCGCTTGCGCCCTCGGGGTTTTCGACCACGATTTCATAACGTGCCGAACCATACCGATAATTGATCTCAAAACCGGGCCAGCGTTTGGGAATGCACGGTGCGAGGATGAGCCAGGTCGCTTGTACCCGAAAGCCGAGCACGGCCTCGAGTCCCGCCCGGTACATCCACCCGGCGGAGCCTGTGTACCAGGTCCACCCTCCGCGGCCGACGTGCGGGGCTACCGAGTAGATGTCCGCGGCGATGACATAGGGCTCGACCTTATAGCGCTGCACCTGGGAGCGCGTGCGCGCATGATTGATTGGGTTGAGCATGGAGAACAGGTCCATCGCCCGATCACCCTGGCCCAGACTTGCAAACGCGAACACCGACCACGTGGCGGCGTGTGTGTATTGGCCGCCGTTTTCGCGGATGCCGGGCGGATAGCCTTTGATGTAGCCGGGCTCATGCGGCGTCTTGTCAAATGGCGGCGTGAAGAGGAGCGCGAGCCGCGACTCCGGCCGGATGAGGTACTCCTGCACCGACGCCATGGCGCGCGTGACATGCGCCGGGTCGGCCGCGCCGGAGATCAATCCCCAGGACTGGGCAATGCAGTCGATCTTGCACTCATCGCTTTCGCTTGATCCGAGCGGCGTTCCATCATCATAGTAGCCGCGCCGATACCACTGTCCGTCCCAGCCGGCAGTTTCGATTGCGGACTTGAAGCGCGCCGCATGCTGAAGCCAGTTCTCCGCGCGAGCGCTCTCGCCGCGCGCGTGCGCGATGCGGCTCCACGCGGTGAGGCTGGAATGCAGCAGCCACGCGAGCCATACGCTCTCGCCCTTGCCAGCCTCGCCGACGCGATTCATGCCGTCGTTCCAGTCGCCGGTGCCCATCAACGGCAGATCGTGGACACCGGCATCCAGGCTGCGGTCGAGTGCGCGCGCGCAATGCTCGTACAAGGTGCCGGTCTCTTCGGCGACCTCCGGCAGGAAGTAGGCGTCGTGCTCGCCGGGCTCAAGTGCGCGGCCCTGCAGAAATCCGGCGCGCTCTTCGAGGATCGCGACGTCGCCGGTCAGCTCCATGTAATGAGTGGTGCAATACGCGAGCCACACCCGGTCATCGGTCATGCGCGTGCGCACGCCCTGCCCCGTCGGTGGCAGCCACCAATGCTGCACATCGCCTTCGAGAAATTGTCGCCCGGCGGCGCGCAACAGATGTGCCCGCGTGAGAGCCGGGTTTGTCAGGCAGATCGCCATCGCATCCTGCAGCTGATCGCGAAAGCCGTAGGCGCCGCTTGCCTGGTAGAAAGCCGATCGCGCCCACATGCGGCACACGAGGGCCTGATAGAGCATCCAGCGGTTGAGGATGATATCCATATCGCGGTCCGGCGTTTTCACCTGCACGGTGCCGAGCGCCGCATCCCAATATTCGACGACCGCGCGCAGCACCGCGTCGAGATCCGTGGCGCGATAGCGCGCGATAAGCGTCTGGGCATCCGCGGCGCTGCCGGTCGCGCCCAGGAAGAAGACGACCTCAACTTCCTCGTCCGGTTCGACGCTCACCGAGCACTGCAGCGCGGCGCAAGGATCCAGCGCCGCGCCAACGCGGCTCGAGAGGGGCTCCTCACTTGCGAGCGCGGCCGGGCGTTCGAGCGTCCCGTGGCGACCGAGAAACTCGCGCCGGTCGGTGGTGAAGCGCGTTTGCTGGCCGCCCAGATCGGCGAAAGCAACCTGCGATGCAAACATGCCGCTCCAAGGATTGATGGCGAACAGCGCGCCCGTCTGCGGATCGACCTCGGTCAGTATGAACGGCGCCGAGGCGCTGCGCTGCGAGCCTAAGACCCACTCGAGATAGGCCGTGACGCGGAGTCTGCGCGCGCGCTTTGATGTGTTGCGTATTTTCAGACGCGAGATTTTGATCGGATCGGCAAGCGGCACGTACTGCAGAAGTTCAAGCGCCGTGCCGTGCGATTGATGTTCGAACCGGCTGTACCCCTGGCCGTGCCGCACGGTGAATTGCCCGCCCGCGGCGCCGATGGGAGATGCGGTGGGACCCCACAGTTCCCCCGTGTCCTCATCCTGGACATAGATGACCTCGCCCGGCCGGTCGCTCACCGGGTCGTTTGACCACGGCGTCAGCTGATTCTCTTTACTGTTGACCGCCCATGTATAACCGCCCCCTTCGACGGCAACCTGAAAGCCGAAGGCAGGATTTGATATGACGTTGATCCACGGCGCCGGTGTGGATTGTCCCGCCGCCAGGATGGTCACGTATTCGCGACCGCCGGCGGCAAATCCTCCCAGGCCGTTGAAGAATTCGAGCTCCGGTGGCGCGAGCGCAGCGGCCGCGCCGTCAGCGGCCGGGACTGAGGCTCCCGCCTGCGCCGGCTCAGCGGCGCCGGCTTGCGCAATGCGGTCGAGCTGTTCAGCCAAGGTGCCGCGCGATGCGACGAGCACCACGCGTGCGACGGATGACAGTATCGCGCGGGTGTCCGCGGCGATGAGGTCAGTGCGCAGCACAAACACGGCGCCGCGCGCGCCTTCGGTGCCGATCTGCGGACGCAATTGACTCGTGCGCAGCAGAGTTTCCAGAGCCTCCTGCAGATCCTGCACGTAGGATGCGGCGCGTTCGTTCAAAATCACAAGATCCACGGCGAGGCGCTTCATGCGCCAGTATTCATGCGCCCGCAGCAGCTGCCGCACGAGGCTCATGTCGTCGGCGTTATCGATGCGCACCAACACGATGGGCAGGTCTCCGGAGATGCCCTGCGCCCAGAGCGCCTTGGCGCCGCCCGCGCCGCGCCGGATCGTGTCAGACGATGGTCGCATCGAAGCGTTTGCATAGAGCACGGGGCCAGCCAGACGCTGGTAGAGACCCGCCTCTTCTGCGTCGATGCCGAGGTGGCGCAGCTGCACCTGCGCCTGCGTCCATGCCAGGGTCGCGGCGCGCACGTAGGCATTGCCGTCGTGGTGCTTGTCGACGAGGTCCAGCACGCCTGCGCGGGAGGGGGCGGCGCAAGTCCAAAAAGCAACGCGCGCAGTCGCCCCCGGTGCAATACGCACGCGATAGCGCAGCGCGAACACCGGATCAAGAACCGTACCGACGGTATTTGAGAGCCGGCGTCCATCGACGACCGCAATTGGCGCGCGCACACCTCGGCTGCGCCCGATAAATCGCACCCGGTCGGTTTCGATCTGCGGATCGCCGATGACTTCGCCCTCGACGACCGCGTAATGCGCCGCCCAGATTTCCTGCTCGCCCAGGCGGCGGCGGCGCGTTGCGAGAATCGCGCCCACCTTGGCGGCGTATTCGGTCTGCACGAAGAGCTTCGAGAATGTCAGGTGCGCCGCATCGTTCGCGGCCGGCGCGAGCACGAGCTCGCTAAAGGATGTGAATTCGATGTCCTGCGAACGGCTGCCGGTGTTAGACACGGAGACGCGCCGCACTTCGGCGTCGTCCTCGGGCGAAACGACGACCTCAAGCGTTGTGGTGAGATTTGCATCGACGCGGATGTATTCCGCGCGATCCTCGGTGAAGGTGACATCGTAGCTGTCCGGCTCGACAGCGGTTGGCTGATAGCCTGCCGACCAGACCTGGCCGCTGTCGATGTTGCGCAGAAAAATGTAACTGCCAAAGTCATCCCGCGTGACATCCTCGCGCCAGCGCGTGAGGGCCAACTCGCCGACGCCGCTATAGCCTGAGCCTGCGGCGGTCAGCATGACGGCGTACCGTCCGTTCGACAGCAGGTGCACCTGCGGTGTCGCAGTGTGTGGGCCGTGCTGGCGCCGCAATTCGGGCAGTTGCGCATCGCTGATGCGTGCTGCGGTCTGCACTTCTTCGGCGCGCGGGTGCGCGACCGACACATCGCGCGGCGTGCGCTCCTGCAATAACAGCTCGGTCGCCTGAACCTGTGGTTCGGCATGAAATCTTTCGCGCATCTTTCCCTCCAGCAACGCATTCGCGATTGCCACCACGGTCATGCCCTGGTGGTGAGCCATGAAGGCTCGAACGATAGCCACATCGATGCCGTCGGGCAGACGGCTCGGCGTATAGTCCAACGCCTCATAAAATCCGTACCGACCGCGCGCGCCGATAGCCGTCAGCCGCGCAAAGTTGCGCACCGCAGCCTGCGGATTGATCATCGCGGCGAGCGCGGTCGCATACGGCGCGACGACGGCATTTTCGCTCAAGCCGCGTTTGAGCCCGAGGCCCGGCACGCCGAAGTTCGAGTACTGATACGTCAGCTCGAGGTCACGCGCGTTGTACGCAGACTCCGAGATGCCCCAAGGTACGCCGAGGCTCGCTCCGTAGTCCATCTGCCGGCGCACGATCAGCCGATTCGTCTGCTCGAGGAGACTGCCGATCGGTGCGCGCATGACAATCGACGGCATGAGGTATTCGAACATCGATCCCGCCCAGGATATGAGCGCCGCACCGTGTCGCACGGGTGTCACGGCGCGCCCGAGCCGAAACCAGTGACGCGCCGGCACGTCGCTCTTGGCAATGGCGACAAAACTCGCCAGGCGCGCCTCGGAGGCAAGCAGGTCGTAACAATTGCTGTCGAGATTGCCCTCGACAGCGCGATAGCCGATTGAAAGCAGGCGGCGCTCGACGTCCATGAGAAACCCAAATTGCATCGCTTCGGCCATCGCGCGCGCCGTCGACTCGATCGCAGCCAGGCGCTGCTTCAAGGACCGCACCGCGTCGTCCGAAAGCGTCAGGTCGCTCCGCCAGCTGTCGATTGCCCGTTGCGTGGCTTCCGCCCAGAAGAGAAGGTCACTCGCCAAGCCGCCGCCCAGGTCGGCCGCGAGGGTGCGGGCAATGTCGGAGAGCGTCACGGTGTGGGCGGCGACTTCCTTGAACCGCGTCGCGATGTCCGCGGGCGAAATCGCCCGTTGCGCCACGGCATCGGCAAGCTCATCGAGGGCGTCTTCGAGCTGATGACGCGTCGTGGTTTCCGTGCGGTGGTAATCCGGAAGTTCCTCCAGGGCTTCGCGCGTCAGATTCAAGGCATCCTCGACGCCGACAAAGGAGCGCTCGCCGACGATAGGCGCCTCGATCCACTCCCGGCAGGCGTTGGCGAGTGCGAGCAGATGCCCGGCGAGATTGCCGCTGTCGACCGAGGAGACGTAGTGCGGCTCAAGCGGGCGCAGATCGCGCGTGTCATACCAGTTATAGAAATGTCCGCGGAAACGCCGCAGCTTCGCCATGGTCGCAAGCGTCGTCTCGAGCCGCACCACCGTATCGATAGTGCCAATCCAGCCGAAGTCACGCGCCGACACGGCGGACAGAAGATACAGGCCCATATTCGTGGGCGAGGTACGATGCGCCACGATCGGATTGGGATCCTCCTGAAAATTATCCGGCGGCAACATGTGATCTTCATCAGTCACGAAGGTCTCGAAGAAACGCCAGGTGCGCCGCGCGACGCTTCTTAATGCGCTCGTATCCTTAGCCGAGAGCCCCTCATGGCCGCTCGTGAGCGGCGTGCGGCTGATCCAGCGCGCGATCGCAGGCGATGCGATCCAGGCTATCGCGAAGGGCGCGGCGAGGAACCACACCTGCTTGGCGAAAAATACGCTCGCGATCCCGGCGAGCAGGCCGATAGCGACGGCGCCGGCCATCTTCCGGTAAAGCCCCAGAGTCGTTTGCGCGGAACTCCTGCGCGCCTGCGCGGCCGGCACCCATTCGAGCAGTTGACGGTGGCTCACAAAGAGGCGGTAGAGCGCGCGCGCTATCGCATCGCTCATCAACGCCGCCTGATGCGCGAGGAACACGATCAGAAGAACGCTTTGCGAGGCCGCAAGCCCCAGATCCCTGCCGAGCGCGCGTGCGTGGCTGCGCAGCGTCACGCCGCTGTTGCTGGGTAGGACCGCGCCTAACACCGGCAGCAAAGTGGGGATGACGATGGTCAGCACGATAAACGCGCTCCAATGCGCCGCCGCGCGCACCGGCAAGCTCCAGCCGACGAGCAACGCGGCGACCGCCATGGGTGCCGAGAGCGTCCGGCGCAGATTGTCGATCATCTTCCAGCGGCCAATGAGCGGAATCCGGCTGCTCGCTCGGCTGCGCGCGGCAGCGTCGCGGCGACCGAAGATCCAGGGGAGCAGCTGCCAGTCGCCACGCGCCCAGCGGTGCTGGCGATCGGCGGACACGTCATAGCGGCTCGGAAACTCCTCGACGACCTCGATGTCGGAGGCGAGCCCGGCGCGCGCAAAGATACCTTCAAAGAGATCGTGGCTTAAGAGCGTAGCCTCGGGCGCGCGGCCGGCAAGTGCAGCTTCAAACGCATCGACGTCGTAGATGCCCTTGCCCGTATAGGAGCCCTCGCCGAGGAGGTCCTGGTAGACATCGGACACGGCGGCGGCGTATGGATCTATTCCGCTCGCGCTCGAGAAGACGCGCTGAAAGATTGAGCCTTCGCGCAGGATCGGCAACGATGGCGTGACGCGCGGCTGCAGAACCGCGTAGCCCTCGACCACCCGTCCGGCCTGCGCATCGAAACGCGCCTCATTGAGCGGGTGCGCAAGCTTGCCTACGAGACGCCGTGCGGTGTCGCGCGGCAGACGCGTATCGGCATCGAGCGTGATGACGTAGCGCACGCGGGGCGGAACCGTGGCGGCAAGTCCGCCCACCTCTACAAACGACGTATCGGCGGCGCCGCGCAACAGGCGATTCAATTCGTGCAGTTTGCCGCGCTTTCTCTCCCATCCCATCCATGCCTTTTCGCTCTCGGACCACACGCGCCGCCGGTGCAGCAGTAAAAAGCGCGGACCGCCCTGCCCTGGTGCGTTACGCTGATTGAGACGTGCAATTCCGTCGGCTGCGACCTTGAAGAGTGCCGCGTCGCTTGCCGCGCTCTGTGTCGGACTGTCGGTCCAGTCCGACAGCAGTGCGAAATAGAATTCGCCTTCCGGGGAGGCGAGATAGTGGATCTCCAGGCGCTCGAGTTCCTCTTCGACGGCGGATTTCGCAGACAGGAGAGTGGGCACGACGATCATGGTGCGCATCCCCGGTGGCACGCCATCGCGCAGCTCGAGCGCCGGCAGGATGGTGGCCTCGATCCCACGGGTGACGGCGCGATTCAAAAGCGCGACCGCGATATCGAGCGCCGGGATCAGGCCGAGGAGTGCAAATAAAGCGACCCGGCCGGCCGTCATCGCCGCGCTATCAAGCCCGAGCAGCGCAAAGCTGAGGATGAGCGCGGCGCTCAGCAGCACGCCGCCGATGTAATCCAGCGCGCCGACGGTCGTATTGAATCGGCCGACGCGGCTCCAGATCGAGCTGCGATAACCGATTGCCGCTTCAAAGGCGCGGCGCCCCGCCGCGATCAGGTGGTAGCCCGGGTCGCGCGCACGGCTTTCGCGGCTGTCAGCTTGCTGTGCTGCCTTGAGGGCGGTTTGTGCGATCTCTACCTCGGTCAGGTGCGAGCCGCGTGCCAGCTTTTCGATCGCGCCGCGGTACAGGTTGCGCGTCGCGAAATCCAGCTGCGCAAAGTTGCTGCCGCCGCGCAAAGTTTCGTCCACGAGACTGACGCTTTCAAAAAACTCGGCCCAATCCACATCGGAAACAAGCCGCATGCTTGTAATGATGTTACGCACCGTGACGTTCGATGCGCCCTGGCGCTGATGCTCGTCGTGAACGATCGCATCGGCCGTAGACTGGTGGCTGGCGAGATGTGACTGCAGCCATACGAGAGCCGGTGTGACCTGCGGGTCCTGATCGCGCATGCGCTGCACCAGCTGCACGACGAAGGCCGGCAGCATTGCGCTCTTCTCGCCATACTCGCGCGCCAGCGCGTACGGCTCAGGGGCGCAACCGTTGACCCCTAGCAAGCGGTCCGCGATCGCATCAGCTTCCTGGCGCGCGATGCGGCCGCTCACGATGCGCTGCGCCGCGCGGCGCATGTTTTCCACCAGTAACACCCGCAGCGTAATTGCCACTGCCCAAAGCTCACCGATCGTGAGCGGTTCGACGCTTTGATACGCGCGCACGAAGCGCCGCAGCGTTTCAGGGTCGAAGCGGCTATCGGTATGCGCTACAAACGCCCAGGCGACGCTGAACACCCGCGGGTAGCCGGCGAACGGGCCGTCAGTGAATTTGGGCAATTCTCGATAGAAGCCCGGTGGCAGATCGACGCGAATTTCGCGAATCTGCTCTTCGATGACGTGATAATTATCGAGCAGCCACTCAGCCGCGGGCGTAATCGGGCGACCCGCGTGTACGGCGGCTGCGATGTCTCGATAGGCGGCGAGCAGAACCGCCGCGTTGTCGTTCAATCGCGCCGACAAAGATCGACCGCGCATGCGGCCGGATGAGGTGGCCTCGGCGGCCGCGAGACTGCGCCCATGTTGTTCCAGGCGCTCGACGCTGAAGAGCTCTTCGCGCAGCAGTTCTTCGCTGTTCCATGGCGCAGCTTGCGAGCTGAGCCCAAATGCCCGAAAAAGTGCTTTCAATGAGGCCTACGTGTTAAGCGTGCAATGCACCTCGTTCCTGTCCGTCCGGGGGAGGCAGATGCGGCGCCCGAATAGCCAAGGAAGGTGACGAGGATCGATTTATACACAGTTTATCGTGCTTCACCGCTTTTGCCTAAGTGGCGCGCTGACTTAGGTCGGCCTCTTGAGGCGAAGTGGCATGCGCCAGTCTTCGCATAATGGCCGAGGCAGTGCCCACGCTCCTGAAGGCCAAACGACGCGCATTGGTCGGGGAAATTTTTTAAGCATCTGCGCGCGCCCGTTCACTGCAGCCGGCGCGCCCGTCGGCAATGAATTGTCTTTTGACGCCGGATCGCTAGTATGGAGCGCGGCAGCTTCGTGAGCTTTACCGATGGACCATGCGCATGCAGCGATTTCCGACGTGCACGCGCCAGGCGCCCCGCGCAGACGGCGCCTGATCTCCCCGGATCGTTCCGCAACGGGGGTTTTCAATGAATATGCCGCAAGTGCGGCCCTCACTCCGTTACTCCTTCAAGGCGACGCACGCCGCGTGCTCGCGCAGCTTCCCGAGCAATCGATCGATTGCGTCATGACTTCCCCGCCGTACTGGGGAAAGCGCGAATACGCGCGCGGCGGCATCGGACTCGAGTCGGACTACCGTGAATTCATCGCTCATCTTGCGCAGGTTTTTCTCGAGGTGCGGCGGGTCTTAAAGCCGGAGGGATCCTTGTGGCTCAATATGGGCGACAGCTATGTGAACAAGGCGCTGCTCGGCATTCCCTGGCGCGTGGCACTTGAACTTGCCGAAAAGCAGGGCTGGATTCTGCGCAACAGCGTCATTTGGAACAAGCTGAAAAGCGGCATGGACAACAGCAAAGACCGCCTCGGTAACGTGCATGAACACGTGTTCCATTTTGTGAAGCAGGCGCACGGCTATTATTACGACGCGGACGCAATCCGCTCCAAGCTGCGCACCGCACGCGTCGTTAACGGTGCCGTGATCTCGGCAACGGGGGTCTCGGGTGTCAGGTACAGCCGCCAGATTGAGCTTACGACCGCGCTCAACGCGCGGGAGAAATCGCGCGCTCTCGCCGGCCTCAAACGCATGCTTGCGGAGGTTGCCGCGGGCCGCTTGAGCGATTTTCGGATGCTCATCCGAGGTCAGCAGCGAGCGACCCATTCACCTAGCGAGCGTCTGTCCGGCCGCGCCAAGGAATTGCGCGACCAAGGCTTCTATTTTCTGCGCTACCATCCGAAGGGCAGCAAGCCAAGCGACGTCTGGAACATCCTTCCGGAGGATACGCACAACCGCGGCGCGCATTTTGCGCCCTATCCGGTTGATCTGTGCCTCATCCCGATTCTGGCAACCTGCCCCGCCGGCGGGATCGTTCTGGATCCGTTCTGCGGTACCGGAACGACTTTGCTCGCCGCCCGAACTCTCGCGCGTCGTTCGGTAGGAGTTGATCTGTCAGCGCGCTACCTTGCCCATTGCCGCAAGCGCTGCGCGCAACCTCACGGGGCCGGTGCAGCGGCGAGCAGGTCGTGAAATTCAGGATGCTTCTGGATGTAATGGGCGATGAACGGGCATCGCGCGATGATCTTGTAGCCTTGCGAGCGCGCCAGTTGCAGGGTTCCTTGGGCGAGCGCCGAGCCCCACCCGCGCCCTGAGAGCTCGTGCGGCACTTCAGCGTGCATGAGCGTCATGACGGACCCCCGCCGGCGATAGGTGACGAACGCGCTCTTGCCCTCAAGGTCCATCTCGTAGCGCTGCCCGGCGGCATTATCGCGGACGCTATTCGGCATCGCTCAACTGCCGTGTGCGGATTCTAGCGGTCCTTGTGCGCGCGCTCGGCGCGCCGCGCGGCCTTGTGCGGCGGCGGGCGGCGCTCGACGCGACTGATCGACAGCGGCTGTCCTTTGACACGCACTCGCTGCAGACGCGCGAGCACCGCGGGTGGAATATCCTCCGGCAGACGCACGAAGCTGTGATCGCCACGGATATCGATGCCGTTGATCTGCGAGCCATCCAGGCGCGCTTCATTCGCGATCGCACCGACGATATTGCCCGGCTGCACCCCGTGCATGCTGCCCACTTCGAGGCGATACATATCCTGCGGGTCAAAGCGCGAGCCGCGCGCGCGGCGTGGAGTGCGCGCTCCGTGCTCCTGGGCGGGCTCTTCATTCTCCGCCTGGCGCTTGCCGCTCAGTAGCAGCGGGGTCTTCCCCTGCGCGAGCTGTGCAAGCGCCGCGGCGATATCGACGATGTCGGTGCCGGTCTCATGCGCGAACTCTTCGATCACCGCGCGATAGGTGTCCGAACCTTCGCCCTTGAGCGCGGCTGCGATGCGCTCTTTGAATTTGGCCATGCGTTTGGCGTTGACGTCGTCCACCGTCGGCAGCGTCATGGATTCGAGCGGCTGGCGTGTCGCGCGCTCGATGGCGTGCAGCATGTTGCGCTCGCGCGGAGCGATGAACAATATCGCCTCGCCGCTCCTTCCGGCGCGGCCCGTGCGGCCGATGCGATGCACATACGACTCGGTGTCGTACGGCACATCGAAATTCACAACGTGGCCGATCCGCTCGACATCAAGCCCGCGCGCGGCGACATCGGTTGCGACGAGTATGTCGATCTGCCCGGCCTTCAGCTGCGCCACGGTGCGCTCGCGCTGCGCCTGCTGCAGGTCGCCGTTCAGGGCCGCGGCAGCGAAACCGCGCGCCTGAAGTTTTTCCGCAAGTTCCACGGTCGATTGTTTGGTGCGCACGAACACGAGCATGGCATCGAAAGCCTCGACCTCGAGAATGCGTGTCAGCGCATCGAGCTTGTGCATGCCGCTCACGACCCAGTAACGCTGATGGATATCGGTCGCAGTTGTGGTCTTGCTCTTAATCGTGATTTCTTGCGGTGAGCGCATTTGCCGCTGCGCGATACGCCTGATCGGAGGCGCCATGGTGGCGCAGAACAGCGCAACCTGGCGCTCTTTCGGAGCCTGACTCAGGATCGAGTCGATCGCATCGACGAAGCCCATCTGCAGCATTTCGTCCGCTTCATCGAGGACGACAAAACGCACGCCCTGCAACGACAGCGTGCCGCGCTCCAGGTGATCCATCACGCGACCGGGGGTGCCCACGATGACGTGGGTGCCGCGCTTGAGCGCGTTCAGCTGCGGCGTGTAGCTCTGGCCGCCGTAAATCGGCATGACATGAAAGCCGCGCAGGTGCGCTGCGTACTTGTGAAACGCCTCAGCCACCTGGATCGCAAGCTCGCGGGTGGGCACGAGCACCAGCGCCTGCGGCTCACGCTGCGACAGATCAAGCCGCGCGAGGATCGGCAGGGCAAAGGCCGCGGTCTTACCGGTGCCGGTCTGCGCCTGCCCCAGGATATCTGCGCCCGACAGCAATGCGGGAATCGTCGCGGCCTGGATCGGTGAGGGCGACTCGTAGCCCACATCCTGCAGTGCTTTGAGGATCGGATCGGAAAGACCCAGATCGGCGAAGGAGCTCGGCGCCTTGGGGCCGGACGGTTGCATCGTATTGGAACTCAAGTGAATTTGCCGGCCGCGAGTGTAGCCGCTTGCCGGCGCTCGGGCGCTGCATTTGCAGCGCGCGCAGCCTCACCCGGTGCCTCTGGCGCCGGCAATACACGCTGGATCAGCAGGCGAAGAGCCGACCAGCCGAAACGCTTCGCGTTCGGGTTTTTAACTTAATTCCCGCCTGCAAAAGGCCACACCGCGGGCGTTAGCCAGGCCTTGTAAATGCGAATGCTAATGATTAGCATTTGGATCTTCCACCGGGGGCGCTCATGTCGGACATCGAACACGGCTCGCCGACACTCATCCTCATGTCGATTGCACTCCTCGCCTTGAGCGCTTGCGGCGGCGGCGAATCGGCGCCGGACTCCGGCACAAGCCAACCGCCCCCGGGGACGCTCTCCGCCGCTGCACAGCTGGGCGATCAGCTCTTTTCGGACAAAAAGCTCTCGGCGTCGGGCCAACAGGCCTGTTCCACCTGCCATGTCCCCACGCACGCCTACACGGCGACCGACGGGTTGTCGGTACCGTTGGGGGGGCCGGGTATGAACCTGCCCGGGCTGCGCAACGCCCCGTCGCTCATGTATGCATCCTTTACGCCGCCCTTTTCCATCGTCGACGGCAGCGCCACCGGAGGCTTTTTTCGCGACGGCCGCGCCTCAAGTCTCGCGGCGCAAGCCGCGCAACCCTTCGTAACGTCCTTCGAGATGGCGAATTCGAGCGCGGCCGAAGTCGTAGCGCGGCTGCAAAGCTCGCAAGCCTCATTGCAGCAGTTCATCGCCGTGTATGGCGCCGATGCGCTCAACGATCCGGCGGTCGCGCTCACGGATATGGCGGCCGCCATCGCCGCCTATGAGACCGAGGATCCCTCCTTTCACCCGTTCAGCAGCAAGTACGATTACTGGCTCGCAGGCGAGGCGACATTGAGCGCCGAAGAGCAACGTGGCTTTGCGCTCTTCAACGATCCGACTCGCGGCAACTGCACCGCCTGCCACCCGAGCCAAACACAAGGCTACAGCCAGCACGCTCTCTTTACGGATTTCACGTACGACAATATTGGTGTGCCGCGCAACTGGAAAATTGCGGCCAACTTTCCAAATCCCGTAAGCCCGGTGAATGGCGAGGCGCTCACCTACATTCCCGCGGCGACCAATATCCCGGAGGACTCCGAGTACGCCTACTACGACCTTGGCCTGTGCGGGCCCCTCGCGCCGGCGTCGACCGATCCGCACCCACGACCGGTATTCTCCGACACGACCTCGTTGTGCGGGCAGTTCAAAGTGCCGACGCTGCGCAATATCGCCGTCACGGCCCCGTATTTTCACAACGGCGTGTTCGCCACCTTGCGCCAGGTGCTCGAGTGGTACGTCACCCGCGATATCAACAACAACCCCGACAACAATCCGAATCCGGTTCCCGCAGGTCCTGACGGCAATCCCTACATGGCAGTCGGCAGCTTCTATCTCGCCGCCGATGGCAGCCCCGACAAGTTCGAATACAACGACCTGCCAGTGAGGTTTGACGCCAACGTCAACATCGGTGAAGTGCCCTACACGCCGCCCAAGTTCGGCGGCGGCCAGGCGCCCACACTCGCTGCCGACGATATCACCGCAGTAATCGCCTTTTTGTGCACGCTGACCGATGGCTACGACCCCGCCAATCCGGGAGCCTACGCGCTGCCAGCGCAGTGCACGAACGCAGGCACAACAACTTCGCAATCCTTGCCGGCTGAATAATCATGAAAATCCGCACCAAATATTCTCTCGCGACCCTGATGACGCTGACGGCTTTCTCTGCGGCCGCTGCACTTGCGGCGGATCCTGCGACTCCTGACGTCGAGGCACGCGAGCAACAACTCGAGCGGCATGTCGAGGAACTCGCAAAGGAGCTGCAGGCGGTGCAGGCCGAGCTGCAGAGCCTCAAAGCCCAAGGTCAGGCGGCTACCGCCGAGCGACAGGCGCCGCGAGCCGCCGAGCCCGTGCAGAGCGCCGCTGTTGCAGCGCCCGCGCCGGCGCCCGCCACCTCGCCTTTCGAAAACCTGAGCCTGTGGGGCTACGGTGAGGTCTATTACACCCACCCGACCGCGGATTCGAAGCTCGCCGAGTTTGATCTTGCGCGGGCGGTGTTCGGCATTGGCTACAGGTTTGACGATCGCACCTTGTACAACTCGGAGTATGAGGTTGAGCACGCCGTAACGTCCGCCTCGGACGTCGGTGAATTCGAGGTCGAACAGTTCTATGTCGACCGGCAGTTGAACGACAAGGTCGCCGTGCGCGCGGGCCTGTTCCTCATGCCGTTCGGCCTCCTCAACGAGTATCACGAGCCGACGAATTTCTACGGCGTGCAGCGCAACTTTGTCGAGACGCTGATCATTCCCAGCACCTGGCGTGAGGGCGGCCTCGGCTTCCATGGGGAGACGGACTTCGGACTTGCCTGGAACGCCGGTGTTACGAGCGATCAGGATCTGTCGAAGTGGAATTTCGCGCCGGAATTTCCGCAATACGTGACGGCGCTGGACTTGGAGGACAATGATGTCGCACCGCTGCAGGCGACGCACCAGGAGCTTGCGCTGGCGAAGGGCCAGCACATCGCGCAATACATCGCCCTCAACTATAACGGCGTGCCGGGGCTGAAGGTGGGCGCGAGCGTGTTCGAGGGCAAGCTCGCGACCGTTCCCGCGCCGCCGAATGCCCCGGTCCCGGATGATCAGCACCTCACCCTGTGGGAGGCACATGCCCGCTGGATGCCGGGAAACTTTGATATTTCGGCGCTCTACGCCCACGGCGCGATCAGCAATCTGGCCGCGATCAACGCCTCAAATCCGGGCTCACCGAACCCGATTCCGTCTTCATTCCTGGGATATTATGGACAGGTGGCCTACACGGCCTTTAACAGAGGCGGCTATCGCTTTGCACCGTTTGTGCGCTGGGAACATTACGACATGGGCGCAAGCTACGAAGGCGTACCGGGACCGGTGGTGCCCACGGGTCTCGTGCCCATATCCGCAGCGCCCGGGGACTACGGCTACTGGCCGCTCGGCTATGACCGCGTGTGGACATTCGGCGCCAATTATTACCTGGGCCCGCATGTCGTGCTGAAGGCCGACTATCAGTCCTTCCATGTCAATTCCGATTTCAGCCGCTACGATCTGGGCCTGGGACTCAATTTCTAGGGCATGAAAGCGCGGCTCCTGCTGATTCCGCTCGCGCCGCTGGCCGTATGCGCGCCCGCCTATGCCGTGACCTACCTCACGGTCGAGCAGGCGCAGAGCTTGATGTTTGATGGCAGTGTCCTCACGCGCGATGTGCGCACACTGAGTGCGGCGCAAGTGCAGGCGATCGAAAGCGACTCCGGCGTGAAGGTCATGAACCCTGAGCTTAATGCCTGGCGCGACGCCGCCGGCGGCTGGTTCATTCTCGATCAGGTCATCGGCAAGCACGAACTCATCAACTATGCGGTGGCCCTCGACGCGAAGGGGACGGTGCGGCAGCTCGAAGTCCTCGACTATCATGAAAGCTACGGCGGCGAAGTGCATCTGCCGGCCTGGCGGCGCCAGTTCGTCGGCAAACAGCATGGTTCAACTTTGCAGCTGAACGCCGACATCAAAAATATTTCCGGAGCAACCCTCTCCTGCGGCCATATCACTGACGGCGTGCGACGACTGCTCGCAACCTATGCGCTGGTGCTCGCCCCAGCCGAGCATTGAGCGGGCGCGGCCGCTCCTCGGAACCTGCGTCGCGATTCGCGTGCGCGGCACGAGCCCGGCTGCTGCGCACCAGGCGATCGATCTTGCCTTTGCCGCGATCGCCGAGATCCATCGGCTCATGAGTTTTCAGGCAGCGACGAGCGATGTGAGCCGCATCAACCGTGACGCTGCGCACGCGCCTGTCACCGTGCATCCGCATACCGTGCGCGTTCTTGAGTGGGCGGCGCGCATCGCGCAGCTGTCCGAGGGCCTGTTTGACGCCAGCATCGGCGGCAGGCTCGTCGAATGGGGAATCCTGGCCGCGCCCGACTCACGGCAGGCGCCTGATGCGCGCGCAAGCTTTCGCGACATCGAATTGCTGCATGGCCGGCGCGTATCGCTGCTGCGTCCGCTGTGGCTTGATTTGAGCGGCATTGCCAAAGGTTACGCGGTCGATCGGGCGATCGCGGTGCTGCGCCGCTGCGGCATCGCATCGGCTTGCGTCAACGCGGGCGGCGACCTGCGCACCGTCGGTCCCGTGACCGAACAGGTTGCGCTGCGCACGGCCGAAGCACCCCGGGATGCAATTCCAACGGTCGAGATTCGTGACGGCGCACTTGCGACGAGCTGCGGTGCTGACACGCGCCGCCGCCACGGCGGCGGCTGGGTGAGCGCGCACGTGGCGGGCCGCAGCGGGGAGGCTGTCAATACCGCGACGACCGTATCGGTGCTCACAAAGCGCTGCGTCGTTGCCGATGCTCTGACCAAAGTCGTCCTCAACAATCAAGCCGAGGCGCCGCGCATCCTGCGGCGCCTGAATGCTGCCGCCTACATCCATCATCCCGATTATCCGGGCAGCGGCTGGAAGGCGCTGGGCGAGCTGCCTTGATCCGGCATCGCTACCTTGTCTGGCCGATCGTTGCCGGCGTGTGGCTGACGGGCGTGCTGTGGCTCATCTTTCACAATTTTCTCATGCGCCGCGGGGAATTTGGCCTGACGGCGCATCCGCTTGAGCTGTGGTGGCTGCGTGCCCACGGCGCATTCGCCTTCGCATCGCTGTGGCTGCTCGGCTTCCTGTCCGTGGCGCATGTCGCGCAGCGCTGGGACTGGCAGCGTCAGCGCGCCTCCGGGATCGTCCTGCTGGCGCTGTATATTTGGCTCGTGATCACGGGTTATCTTCTGTACTACGCAGGTGGCGATCGGTTTCGCGCTGCGGTGTCGTATGGCCACTGGACGCTCGGTGTGGCGGCGCTCGCCGCCTTCCTCGTGCACCGCTGGGTCCGCGCCAGCAAACGCCGCACGTCGTTTAGGAGACACCCATCTCGATCGACAGGCGCACGAGATCTGCCGTACGAGTGACGCCAAGTTTAGCCTTGATCTGAGTGCAGACGTTCGCGACCGTCTTGTAACTAAGACCGATCGCCGCTGCGATCTGCGCAAGACTGCGCCCTTCGCTCAACAGCCGCAGTATTTCAAGGTCGCGCTCGGTCAGTCGATTCCAAGGATCCGAATCGACCGGCCCATGCACCGCGAGCTCCTGGGCGATTTCCTTCTCCACGTAGCGGCCACCGTCTATGACACGGCGCAGCGCAATCTCCAATTCCTCCGGACTTGCGTTCTTGCTGACATAGCCGCGCGCGCCCGCCTGCAATGCGCGCGCCGCATACATCGTTTCGGCGTGCATGCTGAAAACTATAATGCGCACACTCGGGCTCACGAGGAGCAGGCGCCGTAACAGCTCAATGCCGCCGATTCCAGGCAGATGCAGGTCAAGAAGAATCAGGTCGAACGGCTGCCTTTGCACAAAGGACAAGGCTTCGCGGCCAGTCGCGGCTTCAGAAATCTCAACATTGGGAAGTGTGACCAGCAAGCGCCGCAAGCCGTCCCTGACAACCGCGTGATCATCAACGACCAGTACTTTCACGTCGCGGTCTCCGCATCTACCGCGGCTGCGGCGACCGGCAAAGGCAATCGCACGATGACGCTCGTGCCGTTGCCACCCACCGGGTTCGACAGGTTCAAGGTGCCGCCCAAGGCTGTGATCCTCTCTTTCATGCCCGCA
>Ga0302326_10003268_pt1 | contig 38364 bp, 32 predicted proteins | sample Palsa_T0_3_FD_202264 | JGI IMG/M metagenome (GOLD analysis project Ga0302326, IMG submission 202264) | Peat permafrost microbial communities from Stordalen Mire near Abisko, Sweden - Palsa_T0_3 | ecosystem: Environmental > Terrestrial > Soil > Palsa > Peat permafrost | place: Sweden: Abisko... | reverse complement strand
TACTCACAGGACGTCCTCTCTGGTTGCGCCTGGGACACCAAGCCCGCACTATCGCACCAGGAGGACGTCCCCGCATCAACCGCATCCCACAGAACGGGCGCCTCTAGCGCGTTGTCCTATTACTACGACCCCAGGCAACACCAGACCGGGGACGACGCGCTCAGACACCGATATCTATCTAGCCTGCAGTAATCCGACCCGGTGCGACGTCATCAGACGAAACCGGCATGCATGGTAAGGAGAAGGTCTACGGTTCGATTCCGTAACGGGGCTCCAGGTCAGGCTAATTTTTACGTTTCCTATTTCGGCCCCAAATCTGGGGTCAAGTGACTAACTTAGCGGCTACAGCGTCTTTAGGCAGCAGTTGGCGGCTGGACCGGTTGCGATGCATCTAAGTCACTGATGCCCTCTGGCCTGCGGTAATGATGCTCGATGCGATGGCGTCAGTTTGGGGACGGTCTCATCAAGACGGCTTCAGACACAGCCCTTCTCCGCTGCCGAGAGAATGGCGGCCTTTCCCTGGTGCATACGCCGCAGCCGGCTTAGCTTAGTGACTGTTTGACAAGCCGGCACGGGCTGTCGTCGGGGGCCAGCTGGCGGCGCGGCGGTCACGAGCTGGCTCATCCGCGGTGGCCGGGGGAGCAGCCGGGCCATAGCAGCGAGCACCATCCGTCTCACCCAAGTCAGCTTCGGCCGGGAGTTCTGCCGCCGCAGTACCGCCTCCTCCTGGCGCAGCACTAGCAACTTGGCGTCCTTGGAGTCGAGGAACGCGGCAGGAGCGCCAGCCACCCGGTTGGGCGGACACGGTCAGGTACAAAAAGCCGTCGCCCGCTTCAGCACCTCGACGTCCTCGCGCAGCGACCGGTTCTCCCGCCGCAGCCGGGCCAGCTCGGCCCGCTCCTCACTGCTCAGCCCCGGCCGCTGGCCCGCATCGGTCTCGGCCTGGTTCACCCAGGCCCGCACCGCGGTCTCGGTCAGGTCGAAGTCTTTGGCGACCTGACCAATCGTCCGGTCACCCGCCTGGCACCGCTCCACAATCCCGGCCTTGAACTCCGGCGTGAACGACCGGCGGCGGCGCGGCTGCTTCCGCCCCGTGCTCTCCATGATGAACATCCTCCCGTCCAGGGCGTAACCCCTGATGGTGAATGTCCGTCAATCCGGAGGAAGCCCACACAGCCTAGTCTGAGCCATCAGTTCGCGAATCTCGCGGTTGCGCTTGTCGCTCATCGGCCATCACTTTCCGGCGGAGAGCCCACGTCAACTCCACCATCGGTGTGGTTGCTGCGGCCGGCCCGCCGGTTGGTTAAGCCGGCCGCGGTCGCTAGGCTCGGGTCAGATTGGAACGCAGCGGGCAGCGAGGGCGAAGTGACCGAGAACGTGCTTTACTGCCGGTGCTCGCGTCCGGGCTTCGCCAACAGCTACCTGACGAGGCAGCGATGACAGCCGGTCGCCCACAACCGGCCCTGATCGGCCGCGACGGCGAGCTGACCGCGATTGACTCGATGCTCCGCCGAAGCGGCGGCTCGGGCCTGTTGCTTGTCGGCGAGGCCGGCATCGGCAAGTCGGCGCTGCTGGGCGCGGCGTCCGACGCGGCCGTGAATGACGGCCGCACTGTGCTGCGGGCGACAGGAGTGCAATCAGAGGCACGCGTCCCGTTCGCCGGGCTGCACCAGCTCCTCTATCCGCTGAGCAGCAGCTTCGCCTCGCTCCCGCCGCGGCAGCGGGAGGCGCTGCTGGCCGCGTTCGGCCAACTCGACGGGCCGGCCTTCGAGGTGTTCCTGATCGCGATCGCTACGCTGGAAGTACTCGCGGACGCGGCCTCCGGCCACGGCCTGCTCGTGGTGGTTGACGACTTGCACTGGGTTGATGATGCCACCGCGCAGGTTCTCGGGTTCGTCGCCCGGCGGATCGAATCTGAGCCGATCGCGCTGCTCGCCGCTACCCGGCTGGGGTTCGACGACCCGCTCACTGGGGCGGGGGTGCCTGTCCGGGAAATTCGCCCCCTGCGCGACGCGGAGGCAGGGCAGCTGGTCCAGATCCGGCACCCGGACCTGAACGGCCAGCGGCGCAGGTGGGTCATCGAGCAGGCGCGAGGTAACCCGCTGGCACTGGCAGAGCTGCCGCTGGCCGCGACGGCCAGCCAGCTGAGCAACGACGTGAGTATCCCGCTCACCGACCGCCTTAAGCGCAGCTTCGCGGCCCGCGCCCTAGGACTGAGCGGGCCCACGCGGTCGGCCGTGGTCGTCGCGGCGGCGGCGGACAGCGATGACTTCGCGGAGACTATCGCCGCGGTCACGCTCGCCGTCCCCGAGGTCGGCCCTGATCCCTTCGGCTCCGCCGCAGCAGCCGGGATCCTCCACGTCACGCAGACGACGCTTACGTTCGAGCACCCGCTCGTTCGCTCAGCCATCTACCAGTCAGCCGACGCTGACCTCCGGCGCTGGGCCCACACCGCGTTCGCCGAGGTGCTAACCGCCCAACCGGAGCGCCGGGCCTGGCACCTGGCGGCGGCGGCACCGGTACCGGACGAAGCCGTCGCGGCCGAGCTCGAGTTCGCGGGCGAGTCGGCCCTTCGCCGCGGCGCGGCCACGGCGAGTATCGCCGCCTGGGAACAGGCGGCGAACCTGACCCCGCAAGGAGGTCCGCGCGCCCGACGGCTACTGCGCGCGGCCGAGCTAGCCGTCGAGCTCGGACGGCCCGAGCTGGCCGGCCAGCTGGCTGGGCGCGCTGAGCCGCTGACCGACATGCTGTCCGACCGGGGCCGGCTAGTGCTCATCGGGGAGGCCCTGAGCCCGGGAAGTCCCGGTGATCCGGTCCGGGTGCGCGCCCTAGCCGATCTCGCCGTCGAGATGATCCACGCCGGCGATATCGACCTGGCATTCCGGCTCGTCATGGCGGCGGCGATCCGTGTCTGGTCTGCCGATCCGCAGTCGCAGCTACGCGAGTACGTCATCGCCGCAATGGAACGGCTGCCGGTCGCCGCGGATGACCCGCGGCTGTTGTCGGTCGGCGGGTTCGTCGACCCCGCGCGCTACGGCGACCTGATCGCGCGGCGGATCGCGGCTATGCGTCCCGGCCAGCTTGACCCCGCGTCCGCCGAGCTAGCGATGTCAATTCACCTCGTCGGCGCCGAAGAGCCCGTCACCGCCGTGCAGCGAGCCGTCGTCGACGGCGCTCGCGCGGAAGGCAAGCTCGCCGCGCTGCCGCGGCTGCTGACCCAGCAGGCCTGGTCCGCGATCACGCTCGCGGACTGGCCAGCCGCCGTCTCCGCCGCTGACGAGGCCGTCCGCCTCGCCATCGAGACAGGCCAGCCGCTCTGGCAGGCCGCGGCGATGACCGGCCAGGCGATGATCGCAGGCATCCGGGGCGAGGCCGACAGCGCCGAGCGGCTGGCGCAGCGCGCAGAAGCACTGGCGCTCCCAGCGCGGATCAGCGCGGTACTGTCCGGGGTTCAGTTCGCGCGCGGCATCAGCGCGATTACCGCTGCCCGCTACGAGGAAGCGTTCGACCAGCTGTACCGGGTATTCGACCACGGCGACCCTTCCTACCAGGCAGTGCAGAGCACTTGGTGTATCGGCGACCTGGCCGAAGCCGCCGCCCGCACAGGGCGGAAGGCTGAAGCCCGGGAGATCCTAGCCGCCTTCGGCCCGGCCGAGCATGACGGCGTGACCCCGTGGGCGCGGGTCGCCCTGCTCTACGCGGGTCCCCTGCTGGCCGAGGACGACCTCGCCGAGCGGGAGTTCCGCCGGGTGCTGCGGGAAGACCTGGTGCGGTGGCCTTTTTACCGGGCCCGGCTGCTGCTCGAATACGGCTCGTGGCTGCGCCGTCATCGCCGCCCGGTCGAGGCGCGGGCACCGCTGCGCACCGCGCAACAGATCTGCGAGGCTCACGATCTACCGCCCTGGGCTGAGCGGGCCCGCCATGAACTGCGCGCCACCGGCGAGGCAAGCGAGGCCCCGCGGGCGCGGCAATGGACAGCTCTGTCTCCCCAGGAACTCCAGATCGCCATGCTGGCCGCCGCGGGACTGTCCAACCGGGAGATCGCGCAGCGGCTGTACCTCTCGCACCGTACTGTCGGCTCCCATCTCTACCGGATCTTCCCCAAGCTGGGCATAACGTCACGGAGCCAGCTGAGGGCCCTCGTAGCCCCGTCAAACGACACACCGGGCGAGTCCGTTGACGAACAGACGGACGTAGCGTCAACGGACTAGCAGCACGGTCTACCCCGGTGGATGTGGTGTCGCGGCGCTCTCGAACGCCCGCCTCCCGTCGCGCAGGGGGAAGGTCTGGCTGACGACCGGGCGCAGCCTGCCCCCGTCGACCAGCTCCGCGAGCCGTTCTAGCTCAGCGGCGTCCGGGGTGACGACAAAGAACGTGGCGAGCACGCCGAGCGCCGCCGCCTTGTCCGCCGACGGCGGGGTACCGAGTGTCACCAGCCGTCCGCCCCGGCGCGTTAGCCGGTAGGAAGCATCGAGGACGGCACCGCCGACCGTGTCGATGACCACGTCGAAGCCGGCCGGCGCGACCGACTGATAACCAGCGTCTGCACCCGCGCCGGATGCCAGGAAGGTCGTCGCGCCGAGGCCGAGAACGAAATCCCGCTGCCGGGCATAGCCCGTCGCGGTCACCGTGCCGCCGAGAATGGCGGCGAGCTGCACCGCGTAGCTGCCCACGCCGGCGCCGCCCTGAACCAGGACCTGTCCCCCCGGTTCCAGCGCGGCGTAATCGGCGAGTGCCTGCCACGCGGTCAGTGCCGCCAGCGGCAAGGTAGCGGCCTCCGCGTGTGAGCCAGTGCGCGGCCTGGCCGCGAGACACGCCGCGGGCAGCGTCACGTACTCGGCCGCTGCCCCGTCACGGTCGAAATCGATTAGCCCGTATACCTCCTCGCCGATCGCCACCCGGCCGGCACCGGGGCCGAGTCCGGCGACGATGCCGGACACCTCGTGGGCGGGGATGACCGGGGTACGGTCCCGCCCGTCACGGCTTGTCCAGGAAAGGTCCCAGGACAGCTCGGCGAAGGTGATCGCGGCGGCGTGCACCGCGACGAGTGCCTCGCCCGGTCCCGGTACCGGGGCCGGGGCCGGCTCGTAGACAAGTTGCTCCGGTCTGCCGCGGGCGTGTGCCCGCAGCGCCATCATCGTTGGCCGCATTCCAGTTAAAATCCCTGCTTGCCCAGCCAGGACAGGCACTCGTCGGCTACCGCCTGCCAGCCGTTGTCGATGGTGAGGCTGTGCCCCCGGTCGGGAAACTCCGCTAGCTCGGTGACGGCGCCAGAGCCGCGGTACTGCTTGAGCGTGGACTTGGTGATGGCCTCCGGCACGGTGTGGTCCCGGCCGCCCATGATCAGCAGCAGCGGGCCCCGCCCGGAGTTGCCGGTGTCGACCTTGGCGGGCGAGTGCGGTGAGAAGTTGGCGGTAGCCGCCTCGAAGAGCGGCTTGCCCGGGGCAGGGATCGCCCACCGCTCATAGAGCGCGTCCGACTCCTGCGGTGATACCGCGTTCCCGAACGCGAAGCGGAACTCCTCGGCGGTGAGCGATACGGCGCGATGGGCGTTGGCGGGATTCTTGAAGACCGGCAGGGTGGACCGCAGCGCGGACAGCGGCTAGCGGCAGCACGCCCTTGATCTGCGCGGCATCGATCCCGATCGCCGCCGCGCCGAGGTCCTGGCCCAGCAGTTTCTCGGCGATCATCCCGCCGAACGAGTGACCGATGATCACCGGCCGGACCGGCAGCTCCGCGATGATGCCGGCGTAGTGAGAGGTGACGTCGTCGATGCCGTGGCCGGCGATGCTGTCCGGGTTGGCACGGGCGAGCTCGACTGTTTCTGGGTCGCCAGGCCAGCCCGGTGCCATCGGCGCGTAACCAGCCTCGGCGAACAGGTCCAGCCACGGCTCCCAGGAGCTGGCGTGCAGCCAGAGCCCGTGGATGAAGAGGACAGGGGTGCGGCTAGTGGTCATAAGCGGCGCTCCTTGTCACGGTTTCCTAGTTCGCTGTCATCCTCACGTTGGCCCGGCTGTCCCGGCTTGAGTCGGCTGACTGCAACAGACGACTGCGGTACCTGCCGCGGCTAATTCCCTGGCGATTGCCCGGCCGGACTCACGGTGCGCCTTGGCGGCCCAGTTCACCGCTCCCATGCGGCCGAAGGCGGTCTCGGCGCTGCGCAGCGGCACCAGCGCTTCGGATGCGCTGCGCTCACGCCAGAGCCAGCTGCCGTAGGCGAGTTCGGCGCGGGCTCTCTCCCATGTCCAGCTGGCATAGTCGGCCGACAGCATCGCGGCGTAGGAGGCGGGCGCCGTCAGCGGGTCGGCCAAGATGGCGCGCGCGTACCGCAAGTGCACGCGCAGCATCGGTGACGCGGGCTCTGCGCCAGCAGCTTCCAGGCCGCGCAGGACGCGGCGAGCATCTTCGCGCCTGCCCGCCTCGGCTGCCGCGTCGGCCAGGAACATGATCCCGCCGAAACGCTCGCGCGGATGGAAGCTCGGGTCGGCCGGGTCGAACAGCCGCCGCAGCTCCGCGTAGGCGGCGGCGTGCTGCCCGGTTGTGACGAGTGCCACGCCGCGCGCGAGCTGGGCGCGGGACAGCAAGCCGTTGAGCGGTTGGCCGCCAGCGAGAAACTCGACTTCGGCCGCGTGCGCGATCGCCTGGCGGACATCGCCGCGCAAGGCGCAGTCCATTGCGGCGCAGGCCTGCATGCCCGCTGGCCAGACAGGCTGGTGGGTTGCGGCTGCCAGCCATCCCCCTTCTCTGGCCGCGGCCGCCGCCCGATTCCACTGGCCCGGTCCAAGGGAGTCGATGACCTGCGTGGTCAGCATCTGGGACAGCACGCCGAGCTTGCCTTGCTCGTGGAGCACTGACTCAGCCCGGGACAGCAGATTGAGGCTGCCCGGCATATCTCCGATCGCGTGCGCGGCCATTCCCAGCAGCCGGAGCGTGTCGCCGTCGATGATCTCTTCCACCGTAAACCTCGAGATCAGGCCGGTCACAACGCCGCGCTGAAGGACCGGATCGGTCAGGGCGAGCGCCGCGATATAGCGCGGGTCCCCCGTCGCGTCGCGGACCTCGCCGAGGGATTCCATCACCTGCCACCTTGTCGTCGGCGCGGTGTCTGCCCGCCAGCAGCGCAGCGCCGTGACCAGCAGCCGGTTCAAGTCTCCGGAGATCTCGGCGCCGCGGCCGATGAGCATGCTCATGACGCTGACCGTAGGGCGGCCAATCATGAAGGCGCTTGAGGCGACCGACTCAAGCGCCCGCGACCGCTTAGCAGTCAGCGAGGCACTGGTCTCACCGCGCGTCACGGGCTCAGTCAGCTGACGGAAGCCGCGCCGCGCTGACCCGTCTTAGCGTCGCCAAGGACTCCAGCCGTAACACCGGCCACTCATTCTCAGGAGCACAGCATGTCCCATCATCTGGACTCGCCGCTGGCCCGCCAGGACGTCCGGCTCGACATCACCGACCTCTACGCGTTCCGTGGCACTACCGGGACGGTCCTTGTCATGGACGTCAACAGCACGATCAGCGGAGCGACCGCGCCCCAGGGCTTCCATCCCGAAGCCAGGTACGAGTTCCGGGTGGACCGCAGCGGCGACGCCGTCGCGGACACCATCTACCGGATCACGTTCGGCGAGCGCGACCGCGACGGCCAGCAGGCCATGGAACTACGCCAACTGGACATCGCCGGCTCCGGGCCACAGGCCGCTGACGGGCAGCTGGTCGTGCGCGGGATAACCAACCAGGCCGCCGGGGATGGCGTCCGGCTGTGGGCCGGGCTGGCCGCTGACCCCTTCGCGATCGACCCGACTGTCCTGCAAGCGGTCGGGCGGGCCTTCGCCCTCGGCCGTGCGATCGACCTGGGCGCCTGGCAGCCCGCCAGGGCGGTCGACCTGTTCGCCGGCACGAGCGTGAACTCGATCGTCCTCGAGGTCCCCGATGCCACGCTGGGCACCGGCCAGGACATCGGTGTCTGGGCGGTGACGACGCTGGCGACGGACGCGGGAGGATGGCGCCCCATCAACCGGGCGGGCCGGCCGATGATTCAGCCGATCTTTAACCCGGCCGACAGTGAGCTGGCCAGCGAGTACAACACGACCGAGCCGTCAGCCGACCGGGCAAACTACGCGGACCGGTTCGCCCGGCAGGTCGCCGATGTCGTCCGAGCGCTCGGCACCGCGACTGACCCGGGGGCATACGGCGCGCGGGTGGCGGAACTCATCCTGCCTGATGTACTCCCGGCCCGGGTCGGGTCGGCGGCCAGCTTCGGGTTCGCCGGGGTGAAGGGCCGGAGCCCGGCCGACAACGCACCGGAAGTCATGTTCTCCCTGGTGACAAATTCCGGGTTCGACCCCGGGCTTCGTCGCCGGCCGGTTCCGCTCACCCAGTTCCCCTACGTTGGCGGCCGCCGGGCCGAGGTGCCAGCCCGCGCGTGAAACCATGCAGAAAGCGCCAGTAGGCCCGCAATGACCAGTAAGCAGCGCGTGGTAATCGTTGGAGCCGGTTTCGCTGGCTACAACGCCGCCCGGACGTTTTCCGCGTTCGTCGACGACATCGAGATCGTGGTAATCAACTCGACGGACTATTTTCTTTACCTGCCGCTGATGCCCGAGGTGAGCGGCGGCCTGCTCGAACCCCGGCACATTTGCGCGTCTCTGCCGCGTCACCTGCGTAAGGCGCGGTTCATCCTGGGAACCGTCAGCCACGTGGACCCGGGCAGTAAGACCGTTCGCTGGGAAGCGCCGGCGCCGCGATCGCGGTAACGGCCTCGCGTACCGGGATCTATGGCGTCCCCGCTGCTCTCGGAGCCGCACTGGCCTGTTTCCTGATCCGGCTCGCGGGCATCCGCTACAACATAGACGCTCCCATCGCGCGCGAGGACAAGAATAAGGCGTAAGCATAAGGACCGGTGGGCTTCTTGTAGGCAGGGACATCGCCATTGACATCGACGTGGAGGCGATCCGTCCTCAATCAGCAGTCCCCGACGGCCGGATCCAGCCCCGCTGCCGCCGCGCCGATGCCCTCGCACCTGGCTGCAGCACGGCCCGCCGTAACGCGGGGCGGGTCATATGTTTCGTGAGCTGGCCGGGCCGGTCGTCATGTGCTGAGTGCGCCAGATAGGGATACGGCGAGTGCGGCGGCGCCAGCAAGACGGAAGCAGCTGGCCGGGCTCGGCGTGAGACTGACGGGTGCGCTAGGGGCGCAGGATCAGCTTGCCGTGCGGGTGGCCGGCTTCGCTCAGTTCGTGGGCCTTGCGGGCGTCGGCGAGCGGAAAGCTCTGGGCGATGCGGACGCGCAGTCGGCCGCTGGCGGCAAGGCGGGCGTAGTCGGCGAGCTCCGGCCAGGGCCGGCGGCCGCCGGCGGAGAAGGCAATGCCCAACTTGGCGGCCCACATGTCGGCGATGGTAACGATGCGGTCGGTGGTGCCGCCGCGCAGCTCCATCGAAAGCTCCAAGACGTCGTACCCCGTGGCGTCATAGACGGCGTCGATACCCTGCGGGGCGGCGGCGCGGACCCGGCCGAGGAGGCCGTCGCCGTGCGTTACGGGGACCGCACCGAGGGACCGCAGGTAGTCATGATTGGTCTCGGAAGAGGTGCCGATGACGGTGGCGCCGCGGGTCACGGCCAGCTGGACGCCGACGGAGCCGACCACGCCGGCGGCTCCGTGCACCAGCAGCGTCTCTCCGCCTGTCACCTTGAGCGCGTCCAGCACACGGTCTGAGGTCTCGACGGCCACGGGCAGCGCGGCGGCCAACTCCCAGCCCAGGCCGGCCGGCTTGGGTGCGAAGTATGAGCTGCAACAGTCCTTCATCTGGCGATGGAAGCGAGGTTGCGGCCACTGGGACTCACCGTCTCGCAATACTCCTGTCTTGAACTCCTCCATCGCACCCCGCACCACTCAAACGCCGACCTCGCGCGCGGCGCGTCCGTAAGCGCGCAGTCGATGAACGAGGTTCTCCGGGGCCTGCAAAGACGGGGACTCGTGCGACGACCGGCCGACGTCACAGACGGGCGAGCCCGCCCCGCTCTATTGACCGTTGAGGGCGAGCAGGCATTGATGGAAGCTCGCGACGAACTACAGCCGGTCCGTCGAGCGGTGGCCGCTGTTGCAGAGGCACCCGAGAACAGCAACCTGCTCAAAGGTCTCCGATCGATCATCGCTGCCCTCGACACCAACTGAGCCGGAGCGATCCTCACTCGGGGGAGCCATCGGCGGCCAAACTTCACCGGTCCGCCCGCCACCGCCTCAACCGAGCGCACGGGCCGCGCCAATGCCGAGCAACAAGCCGGACGCGGGGCGATGCTAGACCGCAGCCACCGGCCGGAGCGGGTCCTCGCCGGGGGGCTGGCCGTCTATGCGCTGGGACTCGGCGCGATCCAGGTCAGTGTCGGGAAGCTCCCGCTCCCGCTGGTGGCCTGCCTTGCCGCGCTCACGGGGCTGTCGGGTCCCGCGGTGGCGGGCGGCTGGACCTCCCGCTGCCGCGCGTCGTGAGCCGTGACGCGCTGGCCAGGTGCTCAGCGCTGGGCACCCTGACGTTCGATGCCGCGAGCCTGGCTGGCCCTGCGCTCGCGGCGCTGACCGCAGCCTGGGCCGGGGCGCGGACGGCCGTCGCGGTTTCGGCAGTGCTGGTCGGCCTCGCAGTGCCCGCCGCGTGTTCTCTGGCACCCGTCCCTAGCAGCCGGGCTTCTGCCAGCCGGCCCGAGGAGGGTTTGCGGCAGCAGCTCGCTGCCGGGCTCGCCGCCATCATCGCCCGCCGCGCGCTGCTGCGGGCCACGGTGACGTCCGTCGTATCCTGCATGGGGAGCGGCATGCTCCTGATGTGCTGCCCGCTGCTCGGCCAGCAGCGGCTGGGAGCGTTGTCACGGGGGGCGCTGCTGCTCAGCGCGGCAGCCGTCGTGTCCCTGATCGCGAACTCAGTCCTGGCCCGTCGGCCGCCGCGCAGGCCGGACGCCCTCGTCCTGGCCAGCACCCTGCTGCTGAGCCTGAGCACGGCCGCGGCCGCCCCGGGCTGGCTCACCATGCTCGCGGTCGGCTTCAGCGGAGCGGGCCAGCGGCCGCAGCTGACTGGGCTGCTGGCGGTGCGGCACCGCGAGTCGCCGGCCGCGATGGGCGGCCAGGTCTTCACCACCCCAGCGAGCCTGAAGATCGGGGGCTTCGCGGCCGGGACCGCCCTGGTCGGCCTGCTCGCGGCCGGGTCGGTAACCACGTGCCTGCTAGCGGCGGCGGGGATCCAGCTCGCCGCGGCGGCGGCCTTTCTCGCCCGGCGGGCCGATACGGCACCCGGCGCCCCGGTGAGGACGGCTTGCCCTTCGCGGTCGATGGCACCGGCGAGCGCGTCGGCCTGAACGGCCCGGATCCCCATGACGCCGACGCCTCCCGCGTCGGCCGTCGCGATGATCTGGCGGGGGCTGGCCGGCTCGGCATAGTTTTGGATGCCGCCCGGGCTGTCCAGCAGGTTGGTGATGACCTGGGTCACCGCCGGCGTGGGAGCGTGGCGCAGGGCGTCGGCGATGGTGGCGGGAACACCGGTGGCGGTGATCGCCCAGGCGCCGATCGTGCCCGCGGTGACCAGCGCCTGCACGGCCGGGATGAACTCCTTGGTGTAGGTGTCCAGCGGGTGGCGAACTCGTCTTGGCGCTCGGGGTTCCGCGCGTACCCGTAGTCGTCGGCGCAAATGTTCGTGTGCAGGAAATAGAGGTCGACCCGGTCCAGCTTCATGGCCGCGAGCGATGCCTCGAGCGCGGCCCGGACCCGGCTGCCAGCCTTCACCAGGCGGTGGTGTGCCCAGCCGGACCTTGCTGGTGACGCGGACGCCGTCGGGCACCCGGCCGTTCCAGGTCTCGGCGATCACCTGCTCGCAGTGCCGGTACCCGGGAGCGGTGTCGATGAGCGTGATGCCGCCGTCGACGACCGCGCGGACCGTGGCGACTGCCTCGGCCCGGTCGGTGCGGCCCCAGATTTCCCCGACTCCCCCGCCGCCTAGGGTCAGACGGCTGACCTCTCCGAACCGGCCAAGCTCCGCGCCTGGTCGCCCGCCAGTTCACCGCCACAGGCCCGGACCGCACCTGGCTGACCAACAGCACCGAGCACCCCACCAGCGAGGGCAAGCTCTACCTCTGCGCCATCAAAGATGTTTACTCCAACCGGATCGTCGGCTACTCCATGGACTCCCGGATGACCGCCGGGCTCGCCGTTTCCGCGCTCCGCAACGCTATAGCGCTCCGCTCACCTGCAGGAACAGTCCCGAGGGTGCAGCGTTGTCAAACACGAACTTCCGGCGGCGGGTCTGGGTTCCAGCGCTCGCCGCAGTGGGCCTGGAAGGCGTCCACATTCACGACCTGCGCCACACCGGCAACCAGTTCACCGCCAACGCGTGGTGAACGCGAGAGCACCGGCAGGGACAGCGCGGAGATGCTCGCGCAGGTGGGCACGATCAAGTCTGCGAAGTCAACCACGCGCCGGCCAGCGCGTGACTTCGGTGGCCCGAATTCAGGCACCGCAGCACCAGCCGTGTTGAGCTGCCGGGTTACCCGCACGGAACAGCCGTCCGGGTCGATTTCATAGCCAGCACTCGCCGTTCGCTAGATCCTCATCTCCGGGATGTTCAGCCAGCTTCGCTTCGATGGCGGCGATGATTCGTCCGGTGTCCTGCTTGGCGCGACGGTAGGTCCCGGGCATGAAGATCATGCCGAAGTGTCCCGGGCCACCTGGGGTGATCGCGTCGGCGTGAAGCGGCCGGTAGTCGCGCAGATTGTTAGTCACCACGGCCCGGCGCTCGGTCCGGGCCAGGGTCATCACCTCGGGATCGGAGAGTGCGACCCAGCCGGGATGGTCTGCTATGGCGAGGACATCGTGTCCCCGTTCGCGGAGTTCGCGCGCGATGGCGGGGGACAGCATCTCATCCAGCAGCAGTCTCACGGCCTGATGGCATCTTGCCCGGCGGACCAGGCCGTGTGCGCTTCGGCGGCCTGCTGCTCATTGGCCTCGATCCACTGATCGATTTCCTCCCGGTAGGCGCCGTAGTAGCTGATGGCGGCCTGGACGAGGCCGAGGGGGATCTCGAGATAGCGTGCGGTCTCGGAGGCGTCGCCATCGTTGTCGCGGACAACCCCGATGATTTCCCAGACATCCTTGCCCGTCCCCACGAGCCTGGCGCGTCGGCCTGCTGGCCCGTCGGCGAACCGGACGAGCGGATGCTCATCCATCCGCAGGCCCTCTTCCACGTATCGCTGCGCCAGGGTACGCGGGGCTAGGTGCGCACGCTGCGCGTGCCTGCCGAGACGCGCAATCGTGGCATCATTCAGGCGAACGCTCAGCGGATGGCTCATGTAGTGCACTGTAGCACAACGCACTACGGCATAGACGGACTGGAATTCGCATGCTAATACGCCTGGTTGTTACAGCCACGATTCCGTCGGCGGAGTCAATGACAAACCAAGTGACGACGGCATCAGGCAACCATCGATGCAGTGCGACGCAAGCGGACACCACCATGCCTCTGACTTGCAGTAACGCGACTTGATGCGACACAGCCAGACGCAACTTACATGCATGGTAAGGAGAAGGTCTACGGTTCGATTCCGTAACGGGGCTCGAGGTCAGAGGCATAATACAGTTTAGCTTTCGATTTAATTTATCCCGTGGTGGGGACTAACGGTTCGCGGAGCCTGCCGGTCTGGTGACCGGTAGGCTGGCGGACGTGAGCCAACCGCTTGCCGAGCCAGCGCACCTGCCGTCCGCGTCCGAGCAGCATGTCCGCTCGCACGCTGCCGAACAGGTCCAGTTCGCTGGCCGGCGTAGCATCACCGCCTAGGCGCTCGCATCGCCCGGCCGTCTGCGCGGCCGCGTCGCCGGCAACCGGGACCTGTTCGACATGTTCGAGTTCCGGCGGGCGGCCGCGGACCTGCCCGGCGCCGAAGTCACGGTCCACTTCGACGGGGCGCTGCGCAACCAGCACGTCAGCCCCGACCTCGTCACCGCCACGTCCCTGTCAGCGACGTCCGCCCGGACCGCCTCGGGGGCAGATCAAAGGCTCACTGACTCATGGGCTTCCTCCGCTCCGGCTGATCAGCTCATCGTGAGAAATGCCATGCTGCTCGCTGAATTTTTGGACCTGCTCCAGATCCACCGGATTCGGTAGAACCCGTCCCGCCTCGTCAGCTGCCTCTGGGAACCCCAACCTATGCAGCGTGTCAACTACGAATTGCCTGCTGAGCATGATTATCACCAGCTCTTTCCTTGCCTGGCGCTGCCGTGGCGCCAGCGCGATCGAAGTCGATCAGCCCGGAGACATTCCCCGCGGCCACCGTCAAGGCTGTCGGCCGGTACCACTGACAGTGAGTGGCGGCAGGTCCCAGCGCTCCACCCTCGGCAGGCGCTGGGGGCTCCAGGAACAACGGCGAGCCCTTTTCAGGCCGGAGTAATTAGCTGTTGCCGATGGCGGACTGGTTAAGCCAGTCGTCGAAGCAGGTCGCGGCGAGTCTGGCGTCGGCGGCAGGGACGAGGGCGCGTTCGTGCAGCTCGGTGCCGTAGTAAGGCGCGTAGGGGTCGGTGATGACCTCGCGAGGGTCGTGGCGCTCGCGCAGTGTACTTCGGACGAGTTCGTCGAGGCGGAATTGCTGGAGACCCGCGATCTCGATGATGCCGTTCACTGGCGGGCCGACGGTGACGTCCGCGAGCGCGCTGGCCACGTCCTCAGCGGCTATGGGCTGGATGAGGACGTGTGCCAAACGCACCGTGTTGCCAATGGTGGCCGCGTCGGCGATGCGGCCGACGAACTCGAAGAACTGTGTCGCGTGGACGATCGAGTAAGGGATCGGGGAGTCTTCGATCAGCTTCTCCTGGGCAATCTTCGCCCGGAGATAACCACTGTCCGGCAGGCGCTCTGCCCCCACGACTGACAACGCCACGTGGTGCCCTACCCCGGCGGCTGATTCGGCGGCGAGGAGGTTGCGGGTCGATGTCTCGAAGAATTCCAGCACCGCCGCGTCTTCGAAGGACGGGGGGTTCGATACGTCGGTGACCACCGAGGCACCTTCCAGGGCGGCGGCGAGTCCCTGGCTGGTTAGCGTGTTGACGCCGGAGGACGGTGACGCCGCCAGTGTCTCGTGCCCCCATTCGCGGAGTTTGGTGACGAGCTTCGATCCGATGAGTCCGCTGCCGCCTATGACGACGATCTTCATGATGAGTCCTTTCTGTGCTGGCCCCTGTTGGCCTGAATTGCGATCGCCGACCAGCGGCCTGCGCATAAGCCAGGCAAATCAGGCCAGCAAGGCCATGACTGTGAAGCCGGCGAGGACGCCGGGAAAGACCAGGCAGGAGAGATCTGTATGCGGCCAATCCGCTTGGCTCATACGCTGGCCGACACCTCTGACCGGTGGCGCGCGACGTAGGGGAAAGGGGCTGCTGACGTCGGTGCCAAGCCGGGCAGCCCGCGGAGCCCGACGCTGAATGCAGAATTAGTGACCAAGGAGAACATCACCTCCGGTGCGCTGTCGGTCAGGTCCCGGCCGTTCATCCCAGCGAACCCGAAGCTCGCCAATGACCCGACCCGGTAGCAGAGCACGTCGGGCAGCAGGAGCTCGGCCACACGCGCGCCGTAGGCCACCGGGTCAGCCGCAGTGCCGAGCGCCGCGACGACGTCGGCGACCTGCCGGGCGAAACGGTTCGCGTAATTGATCCGGTCCACGGACGGCTCGGTGGTGTTGTAGTCGCTGGCCTGCTCACTGTCGGCCGGGTTGAAGATGGGCTGGATCATCGGCCGACCCGCGCGGTTGATCGGGCGCCACTCTCCCGCGTCGGTCGCCAGCATCGTGACCGCCCAAACGCCGATATCCTGCCCGGAGCCCAGCGCGGCATCGGGGATCTCCAGGACTATCGTGTTCACGCTCGTGCCGGCGAACAGATCGACAGCGTTGGCAGGCTTCCAGCCTGCCAGATCGACTGCGCGGCCGTGAGCGAAGGCAGTACCAACCGCCTGCAGGACAGTCGGGTCGATCGAGAAGGGGTCGGCGGCGAGCCCGGCCCACAGCCGCACGCCGTCGCCGGTGACCTGGTTCGTGGTGCCTCGAGCGAGCACGCGCCCGCCGGTCATTTCCGCCTGAGAGTCGGCGCCGTCCAGCTCACGCAGCTCAAGGTCCTGTTGGCCGTCGCTATCGCGTTCGCCGAACGTGATCCGGTAGGTCAGGTCTACGACGGCGTCGCCGCTGCGGTCCACCCGAAACTCGTATCTTGCTTCGGGATGAAAGCCCTGCGGCGCGGCGTCACCGCTGATCGTGCTGTTGACGTCCAGGACAAAGACCGTTCCCGTGCTGCCACGGAACACGTAGAGGTCGGTGATGTCGAGCCGAACGTCCTGGCGGGCCAGCGGCGAGTCGAGATGATGGGACATGCTCTGCTCCTCAGAACGGGCCGGCGCTGTCGTGGCCGGCGTTCCCTGCGGACGCTAGGCCGGGCCGAGGTAGCGCGGCTTCGGTCAGTCGACTGCCGGAAGAACTGCCTGGGAGGAGTCACCAGGGAGCACCAGACCGGCGCGATAACCGGCGCCGTCGTGTCGGGCTGGCCGCTCGGCCTCGGTGGTTCTGCCCAGACCCCGGAGATCTGGTCATAATCCAGCGCCGCCGCAGACGCCCGGGCGGACCGACGAGCTGGTCATCAGAAGCCCGATCAGGCCGCCAAGCGCGGGCTTAGTTCACGTTTACTGCGGTCGCGGGGCAGTCGGTTGACCCAAGCCCAAAATGCGCTGCCGGGCCTAGCGTCCGGAGTACCGCAGGCACACAGCGGCACGATGGGCAGGAGCGCGACATGAACGGGACAGGAGTATCCGCCGGTCACCCCGGAGTCGATGTGATAAGGATCGGCGGTGCGTTGCGGACCGGGCGGTCAGACGGGCTGGTGACTGACTACAACCCGTGGTCTGGTGAGGTCATTGCCGAGATTCCCGGAGCAAGTATCACTGACGCCACCATGATCTGCGCGGCAGCGCAGATCGTGCAGTGCGAGTGGTCGCAGGGCTTGCCGCGGCCTTCCTGCAGCTGGCGGACAACACCTGCCCTCGGGGTGTGCGTACGGCATTACCGGCGCTCCCCTTCGCCTGGCGGATGACCGCACCGAACTGACGGCAGCTAGGAATCGCCATGCGCACCAAAGACGTCCCTCGAGATATTGTCGGCGCCCTGACAGTCGTAGCGCTGCTCGCCCCGGAGTGCGTTGCATATGCGCAGATCGCCGGCTTGCCGCCAGCCAGCGGGCTGGCGGCTGCGCCGGTCGCGCTGTTCATCTACGCGGTCCTCGGCCGGGCCCGGCAACTTATCGTGGGTGCCACTGCTGCCACCGCCGTGATTTCGGCCGTGACGGTTGCGGGAGTATCGGCGGAACCAGCCGAGCGCATCGTCCTTTCCGCAGCCCTGGCCATGCTGGCGGGCGTTATCCTGATCTTCACTGGCACCGCCCGGTGCGGCTTCATAGCAAGGTTCCTGACCCCGGAAGCGCTGGCTGGCTTCCTGTTCGGGCTCGCCCTGGTGATCATCCTGCGGGAAATCGGGACCATGGCCGGGATCTCGGCCGCCGGCAACAACTTCTTCGTCAAGAGCTGGCACCAGCTGGCCGCCCTGCCCAGCTGGAGCCCTGCCTGCCTGACACTGGGCGCCGCGGCCCTGGCCGCCCTGCTCGCGCTCGAACGGTACCTGCCACGCATCCCGGCAACGCTGCTGGTGCTGGCCGTAGCGTGGGTAGTCTCAGCCGCCGGGGACCTCCGGCGGCATGGCGTGGCTGTCGTCGGCCACATCCCGAGTACTCTTCCGTCGGCTTCAGTCCCGGACCTCCCAGCGGAAGCATGGCTGCACCTCCTGGGCGGCGCCCTTGGCCTGGCCCTGATCGTCTTCGTCGTCAGTTACAGCGTCACCAACAGAGTCGCGAGCGACGATGAGACGCGGAACCCGGACCGGGAGATGATCGCGCTCGGCGTCGCCAACCTGGCCGCCGGACTCGCTGGCGGGTTCTCGGTTGCCGGGAGCCCGACCGCCTCGCCCGCAGCCGAGGTGGCCGGCTCCCGCGGCCGCCTTACCTCAGCCTTCGCGGCCATCATCATCCTCGTCGTGGCTGTCTTCCTGACGCCGGTTTTCGCTGAGCTTCCGGAGGCTGCGCTGGCCGCAGTCGTCATCGCCGCGGTGCGCGGATTCCTGGCAAGCGGATTGCTGCGTCGCTACTGGGCCCGCGACCGTCGCAGTTTCTGGATCGGGTCCAGCGCCCTGCTCGGGGTGCTGTTCTTCGGGCTACTGCCCGGCCTGCTCACTGCCGTTGTCCTCTCGCTGGTTATCTTTATCGCCGATGCGAGCCGCCTGCGAGTGTCCCAGCTCGGCCAGCTTCCGGGCACCACGTCCTTCCTCGCAATCGAGCGCTATCCAGCCGTGGTGCGACAGGACGGCCTGCTGATCCTGCGACCCGACGGCGAGCTGTTCTTCGCCAACGTGTCCCGTATCTTGCCAGCGGTCGATATGGCCCGCGCGCCAGCTTCGACGGCGACACACGTGGTGCTGCTCGACCTGACGGCCAGCTTCCGCCTCGGGATCCCCGTCATCGACGGTCTGGTCCAGCTTCGGGATCACCTCGCCAGCCAGCACATCTCCCTGTGGTTCGTGCACCTATACCTGCAGGCCCAGGACGCCATCACACACAGCCCGCTCGCAGCGGCACCCGCGTTTACCGGGATGGAGGATGCCATTGCCGCCTACCGGCGGCACTATCCCGCCTTCCGCGACAGCGTGCCTCCCGCTGCCCGCCTCAGTGCGCGCACCGCCGGAGAAAAACCGGGGCAGCTCTTCGATGAAGAGCTACCACAGGCGTTAACGGGACCGAAGATGTGCTAATGGCGGTCCGCGCGGCAGCAATACCGTCATGGAGCTGAATCGGATCGGATGCGGACGACGATCGGCTAGATTGACTCGCCGCCAGTGATTCCATCCGGGGAATAGCTGCCATCATCTGCGCGCTTGGCACGGGCGTTGATGGCACCACGGCTGGCGAGAATGTCTCCGGACTGATCGACTTCGATCGCGATTGCGCCACAGCGTCAGGCAAGGGCTGGCCTCGCTGGAGGTTTTGCGGTTACCATAAATTATGAGTAAGTCCGCGCGTGAGTTGCCCGCCGATACACTGGTCAGCGCTGTTGACAGCGCCCGACGTGGTGTTGTGACGCACATCACCATCAAAGGCGAGTGTGCCGCTGCGATCGTCTCCGAATCCACCCTGGCGATGTCGCAGCTCCTCGCTGTCCTGCTGACTAGCGAAATGGCTGCCAGTGCACTGCCAGCGGTACTGCCGACAGCATTCTCTTGGGCTAGCTCCCTCTCAGATGATCGCCTGAAGGCGTTCGCGGGTGAATTGCGCGAGGCGGTCATCGCGGAGTCGCCCGAGTGGATAGAGCGCGTTCTAAACGACTGGCAGGCCGTCGCCGAGGTTCGCGCCGGAGAGCGCTCAACTTAAGGATGGGCACGTTTAGGATCGGCGGGGGCGTTAACTGGCGCCTGCCGCTTAGCCTTCGCCCCATCGTAGATCTGACAAGCTCTGGTCTGCATCAGGCAGTCAAACACCACTGGCTGCGCCTGCGCAATACTGACCTGGGCCGGTGCTGACGTCAGGGAAGACCAAGACAGCTGTAGTGTGATATGGCACGAGGCGGCTACTGAACCGGGACGAGCAAAAAACGATATCTACTTTCGTCCGTGTGCTATCCAGCGAGCGTCGGTGCGATCTCAGTGCGGCCGCTGGCGTAGATCAGCCCGATGGCGAGATTCCTGATGTCTGCCAGGGACACGCCACAGCTACCACACCGCGATCATCCGGCCCAGCACTCGTAACCGGCCACAGCCGCCGACACTGCCCATCACCGTGCCTCGTCAGCCGCTTCTGGGAACCCCAATCTGCGCGGGGTGCCAATTACTGAGTGCCTGCTGAGCATGACTATCACCGCCGTGGCCTGCCTAACGCCGCCGTGGCATCATCGCGATCAAATTCGAGAGACATTCTTGCCAGCCGTGATGCTATAAACGACGTTCCAGAAGTAATTCCGGATGACAGGGCCGGCACCTGCTTTTTATCATTGCTGGCGTCAGTCGCATGGATCTCATTCGGTTTCTGTCACTGCCTTGGATGTATAATCGAAGATAGCTGGGCGCAGCGTTGACGGCTTGCGTCATCTGACTGAGTGTTCCCGCGATGCCATTCAGTCGACCGTAATGACAGCGCGCGATTCAGTCGGGCGACTTAAGCGCGGCCGACGGACGATGGCTTAGTTTTCGGCTATCGGCGGGACACCGCGCCGACCGCCAGAGAAACGGAAGGCTGCACTCATGAATTTCAACTGGAAGATGCATCCCGGACGGCTGCGCCTCATCGCCATCACCGCCGTCCTGGGCGTGGCTGGCCTATTGACCGCCACAGTTCAGGGCACCTCGGCTCTGGCCGCGGGCAAGGAGGCCGCTCCGCAGGCGGGCGGCACCCGACCGGTCATCGTACTGGAACACGGCGCCTGGGCCGACGGGTCCAGCTGGGACCAGGTCATCGTGCGCTTGCAGCACGCCGGGTTCACGGTGTTCGCGCCGCCCAACCCGCTGCGCGGGCTGGCGTCGGATGCTGCGGATCTGAATGACTTCCTGACCCAGAACCCGGCCCTGCAGGGCAAGCCCATCGTCCTAGTCGGCCATTCCTACGGCGGAGCGGTCATCACCGACGCGGCGGTCGGCGACCCGGCGGTCAAGGCCCTGGTATATGTGGACGCTTTCATCCCCGACCAGGGACAGTCCATCGGGCAGCTGATCGCCGCCCAGCCGGGCTCTTGCATCGGCGGCAACCCCGCCACCGTCTTCGACCCGGTGCCCGCCGCGGGCGCGCCGGCGACCAACCCGGATCTGTACCTGCAGCCCGGCGAGTTCCCCGGCTGCTTCGCCAGTGGTCTGCCAGCCAGTGAGGCCGCCATGCTGGCTGCCACCCAGCGGCCGCTGGCCGAAAGCGCCGTCACCGACGTGTCGGGACCACCGGCCTGGAAGACCATCCCATCCTGGGCCGTGATCGGGACCTCCGACCGGGTCATCCCGCCTGCCGAGCTGCTGGCCATGGCCCAGCACGCCGGGGCGAAGGTCACCGACGTCCCGGCCGGTCACCTGTCCCTGATCTCTGATCCCGGGGCGGTTACGCAGGTCATCATCAAGGCCGCCGCCGCGACCAGCTGACGGCGCTCGGGGGCTGCGGCGCCCGTCCCCGGCGGGGACGGGCGCCGCACGCTGAGAGGCGATCCGAGAAAGCACACGGTCGGCAGCGCCGCCGCACAGACGCCGCGCTCCCGGTAACGACCTGGGCTGCTGATGCGCGCCCGAGACTCGGCAAACGGTTCCGCTGCCTGCTGCCCAGCACGCCTTCGGCCTGGCCGACCTCACGCACCAGTTGTCGGCCCGGACCTACCTCGTGCGCCGTAACAAGACCGGATTTTGACGAGGCGGTACGCTACGGCGTCGGATGGGTTCACGCCCTGCTGCCGGAACGTCTTCCTGCAGATCGTCGTCGACCCGGCCGCGTTATGGCCGCTGCGCATTGGCGGCGCACGCGATCGAAGAGCCGGCCCGCACCATGGATTTCCACCGCCTGGACGAGGCCAAGCTTTGAGAGCAGGGCCGATTCGGACTGCTATCCCAGGTGCTCACCTTGGAGCTGACGTCCGGAACCGGCCAGTGGGCGCGGAGACGGCCGGCTAGCGAGACCGTTACTTCGGCGCCTCTGCGGCTACAGCGGCGCAAAGGGCTAGGAATCTCAGATCACCTGGTGGTACCAGCTTCCGACAAGCCGTATCGCTGACCGTCGACCAGTTGCGGTTCAGCTTCGGCGGCGTGGTCAGCCCGGGTGAGTCCGGCGTTTTGTAGGCACCGTGGGCGATCCCGGCTCCTGGCCGGGCGCTGCTCAAGGCAGCCGGGGCCAGCATTTCGGCTGCATTTTCTGGCCAGGGTCAGCACCGGCAACGCCGAACGCGGACCGCTCCTGTTCAACACGAGCGGACAGCCAGCACCACGCATCGGGAGAGTCATCACTCAGTCCGCCCTGAAGCAGTACCGGCACTCCAGCGCGATCACCGACCTGATCGACTTCCCGACCAGGGTCACTCGCTGACCATCGACAGTGGCTGGCTCGAGATCGCCCGCGGGTAGTTGACCCGGCTGCGGGAGCAGAAGCCGTAAGCGGCCTGGCGCGCGCCGAAACAACGATCCGTTTCGGAAGACAGGCAGGTCGCGATGGGAACGATGATGGCACCCGGGCCGTGCCGTCCAGGCTTTACGTTGTCATCGATGCTGTCGCCGACGTGTTAAGGACTACAGAACTTCATGCGCCAGTGGATGCGACATGAGAGGTTTGCTCTGCCAGTCGGGCTGCTAGCTGGCCACGGGCCGAGATGTCGAGCTTGGGGAAGATGCGGTACAAGTGGGAGCCAATGGTCCGGGGCGACAGACCCAGATGCTCGCCGATTTCGCTGTTGGACAGTCCCCGGGCCGCCAGGCGAGCGATCTTCAGCTCCTGGGCCGACAAGAGGGCAGGGGAAAACTCGGTCCGCCGGTCTTCGCTGCTCCAGCCAGCTGCCTCCAGCTCGTCGAGAGCCTCCCGTGCCCAGCTCACGGCCCCGAGTCCTTCGAGGCCTGACTGAGCAGCCTGCAATGGCGCCCGGGAGCGTCTCACCTGGCGCTGACGCCGGAGCCAGCGTCCGTAGGCGAGCTGAATCCGGGCCCGCGGCCAGGGCCAGCTCGCCAGATCAGAAGCGAGGCAGTTCAGGAACAGCTGCTCTGCGGTGTCGTCAGTCGCAAGGACGGCCCGGGCGTACCGCAGCTGCGTCAGGAGCAGTGGAGACCCGGACCTCTCAGCGGTTACCTCCATCCGCTGCAATATCGTGCGGGCACCGTCATGCTGCCCGCTGCGGACAGCCGCTTCGGCGAGATACATGACGGCACCGAACTGCTCGCGGAAGTGATGACTGGGATCCTTCGGGTCGAACACGCGGCTCAGCGCGGTATAGGCGTCCAGGTGCCGGCCTGACGTGATGTAGGCGATGCCGCGGGCTGTCTGCGCCCGGGCCAGGATGCTGCTGCCCCGGCGCACGGCGGGACAGTGTTCCGCTTGGGTGATCATGTCCATGGCCGGTGCTGCGTCTCCGCGCAGGGCAGCCAGCTTCGCCACCGTCGCTAGAACGTGCGGGCGGTAGACCGAGCGATCAGAGTCAGCAAGCAACGTGCCGGCCTCGGCCAGCGCGGCGTCGGCCCGCTCCCACTCACCAAGGTCCAGGCGGATCTCCGCGCCCCCGCACAGTAGCGGCACCAGGCCGCCGTGGAGACCACGGCGCCTGAGCACCGCTTCCGCGCGATCGGCGAGGGCCGAGCCACGAGCATAGTCGCCGACGGCATAAGCGGCGCCAGCCAGCACCCCCAGCGAAGCCTCACCGACGGCCTCATCCGGCATGTCGGCGAGCAGCGAGATGACGTGGCGGCCATGGCGCACAGGGTCGGCCAAGGCGAGCACGGCGATGGCACCAGGGTCCCCTTGGTCGCGGGTCAGGCTTTCGGCCAGTGACGTGAGTGACGCGACCGCGCGCGAGCTCACGTGCGCTGCGAAGCGCCGGATACCGGCCGCGTAGGCCAGTTCCATCGCCAGGCCGTTTTCGCCAGCGGCGGCGGCCTGCCGGGCCGTCGCGCACAAGTGCAGGATCCTGCTGCTGTCACCGACTGCGGCGTCGCCCCGCTCGTTGCGCAGCAGGTCCGCGCGCACGCGATCCAGGCTGGACAGCTCTTCGCTGTCCACAATGGCGAGAAGCCGGTCGACGGTGTCGAGGAGTCGCATGCCGGAGGCTAGCTTTGCAGCCAGCAGCAGCCTGCGCCCCCGCTCGGCCGAGGCGGTACTCAGCTGGGCGGCCCGCTCCAGGGCCATGATCGCGGACGCGGTGTCGCCACGCTGGAGGCTGACGGCGCTGTTCGACTCGAGCTCAGCCGCAACGGAGTCGTCACATCCAGCCGTGCCGTTGGCCCGATGCCAGACCCGACGGTGGGTGTTCACGACGACGGCCTGACCAAGCGCCCGGTGTGCGGCTTGCCGGCGACTGAGGGTCTCGCTCTGCGCTACCGCGGACCTGGCCACAGGATGAGCGAAATAAACACCTGTCTCGTTGTAACGGAGCAGGTCAAGTGACTGCGGGAGTTCCAGGACCGCCGTCGTCACGCGCCGCCCGCTCAGCAGCGACGTGGCCGCGAGGATTTCCTGGACGCTGTCATCGAAGGCCACTGCGGCGATAAGCACAGCATCGCGGCTCACCTGGGGCAGCTCGGACAAGCGATCGGCGAAAGCACGTTTGAGGACCGGGCTTATCGGCAGGACGGCGCTGAAGGGGTCGGTGCGCGGGACGCGGGCCTCGGGCGCCACGGCGGCAAGTTCGGTCAGCGCCAGTGGATTGCCGACGGCGTGGCTCACCACCCAGTCCCGATCTGCCTGATCAAGGTTGGGTGCGCACTGTTCCAGCAACCGATTTGCGGCCACGTCGTCAAGTCGCCCCAAGGGCACTTCACGGAACGCGCCGCCCACCTCAGATAGCCGTGAGGACGTCGCGATGATCACTGCACGACGGTCGAGTCGCCGTGCTACGAAATCGAGGACATGACGGCTGTCCTCATCGAGCCACTGGATGTCATCTACGCTAATCAGAAGCGGGCTGTTTTTCGTCGCCTCGCCCACCAGGTTGAGAGTCGCCAGCGACACCACGAACCGGTCGGGCGGCGGCCCGTCCTGCATTCCGAGTGCTCTGAGGAGGCCGCCGCGCTGGACGGGCGGCAACGCATCGGCCATGGGCAGGAGTGGCTGGAGAAGACCGTGCAAGGCCGCGAACGAGAGGGCCGACTCAGCCTCACTGCCGGCCGTGTGTACAACCAGGCTCCGGGCCGCCCGGGCGATTTCCTGTGTGGCCAGCAAGCAGGCTGTCTTGCCGATCCCACGCTCGCCGACCAGGAGGATGGCGTCGCCGTGATCGCCGGCGGCGGTGATCGCGGCAGACAACGCAGCCAGTGGTGCCTCGCGGCCGATCAGGTTATCTGCGCTCATCTGTCCTCCCGTCACCCTCGGCCCCGACGCTATATACCTTGACTGTAAGCCCCCTACGCGGCCGGGCATCAGTCACCTGACTGCACGGCGCGGCCGAGCAAGCAGTCGGGCGAGAGGCCCGCAGGTTCTCGTCCCTGAGCCAGAAGACACTCATGAGTTTTCCAGCAGTGTCGCAAGCTGGCTACGTGACCTGATGCCCAGCTTGGGGAAAATCCTGTAGAGGTGGGAGCCGACTGTCCGGGGCGAGAGGTAGAGCCGTTGCCCTATCTCGCGGTTGGACAATCCTTCTGCTGCCAGCTGGGCGATCTGCATCTCTTGTGCCGTCATCAGGGACTCAGGTGTGGCGATCGCCGTCGCCGAGTCTCGCTCGCCGGCGGCCCTGAGGCCTTTACGCGCCTGATCGGCCCAGCCAGTAGCGCCGATCAGCTCGAACGTCGCCAGCGCCGATCGCAAAAGGTCCCGCGACTCGGCCGGCCGGCGCTTCCGCCGGAGCCAGCTGCCGTAAGCGAGCTGGATACGGGCCCTCGGCCAGGGCCAGCGAGTCAGATCCTGAGCGAGTCCCAGCTGGAACAGCTCTTCAGCGTCGTCATCATCCGCAAGCAGCGGCCGTGCATACGTGAGGTGCACGCCGAGAACCGGTGACTGCGTTGCCTCGGCCAGGATCTCCATACGATCGACTACCGCGCGGGCGGCATCACGTGCGCCGCAGCGCACGGCGGCTTCGGCCAGGAACATGAGTCCGCTGAGCGACTCACGCGGATGGTGACGAGGGTCAGATGGATCGAACACTGGCTTGAGCTCGGCGTAGGCGGCCGCGTGCTGGCCAGCAGACAGGTAGGCGGCGCCGCGGGCGATCTGCGCCAGTGAGCGGAAGTCGTTGGCCACCCGGTCGGAGAAAGCGCGCTCGATATCCGCGGCCCGGTCCAGCGCAGCTCCGGTTTCGCCGGTGAGGCCCGTGAACACTGCCTCGACCGCGGCGATCCCGTCTCCCCAGGTCGGCTGACCCGTCTCCGTGGCCAGGCGGCGCGCCTCCTCCAGACTATGAGCGGTGCGACGCCAGTCTCCAAGATCGATGCACACGGCCGCCTGAACCGCAAGGACGTGCGGCAGCAGGCCGAGCTGCCCCTGCTCACGGAGTGTGGACTCGGCCCGGTCGAAGTAGTCAGTAGCCAGCACCTCAGCTCCGGCCGCGCGAGCGGCCATACCGAGGTGTAGCAGCTGGTCTGCGTTCGCCGCGCTTCCCGCGCCGGCCGCCGCGAGGCGCAGTTCGGTCTGCTTGCCCTTCACCAGCGGTTCGGTCAGGCTTATCGCCGCGATGCACCTCGGGTCATCCTGCCACCCGGACAAGCTCTCGGCGACGGCGATGACGCGGTGGCGGGCAGCGGGTTCGGCGATTGCCCACCAAGAGCGCAACGCCGCGCTGGCCAGTAGATCCAGAGCCAGGTCATGATCGCCTGACTCCGCGGAACGGGCCGCGAACTCGCACAATTCCAGAATCCGCGCTGAATCCCCGAGCCTCCCCTCGGTGAAGGATTCCCTGAGCCACTCGGCCCGCGCGAGGTCGAGTTCAGACAAGTCGTTTCCGTCGGCCGCATCGACCAGCCGGTTGACCAGATCCGCGCGGCCCAGGGCGAAGGCGTGCTGCGCGGCGACCAGCAGCCGCCGGCCGCGTGTCCGTGAATCGGTGGTCAGCTGCGCGGAACGCTCGAGCGCGGCTACGGCGGTCGCGACGGAGCCGCGTGCGATGCTCTCGGTGTGACTCGCGTCGAGCCGGTCTGCGACATCATCATCCGGTCCGTCGACGGACTGAGCCTGGTGCCAGACGCGCCGGTATGACTGCGAGCGCAGTGCCTCGCTCATCGCGCCGTGCGCGGCTTGTCGGCGCCGCAACGATTCGCTGTAAAGCACAGCGGAACGGACCAGTGGGTGCCGGAAACGTACCGTCAGCTCATTGAAGGTAATCAGCCGGGCATTCTGTGCCGGCTCGAGAATTTCTGACGTCATACGCATCCCGGCCAGGATCGCTGTTCCGGCGAGCACCTCGATCAGGCTCTCCTCGCCATCCACGGCGGCAATCAGGAGCGCGTCCCGAGTGGTGGCTGGGAGCTCGCCGATACGTGCTGCGAAGGCCCGTTCGAGGCGAGTACTCAGCGGCACCATGTCGGAAACGACGCTGCGATCGCCGGCCTGCTGCGACCGCCAGGTGCTCGGAAGTTCGACCAGCGCCAGCGGATTGCCCCGGGCATAGCCCAGGATCGTCCTGCGCTCGGCGCTGGTCAGATCATCGCTCGCCAGGTCGAGAAGTTCCCGGGATGAGTCCTCATCGAGTCCCAGCAAGTTGATCTCACGGGCGTCGGCGGTGCTTACTGCGGCTACGTGCCCGTCGCGCAGCGCCGTGATCATCACGACCGGGTCGTGCTGCACACGTCGCGATATGAAGGCCAGGACATCATTTGTCGGCACGTCGATCCACTGGATGTCGTCAATCACCAGAGCGACCGGACGCGACGCGGCGGCGTCCGTAATGAGGGTCAAGGCCGCCAAGGCGATGAGGAAGAGCTGCGGCGCCGGGCCGTCTCTCAGTCCGAGCGCCGTCAGTAGGGCACGATGCTGGACACTGGGCAATGAGCTCGGCTCGGCCAGCAACGGCCGCAGCAGCTGGTGCAGCCCAGCGAAGGGCAACATGGACTCTGACTCGATGCCGGAAGCCTCCAGAACGACTGCGTTGCTGTCCCGGGCCATAGCTGCCGCCGCCTGCAGGACGCTCGACTTGCCCACCCCGGGCTCGCCCCGGAGAATGACCGAACCACCTTCGTGCCTGATCCTGCTGATCAACTGACCGAGCATGGCTAGCTCGGCATCCCGGCCGATCAGCCGGGTACTCATCGCGCTACTCCACGCTGGAGGCCTGCTCTCAGATTCATGTACTCCGACGGCCATGTGATGCGAACTGTTCATGGGGACACACCCAACGCTGAACCGAAGCCTAGGCCCAGGTTCTTTACGGCCACGTCGACCAAGCCGGCCGACGGAAACGGATCAAGAAGGCCAATAAATCCTCGGCCGGCGAGCCAGCCGCCGCTGGGTACGCGTGCCCGTCCGGCTGAGCCCATGGCCCTTTCCCGGAGTCGGCTGCCTACCGCTATTTGAGATATTAGCGAGCGGACCGCTGATTCCATCGTTCTCATCACCGTTCGGACGTCGGATGGCATGGGCCATTGGCCCCCATCCGGGAATCACGGATACGGAGGGAAGCAGATTCGCCTGTGCCGGGCGGCGTGCGGTGAAAACTGTTCATGACGACAGACCTGACGCTCGACCCGGATCTTCGGGTGCGGGGTCGACCATCGTGTGCAGCACGGCGGCGGCGCGCCGGGACCATCTGACCGCTCCGATATGGTCGAAAAGCTCGCGCGCTGCGACCACGTAGGGTGCAGCGTCAGCGGGTCGGTCAGCACCTGCCAGCCACCGGCCGTATTCAAGTTGCAACCGCGCCCGCATCCATGGCCAGCGACTGAGGTCGTGGCTCAGCGCAGTCAGATAGAGGCGTTCGCAGGCGTCGTGCGGCGCCAGAACCGCCCTCGCGTATAGAAGGTTGACTTCAAGCAGCGGCGATGGCGTGATGATGGCAACCGCCTCCAGGGCGCTCGTGATCACGCGCGCCTCGGCCAACCGGCCACAGCCCACGGCCGCCTCAGCCATCAGAGCCACCCCGGCGAAGGATTCCCTCAAGTGGTAGCCGGGATCCGAAGGGTCGAAGGGGCGCTTCAGGCAAGCGAACGCTTCGCCGGGCCGATCCGCGCTCAGCAGGGCCGCGCCTCGTGCCTGGTATCCGAGGCATATCCGGTCATTGACTCCCAGGCTTGCCGCCTCAGCCTCCCAGCCGGGCAGCAGCTCGAGGGCGGATCGCCATTCGCCCCGCAATGCCATGCCACGCGCTTCGACCGGTACGTTGTTGTCGGCGAAGACGGCCTGTCCTGTCTCCCTCGACAGGGCGGTAACCTCGCGGCCGGCGGAAACCGCGCCGGACCAGTCACCCAGGTCGAAACGGATGTGCAACTGCAGCGCGAGAACAACGGGAAGCAAGCCGAGCCTTCCTTCCTCCCGGAAGGACTGCGCGGCCCGGTCAAGCAGGTCGGTGGCGAGTACCAGGTCACCTGATCCGTAGGCGGCCATCCCGTACATCCGCAGCGAGTCGCCGTCGCGTACCTGGTCAAGATCGAGGGATCGCAGGCACGTCATCACGTCGGAACCCTTCAGGACCGGCTCGGCCAGGGAACCCACCGCGATGTGCCGCGGGTCGTTAGCTGCCTCGGTCAGCCCGTCGAGCACGCCGACCACTCTGCGCCGATCATCGACACCGCTGGCCCACCAGCAGCGCAACGCGGCAGAGAGCAGCAGGTTGAGGGCCAGACCAGCATCCCCCAGTTCGTTGGCTCGCCTAGCGCTGTCGCATAGCTGGCGGACCCGGCCAGAGTTGACACTGACGTCGTCGTTGAGCGCCTCTGTCAGCCAGGTCAGCCGGACCTGGTCGAGATCAGCCAGATCTATTGCCGATGCCTCCCGCAGGATCCGGGCGACGACATCGGCCCGGCCCACCCCGAAGGCATGGTCAGCCGCCTGCAACAGGCGCTGGCCCCGTATCCTTGGGCAGCTCGTCAGCTGAGCCGAGCGCTCAAGGCTCAAGACCGCCGACATGACCGCACCGCGGCTCAATGAGTCAGGCACGGTTGCGGCCAGCTCGTCCGCTGCCTGGTCATCCGGGCCGATCATCGACCACGCCCGGTGCCAGGTCCGGCGGTACCTGTCCGTCGTCAGCACCTCAGCCAGCGCCCGATGGGCGGCATGACGCCTCGCCAGTGTCTCCCTTTGTAGGACACCTGACCGGACGAGAGGATGCCGGAACCGGACGGACGACGAATCCTCTGTCACCAGGTCAGCGAGCGCGGCGGACTCGAACAGCTGATCCGGCGGGCCAGGCGTCCCGAACGCCAGCAATGCCGCCAGGATCTCGTTCAGGTCGCTGGACGAGCCGACGGCCGCGATCAGGAGCGCATCTCGGGTGGCGGCCGGGAGTCCGGCTATCCGCCCGGCAAAGGCCTGCTCCAGGCGGGCAGACAGAGCGGGCGGATGATCGTCGGTCAGCGGGCCGTTGCCCCATGACCGCGGCAGCTCCAGCAGCGCGAGGGGGTTTCCCAAAGCCTCGCGACGAATTCTATTCAGGTCGCCGCGACTGAGCACGTCGGCGTGCGCGTGAAGAATCCTCTCCGCCGCGTCGTCATCAACCCCATCGACCGCGAGCTCCGGGAATCCAGCATCGGGCAATGGCCCAGGGTGGCCCGCCCGGACCGCACCCAGGACGCAAAGCCCGGCCGCGACACCTCTGTGCGCGACGAAAGCCAGGATCTGGTGAGATTGCGGGTCAAGCCACTGCACATCGTCGGCTATCACGATAACCGGGCGCTCGCGACGTTCCAGCCTCAGCAGATCGAACGTTGCTTCCGCGATGAGGAACAGGTCTGGCCTCGCGCCATCCGACAGTCCGAGGGCGGTGCCGAGCGCATCACGATGCGCAGGCGACAACATTCCCAGCCGGTCCATCAGCGGCGCGAGCATCTGATGCACGCCGCCGAACGGCAGATGCATCTCGCTCTCGACACCGGTTGCTCTGAGCACGGTGTACCCCGCGTCGCGGGCGGATGCTCGGGTCACCGCGAGAAGCGCAGACTTGCCAATTCCAGGCTCGCCGACCATCAGCAGCACGGAGCCACGCTCACGGCCGGCCTGGATGACGGATGAAAGAGCGGCAATCTCACGCTCCCGGCCGAGGAGCTCGCCGGAACTCACCGCGACACTTCTATCGGTTCGAACACCTGACCCCTTAGATGACGGATCTTGTTTCCGAACCTAATCCTCCAAGACGTCAAACGGCTTGGGTCGGTTGACTGCATCTGCCGGCGGCGTCGGCGACCCGCTTCAAGCGCTGCCGAGGCGATCTTTGAGAGCACTTGCGCCTTCCAAGACCGCTAAGGGCACCACCATCGCCTGGATTGCCGCGATGGCAGGCGGGTTCACCGCCCCAGCCCGTCCAGTTCGTCCAGGTCATCGACAGTGTTCAAGATTTCGTGGCTAAATGTGGGAGACATTGGCTTCGGTGATCTGCTGTGGCGGTGCGTCCAGGGCGCAGTGCGCGAGAAATCCCTGGTGCAGCTTTCGGGTCTGTGGCCCGCGCCGGGTTGCGGATGGTGACCGCGGCGAGCGCGCCGCCGGCCACGCACAGCCCGGCTGAGATGAGGCATGCGTGGTGGAATCCGGCAGAGAGCAGTGGCGCGTGCTGGTAGGAGTTCCCGGTGATGCCGCCTGCGGCGGGCAATAGGGCGACGGCGAGGAGGGCGGCGGCACGGGCGACGTCGTTATTGACCGCGGAGGCCATGTCGGCGTGCCTGGCTGATACTGCGGCCAGAGCGGTCGAGGTCAGCGGCGCGACCGTGACGGCCAGCCCGAAGCCGAGCACGGCCACCCCTGGCAGCACGTCCGTGAAGTAGCTCCCGGACTCGCCGATCAAGGTGAACAGAGCGAAACCGACGCCGATAAGCACGGGCCCGATGCTCATCTGCAACCGTGGGCCGATGCGCCCGGCCAGCGCTCCGGACCGCCGGGACAGAGCCAGGGTGATCGCGGTGACCGGAAGCAGCGAGATCCCGGCTTCCAGGGCCGTGTAACGCGAGACATCCTGCAGGTCGATCGGGAGCAGGAACAGCGCTCCGCCGATGGCGCCGTACACGATGAAGGTGACCACGTTGGTCGCGGTGAACTGCGCGGAGGAGAACAGCGTCAGCGGCAGCATGGGCGCGGCAGCCCGGCGTTCCCACCAGGCAAACGCGCCGAGAAGTGTCGCGCCGCCGGCCAGCGCCACCACTGGCAGGACGCTGCCCCAGCCGCTGACCGGGCCCTGGATCAGCCCGTAGGTCAGCCCGATCAGCCCGGTCGTGGCCAGCACCCCGCCGGTGATGTCGATGGGCGCGGTCGCGTCCGGATCGCGGGTTTCAGGCACGTGCCGCAAGGTGACGGCCACCACGACGGCGGCGATCGGCAGGTTGATGGCGAAGATGAGCCGCCAGGACGCGGCTGCGATGAGCCATCCGCCGATGAACGGCCCGATGGCCGTGCCCACCCCGCTGAACCCGGCCCAGACGCCGATGGCCTTTCCCCGGTCGTGCGGGCGGAAGGCCGCCTGCAGGATGGCCAAACTGCCGGGGGTGAGTAGCGCCGCACCGACCCCTTGCAGTGCGCGGGCCGCGATCAGCACCTGGATGGTAGGGGCTATCCCGCACAGGACGGAAGCCACGGCGAACCAGGCGATTCCGGTCAGGAAGATCCGCTTGCGGCCGTACTTGTCGCCGAGCGCGCCTGCGATCAGCAGCAGGCCGGCCAGCGTCAGCGCGTAGGCCGTGACCACCCACTGCAACGCGGCGAGTCCAACGCCGAAATCACGGCCGATGGCCGGCAGCGCAATACCGACCACGGTCGCATCGATGGAGGCGATCGCGGACCCGAGCACCGTGGCAAGTAGCACCCACCGGCCCCGGGCGCTGGCGTATGTCAAGCCGTCCTGCTGGCCGGCCACTACGGTGGTGTGGCTCATCTACCTCACTCCCGGACGACGAGAATCGTCTTGCCTGGCGGGTGGGGATGGCTGCCGCTTTGGAAGGCGCGCCGTCCCTCGGCCAGCGGGAAGGCCTGGCTGAGCACCGGACGCAGCTGACCCGCGTCAGTCATCTGGGCCAGGTTGGTCAGCCCGTCCGGGTCCTGTGCCACGACGAAGAACATCGCGTGGATCCTGAGCTTCGCGGCCCGTTCCGGGTCCGGTGGAGCGCTCAGGGTCACCAGGCGGCCGCCCTCGCGCAGCAGGGCGTACGAGCTGGCCAACGCCGCGCCGCCGACCGTGTCGATGACGACGTCGAGGCCGCCCGGTGTTTCAGCGGTATCTGCGGCATCGAAACTGATAAAGTATTCCGCGCCGAGATCCCGCACCAGATCAGCATCGGCCGCACGGCCAGTGGCGGTAACGCGGCCGCCGAGGATGGCCGCGAGCTGGACGGCGAACAGCCCGACTCCGCCCGCGCCGCCCAGGACGAGCACCCGTTCGCCGGGCTCCAGGGCTGCGTAGTCCGCGAGTGCCTGCCAGGCGGTCAGGGCGGCCAGCGGGAGGGTCGCCGCCTGCTCGTGGGAAAGCGAAGGCGGCTTGCCGACCAAGGTGGCGGCCGGGACGGCCGCGTACTCGGCTGCCGCTCCGTCCCGGTCAAAGTCGATGAGCCCGATCACCTCATCGCCCACGGCCAGGTTTGTGACGCCGTCGCCGAGGCCCGCGATGACGCCGGACATCTCGTGTGACGGGATCACCGGGGTGCGGTCTGCGCCGTCCCGGGTGGTCCACGCCAGGTCCCAGGTCAGCTCGGCGAAGGTGATCGCCGCCGCGTGCACGGCGACCAGCGCCTCGCCCGGCCCGGTGGCCGGCTCCGGGGCCTGTTCGTAGACCAGCTGCTCGGGACCGCCGCGGACATGTGCCCGCAGCGCCATCATCGTGCTCATCGCGGACCTCCCTCGGGGGCGTTTACAGGCCGTACTTGCTCAGCCAGGTCAGGCAGGTCTCCGCCACCTCGCGCCAGCCGGAATCGATGACCAGGGAATGGCCGCGGTCGAACTCCTCCACGTCGGTGACGGCGGCGGAATGCCGGTACTGCTTGAGCGTGGACTTGGTGATGGCCTCGGGCACGGTGTGGTCCTGCTTGCCCATGGTGAGCAGGAGAGGCCCTCGGTCAGCGTTTTTGGTGTTGACCGCGTCCTGTGAGTGCAGGGTGAAGTTGGCGGTCGCGGCCTCGAACAGCGGCTTGGCCGGAGCCGGGATGGCCCAGTGGTCGTAAAGTGCGTTGGACTCCTCATCGCTGACCGCGTTCCCGAAGCTGTAGCGGAACTCCTCGGCAGTCAATGACACGGCCTTATGCACGTTGGCCGGGTTCTTGAACACCGGCAGTGTCGAGCGCAGCGCGGACAGCGGCAACGGCAGAACGCCCTTTATCTGCGCGGCGTCGATTCCAATGGCGGCCGCGCCCTGGTCCAGGCCGAGTAGCTTTTCGGCGATCATGCCGCCGAACGAGTGGCCGATGAGGACCGGCCGGGCGGGCAGCCCGGCGATGAAGCGCGTGTAATGGTCGGTGACCTCGTCAATGCCGTGGTTAGCGATGCTGTCCGGGTTGGCCCGGGCGGCTAGGACGGTGTCCGGGTCACCTGGCCAGCCAGGCGCGAACGACTGATAGCCCGCCTCCGCGAACAGCTGCTGCCACGGCTCCCATGAGGATGCGTGGAGCCACAGGCCGTGGATGAAGACGACGGGAGCCTTGGTCTCAGTCATGATGAGTTCCTCCTCGGTACGGATCGGTGCTACGCGATCATCGTCCGGCGCGCGGGTCCGCGGGTGCTTCAGTCAGTCGACCGCCAAACAGGCTGCCGATCGACTGCACTGGCGCTTGACCGCACCCAGGCAGCGGGCTCAGGCGGTTCGAGCCGGAAGGCGGGCTGGACGCGGGAAGTGATGTCGAGCTTGGGGAAGATGCGATACAGGTGCGAGCCGACGGTAGGCGGCAACCGGTAACAGCCGCTCACCAATCTCCCGGTCAGACAGGATGCCGGGCCAGCGTCTGCCACGGCGTGATCGCCGCTTCCGCCGCCAGCGCCGCGGTGACCGAGCGGGCGTCTTCGGCGCCTGCCCGGCGTGCACGAGCCTGGGCCGTTCCGGTACATCGTCTGCGTCTGGAATTTGGCGTTAGCACCTTCAGTCGCCTGACCCAAGCCCGCGAAGGCCCGGGCCGGTTAGCGTCACGCCACATCTATTCCACGAGGGAAGGCAGGCCATGGACCTGAGCTTGGGCGGACGGACGGCCGTCGTGACCGGCGGCAGCAAGGGAATCGGACTGGCTGTGGTGCGTGCCCTGGCGGGTTGCGGGGCGCATGTGATCACCGGGGCCAAGGAATCTTCCGAGAGCCTGGCCGAGCTGGCGCAGTCAGGGCAGGTGGAAGCGGTCGAGGTGGATCTGGCCGACCCGGCGGGTCCCGCGCGGCTGGTCGCTGCAGCGGGCGGCCGCGTTGACATCCTGGTGAACAACGTAGGCGGCGCCCCGGCCCGTCCGGGCGGGTTCCTGAGTATCACCGACGAGGCCTGGCTGGCCACGCTCAACCTCGACCTGATGGCTGCGGTCCGTACTACGCGCAGCGCCCTGCCGCTCATGCTGGCGGCGGGGGCGGGTGCCATCGTCAGCATCTGCTCGGTGAACGCACGGCTGCCCGACCCAGCCGTCCTGGACTACAGCGTCGCGAAAGCGGGCCTGGCGGCCTTCTGCAAGGCGCTGTCCAAAGAGGTCGGCCCCAGGGGAATCCGCGTCAACACAGTCAGCCCCGGCCCTGTCGCGACTGATCTGTGGCTCGGCGCCGGAGGGGTCGCGCAGACCATCAGCCACGCCACCGGTGCCAAGCCGGCCGATGTGGCCAGCCAGGCGGCCAGCCAGATGGTCACAGGCCGGTTCACCCAACCCGCTGAGGTCGCCGACGTCGTCCTGTTCCTGGCCAGCGACGGCGCGGCCAACATCACCGGAGCCGATTTCACGATCGACGGCGGCCTGGTCCCGACCTGGTAGCCGGGTGAGGGTCAGGCGCGGGGATGGTCCGGGTCGAGTGGGACCGATTCGGCGCTGACGCCCCGAAAGAGGCCATTCCTGGCGGTGTAGCCGCGTTCAGCGCCCAGTCGGTGAGCACCCGGGCCGGTTACCCAGCATGGAATACAGGTGATAGGCCCGGGTCACAGCGTAACCGTCTGCCGAGCCGGGAGGTCGGGAAATCAGAGGCGGCTGGCCCGGTGTTTGGCGGATTTGGGACCGCGCCGGGTCAGGTTCCTGCGAAGAGTTGGTCCATGATTTCGGCGCCGGTGGTGATGACGGGTCGTAGTTCGCGGCGGTAGACGATTTCGGTGGTACGGGTAGAGGCGTGCCCGACGAGGCGGGCGATCTCCTCGATGGACACGCCGCGGTGGCTCATCAAGCTGACGAAGGAGGTCCGCAGCTCCCGCGGGGTCCAGGCGTCCCCGGTCCCGGCCTCGTCGCAGACCCGCTTGAACATCTTCCGGACGTTCGCCGCGTCCAGCGCGGCGCCCAGGTGGGTGGTGAACACCAGCCCGGTGTCCTGCCAGCGGTCCTCGGCAGCGAGCCGCTCGCTGGCCTGGCTGTCAGACCAGGTGCGCAGCGCCTGGACGGCGACGGCCGGGAGGGCGAGGGTGCGGCGGGATCGTTCGGTCTTGGTATCACCGTGGACGCGGACCGATCGCCAGATGGCGATGTGCGGTGGGACGGGCGGCCTGGCGGCGGGGTCGCCGTCGAGGTTGACGTGAGTCCAGTGCAAGGCTCTGGCCTCTTCGGTGCGGATCCCGGCGAGCAGGCTGAGCACGATGTAGGCGTGCATCAGGGCGGCGGGGCGGCGGACGTCTTTGAGGCCGGGCCGCAGTTCCATCACGGGCAGGGTGGCCGCGGCGGTGATGACCGCGGTCGCCTGGTCCAGGGTCAGGGACTTGGACGGGCGGCCTTCCTGGCCCTTGGGGGTATCAGCCAGGGCGGCGACGTTGCGGCTGATCAGGTCGTTGGCTTCGGCGTGCCGGATAGCGCGCTTGAGCGCGAGGTGCCCCATCGAGACCGCGGCGGTCGAGTACTGGGCGGCCACGGCGGCGAGGGCCTGCCGGACGTCGGCGGCGGTGAGGTCGCGGAGCTTGCGGGCGCCGATGACCTTCAGGATGGGCGCCAGGACGTTCTGGTTCTTCTTGACCGTCTTGGGGGAGCGGCCGTCCAGGCCGTGGGCGAGCCAGTCCTCGGCCGCCTGCCGGACGGTGTAGTAGGCGTAGCCGGGCTTGGGGGTGAGGCCTTTGTCAAGCTCGGTGTGCAGCTCGCGGAGCTTGTCGATGACGGCGGCTTTGGTGGTGCCGCTGACTTTCCGGCGGGTGCGGGTGCCGTCGCCGGTGTAGCCGGTGGTGAACTCGCCGCGCCACAGGCCCGGGCAGCCGCGGTGGCGTTGCGGGTCGCGGCAGGGCCCGCGGTGTTCGAAGGAGATGCCGTCTTCGCCGTGCCGGCGCCGGGTCGTCATGGTGACAGCCTATCCCGTGGTGGGGACATTCAGTGGTGACGACGGCCAGCCACGCCTAGGCACCCCCAGACCAGTCAGGACAAGAACCAGCTGGTGGGGATAGGTATCGCGGCAGGTTTCCGCTGGCCAGTGAAGGCTTGGATGTCCATGGTAAGGAGAAGGTCTACGGTTCGATTCCGTAACGGGGCTCCAGCTCAATAGCTATTTTCGGTTTCAATTTCGATCTCGATTTCAAGATCAAGTGACTATCTAAGTGATATGGCGTCTTCCGGCGCCAGCTGACAGCTGGCACGGCGCGTCGTATCCAGGACGCCCGTGGCTCTCTAGCCTGCGGTAATGAGGCTCATGGCGCGGCGTCAGGCTGCGAACAGCCTGCCGTGCCCTTCTTCGGCCGGTGGCCGTCTCCGTTGCACGGATAATGGGTTCGTCCGGCCAGGTGGCGTCGGGCCGGATTAGCAGAGATCGAGGCGACGGGATCGTCCGGGGACGTCCGGCCACGCAGACATCGTGCGCGGATACCTGCGGGCAGAGGCGATCGGCCCGCTGCCGTTGCGCCGCCTCGCCGTGCCCGCCCGCAGGCGGCCGACACGGTGTTCCGCAAGATCTTGCGCCAGCCGAGGTTCACCTTGGCCGGACACGGCCGGGCGGTGCGACGCAAGCGGAAACCCTGGTACTGCTAGCACGAGCCCCGTTCCGACATGGTGGTACTTGGCGTTCGCCTCAGCAAACTCATCGGTCGGTAAACCCGAAGACCGGTCGGACGCACAGGGTGCGGTTACATGCGCATCGGCGTCCGCTCGTAATCCGCGTCAAGCGCGGCTTGCGGTTCACTACAGTCGTTTGAGAAGAATGAGACGACATCCGGGGATGCGGGGAGGACCAGGACCCATGGCGACGGCGGCGCGTGACCGGCTGGCCAGGACGCTGCGCGGTGACGCGCAGGCCGCGTTCAGCGTCGACCTTACGGCACGGACGGCCGACTTGAGCCTGCAGGTCGAGGGCTTTGGGCAGGTCAGGTTCCCGGTGACCCCGGCGAAGGCCCGCAAGCTCGCCGGCCTGGGTCAGCCGGCCCGGTTCGG
>Ga0302326_10003267_pt1 | contig 38366 bp, 32 predicted proteins | sample Palsa_T0_3_FD_202264 | JGI IMG/M metagenome (GOLD analysis project Ga0302326, IMG submission 202264) | Peat permafrost microbial communities from Stordalen Mire near Abisko, Sweden - Palsa_T0_3 | ecosystem: Environmental > Terrestrial > Soil > Palsa > Peat permafrost | place: Sweden: Abisko... | reverse complement strand
TCAAACGCCATCTGGTTGTGGCCATCGCCATCGTCATAGATGCGGATGGTCAGGGCCATCCTTTCGCATTGGAACAAATCGGGCGGAAGCGCCAAGGCGGTTCCGGGACTCTCGGGTTTGACAGGGGCGGTGGCAGTGCCGCGGGATAAGCCTGGTCGAACCTACCATAGGCGTCGCGCAAAAGAAGGTGTACGCGCTCCTCCGCGTCGGCTGGCTTGACGATGCTGATGTGATCGCTGCCTGGGATCAGATGATGGTCGCCGAAATAGTGGGCCGCGGAATCCACCTCGACGATCGGGCGGAGGCCGATGAAGCCGGGCAGCTTTGGAAAGTTCTGTTCGCACCACTCGCATCCAGCCAAGCGCGGAATGAGCTGGCGGTCCCGCATGTCCTTGAAGCGGCGGTCCAGATCGTTGAGCGAATCGGAGTTCCAGCGCAGCTCGCGGCCGGTACGGTTGCGGAACAGTTCGATGACGCTTTCAAGCGAATTGGCCCACCGGGAGCCGATGGACGGGGAGGCGATGAGAACCAGCAGAATCGACTTGGTCTGAAACATTTCACGCCAGCATTCCAGCATGTAGCGCGTAACGATGCCACCCAGGCTATGACAGACGAACACAAGCCGCTCGTGGTCGAGCACGGCCGGATGTCCGGAGGCGCCGCGGTCAAGCCCCTCCAGCAGTTCCTTAGCGCAATCGCGCATGCCATATTCGCCGGCATCGACCTGTGTGTAATAGCCCCCTAAGAAGATTGATGCTTGGGCCAAAACGCCATCGTCCCGCACCAGGTTTGGCCAAAATGCGCCGGTCTTAGGATTGAACCAACATTCTTTGGCGCTGGACTGCACGCCGTGAACGAATACGAATGCGGTTCCCGAGGGCCGATAAACCACCCAGGAATTGTTGGCAGCATCAGGCGGGGTGGGTTTCGCGCGGCTGAAAATCGACATAAGCTTCACCCCCCAGTTCGGATTATACTGCTTGGAAGCGGCAACGTAGCGCGACCAACGAACTGTGGCCCGCGAGTTCTTGAACACGCTGGTGCCGCCGGTTACGGCGTAGCGTGCCTGGCGTGGCGCGAGCTTCACGATCAAGAGCCGCGGAACCCGCTCGGCGCCGCGCGTGAATTATCTGCCGGTGACGGAAGCGGGCATCAATGACATGGGCAAGGCATTGGCAATCGATGCCGGGACGATGCGCGCCAAGACGGGCTTGGAGGAATCGGCGCAGGCCTATCGGTACGATGTGGCGGCGGAAAGCTATCGATACCAGGAAGGCTAAGGCGTCGCGGAAGCCGTGAGGCCGGCTCAAAGCCGGCCTGCAAGCCAAGATTAACCGACCCACGCTAATAGGGGCGGCGCAGCGGCGGGTATGCGGCCGCCGGTGGCGGAGCGGCCGGCCGGTCCACCGGCCTCTCCAGCACCAACGACCGCAAATTGGGGATGGGCGCGTTATTGATCCGGCTGGGCTTCTCGGTGGGCTGCGCGTGTCCGGCGGTGAGGTTCTTCAGGCCGAACAGAGCCAATTCGAAGCGATCCTTCACGCCCACCTTCTGGAACAGACGGGACAAATATACCTTTACGGTGCCTTCGGAGATCTGCAGGGTGGAGGCGATCTCCTTGTTCTTCAGGCCGTGGGATAGGAGCGTGATGAGCTGGCCTTCACGCTGGCTCAACACCACCCGCTTGGCGGCCAGGAAGCTGTCGGTGAGGGCCTTCTCGAACCACAGCTCGCCTTCGTGGACCTTTTGCAGGCACTTGACCTGCAGGTCGGCCGGCAGGGTCTTGCGCAGGATGCCGCGCACGCCCAAGCCCATGGCCTGAAAGGCGAGTTCGGTGGAGATGACGTTGACCCACAGGACGAGCTTGGATTCCTGCACGACGCGCTTGATGTCGCTGAGCACGCCGAAGGTGACTTCCGGCGTCAAATCCAGCAGGAGGATATCGGGGGCTTCGGTTTGCAGCCGCTCCACCAATTCCGGTATTCCGGAGTATGAACTCTCCAATTGGAACCGGCCCGTGGCCAGGAGGACCGCTTCCAAGCCCTTGGCCAGAATGGGCTGGTCGCTGTACAAGTAAACTCTCGTCATACCGCCTCGCCGGCCTTGCGGCCGCTCTCGCTAAGAATTCCACCGGTACGGCTCCGGGGGATGGAACACCTTGTTTGGGGTACCTGATTATGAATTGTCAACTTTAGATTGGCCAGTTGTCAATTGAAATCGTAAAAAAAAGTTAAGATTTCTTTCGGCGGCGCGCCGGGCGGCCCCCGATTTGCGCAGAGAGGTGTCTGGCGGGGCCTCCGGCACCCTCGCGCGAGGGTTTCCACACCCTTGCTGAATTAGAATGTATGCCGAAAATCTCTAAGGAACGCTATCGTTAGTTAACTTATGCCGGGATGGCCGGCGCGGGCGAGGAACCGGCGCCGCTTTCTTAGGAGAGCAATATGCAATTAACTTCGGGAAACAGATAGTTATCTCCTATTTACGGTATTGCGCCATGACCGCCCGGCGGTCTACATTCGCATCGTGTACCCGGAAAGCATTTCTCGGATGAACCGCCGCGGCAGCACCCGCGTCGCGGTGCGGTTGACATGCCACGTGATTTGGCTGGAAGGCGGTGCGCGCAGCACCATGCTTACGGAGAACATCAGCCGGGACGGCATGCTGTTGCGGTGGGAAGATTCCAGCGCGCGCCTGCCGAACGTGGGCGAGATGCTGATCGTAGAAGTGGAATTGCCCGAACAGGAAGGTTTCGAGCGGCGTTGCATACGGTGCCAGACGACCGTGGCGCGCGTGCATGCGGAACCGGGCGCCACGTTCACCTGGGTGGGGCTGCGAATTCACGCCATGGATTTCCGCGTGGCGCAGGGAGCGCCGGCGCGTTACGAGGCGGCCAGCTACAACGGCCGCGGCAGCCGGGTGTTCTGAGAACAGACTTCGATGCAGACGATTATGCAAACCGTGTCCAACGCCAAAACCAACCCGGTGCTGCGGATTCTGCCGTCGATGACGGACTTCGCGTTCCTGATGCCGCTCATCTTCATCTTCGCGGGCATGCATGGCGCCAAGACGCTATTGGGCGACGGCGACACGGGATGGCACGTGCGCACCGGCGAGTGGATCATGAGCCACGGCCGGGTACCCGACACGGACCTGTACTCCTTCACCAAAACGGGCCAGCCGTGGTTCGCGTGGGAATGGCTGTGGGACGTCGCGTTCGCCTGGCTACATCAGCACTGGGGAATGGCGGCGGTGGTGGTGGGGAGCGCCCTCGTCATAGCCCTGACATCCGCTTTGGTGTTCCGGCTGGCGTTCCGCAAGAGCGGCAATCCGCTGATCGCGATCGCACTCACTTTCTTGGCGGTGGCCGGCGCCTCGATTCATTTCCTGGCGCGGCCGCACCTGTTCACGCTGCTGTTCACGGTAGTGTTCTATACGATTTTGGAGCGTGTGCGGGAAAACGGCAACGCGCGGCTGTTGTGGTGGCTTCCGGCGTTGACTGTGCTCTGGACCAATCTGCATGGCGGATGGTTCATCGGGATCGTGCTGACCGGCTTATACGCCGCCGGGGAGTTGGCAGGCGGCTTGTTCGACGGGGGGCCGGGGGCGTGGCGCGCGGCGGTGCAGCGCACGCTGCCTTATGCGGGGATCGCGTCGCTGTGCCTGGCGGCCAGCTTGATAGGGCCGTACACCTATCACCTGCACGTGCACATTTGGGAATATCTCACAGACTCGTTCCAGCGCGAACACATACAAGAGATGCTGCCCATCAGTTTCCAGAATCCGGCGGCGCGCTATTTCGAAATCATGCTGCTGGCGGGCGGCGGGGCGTGTCTGTGGCATTTGCGGCGCAAGCGTTTCACGGAGGTCCTGCTGCTGGTGTTCTTCGCGCACATCGGGCTGATTGCCTCGCGCAACATACCGATTTTCGGAATCGTGGCGGCGCCGGTGCTGGCGCTGGCGGTGACGGAATGGATCCAAATGCTGGCGGATGCGCCGGTATCGGAATGGCTGCGCAAAGCGGCGCGGGCGCTGGGAAACATGGGCGAGGCGATCGGAGGCATGGAAGGCGAGTGGCGGACGCACCTGGTGAGCGCCGCCGCGTTCGCGCTGATTACGGCCATTCTTTACGCGCCGGCGCCTCCGGAAAATTTCCGCGCCCGATTCGATGCCAAGACGTTTCCGGCGAAGGCGCTGGCCAGCCTGGGAGACACCGCGGCGCAGAGCCGGATTTTCACCTACGACCAGTGGGGCGATTTTCTGATTTACATGCATCCCAAGAACCAGGTATTCATCGACGGCCGCAGCGACTTTTACGGCCGGAAGTTCGAGGAAAAGTATCTGGACATCATGGGTGTGAACTACAAGTGGCAGCAATATCTGAACGAATATGGCGTGGACACCGTTCTACTGCCCACCGCCGCGCCGTTAGCCGGCGCACTCAAGGAATCGAGCCGATGGCACGTGGTCTACGACGACGGCGATGCCATTGTATTCCGGGCGGGCGCCCGTCCGGAAGGCCCTCAAGTTTCCGCCGCTATCAGCGGCGGGAAAGATCGTGATCGCAAGATCACGAATACCCAACCCAGTGATCGGACGATCACCAAAACCAAAACTTAGGAGAAGAAACGACAATGACGACGTTATTGCGCAACCTGTGGAACGACGATCAAGGCCAGGACCTGATCGAGTATACGCTGCTCATGGCCTTCGTGGCCCTGGCATCGGCGGCCCTTTTCATCAGCTCGGGCACCAGCATCAGCAAGATCTGGAGCACGACGAACGTTCAGCTCAGCACCGCGGCCTCCACCGCCAGCTAAACAAAGGCGCCAGGGGCGCCTTTACCGGGGCGCTCCTGGCGTTACGTGTGGCTGGCGGTTAGCGGCCGGTGGTTAACGACTTGATGTGAATGTGTTGCAGGAATAGAGGAATTGAAATGAACCAACGATTCATCTCGGTATTGGTGTTCGCCTTTGTGGTGGCCGGCTGTGCCAGCCTGCTGCTGTACCGGCTGACGGTCAACCATGCGAGCGCCCAAGCGGCGCCCTCGACGACGAAAGCGCTGGTGGCGTCGAAGAATCTGGAACTGGGCGTGATCATCAAGGATTCGGACGTGAAAGACGCTCCCTGGGCCGGCGCGCTGCCTACCAATTCCGTGCTGAAACGGGAAGATGTCATCGGGCGCGGCGTCACAACCACCATCTACGAAGGCGAACCGATCGTGGAGAACCGGCTGGCGCCGAAGGGCGCGGGCGGCGGTTTGGCGGCGATGATTCCGTCGGGCATGCGGGCCGTGGCGTTGCGCGTCAACGACGTGGTGGGGGTGGCCGGGTTCGTGGTTCCCGGCATGCGCGTGGACATTTTGATCTCCGGCACCCCGCCGAATAACCCCGTGGGCCAAGGCAGCCTGACGCGCACGCTGCTGCAGAATATCGAAGTGCTGTCCGCCGGACAGGATTTCAAGAAAGACAACGAAGGCAAGCCGCTGGGGGTAGGCGTGGTGAACGTGCTGGTGACGCCGGAGCAGGCCGAGATGCTCAGCCTGGCGAGCAACCAGACCACCATCCAGCTCGTGTTGCGTAATCCGCTGGACACGCAGGTGGCCAAGACGCCGGGCACGGCGGTGGTCGAGTTGTTTGCGGTCAATGGGCCGCACAAGCGCCCGGACCCGCAGAAGGTATACGTGAAAGTGCCGGCCAAGCCCTTGCCGCCACCGCCGCCGGTGGAGGTAAAGCCGGCGCCGCCGGTGCGGCAGACCTTCGTGATGGAAGTCATCAACGGCAACCACAAGACGGAAACGAAATTCGATACCACGTCGGAGGTCAAATAACGTGTCACGCGAACGCATATTGAATGGTCTGGCCGCCGCGGCGGGTGCGCTATGGGCGCTAGCCGGGCTGCCGGGCGGGGTATGGGCGGTCGAGCTGCAATCCCAGAATACGCCGCTGGTGGTGACGGTGGGCAAGTCCCTGGTGCTCGACAATGCCATGAATATCCAGCGCATCTCGCTGGCCAACGGCGAGTTGGCCGAAGCCGTGGCGGTGAATCCGCGCGAAGTGCTGATCAACGGCAAAGCGGCGGGCGAAACCTCGCTCATCATCTGGCAGCAGGGCGGACCGCGGCTATTGTTCGACCTCACGGTGAGGGCCAGCAGCAGCCGGCTGGACAACGTCCGCGGGCAACTGGCGCGGGAATTGCCGGGGCAGGACGTGAGCGTCTACCTGGAAGGCGAGAACGTGTTTGTGCACGGCACGGTGAAGGACCTGGTGAGCGCCGACCGGGCCGCGGCTATGGCGGGGACGTTGGGGAAGGTGGTTAATCTGCTGCACGTGGATACCCCGGCCGAAGAGCCGCAAATCCTGCTGAAGGTGCGTTTCGCGGACGTGGACCGGAGCTACAGCCAGCAGCTCGGCTTCAATCTGTTCAGCACGGGCGCGACTAACACCATTGGCACCACGACCACCGGGCAGTTCTCACCGGCCACTGTGACGCCGCCGAGCGCAGGGAGCCCCGCCACCGCCTTGGTGTCCGAGGCGCTGAATGTTTTCCTGTACCGTCCGGACTTGAACCTGGGCGCCACCATCGAAGCGCTGGAATCCAAGAACCTGCTGCAGATGCTGGCGGAGCCGAATGTGCTGGCGATGAATGGCAAGCCCGCCAGTTTCATATCGGGCGGCGAATTTCCCGTGCCGGTGGTGCAAGGCGGCGCCAATGTGGGCGCGGTGACCATCCAATTCCGGGAATTCGGCGTAAAGTTGAATTTCCTGCCCACCATCACGCCGCGTGGCACCATCCGGCTGGAGGTGGCGCCGGAAGTCAGCTCGCTCGATTACAGCAACGGGGTGGTGCTGAACGGCTTTACGGTGCCGGCGCTGGACAAGCGCAAGGTGCAGACCGAGATCGAGCTGGAGAACGGCCAGAGCTTCGCCATCGCGGGGCTGCTGAACAACAATTTCAACGAAACCATAGACAAGATTCCGGGACTGGGGAACATTCCGCTGCTGGGCAAGCTGTTCCAGAGCCGGGTGCTCACGAAGAGCAACTCGGAGTTGCTGATCATGGTGACGCCGGAGATCATACGTCCCATTCCGGCCGGGCAAGCGCGGCCCGAGATACCGATGCCCAAACCTTTCCTGAAGAGCGATCTGAAGGAACCGCCGCGCAATCCGGGAATCGATGTCACCGGGCCGGTGCCGGTGAAGCCGGCGCGCGAGACGCTGACGTTGGAGGAGTTGCTGCAAATCCAGAAGAAGGAGCAAGGCGCGGTGCCGGGAAGCGGTCAGCCGACGCTGCTGCTGCCCTTGATGATGAATCCGGCGGGTGGCTCCGTGAACCCGCAAACGCCATCGGCCCCGCTGCCGGGCACCGGCACGTCCGGAAACGGCGCGGGAAGCGGTGCGCCGCCCAGCACGGGAACAGGCGCGGGGCAATAAGCCATGTATTCGCTGACGCTAGGCCTGGCCATCGAAACCAAGCAGCTCTGGGACGAAGTCCAGGGCTGCCTGCCGAATCTGCCGTTGCGCCCGGTCATCGAGCACCAGGATATGTCCACCATGGGCTCCTTCCTGGAGCGCCTCGAACGTTTGCGCCCGGAAGTGGTGCTGTTGGACGTGGCGTTGGCGAAGGAGCCGTTGGGCGAGTTGGTTCCCATGATCCGCGCCAAGGCGCCGGACGCCACCATTGTGGCGCTGCACACGACGGCCGATCCGGACGCGATCCTGAACGCCATGCGCGCGGGGGTCAACGAGTACGTGTATCCGCCGCTGGAGGGCGCCCTGCGCGGGGCGCTGGAGCGCCGCTCGACCGACGGACGCCGGCACAGCGGCATGCGTTGGGGCGGCCGAACGGTTGGATTCTTCTCCTCCAAAGGCGGATGCGGCGCCACCACGATCGTGTGCCATCTGGCTGTGGAGTTGGGGCGTCACGGCCAGAAGATTTTGCTGGCGGACCTGGATCTGGACGCCGGGCTGATCGGGTTTCTGACCAAGGCCAAGCCCGGCTACTCGATTCTGGACGCCGTCAACAACCTGCACCGCATGGATGTGAGTTACTGGAAGGCGCTGGTTTCCAACGGCATTCCGGGCGTGGAGATTATTGCCGCGCCGGCCGCCACAGCGGACAAGACCTATCCGCGGCAGGAGCAGTTGCGCCAACTGTTCAGCTTCCTGCGGTCGTGCTACGACTTCACGCTGATCGACCTGGGACGCAGCCTCACACGCGTGGGCGTGGCCGCTCTGGAAGAAATGGACGAGGCTTACCTGGTGAGCACGCTGGAAGTCCCGGCGCTGCACCAGGCCAAGCAGGTGCTGCAAATCCTGATGGACGCCGGCTATGGCAAGGACCGGCTGAAATTGATCCTGAACCGGGTGCCGAAGCGCTCGGAACTGGCGCCGGGCGAGATCGAGAAAATCCTGGGGTTGCCGGTTTATGCCGTGCTGCCCAGCAGCTATCCGGAGCTGCACGAGTGCTATTCGCTCGGCAAGCTGCTGCCGGAGCGGAGTTTTCTGGGGAAACAAATCCGGGATCTGGCCATGCGCATGGCGGGCGTGGACGAGGCGCCGGCGAAGAAGAAGTTTGGCGGGTTGTTCGGCTGATTGGCGGAAACGCTCCCTGACGGTCGCGGCCCGGTAACGGGCATCGAAGGAGACTGAATTGGCTACTCTAAACGGATCGCTAACGAAGACCGGTGAGAAGGAAGCGGGTTGGGTGAGCCGGCTGTTCACGCAGGACCGGGCGGCCCTGGAGCACCAGGAGCTGAAATTCGCGCTGCACCGCAAGCTGCTCGACCGCATCAATCTGGAAGCGCTGGCGACTCTGGGCGGGGAGCGCGTGCGTACCGAAGTGCGCGGCGCGGTGGCCAAACTGCTCGAGGAAGAGAAGACGCCTCTCAGCCTGCTGGAAAAAGAGCGGGTGGTGGAAGAGGTACTGGACGAGGTCTTCGGTCTAGGCCCGCTGGAGCCGTTGCTGCAGGACCCCACGGTTTCCGACATCCTGGTGACCACGCCGCGGCTGGTATACGTGGAGCGGAACGGCAAATTGTTTCGCACGCCGGTGGAATTCAAGGATAATGCGCACCTGCTGCGAATCATCGAGAAAGTGGTCTCGAGAGTGGGGCGGCGCGTGGATGAATCCTCGCCGCTGGTGGACGCCCGGCTGCCGGACGGCTCGCGCGTGAATGCGGCTATTCCGCCGGTGGCGGTGGACGGACCGCTGCTCTCCATCCGGCGATTCGGAAAGAGCCTGATGCACGGCAAGGACCTGGTGACGCGGCTCACGCTCACCGAGGGCATGCTGGAGCTGTTGCGGGCGGCGGTGCGGGCGCGGCTGAACATTATGATCAGCGGCGGCACGGGCGCCGGTAAGACGACGCTGCTAAACGTGCTTTCCAGTTACATTCCGGAAGACGAGCGCATCGTGACCATCGAAGACGCCGCCGAGCTGCGCTTGCAACAAACGCACGTGGCGCGCATGGAAACGCGGCCGGCGAACGTGGAAGGCCAGGGCGCGATCAAGATCCGGGACCTGGTGATCAACGCCCTGCGTATGCGTCCGGACCGCATCATCGTGGGTGAGTGCCGCGGCGAGGAAGCGCTGGACATGCTGCAGGCCATGAACACGGGCCACGACGGATCGCTGACCACGGTACACTCCAACAACCCCCGCGACGCCATGTCGCGCCTGGAGGTGATGGTGGGCATGGGCAACTCCAACATGGGGGTGCGCGCCATCCGCCAGCAGATATCGGCGGCCATAGACGTGGTGGTGCAGGTTTCGCGCTTCAGCGACGGTACCCGCCGCGTGACGCACGTGACGGAGGTGACCGGCATGGAAGTAGACACCATCACGCTGCAGGACATTTTTCTATTCGAGAAGAGCGGCGTGGCGGAAGACGGCCACGTGACCGGCCGTTTCCGCGCCACCGGCATCCGCCCGCGCGCTTACGAGCGCATCAAGGCATGCGGCATCCAACTGCCGACGTCGTTGTTCCAGACCGTGGTGGAGATCAATTAGATATGTCGCTCATGCTGGCAGGTATTTTTCTTCTGGTCTTCGCGCTGATCATGGCGATCGCGGTGTTCGGCTTTCTATACCGCCAACAGCACCGCCAGAAGGTCGTGAAGGACATGCTGCAAACCGTCGCGGGCAACCGCCCGATGCCGGTGACCAAGCTGCTGAAGGACCTGGCGCCGGAGGTTTCCGGCTTCTCCCAGATTCTGAAATCCCTGAACGTCGCCGATCACTTGCAGAGTTCCATCAAGCAGGCGGGCCTGACGTGGACGCCTTCGACTTTGTTCATGGCGACGGTGGGTGCGGCGGTGCCCGGGTTTCTCCTGGGGCTGCGGTTCCCGCTGCTGATCAACGAGGTGCTGAGCTGCCTGGCCATGGCGGTGGCCACGGCTTCGCTGCCCTACCTGTACGTGCGGGTCAAGCGGAACAAGCGGATGGCCCAGTTGGAAGAACAATTCCCGGAGGCTCTGGACTTCATGGCGCGCTCGGTGCGCGCCGGGCATGCCTTCATGATCAGCCTCTCCATGGTGGGCGAGCACGTGCCCGAACCGCTGTCGACGGAGCTGGTCACGGTCTTCAACGAAATCAACCTGGGCGCTCCGATCGGGACGGCCCTGGACAATCTTACGACGCGCGTGCCATTGCTGGATTTCCGGTTTTTCACATCGACGGTGATGCTGCAGCGGCAAACGGGTGGCAACCTCAACGAGATTCTGAACCGGCTGTCGCATGTGATCCGGGAGCGGTTCCAGTTGAAAGGCGCGGTGAAAGCGGCCAGTGCGCACGGCAGGCTGACGGGCCTGATCCTGACCATCTTGCCCGTTGTCACGGCGCTGCTGCTGCTGGCGGTGGCGCCCGGTTATCTGCAAGGCATGGCGAAGGACCCGGATGGCAAGTATCTGATCGTGGGCGCCGCAGTCAGCGTGTTGCTTGGAAATTATTTTATCCGGCGCATCATCAAGATTAAGGTATAACGATGCCCATTTATGTAGTCATCGCGTTCTTCATGGTGTTGATGGTGGCCATCGCGGCCTTCGGCTATCAGCGCTACGCCCGGCCCGGCCAGGTATACGAGCGGCTAGGCGAGCCGGTGATCGAGGCGCCCACGGCGGGGTCGCCGGAAGACGCCGAAGTGCACAAGGTGCGCGAGTTCAAGCTCATCCAGAAGGTCGGCGAACTGGTGCCGGTGTCATCCGACGACAGCTCCATGACCAAGACGATGCTGACGCACGCCGGCTACCGTTCGGACAACGCCGTGAAAATCTATTACGGCATCCGGCTGCTGAGCACGGCGGTGCTGGGATTGTTGGGCTTGACGTTCCGCAACTCGATCAGCGACAACCCGTCTCTGCACGTGGTGTTTCCGCTGGCCATGGCGCTAGGCGGATTTATCGCGCCGAACTTCATGCTGGAGAAGCGCATCAAGAAACGCCTGACGACTCTGCGGCTGGCGCTGCCGGACGCTTTGGACCTGATGGTGATCGCGGTGGAGGCGGGACTGGGACTGGACCAGGCCATCCAATACGTGGGCTCGGAGCTGCGCAACGCGCACAAGGAACTGACCGAGGAGTTCACGCTGACCAACCTGGAGATCCGGGCCGGCAAGCGGCGCGCCGACGCCCTGAAGAACCTGGGCGAGCGCTCGGGCGAGCCGGAGTTGCGCAAGCTGACGGCGATTCTGATACAGAACGACCGGTTCGGCACGAGCGTGGCGGAATCGCTGCGGCAACATTCCGACCATTTGCGCATCAGGCGCCGCCAAGAAGCGGAGGAGCGCGCGGCGAAGGTGGGCGTAAAGCTGGTGTTCCCCATCTTCTTCTTTATCCTGCCCGCCATGATGCTGGTGTGCGCGGGGCCGGGCGTGCTGGGAGTTGTGAAGTATCTGCTGCCGCTGATGAAGGGCTTCTAAAGCAGGAGACAGAAGACAGAAGTCAGATTCCGGAAGCCGGAATCGCGGCGGTGGACCAAAGATTTTGGAATGAGAGTCACTCTATGAGAAAGGAGAACGATCATGAATAGCACAGTGATGCAGATTCTGATTTGGGTTGCGGCTGGTGTAATCCTGTTGCTGCTCTTGCAGCGCCGCCGGCGCCGCAAAGTGGTGCGGTAGTTGTAAGTCCTTGTGTATTTTGCTGGCTCGCAAGCATTCTTGGCGCGGGGCGGCGCTAACCCGTGGCGCCCCCGCGCTTTTTAGCTTTATGGAAATCGATTTCGGCGCTTTGGACAGCATTCGCGCGGCGCAAAACCCGGATGGCGGGTGGCCGTATCGCAAAGGAGGCTCCTGGACCGAGCCAACGGTTTACGCCCTGCTGGCGCACCAGGCCGCCCGGACGACGGCACCGCACAGCGCAGAGGCCGTAGCTTGGCTGTGCGCCACGCAACGGGGAGACGGAGGCTGGACACCGCGGCGCGCGGTGGACCAGAGCACCTGGGTGACGGCGCTGGTGGCATTGTTGCCGCCGGAGACCATTGGGGCCGCGAGGCACGCGCGCGCGGTGGAGTGGCTGGTGGGCGAACGCGGGATGGAGTCCTCTCCGATCTTGCATTTGAGCGAGTTTCTGCGCCATGGCACGCTGCCGGAGGGTCCCGATCTGAGCGGTTGGCCGTGGTTTCCCGGATCGGCGGCCTGGGTGACGCCGACGTGCCTGGGCATTTTGGCGTTGAAGAAGCGCTACTGGCGGCAGCCTTCGAGCGAACTACGCGAGCGTATTGGCGCGGCGCAGGCGTTTCTGCTATCGCGCCGATGCGCCGATGGCGGGTGGAACCACGGCTCCCAGCGGTCCCGCGGGTACGACTCCGGCGCTTATCCGGAGACTACCGGGCAGGCTTTGTTGGCGCTGGCGGGCATGGATGCGCCGAAACTGGAAGAAACGTTTGGCCTGGCGCAAGGGTTTTTACGGGAGCAACGGTCCGCGGGCGGAGCCGCCTGGTTACGGCTCGGGTTGTTGGCTCACCAACAAACACCGGCCGATGCTCCCCTTTTTAGAATGCCTTGCCGCACGCTGCCGGACACGGCGCTCACGCTGCTGGCCGAGGCGGCGGAGCAGGGCTACAACGTGTTTCTGGAGTAGCTGTCCGAATGACACGACGCGACTTTTTACTCGGATCGGCGGGGCTGGGCCTGGCGGGCTGCGGCCGCACGGCCGCGCCGCGGTCCCGCGCGCTGGTCAAAGTCACGCGCGCGGCAACCTACTCGCAGGACCTCTACGACACCATGCGCCGCGTGCTGCGGGAGCATCGGATCGACGTGCGGGGCCGCCGCGTGGTGTTGAAGCCCAACCTGGTGGAGTTCGAGCCGGAAAGCGCCATCAACACGCATCCGCTGCTGGTGCATGCCACGCTCGAAGCGTTCCGGGAACTGGGCGCATCGGTGGCGATTGCGGAGGGTCCCGGCCATCGCCGCGGCACGCTCGACCTGGCCGACGCCGCCGGATACTTCGGGACCATTCCGGATTTCGAAGACATCTTTACCGATTTGAATCTGGACGACGTCTCGCGGGTGCGGCTGCCTCATCCGGTTTCCCATCTGCGCTCGCTGTACCTGCCGCACACGGTGCTGGGGAGCGACCTGCTGGTCTCCATGCCCAAGATGAAGACGCACCATTGGACGGGCGCCACGCTGTCGATGAAAAACCTGTTTGGCATCGTGCCCGGCGGAGTCTACGGATGGCCCAAGAATATGCTGCACTGGGCGGGCATACACCAAAGCATTGCCGACCTGCATTCGCTGTTTCCAAAGCATTTCGCGATCGTGGATGGGATCGTGGGGATGGACGGGAACGGGCCGATTCAGGGGCAGCCTAAGGCTGCGGGCGTGATCGTATCCGGGCGCGAACCGGTGGCGGTGGATGCCACCTGCTGCCGGATCATGCAGATCGAGCCGTCGCGCATCGAGTACCTTACTCTGGCGGGGGGCTTAGAAGGAATCGCAGAGGAAAATATTCAGCAAATAGGAGAAAAGCCGGATTCCGTAGAGACGCGGTTTGAATTGATAATGGAACTGCGAGAGCTGCGGAGGGTTAGGGCGTGACGGTGGAATCGGTTCGGCAAGGTTGGCTGCCCCACAAGGTCGCCGCGATCTCCGTCCTTCTGCTGGTGCCCTGTTTCTGGCAGCCGCGGATACAGGCGGGCGATCTTTCCAGCCACGTTTACAACGCATGGCTGGCGCAATTGATCGAACGCGGGCAGGCGCCGGGCCTGACGCTGGCGCGGCAATCCAATAACGTCCTATTCGATTTGATGTTGAGCGGCTTGATGCGCGCCTGGGGCGTGGCGGTGGCGCAACGCATCGCGGTTTCGATCGCGGTGCTGGTGTTTTTCTGGGGCGCGTTTGCGTTCGTATGGTCCAGTTCGCGGCAGTCCGGGAAGGCGCCCTGGCAATTGGCGCCCTGCCTGGCGATGTTGGCGTATGGCTGGGTCTTTCATATGGGCCTGTTCAATTTCTACATGTCGCTGGGCCTGTGCCTGGGAGCGTTGGCGCTGGCGAAGCGCGGGAAGCGCTGGACGATGGCCGCCGCCGGGGCGCTGTTGGGGATCGCGTACGTGGCGCACGCGCTGCCGGTAATCTGGGCGGTGGCCGTTTTCGTTTACCAGCGAGTGGCGCAGGCTCTGCCGCCGCGGCGCCGAATTCCCCTGATGATCTGCGCGCTGGCCGCGTTGGCGGCGGCGGGATTGCTCTTAGGCTTGTTGTTTCCGACGCGCCGGGGAGTGGACCAGTGGCTGGCGGCGACCGGTGCGGATCAGCTTTGGGTTTACGGCAGGTGGTATATCGCGCTTTCCCTTGCGCTGCTGGCGGTTTGGGCGCTCTGTTTCCGGCGAGTGGTAATGGCGCGCGGCGTGGCGCGCACCCTGCGCGACGTCCGCTTTCAACTTTATGCGTTATGCGCGGCGGCGTGGGTGCTGCTGCCGGGTGGCGTGCTGTTACCGGCGTATCGATCGTCTTTCGACTACGTGGCCGAACGCATGTCGCTGCCGGGGGCGGTGCTGTTCTGCGCGCTGCTGGCCTCGGTGCGGCTGCCGAAACCCCTGCTGGGCGCAATGGCGGGCATCGGGGTGGCGTTCTTCGGGCTTTCTTACGCGGATGAACGGGCGCTGAACCAGGTGGAAACCGAGATGGCGCGGGCGGTGGCCCAACTGCCGCCGGGTCAGCGGGTGGTCAGCGCGGTGACGGCGCCGGAAAGCCGCATCCGGTCGCTGGACCACGTGGTCGACCGGATTTGCATCGGCCGTTGTTTCAGCTATGCGAATTACGAAGCTTCGACGGCGCAATTCCGGGTGCGCGCGGAACATGAGAATCCGATTATCGTTTCGAACTACGGCGACTCCTGTCGGATCCAGACGGGAGAGTATGTGGTAAAGCCGCGGGATCTGCCTTTGTACCACATCGACTTCTGCGAACCGGGCGGCAGGCGGATCTGCGCGATACCGCTGCAGGCGGGCGCCAGGTTAAGCAGCACGGACCTGCACATGGTCCCGGTTCTTGGAGGAGGATAAACGCTATGCCAAATGGAAGCACGGTAGAGTGCGCGGTGGCGTGCGATCGCCCCGCGGTCGAGATGGAAAGGAAGGGCCGGGAAATGATTTTGCGCTTGAAGTCGATTCCCTGGACGCGGGTGATTGTGGACGCGCTGTTGCTGGCAGGTTTGTTGGCGGCATCGTCCAGCGTGCTGCTGCAGCGGTAAGATCCGGCCCATATGCCCCCTGTGCTCAGAATCTTGCTGGCTGGCTGGTTCCTGGCCATCGGTGCGCAGGCGATCCGCAAACGGGATGCGCGGCTGTGGCAGATCCTGGCGGTGAGCGTGGTTTGTGTCCTCGGGGTGGGGTGCGTAGGGGTAGCCTTGAAGACCGCCGCCCGGTACACGACGAAGTACGACCTTTGGCTCTACACCGCCGACACCGCGCTGGGTTCGCCGGCCTTTGGGATGGCTCGGCTGCTGCGTCCGACCGCTCTGTTTCCCTTGCTGGTGGCGGTATATGAAGCGATGCCGATGGCGATGTTGATGGTCTACGCGGCGCATCTGCTGCGGGGCGGGACGCCGGAGCGGGTGCTGGGAGCTTTCGCTCTGAATTTCGGCGCGGGCTACTGCCTGTATCTGCTGTTTCCGGCTTGCGGGCCGGAGTACGCGTTCGCGAGTTTCCCCGCCGCGCGGCCGGGGTTGCAAGTGCTGCGGACGCTCCCGCTGCTGGCGCCGCCCAATTGCATGCCGTCGCTGCATACATCCACCGCGCTGCTGGCGTGTTGGTTCTGCGGCCGGTGGCGCTGGGCGCGGAAGGCCGCCCTGCTGAACCTGCTGCTAACCGTACTGGCTACGTTGGCGACGGGCGAGCACTATCTGGTCGACCTGGTGGTGGCGGCGCCCTTCTCGGCCGCCGTGTATGGCGTCGCGCAACGGGCCTACGGCCCGGCGGCGGCGTGGCTGGCCGTGGTGCTGGCTTGGTGCGGGGCGCTGCGGTTTGGCTTGGCGTGGATCACGGCGGCTCCGGGCGCGTTCCTATGCGTCTGCGCGCTCACGGTGCTGGGGGCTTGGTGGCTCTCGGTGCGCTTGGGCGCCGCCGCGCAACGAGGGTTGGTTAACCAAATGGAGTATAACGGCGCGGTGCAAACACCGGCATAATAGGCGGTACCGCGGGTGGGGACACGCAGTGGAAAGGAAGGATTAGGAAGATGATCCTGCGCTTAAAAACAATTCCGGGGACGCGCGTTATTTTAGATACGCTGCTGGTGGCGAGCATACTGCCGGCTCGTCGAGCCTTATTTCGGTAAGGTAGCTGCCCCACGTGGGGCGGGCCTCCAGGCCTGCGGCGGGCGTCCACGCCCGCCTGCTCGTGCCCGGATATAGCGGAGTTTGTTACGCGAAGAGCGGGTTCTGGAGAACCCGCGCAGACCTGGAGGTCCGCCCCACATTTAGCCCGACAGGGCTTGTCGATTATTAGAGCCGGCGCCGCCGCGGACATGTGACGTCCGGCGCCAATTCCGCCGAATAGTTTGTGAGTGGCAGCCGCCCGGATCGCCGGTAAGCTCGTGGCTTCCGCCGGCATCCTGGGATTGCTTGCGGGCCTGTCGTTCCACTTCGATATTGGGACGTGCCCCTACCTGGCATCGGCGTTGGCAGGCTCGCTGGCGATTTACCTTTGGGCTTTCTGGCAGACGAAGTCGGCCGCTAACCAAAGGAAGTATAACGGCGGGACGCGAACGCAGCGATAATAGGTAGTCTCCAAACTGTTAACAGGAGGATGAAACGTCATGAGTGATGGAAGCGCAGCCCAGTACACGGCCACTTACGACGCACGGGGCGTCGAGATGGAGAGCGGGGGCCTGAAGGCGGTCCTGCACTGGAAGACGATTTCGTGGACGCGGATCGTCGTAGATACCCTTTTGGTGGCTGGCATCCTGTTGGCATCGGCAAGTTTCTTGACGGTTCGCTAGCGGCGCGGAAGCGCCGTGCGAAGCGTGCCCGGCAGCGCCTGCGCCGCCCCGCGGGGTTCGGGTTAGCGAAAGGGAATAGGCGGAACCAACCCATGCACCGGGATAGTCGTGCGGTAAGCATTGGAGCGATGGGCGGTCGTCGCGGCTCGAAACTGGAGTTGAGCGCGATAGGTTTTCAACGGAATTGCGTCCCCTCAACTCGAGGCGCGGCATGTACGGGTGCGTGCGCCGCGCGGGTGCGTGGTATCGCCCTCTCCATACTGCTGCTGGCACCCTGCTTCTGGCAGCCGCGCATACAAGCCGGCGATCTTTCGAGCCACCTGTACAACGCGTGGCTGGCGCAGTTAATCGAACGCGGGCTAGCGCCGGGCCTGACGCTCGCCAGACAATCCAATAACGTTCTCTTCGATTGGATTTTGAGCGGCCTGATGCCCGCCTTCGGCGCCGCGGCAGCGCAACGCATTGCGGTATCGGCCGCCGTGCTGGTGTTCTTCTGGGGCGCGTTTGCGTTCGTGTGGTGCTCGTCGCGGCCGCGCAAGGCGCCGTGGCAATTGGTCCCTTGCCTGTCGATGTTGGCTTATGGATGGGTCTTTCATATGGGCCTGTTCAACTTCTACATGTCGCTCGGTCTGTGCTTCGGGGCGCTGGCGCTGAGGCGCCAACCGAAGCGCTGGGCAAGGACGCTGGCGATACCGGTATTCGCGGTCGCTTACGTGGCGCATCCCCTGCCGGTGGCGTGGGCCGCGGCGACGTTGGTGTACGTTCGAGCCGCGCAGGCACTGGCACCTCGGCGCCGGTTGTGGCTGATGCTCGGCACGCTGGCCGCGGTGGCGCTGACGGGATTCCTTTTGGGCAAGTTCTTTATGACGCACCGGGACCCGGACCAGTTCGTGGCCATGACCGGGGCGGACCAGGTTTGGATTTATGGAAGACGCTACATCGGCGTGGTGGCGGCCGTTCTGGCAACGTGGGCTCTATGCTTCCAGCGTGTGCTGGATACGCGCGGGGTGGAGCGCACGTTCTTGGATGTACGGTTTCAACTGTGCGCTTTGAACGCGGCTGCCGTCGTGCTGCTGCCGGGAGCCATGCTGCTGCCCGGCTTTCGGTCGCCGCTCGACTTCGTAGCCGAGCGCATGTCGCTGGCGGGCGCCGTGCTGTTCTGCGCGCTGGTGGCCTCGGTGCGGCTGCCAAAGGCCTTGGTGGGGGCCATGGCCGCCATTGCAGTGGCGTTTTTCGGGCTTTCGTACGCGGATGAGCGCGCGCTAAACCGAGTGGAAAGCGAGATGGAACGCGCGGTGGCGAATCTGCCGCCGAGACAGCGGGTGGTGAGCGCGCTGGCCGATCCGGATAGCCGCGTCAACCCGCTCGCCCATTTGGTCGACCGCATTTGCCTGGGCCGGTGCTTCAGCTATGCCAACTACGAGCCAGCTACGGCACAGTTCCGCGTGCGAGCGAACCAGCAGAACCAGTTCGTCGTGTCGGACTACGGGGAATCCTATCGCATGCAGACGGGCGGCTATACGGTGAGAGAACGGGATCTGCCGCTATTCAGCATCGGCCTGTGCGAACCGGGCCGTCCGCAGATCTGTGTGGCGCCTTTGCGCGCCGGCACGACGCTGCAAAAAACGGACCTGCCGGCGGCCGCGGTTCTTGGGGGCGGATGAACGCTTTGAATGGCAGATCCCACTTTGCTGGCAGCATACTGGCCAAGAATACTGGCGGGAGGCCGGCTACGACCCGACCGCCGGGGAGAGCCCGCCCTTTAACCTGCCAAAGCCTCTCCGGCCGCACCAGCACGAAAACGGTTTTGATTCCCGTTGCGGCCTCTGTAATCATTCGCGGGCGCCTGCCCAGGAACGCCAAATCTGTTCCCCATACAGCGCCGCCCGCGCCGCGACAGGTTCCTTAGCGTGCTTGACTTCTGTTACGCGACGCATTACGGTACAGGATGATCGTCTCGATCCGCCACAAAGGACTGAAGCACCTTTACGAGGACGCGACGTGCGCGGCATTAATCGGGAGCATCTTCAAAAAGTGCGCGACATTCTGGTGCGCCTCGACGCTGCCGGGGCGCTTGCGGATATGGATGTGCCGGGCTTTAAGCTCCATCCGCTCAAGGGGGACCTGAAAGGTTTTTGGGCGATCACGGTACGCGCCAACTGGCGGGTGATTTTTCGTTTTGCAGACGGCGACGCGCTGGACGTTGATTACGTCGATTACCATTGATGGAGGATGAAACTATGCCGATGAAGAACCCCCGCACCCCGGCGGCTTCGTACTGCGCCAGTGCATCCAGCCTTTGGGCTTGAGCATAACGGATGCCGCCACCGCTCTGGGCGTGACGCGCACGACGTTGTCGGAACTGGTGAACGAGAAGCGCGGCATATCCCCCGAAATGGCCGTGCGCCTGTCCAAGGTGTTCGGCGGCAGCGCCGAAAGCTGGCTTGTGCAACAGGCGCAGTATGAACTTGCCCACGTTCCCGCCGACCGCATAAAGCTCAAGAGGCTGGAATTGGTTTAGGTCCTCTCTGTTTATGGCCAATTTAGCCAAAACGTTGCTTGAGCGCCGTAGGCATAAGAAACTTGCCACACAACGGCAAGAGACCTTATCCGCCATTCGTGGGGAGCTATTAAACTTCGAAACAATGGTCCAACGCGCACAGCAAGCCGGGGATACCCCACCCGACACACTTTTGACGAGCGTACGGGAGCGTCTGGCGGAAATCGCGCAGCAAACCAATCAAGAGGCTGACATCGATGAACTCGAAGAGTTAATCGAGGACGCCGAACAGCAGGGGCAACTACGAGCATACATCTGTCCACCAGGGGAAATACGGGCTGAGGGCACCCTGGCCATTGACCTATTGGAGGAGTGGAATGTTCCGAAGACGGCGACCTAAAGCGCTCGGACGCCTATCTTAAGGCAGGCGAGACGCTACTCACTGGCGCGTGCCGGGCCGGTTCGCTACACTGATGAATTCCAGGAGTCGCTTTCTTCGAAGACGGCGCGCACCGCGCTACGCGCGGCCTCTTGGTGAAATCTCTCTCATTATGTCTTGACGGTTGAGGCTCTGCAAGCCGGTCCAACGCTTGCCGCAAGCCCGTATTTACCGCAAAGTGCAGCTTCCGCAGCAGCGCGAAGTTGCTTCGGATCACGCCGACGTGGAAGCCGCGCCGTTTTACCAAGCCGACATTTCAGCTCGTCCAATCAGGCCGTCAGCCCCAACGGGTACGCACAAGCGGGCGAGTTCTGAAACACGCTGCCTCAACGCTTCGGCGAGCTGCCGAGGCGTCAAACGCACGTCGTGCGCGCGGTAAAGGCCGCGAACACTTTCAGGAACCAGTTGCCGTACTGGTGCATACATGTGATTCACCTCCTTTCACCAAACATTATAGCCCTTCCCTGTTGCGCGGATTTTGGGCTATCTTTTCCGGGCGCGGGAGCCGGTGTCGTTATATCGTTCTACGGAATCTGCGGCGACACCGCTATCCAAGTAGGCGCCGTCTGTCGCGGGGCGCTCGCCTCCACCCCCCGGCGCCATAGCATGCGCTCGCACCATAGCGCAGCGCCGACGGCCACGACAGTTAACAACCAGAGCAGCGCAGGAGCGCCGGCCAGGGCCGGAGCGCTGGTACGAAGCAACGCCATCCAACCCAACGTCAGGACCGCTCCGGCGGTCGCCGAGAACCACTTTCCGGGCGCGCGGCTAGCGATGGCCTGCACCAGTAGTGCATAGGGCACCGCAATGAACAGGTCGGTCAGATAATGCTCGCCAGACCCGAGTGTGGCTAGTGCGGTGAGCACCAAATACGCCAGAGCCACAGGACGGGCGCGGCGCCAGCCGCGCAGATTCCACCAGATCAGCAGTGCGCCGCCGAGGTGTAGAGACGGAACGCAGTTCGGCGGCTGATTGACGGCCATCGGCGCCAAGACTACCGCCATGGGCGGATGCCATGGAAAAGCGGGCCCGAATGCATAAATCGGGCCGGATGCCGGATACAGAAAGTAAAGGCTGAAGCCCACCACGGCGTTCACATACAGCAGGCGCAGGATGTCGACGCGGCCATCCCGCGGGGGCCATTTCAAATGGGCGGCGTACAGTGCCGCCAGCGCCAGGGGCAGCGAAAAGTAGATCAGCGCCTCGAACTTGTATAACGCCGGCGAAATTGCGAACCATCGTCCGGCAATGAACGCGGCCGGAACGCCGTAGGCGCGATCAAGGGCGTAGAGGCAGCGATCGAACTTCAGCGGGCACATCTGAGAGGCCAACTCCAGAATCCCGCCGAGCAAAATGCCCAACACGATGAATATCGCGGCACGGCCGAGCATTTCGAGCGCATCGAGGGATTTGCGGGCCCGCAGAGCCAACGCGGCGGCACTGGCGAGCCCGACGAATCCTCCCGTGTGAGCGATCTCTCTCAACGGGAACTCAAAGGTCTGTGGCGGGTACACGAACCCGGTGCCGACGCGCAGCGCGATGCCGGCCATGACCGTCAGTGCGACCTCGCGGCGCCCAGGGCGGCTGCATAAGTATAACAGGAAGATTCCCAGGTAGCTGAACTGGGCGGGGGGATTGGTGCTGAGAAGGCCAAACAGGCTGCCGCTGCCATCGGTCATTTGCGTTCCCGCTCCAAGTTGACGTTCACTGATTTGTGTTCCGGATTCCTAGAGGATATTGCAGCAGGGCCGGAGGTGGCGGACAAGTTGCCTTCGGTTAACTCGCGTGAACCCAGGCTGGCCCTGGAAGCGCGGCACACCACATAATGAGACGGTGGCCCAAGCGCAGAGTACCCGGTCGTGGATTCCGTATCCAGCGGTATCGTTAGCCGTGCTGACGCCGTGTTTTTGGCAGCGCCGCATCCAGGCGGGCGACCTTTCCAGTCACATCTATAATGCGTGGCTGGCGCAGTTGATCGAGCAGGGGAAGGCCGGCGCACTCACATTAGTCCCGCAGAGCCACAACGTGCTGTTCGACCTGGTGCTGAGCGGTCTGCTGCAGATGTTGGGCCCCGGCCCGGCGCAACGGATCGCGGTGGCCGCGGCGGTGCTGGTTTTCTTCTGGGGCGCGTTCGCCCTAGTACGGGCGGTCTCGCGCCGCGATGCGCCCTGGGCGTGGACACCCGCCTTGGCCGTGCTGTCCTATGGGTGGGTATTCCACATGGGGCTCTTCAATTTTTATATTTCGCTGGGATTGGCATTCTGGGCGCTGGCTCTGGCGCAAGGTTGGCGGGGCCGCGCCGCACCGTGGAAATGGCCGGCCGTGGGAATGCTGCTGGCGGTGAGTTACGTAGCGCATCCGATGCCGGTGGTTTGGGCGGTCGCGACGTTGGCTTACGGCCGGGTGGCCCGCGCCATGGCGCCGCGCTATCGCATCCTGATGGCGGGCGGATCGCTCGCCGGATCGGCTGTGTTGGGCGTACTGCTGAGGCTATTCTTCCACTGCCAGTGGGAGTCCGGTCAGGCGCGCTGGATTACGGGCGCGGATCAGATCTGGGTTTTCGGCGACCGGTATCTGCCGTTGGCGGCGGCCGCGCTGGCGCTATGGGCTTTTGCGTTTCAGAGGGTGCTGGAAAGACGCGGGCTGCGCCGGACGCTGCTGGACGTGCGGTGGCACCTGGCGATCCTGACCGGGGCGTGCGTGGCGCTGATACCGAGCATCGTGGTGCTGCCGTCGAGCGGGCAGCAGGAGAGCCTGCTGATCGCGCGGATGTCGCTGGCGGGCGCGGTATTGTTCTGCGCGCTGGCGGCGGCCGTGCCGGCGCGGAAGTGGGTGGTGGCGGGCATGGGGGCCGTGGCGGCGATCTTCTTCTGTTTCGTGTATCAGGATGAGAGCGCCCTGAACCGGGTAGAGGACCGCATGGAGCGGGTGGTGGCGCGGCTTCCGCCGGGGCAGCGCGTGGTGAGCGCGCTGATGGATACGAATCTGCGCGAATTCGCATTGCTGCATGTGGTCGACCGCGTGTGCGTGGGGCGGTGTTTCAGCTACGCGAACTACGAGCCGTCGGTGGGACAATTTCGCATACGGGCGGAGCGGGAGAACGGCATCGTGACGGCGGATTTTCGGGATTCGTGGGCCATGCAGGCGGGCGGATACGTGGTGAAGCCGCGCGACGTGCCGCTTTACCGGATCGATCTGTGCGGCGCGGGGAGCGATCTGTGCGCGGCGCCGGTGGCGGCGGGGGTCAGGCTGCAGCGCACGTGGCTGCATGTCACACCCGAGTTGTGGAGGTAGGGCGGCTTCACTCCCAAGATAGGCCGGCGGCCCACGCTTCGGAGGGGGGCTTTGGCCGGCGAGGGGCTTAAGCACCGCTTGCAGCAGCACCTTCAAAGGAGGCGGGTTTTCGACCGTGCGCGGGTCCTCCATAGCCCGCTCTTTAGGCGAGCGGAGCTCGCCTGTGTCGGCAGGAGTGCCGACACGGCAGGCCGAGGGCCTGCGCCACGTCACAGCGAAAACACAAAGGGCGTGCCGTGTTCCAGGCGCTGGTAGCGCACTTCGGGCGCGCGCAGGGCCAGCGAAGCGCGGAACTGGCCGGGATCGACGGAATTATCCGGAAACATATCGTAGTGGCAGGGGATGGCGCCTTTGGGCCGGATCTGGGCGGCCAGTTGCGCGGCCTCGTAGTGCGAGAGATTGTTGAATCCGCCGTTGATGCAGGTGATCATCAGGTCCGGGCGGTGCTTGCCGGCCGAGGCGAGCAGCTCGCTGTAATCCGTATCGCCGGTCACGTACACGCGCGGACCTTTCCCGAACTGGAAAACGAATCCCATGTGATTCAGATCTGTGGAGTCGGTGGGCAGCGCGAACGTGCCGTGGACCACGATGTCGCGGAACTCGAGCTGGCAGGAAGGCCACGCCGGCACGATGCGGCCGGTTTCGACGCCTTGCGCCTGAAACACTTCGCAGCTTGGATGCGGGCCGATGAACTGGGTCGTGTCTTTGTGGCGCAGGCGCTCGATGGTGAGCGGGTCGGTATGGTCCTGGTGGTTGTGCGTGCAGGTGAAAATATCGACGTCCAGTTCTTCGGGCGGCAGCAGGATGGGCACCTGGCGATCGAGGTTGATGCCGGAATCGGGATACGTTTCGTGGCAGGAATTGGTGAGGTACAGGTCGGTCGAGAGCAGGGTGCCTTCAGGGGTCTTGAAAATGAAACCGTTCTGGCCGAGCCACCAGATGGCCACCGAGTTGCGCGAGACGGGGAAGCCGCGGATCTCCTGCATCAGGCTCATGAGGCTCATTGTGGCAAGGCGCGGGGGCGGTTGCAATCGGCCGAAAGTTGCGGCAAATTGAGAGCATGCCGATACCGGTGGATTTCCTGCGTGCAGTGTTGGGTTTATTGTGCGTGTTCTTCGCGCACTTCCTGGGGCGCTCGATGGTGCGCGTGCGGCGCGGTTTGCCCGCGCGGAGTCTCTATGGCTGGCTGATCCGGACGGCGATTACGGCCGGAGCGATCTTATGGCATCGCGGAATGGACGGCGTTTCGATTGGGGCGTTCACGCTGGCGGCGGCGTCGCTGGTGGTGGGGGTGTGGGACGAGCAGCGGCCGAAGCGGCAGGAGGATTTGACTAGGGAGATTTTTGGGGGATAGGGTGGTTCTCGGCCACGCACTTGATGTGCTGTATGTCCCTGGGAGATACTGGTTTGAGGGGGGGCGATGAACAGCGAGTACGTCGAGGAGCGGAACGGCGGTTATTATGCAGCGGGAACGCGTATTTCGCTCGACTCGGTAGTCTATACATTCGAGCGGGGCAACTCGCCGGAGGCGATCCAGCAGGAGTTCCCTCTGCTGAGACTGCCCGAGATCCATGGCGCGATTGCGTTCTACCTGGACCATCGGGCGGCCATCCGCGATTATCTGGACGCCAAGGAAAGCGCATCGAAGAGTCCTCGATTCCGCTTGCCCAAGCGAATCCTGAATTGTGGGCAAGATTAGAGCGTGCGCGCCAAGCGTTAGGCAAGCCCGCACCGTGAGTCTCAGTTTTCTTGCGGACGCCGACCTGAATCGAGTGATCGTGACTGGCGTGCGGCGCCTGGAGCCAGCGGTCGATTTCCTTACCGCGAACGAGGCCGGGACCGAAGGCCGGGGCGATCCCGACGTGCTTGAATTCGCGGCGAGGCAAGGCCGCATTCTCGTTTCGCACGACACTAGCACGATGCCCGTGCACCTCTCGAACGGTTGCGATCGGGGCGGAGCAGCCCTGGCGTCTTCCTGGTGCGTCAGCGTGCTCCGGTGGGTCAGGCGATCGAATCGATCCTGTTGGTTTGGTCCGCCTCCACGCCGGGAGAGTGGGCCGAGTATATCCACTATTTGCCTTCGCTTGCCCGTCGCGGCTGACCGGCGATTTACGCCGGCTCAAGGTGCTTGTGGGCCTGCGCTTGAAATCGTGAGCGGGGCGTCCTGTCCCACGAAGTCCACTGGCCGTCCAGAAAGATTTGCTGGGTATAGCCGATCAGGGCCACGCGGCTGGACTTGGATTCCGCAACTCAGTCACACGTGCAAAGGCACGGAGGACCTGGTTGGCCGTGTCAAATAGCTTCCACGGCCCATCAGTGTGCAAAGTGTGCACATAATTGCGCGGACATACCAAGGCTGCGAAATCAGCTTGACCTACATCAAAGAACAGCAGCATCTTTACTGCCTGCTGCGCAGGGAACATGACATCGCCCCACCGCCCCTCCGCCGGTGCTGAAGCTTCGTGGGCGGCCGCCTTCAGATCGAGTTTTGCCTTCGCTAGCCAGGCGCGTACATCCTGCAGGCGCGCGTCTTCCCCCGTGGAGCAGCCGTCCCTCCCGCAGTACTGTGCCCGGAAGCGAAGCGTTCAACGACCGGCGGTCCCTAAAATACGAACTGGTACAGACCAGCACGTCGGCAGCGGTACCCGTACCCCGGAGTGCCTCGTAGGCCAAGCGGCTTCGCCGCCGCTGGGGGGACGGGTTATCTGGCACCACGACTAGTAGGTCGTAGTCGCTGTCGGGGCCGGCGTCACCCCGCGCCACGGAACCAAAAAGGTAAATGCACTCCGGCTGGTATGCCGCCACCAAGCGGTGCACCATCTCGGCCAGCGCCGGGTCGTCGGTCGCCGGTGTCTTGAAAATAGACGCGCGGTCGGTCACCATGGCCTTGGCCTACCAGTTTGCCACAAGCTGGCCTCTCGGAGGCGTATGATTGAGGCGGAAATGGAGTGAAGGAGATCTTTGGGGAGAAGGACTTAGGACCCGGTCCACTTACCCAACCGGAAAAACGCCTGGATCCTGGCCAGCAAGTCCTGCGGCCGGTCCGCGGCGGGCGCGTTGAGCCGCTCCCTCGCCTCCGCCAACCCGCTCTGCCGGGTGGCCAGGACCAGAGCGATCTGCTGTGCCAACTCCGGCCGGTCGTGCAGCACTTTGGAGAAGTCGTCCTTGTCGAGGCGATCGCATTCCACCGGTTCGGCGGCGATCACCGAAGCGTTACGGAGCTCTCCGGTAAGCAGCGACATCTCGCCGAAGAAGCTGCCAGGTCCCAATTCGGCCACCTGCTGGGAGCGGCCTTCGGAGCTTTCGAGCATCACCCGCACACGGCCCTTATTTACGAGGTACAGCGACTCGCCTTGACCGCCCTGCTTCACCACCATTTCGCGGGGCGCAAAAGGCAGGCGCACGAATCGCCCGGCCAGCCAATCCAACTCCTCTTCGGCGAGCATTCCAAAAACCTCGTTCTTGCGAAGGGCCGCGATGCGCAAGTCGCGGTTATCCGCGGCGAGCGGAGGGCGCCGCTCCACTTGCAGGATGTCGAGGTTCTGCGGCACCGCCATCAGCGGGTAACCGGCGCGCGCCAGCGCATAGTGTACGCGAGTCAGCACCTCGGAAACGATACCGGAACTGCGGCCAGGCCGATCCTGGTAAAGCACCGCGCAGTATTCGATATGGCCGGGACGCAACGCGACCAGGATGCACTTCGGCGGTGGATCGGCGGCGATGCAAGCCGGCGGGGACGCCGCCAGCGACTGTTGCACTGCTTCGCAGACCAGCGCCGGGGAATACTCGTAGGAAGCACAGAATGGAATTCTATGGCGATGGACGTTAGCGAATACGGTGACCGAGTTCTTGATCAAAACGTTGTTGGGGATGAGCACCAGGTCCCCGTCGGGCGTCTCGATGGCCGTGTAGCGCGTGCGCACGGTGCGCACCCAGCCTTCGCCATGATCCTTGATCACGATGTAGTCGCCCAGCCCGATCTCGCGTTCCAACTGCAGCACCACGCCGCCGACGACGTTGAGGAGGGCGTCTTGCATCGACAAACCGACGATCGCGGTAAGCACCGTGGAAGTGGCGATGAGGCCCGCAAGGTTCACGCCGAGACGCGACAACATGGTGAGCACTATGGCGACATAGAACGCGCCGAGCCATACTTCCCGGATGATGAGCGGGACGTTCAGACGGCCCAGAAAGAGGCGGAACAGAATGACGGCGAGGACCTGTACCAGGGCGAGTTCGGCAAACGCCAGGGAACATTCGCGCAGCCATGGCACGTGCGTCGCGCGCGCGGCGTACCAGAATACGGCCGAGAGGGCGATCAAAACGATGGTCACGAGGAAGCGGCTGCGTTCGGAGGCGAAGGACTTCCATGCGGCGGCGCAGACCAGCGCGCAGAATGCGAGGATATAGACGAGTTGCGGGTCCGTGATGAATTGCATCGAATTCCGAGGATAGCAAGGTGTCCCCACGAGTGGGGATACGGCAGGCTCAGAGCGTGCGCCACCAATTCTATAGACATTAGTGGATTTAGAATCAACAGCTTAGTCTTTGCTTTTCCCCTATCGAGGTGGAATAATTGAGGCGGAGGCGACCCCGGTGTCGCGATTCGCCATAGCCGTCACGTTGTCGATTGGCGCGATCCTATGCGCGCCGCAAGCGCAATCCGGCGATGTCCCAGTGGTGACCGTTGCCCTGCAGTTTGAGCACGGATATTCCGCGGCGTCGCTCAAAGAAATGAAGCGCGAGTTCGAACGGATTCTGATCCCGGCGAGAGTCCGCGTCGCATGGCGCATAGCCGGCGAGTTGACTGGCCGGGAATCCTTCCAGGAGATAGTGGTCGCGCGATTCAAGGGCCACTGCGAAGCCGACCAAACGGGAGCGGCAAGCGCGCCGTTGCCGCATTTGGGCAGGACACACGCGATTAGCGGCGATATTTCTCCGTTCGCCGAACTGGATTGCGACAGCATCCACGCGTCGCTGGCCCGCTATGCGGCCCCCGAAACCGTTTTTCAATTGCAGCGCATGCTCGGATCGGGCATGGCGCGGGTGCTGGCCCACGAGTTCTATCACGCCGTTCTCAGAACCCCGGAACACAGCACCCACGGCATCGCCAAGGCATCTTTAACGCCCGCGGACTTATTTGGCGGGCCGATCGGCTTCGCGCCAGATCAGATGGAACGTATTGTGGAGGCACTGACACCGCCCGCGGATAACGACAGCCCATCGGCAGTTGTCGCCTACTACTCCAAATCCACGGTAACCGTATCCACCTTGCCCGTGAACGCGAACGGACTCAGGTAAGTGGACGTCACCGGCGAACCCAGATCCGCGCCAATGTCCAGGGTTTCGCTGTTGCCGCCCAGCCCGGAAATCTCCGCGGAACCGGCGGGTGCGCCGTTGATCGATAATTTTGCGACGCCCGGCACCAACCGCCCATTAAACGGCGGATTGCCCGGATCCGTACCGCCGGAGGGAACGAACTCCACGGACACGCGCACCTTGCCGGGCGGCAGCGTTTCCGGCGAAACGATTTTGCCCGTGCAGTGTCCGTTGGCGCTGGTTTCATAGGCCAGGCTGCCATCTTTCACATACAGCGTGAAACCGCCATAGCGGCCGCCTTGGGCGACGATCACGCCGGAAGCGCCCGCGCCGGGAACGTCGATGTCGGCCGTGATGCGATGCGGCCGTCCCGCCAGCCGCGGGGCCGAGGAACTGGGAATGCGCTGGATCCCGGCATGATAAACGAAAGTGGTCTTGCCGCTGGTAATCAGCGGCAAGTTTTCACGCTTGGGCTCCAACGGGTAGACTTGGTTGCGGCGCGCCTCGCTATCGAAGAGGTCCGCGAGCTCCTTGACCTTCTCGGGATATTGCGCGGCCAGATTGTGGGCCTGGCTGTAGTCTTCGTCGAGATTGTACAGTTCCCAGGGTTTGGATTCGTTGACGGCGGCCAGCGACATGCCGCCGGAGGTGGGCCAGGGCAGATGATTGAAGGAGCCGGCCCACCAGCCGTCTTTGTAAATGCCGCGGCTGCCGAGCATCTCGAAATATTGGACCTTGTGGCGGCCGGGCGCATCGGGACGATCGAACGTGTAGACCAGACTCGTGCCTTCGAATGGTGTCTGGGGTATGCCGTTTACCGCTTGGGGCGGCGTGACACCGGCGATCTCATATAACGTAGGCGCAATGTCGTTGACGTGCGCGAACTGGCTGCGCAGGCCGCCGGCTCCCTGGATGTGGCCGGGCCAGGAAACGATTAGAGGGTCGCGCGTACCGCCCAGATGCGAGGCCACTTCCTTGGCCCACTGGAACGGCGAGTTCAGCGCCCATGCCCAGGCTGTGGCGTAGTGGTTGAGAAACATCTCACCACCCAAGTCGTCGAGATGCGTCAGGCGTTCGGCGAGAGGCGCGGGCTTGCCGTCGGCGGCGATCAGGTCGCGCCCTTCGAAGCCTCCCTCGGCGCTGGCGCCATTGTCGCCGACGATGTAGAAAACGGCGGTATCTTCATTGTGACCGTCCGCCTTGATGCCCTGCAGCATGCGGCCGACTTCGTAATCGGTTTGCTCCAGGAAGCCGGCATAAACTTCCATCTGGCGCGACACCAGCTTCTTCTCATCGGCGTTCAGCGAATCCCAGGCGGGAATCTCTTTCGGGCGGGGTGTGATCTCGGCGTTCTGCGGAATAACGCCTAGCTCCTTTTGGCGGGCGAAGGAGTCCGCGCGCAACTTATCCCACCCCTGGTCGAACTTGCCGCGATACTTGGCGATCCACTTAGCGGGCACTTGATGCGGCACGTGCGTCGCGCCCGTGGCGAAGTAGAGAAAGAAAGGCTTCTGCGGCTCCAGGGAGTCGTGTTGATGCACCCAGCGGATGGCGTCGTCGGCCAAGTCGGTGGTCAGATGGTAACCCTGCCGCGGCGTGGCCGGCGGTTCCACCGCGGTGGTGTTGCGGAACAGAGTAGGTTCCCACTGACTGGTCTGTGCGCTGAGGAAGCCATAGAAATACTCAAAGCCCAAGCCCGTGGGCCAGCGGTCGAACGGGCCCACGGCGTTGACGTCCCACATGGGCGTGTTATGCCACTTGCCGAAAGCGGCGGTGCTGTAGCCGTTTTCCTTGAGTCCTTCGGCGACCGAGACGGAGTTCTTGGGCCACTCCGAGTTGTATCCAGGATAACCGGAAGCCAGTTCGGCGATATTGCCGAACCCCATCTGGTGACTGTTGCGGCCGGAAAGCAGCGCGGCGCGCGTGGGCGAGCACATGGCATTGACGTGAAAACGGTTGTAGCGGAGTCCCGAGGCCGCCAATCTGGCTAGTTCGGGTGTGGTCACCGGACCGCCAAAGACCTGCGACGCGCCGAAGCCCACGTCATCCAGCAAAATGAGAATGATATTGGGAGCGCCGGCGGGCGCCGTGGGATGCTTCGGCCAATCGGGGACGGACTGATCGCGGGTTGCGCCGATTTGCCCCCGAAAAGCGGGATCGGGCCTGGGCACGGCGTCTTGCGCCGTTACGGCTGGGGCTAAGGCCGAGAACAACAACAGTGCCCCGACGGCGACTAAGTGTTTTCTTGAGTCTAAGGCTAACATGATTAACTTACTCCTCGATTAGTTTTGAATCGGATGCGACGCAGCGGAATCCGGCGTGGCTGGTGGGTGTATCCGGGTCGCCCTTACCGCGCGATCCGACAATGTAACGGGCACAATATTGGTCCGTGCAAAGGAACGACCCGCCGCGTTGCACGCGCTTGGCTACGCCGGGTTCGAGCGGGTCGAAGCTATCCGCGGGTCCGCGCGGGTTGTGCGCCGGTGCGGTCCGATAGTAATCCCGGCGATACCAGTCGGCGCACCATTGCCAGACGTTGCCTGCCATGTCGTAGAGGCCGTATCGATTCGGAGGAAAGGACGCGACGGGTGCGCGGCCCGCGTAGCCATCCTCGGCCGTGTCGCGTTCCGGGAAGTGGCCTTGAAATACGTTGGCCTGCCATTTGCCGCCGGGCTTCCACTGCGAACCCCAGGCGTACGGCTGCCGATCCAGGCCGCCGCGGGCGGCGTACTCGAATTCCGATTCGGTGGGCAGGCGCTTGTGCGCCCAGGCGGCATAGGCGGCCGCGTCGGACCACGCCACCTGCACTACCGGATACTTTTCTTTGCCTTGAATGCCGCTGGCGGGCCCGTCCGGATGTCGCCAATTCGCGCCGGGGACGTAGGCCCACCAGGCGGTGGCGTCTTCGAGCGCGGTGGCGTGCGCAGGCGGCGTGAAGACCACTCCGCCGGGCTTGAGTTTTTCCAACGGAACTCCGGGAAACTGTTTCGGATCGAGCGCGCGCTCCGCCTCGGTCACATAGCCGGTGGCCGCAACGAACTGGGCGAACTGCTGGTTAGTTACGGCTGTTTTATCCATCCAGAAGCTATCGACAGTGACGCGATGGACCGGGTGTGCGTCCTCCAGGTCCGGCATTTGTGCCCCCATCCAGTATTGCCCTCCGGAAATCCAAACCATGCCATTGTGGGAGGCGGCGGCTTGTCGTGCGGGCGGAAATTCGGAACGGGCCGCAGGCCTCCGCAGGCTGCCGGTGTCGCGATCGCAGTGCTGCCCGGGAGCTTGGCCGGCGAGCGCCATCGCCGCCAGGAGGAAAAGCACTCCTTGTAGGGCGGGCAATACTGCCAGCAGCCGGCTTTCAGCCGGCTCTGGCCGCCTATCGGGTGCCACTGGCGCCTCCGGAGAATGCGCCGTTCGGAACCTTGATCTCCAGTTCTACCTTGCGGATGGCGCCCTCGGGGAATGCGAAATCGCCCTTGTCCGCATAAGCCTCGCTCACGTGCGAGAGGCCGTCGCGGCCGATGTCGATACCCTCCCACGCATAGAACAGCGTGCTCGGCATGGTGTAATTGGCGGCCGCGATTTGCCGATCGTCGAGAAACAGCGCGCCGGACCCGCTGGTCTTGCCGGTGGGCGTGAATTCGTAGCGCACAACCGCAGGCCCGGAGGGCAGTTCGGCTGGCGAGACAAGCGCATTGTGCGTGCCGAACGTGTTGTGCTCCACGGCCAGTTTGTTGTCCCGGATATACAGCACCACGCCGCCGGCTCCGCCGCCGTAGGCGAACAGCACCCCCTCGGCGCGCGTGTCGGTACGATCTACCTGCGCGGTAATGGTGTAGCCGCAGATGGATAACATGGGCGATGCTTCGTGCGGCACGTGCTGAATGCCCGGGTAATACGTGTATTTCAACGGCTTCGACAGGATCTGACGCGGCAGGCCCGTGCGGATGGAATCGAGCGGGCTGCGTCCATCGAGCGGCAGCACGCCATACTCGCGCGCCTGCGCCCACCACAGATCCTCGAGCTGCCGCAGGCGCTCCGGATCGCTCTTCGCCAGATCGTTGTTTTCGGCGAAGTCCTCGGCGGTGTGATACAACCGCCATGGGTCGTCCTTAAAGTCGTTGCCCGGTTCGTGCAAGGCGACGGCGCGCCAGCCATCGTGCCAGATGGCGCGGTGGCCGTGCAACTCAAAATACTGTGTATGGCGCGCGTTGGCGGCGTCCGGGTCGTCGAACGAAGCCCGCACGCTGGCTCCGTGCAGGGGAAGCTGCGGCACGCCGCGATAGACCGTTGGCGCCTGAAGTCCCACCGCGGACAGAATCGTCGGCGTGATATCGACGACATCCACGAACTGCCGCCGCACCTGGCCGTGGCTGTGAATTCCCTTAGGCCAGTGGATGATGAGAGGATCGTTCACGCCGCCGGCATCCACGTATTCCTTATAGAGGCGGAAGGGAGTGTTGCCGGCCATCGCCCAACCGCGCGGATAGTTGCTCCACGACCGCTCGGTGCCGATCCGGTCTATCTCCGAAAGATCGTGTTCCAGAGTCGTAGGCGCATTCATGTACGCGCTCAACGCATTGGTCGTGCCTTCAAAGCCGCCCTCGGGATTAGCCCCGTTATCGGAGATCAACACCAACACGGTGTTATCCAGCTTCCCGCTATCTCCGAGATAGCCGATCAATCGTCCCACCTGTTCGTCGGTGTGTTCCAGGAACCCGGCGAACGCCGCTTGATAGCGCACGAAGAGTCTCTTCTCATCGGCCGAAAGCGAGTCCCAGGCCTTGATGCCCGGGTTTCGCGGCGTCAGTTCGGTGTCCCGGGGCGCGATGCCGAGCTCTTTCTGGCGCGACAGCCGGTCGTCCCGGGTCTGGTCCCAGCCCTTCTCGAACACCGGAATATACTTGTCGATATAGCTTGCAGGCGCCTGATGGGGCGCGTGCGCCGCGCCAAAAGCCAGATACAGGAAGAATGGCTTGTCGGCGGCCTGCACATTTTGATTCCGTAGATAACGGATGGATTGGTCGACTAAGTCCACTGACAGATGATAGCCGGGCGTCGAGGGCGGGTCGATTTCGGTGTTATCGCGCACCAACTCCGGATGATACTGATCGGTGAGTGCGTCGAGAAAGCCGTAGAAGCGGTCGAAGCCGCGCTGCACGGGCCATTGATCGACTGGCCCCGCGGGTCCGGCGTCGGGGCCGGGCACTAAGTGCCACTTGCCGACGGCGAAGGTGTCGTATCCGTTCGACTGCAGCATCTCGGCCAAAGTAGCCGCGGCGTGTGTGATGCGGCCTCTTCCATTTGGAAATCCGTTGAGCGAGTTCGCCACGGTGCGCAATCCCACGGCATGCGAGTTCCGTCCGGTGAGCAGCGCGGCCCGTGTGGGAGAGCAGATCGCGCGGGTATGGAAATTGGTGTAAAGCAAGCCTTCGTGCGCCAGCCGATCGATGTTCGGTGTATGGATTTCGGAGCCGTACACACCCAGGTCCGCGAAGCCCACGTCGTCGAGGACGATGTAAACCACGTTGGGACTGCCGGGAGGGGCGGCCACCGGCTTGGGATAATCGGGCTTGGACTCTTTATCCGTATCTCCGATAACTCCCTTGAATCCCCGCTCCTCCGGAATGGGCACGCCCTGGATGGTCTGGGCGCGGCTGGCGCAGGCGCAGAGGACGGAAAACGTTATAAAGGCGAATGCGCGCATTTCGGTGGTTCCTTAGAAGTAGAATTTCGCGGCGAGCTGAATTTCCCTCGACAGCCGCTGCAGGGTATAAGGCGAGCCGGCCGAGGTGATACTGCCGGCGCCCGCTGCGCCGATAGTGTTCACGGGATTGTTGAACTGGGGCGTATTGGCGATGTTGAAGACCTCGGCGCGGATCTGGATCTTCTTGGGGCTATCTGGCTGGAGCAGAAAGTTCTTGAACAGCGACATATCCAATTCGTGCGTGCCGGGCCCCGGCAGGATGTTGCGTCCGGCATCGCCGTACTGCAGCGTGGCCGGCGCCGAAAATGCCGCCACGTTGAACCACTCTTGTACGGATTGCTGGCCCGATGGGAGCGTGCCGTTGCCCGCGCCCGGGACAAAGGAGGCGCGCGAAGTGCCGCCGGTATTGAGCGTATTGGAGGCGGATTGCACAGAGAAGGGAAGGCCGCTATAAAGGCTCAGAATGCCGTTCAACTGCCAGCCGTTGACGGCGTGGCCGAGGAAGCCATCGACCCTCACGGGCAAGTTATAAGTGAAGCTGCCAGTCAGGCGCTGAGGAATATCGAAGTCGGCGTTGCCGTAGTCCAGGCGATGGTCGTAGGTGTCCATGAATGCCGCCCCGCCTCCGGATGGATTTTGGGAAGCGAAATCGAGCGCATGGCTCCAGGTATAGCCGATCTGGAAATCCAGGCCGGCCGAAAGCCGGCGCTCCAGGGTGGCCTGCAAGGCGTTGTATGAGGAGTTGTCGATGTTCAAGAACTCCGTGACGTTCTGGTAGAGCGGATACGGCCGCCGCGAGGCGAGCGGCGTATTGCCGGGCACCGGCTGATTGAGGTTCTGCTGGGCCGCCAGGTGCGTTCCCTTGGTGCCGACGTAAGCCACCGTAAGGATCGTGGACTTTGCCAGCTGCCGCTGAATCGTCGCGTTCCACTGCTGGCTGTAGGGCGTCTTGGCGTAAGGGTCGATGGAATAGAGTGCGCCCGCGCTGGGGTTGGCGGTCCGCTCGAAACCCAGGGAAGCCGGCCGGGCCGCGGCGAAATTGTACTGGCTATTGGTAAACGAGTAGCTGATGGCTTCCGGCGGATTATTCTCGATGCTGTTGCCGAAGATGATCTGCGGGTCGTTATAGAAGAGTCCGTAAGCGGCGCGGATCACGGTTTTGGGCTGAAGACGATAGGCCAGGCCCACGCGCGGCATGAAGTCGAGGTTGTTGCCGTGGACGCCGCTGGAGGGGACGCCGCTGGTTCCCAGTTGTTGCAGCGTCCCAGTCGATGGCACGAAGTTGTACCCGCGATTGTCGACCTCGCTCCACGGCCAGCCGAGATAGTTCTCGTAACGCAAACCCATGTTGACGGTCAGGCGGTCGGTGACTTTGAAATCGTCCTGGACGAAGGTGCTGATATCGGATCGCCGCAGTCCGCGCATGCCAGTGACGGTGGCCAGGCTGCCCGAGATGGGAGTGCCGAGCAGCAGATCGGCGAATCCGATGCCGGTGCCGTTGGGGGCGGAGGGATTCGACGTATATGCCGTGGTGAAGCCCAGGGTGCCGTGTTCGTTGAGTGTTTGGAAGACGTTGTATTGGAGGCGCATGAACCCGACGCCGATCTGGATGGTGTGACGGCCGCGCACCACGCTAAGCGTGTCGTCGTACTGGAAATTGTTGCTGACGATGATGGCGGGCACATTACCGGCAGTACCCAGAGTCGCTGCGCCGGTAACATTGACCACCGGCAAGCCGTTGGTCAGCGGATTCCCGGGGACGTTGCTGCCCGGAATCCCGACCTGCGTTGCCAGAGCCTCGCCGCCGTTCTCGTCTAGCGCGTCAATGTCGATCCGCGAGAATCCCGCGCGGAAGGAGTTGACCGTCGCCGGAGAGAAGATGTGCTCTTCGTTCAGCACCGCTTGATTGGCGGGCTGCGTCGAAGGACCCGAGATGGTTCCGCCTACCGCCGGCGCGGGCATGGGACCCGGCTGGAATAGATCGGAGCGGGCCTGGCTATAGCGAAGGAACGCCGTATCGGCTTCACTGAACTTGTGGTCTATCTTGACGTCAGTATTATCGGAGGTCAATGTCTTACTGGGCTGATACAGGAAATTGTTGGCTAGGCCGGAAAGGTTCGGCTCGGGATACAAGTTGATGAGATTCAAGCCGACGCTACTGAGTGAGCCGGAGGGGATCACGTTCCCGGGAAATGGCGTGCGGCTGTAAGTGCCGTTGGCATTTTGCACGGTGGTGGTGGGATCGAAGATAGCCTGCTTCGCCGCCGAGAAATTGCCGGTGCGTTCCGCCGCGGTCGGAACCGAGCTGATAAAGGTCAGCCCCTGTGCGATGCGCTGCCCTTCGTAATCCACAAAGAAGAAGGTCTTGGGATCCTTGGACAACGTCAGCGGGCCTCCCAACGTTGCGCCGAACTGGTTCAGGTGGAAAGGCGGCTTGGATTTATCGAAGAAGTTCTTGGCATCAAGATCGGAGTTGCGTAGATAGTCGAAAACATCGCCGTGGAAGTGCTCGGTGCCGGACTTGAAGACGAGATTAACGGTGCCTCCGCCGCGCCCGTAGCGCGCGTCCGGCACGGAAGTCTCTTCACGAAACTCCTCCACGCCGTCCATCGGCGGAAACAGGATGATGCCCAGTCCGTTGTGGTTCTCGTTATCGCCGATGCCGTCGAGCAGGAAATGGTTGTCCTCCATGCGCAGGCCGTTGACCGAGTAGCCGGTTTCGCCGCGCGCCTGGGTGAGCGGGGGGGCGCCGCTCAATTGAGACTGGGCCGGAACAACACCGGCGGTAAGGCCCATCAGTTCCGCGAAGTTGCGCCCGTTCATGGGCAGGTTCTGGACCGCCGTTTCCGTGCGCACGTTGGACAGCGTGCTGGAGTCGCTGTCGAGCTGGGCCGCTTCGGCTTCGACCGTTACGGACTCCTTGACGTTGCCGGGCGAAAGTTTGAGTTCGAGGTCGGCGCGCTGAGCAACCTCCAGGCGAAGGTGCTCAACCACTTTGGCGAATCCGGGGGACAGTACCTCGACATCGTATTCGGCGGCTGGCAGGGGAGGCGATACGAAATGGCCCGATGGGTCGGAAACCAGCTTTTCGGCCCATCCGGTGGCCTGGTTGCGGACAGTGACAATGGCGGACGCGACAACGGCCCCCGAGGTGTCCCGTACGACGCCGCTAATTCGTGCGGTATCAACCGTTTGAGCTGAGCCGGACGAGATTGCAAACAGCCCGGCAAAGAACGCAAGAAGGAGTGTGTCGGAAGTCTTTGGTAGTCTCATGGTTTTTCATCAATACTGTTAGTCTATCGAAATACTATTCTAAAATAGGCGATTCGCAGGGGATTGTCAATAGGAAAATTTTGAAATTCTTGCCGGAGGCGGGTTAAGGTGCTGGTGGTGCCTGGCCTGCCCGCTTAGCGGAACTCGAGGCGAAACAGATTCGCGTGCACCACGGATTTCACGTACGCGTAGGTGGAAGGATCCGGACCGGCCGCGATATCGCCTTGCTCAACGATCTTGGCTCCTCGAATCGAAAGCCCATCCGCCTCCCCGCGGATTCCCGACGCTGGCAACGGTGGCAGGTTTTCGCCCGGGGGCACCGGAATCGCCAGCATGCTGCCCGTGGGAACGGTGCGTGAAGGTAACGCGAACCCGACATAGAAGTACCGCCCGTCGGAAGACCACC
>Ga0302326_10003265_pt1 | contig 38379 bp, 36 predicted proteins | sample Palsa_T0_3_FD_202264 | JGI IMG/M metagenome (GOLD analysis project Ga0302326, IMG submission 202264) | Peat permafrost microbial communities from Stordalen Mire near Abisko, Sweden - Palsa_T0_3 | ecosystem: Environmental > Terrestrial > Soil > Palsa > Peat permafrost | place: Sweden: Abisko... | reverse complement strand
GTCCCCAGAACCTGGCAGTAGGCTGGCAATAGGAAAGTCCGGTACTACCTTAAGTACTGGAAATGACTTGGAAAAGAAGTGGCGGAGAGGGTGGGATTCGAACCCACGGCGACGCCGATAGAAATCAGCAAGTTCATGAAAACCCTGCAGCTCTGCGTCCCCTCAGGACCCCTCCTCTCCCCGCTTTTGGCAGTACGTCCGGCCACCCGACATTCCCTGACGGCGCCCTATGCCCGACCCCTGCGCTACAAACCGTTCACACAGCTAGAGGGATCGGTCAGCGCCAGCAAGAACGCCTCCTTTGCACCGGTTTTTTTGTTGTAGCCATTGGCGACGATCGTGCAGCGGTCGTTGATTCCCATCGCCTCGGTCAGGGTAATCTCCGCCGCTACCTGCGTACTAATTAGCGAGTTCAAATCTTGGGGTGCGGCATCGATGCGGCTCCAGAGAGCAGCATGATCAAATGTATTGTTAAACCAGTTAGACTTACCGACGATGATTCCCTGCTTATTGACCGCATTAGCAGTACTTTCGCCCTCCTTGGTTGGGAATGGTCCCAGATTCGTGGCGACACCATTGGCCCAAGCGGTGGCTTCGGAAGGAGCCAAGTCGGGGTTTGCCGCGTCATTGGAGAAGCCCACAATGAGCCCCAAATCATTGACCGCATAGGCATCGCCGCTGGGGGCGCCCGCGGTCGGCTTGATTGGTAGCAAAGTGGCGACGATGCCCTTCCAGACAACGGGCTCGGGGGCTAGTCCATGGTCGCAAAAAAGAGTGCCAACAATAAGACCGTTGCGGTTGATCCCCGAGGCGTAACCGCCACCGGTGCAGGCCGGTACCCCGCCGAGCACCGTCGGGATTAAGCCGTTCCAGACGATTGGCACGGAGTCTGAACCGCTCGCATCCGAAGCGTTTCCCGCCACCTGGCCCGCATCGTTGATGGAAGCCGTTCCAGTTGAGGTGTACTGCGAATCCGGCGCCGGCAGCAACGTCAGCGTCCCGTTGTTCCACATAGCAGCCATCGATTGATCATAATTCGTCATGTAAATGTTGCCGACAACCTGACCGGCGTCGTTGACACCATACGCTTCCGTTGCGAATGCTCCTTCCACGGTCGCAAGGAGAGAGGGCGTGCCATCCCGCCACGTTACCGCGCATTCGTTCGGACAAACCGCGGAGCCGCTGCCCACGGAACCGACCGCCTCTCCGACACTGTTGATGCCCGATACGTAGGCATCCGTGCCGCCCGAGAAATTGGTTAGGACTTGCACGGAGAAAGTAGGCGCAGGGGCGGCAAAGCAAATGGCCGACAACAACGGCCCGCCGACCGCGAAAAGTCTTGAACAAAGGCTAGACGTTGCGCATTTCATATCAGACCGTCCTCGAGTTATGTAAGACAAAAAAATTCGAAGCTCAATTTGCCGCCTCGCGGCGCGCGTGATATTTCCCGACTAACCTACCTACGGTCGGCAGGCGCTCCACCAGTGAGGAGGTTTTCCCCCCGTCGGCCCTTACTCCCCCGTCTTAGTTCGGGACATTATTCCAATAAATCAACGACTGTGCTCCGCTCGTGGTGCTAATGACGTATTGCTCCCACGCGGGCACCACGGATAGATTGCCTGAGATAGAGCTATTAAGGTATTCCGGTACATCAATGCGAGGATTGTCGTAGCTCGCACCAGTTGCCTGAGAGTGGCTGAGATATGCAAACGGTGCGTACGATGTCGACGTTACGGTCGCCGACAAAATCGGCGCCGTGAGAACCTCCAACCAAGATAGCGCCCCGTAATTGATGAACATATACGCGTAGGTAGTGGACGAACCTACCGGGGTAATCAAAGCGCTTTTCACATAGACGGGCGTATCCGGATGGCTGGTTGGCCCCGCCCATAGTTGTCCGTTGCTGGTCATCCAGGTTGCAGTCGATGCCTGGTAAGTCAATGTATAGACGTTCGTGAGCGGACTAGCGTCGGTGCTGCCAGTCACATTGACCGCGAAGCCAAGATATTGGTCCCCGGTTGTTGGATTGGTTGCAATACTCGCTGCGGTGTCGTCATACGAGCTCTGTGCGTCCGGCAGATTGCATCCCGTGTTTCCGGGGTTCGCCGACGCGTTGGAAAAGTTGCTCAATTCTTGAGCCGTTGATACCTGAGGCGAGTTGTTAACGTTGATCGTGACCCAGAAAAGACAATTGTTACTTTGATAGATCACTCCAATATTGGCCGGAGTGGTCGTATAGATCCGTCTCAACGGCACGAAAACTGGTCGTGACGCGTGCTGGGTTCCCGTGGTGTCCGGGTTGCCGCCGGTGCAGGAACCACCGCTGCCGCTACCACCGTTGCTACCGCTACCGCTGCAGGGAAGCGATATTCCCAGTGTCGTATTCACCCAGCCAGTGTCACTCGACGAATACTCATACACGCCGATCTGTCCACCGGCGGTTCCACTGGAGGGGATCTCAAAATCCGTGAGCCAGGTATTGAGGCTGCCGTCCTCCGCAAATGCCGGCTGCTGATAGGTAGTCCCAGAGGTATTAGGAATAGGCGTTACCGTCTGCGGGTAGCCACTCATTACGGTCCAGGTTGGGCGTGTCGCGGGTTGTGCGTTAGACGGGCTGTAGGCAAGTTCGGTGAAAATCACGGCGTTTACGACTCCCGTCACCCCGGAAACCGCCTCCTGGTCATAGGCCACTTCCAAGTACTGACCCGTTCCATTCGTCACGAGATGAACGTCGTCGGTCGACACCGCGCCGTTCGGTTGTGAGCCCACCGTGCCGGAAAACACGTAGCTTGGATACCACGTCCCACCGTTGTTGGCGCTTGTATAGAGAATCAGCGCTCCCGTCGCGGTCCCCGAGCCCGTACTCACGGTTTGCACGGTGCCGGTGTTGACGATGATGTGAATATAACCATCGCTCGTCACTACGCTGTGGCGCTGAAACCGATGGGATTCCATATACGATGTCGTACTGGTTCCTCCGGGAGCTCCCCAGTCATAACCCACGCAAGGGGAGGATAAGGTGCAGGAAGATAGGGACTGCGCACTGGCGGCAGGCGACCAGATGCCGAGTCCCAAACCCCATAATGCGACAGCTATCGATCGAATAATCATAAATATTTCATTCCCTTGATTTGGCTATCGGTGGAAACCGGTCACTGCCTTGCGCGGCGCATGCGCTGGGTGCGCTCCGCTGATCTACCGGTTGAGCCTGCTCTGGCGCGAATGCTCGGATGCCGAGCAAACGCGATGCGTGGGCTGCCGGAACGGCGTTCGAGATGCATGCGAAGTGAATTGCGTCCTGCTTTCATACTTTCGCCCTTCCTTAGCGTCTTTCAACAAACAATTGCACCTTTCTCATGATGGGTCAACCAAAGAATCATAGGTCCGAGGAGGACGAGATCTGAGCTCGCAGGTAGGCCCATGGCCGGCGGGCGCGGCGCCAGAATATGTCACTTCGCGTCGTCTGCTTGCCAAAATCGAAAATTACTACGCTTAGCCGTGCGTGAAACTTCAAAAGACATGTCGGCTCGAAGATAGTAATAGGGGTCGGAAAGATTCAGATTCCCGTTCGGGGCCAACGCTGACGCAAGCTTACGAGCCGCTGACGGTTACTGCTCTTCCTTGGCATACGGATGGCCATCCAGAGAGTCTTGCTACAGCAGCTACGCTACTCCGATTGTTTCCTCTTTCAAGACTTTCGCATAACGATTTGACACCGCGTTCACTCGAAATCCGAGTAGCGGACATCGCGCGCAGAAATCGTACCGGCCTGGTGCTTCTCAAGATCCAATTTAAGCCTTGCAGAGGGCGGCTATCGAGAACCGTGTCCCCATGACTTGAGATTCGCCTTCAGCAACGCCTTAACGCCGTCTCTCAGCGTCTCACAGACGCGCAGCATTAGCTCAAGGTCGTTGCGCCCGGGACTGGTCACAAGCCGGCCTTGGTTGGCAGCATGGGCCATCTGGTTCAAGTTGCGCCCGATGCTTCCAAGCTCGCCGATGGCGTGCTTAAGAGCCAATAGCTCCTCCTTCGGCAGAGGAGCAAGCGAACGTAAATGAGCCCGCATCAGCACTGAAATGTATGTGGCCGGCGCCATCCCTCGCGCCTCCGCGCGATCCCGCAAAAGAATCTGGTCGTCGGCGGATAGACGGATCATCAATCGAGCGGTTCTCAGCCGCCTAGCCCCGGTGGATGTCTCCGTGATCATCGGGGAGAGGCCTGCCTTCAGTAGCACCAATTCAACGAGACGCCTGACCAAGGCCGAATCGCTCAAGTATTGCCGCTCAGCGAGTGCACGCAATCGTGCCTTCGTTTCTGACGAGACTCGCGCCACAATGAATTGATCTGCATTCATGTGGACCAATTGTTCAACAATAGCAACCCGTTGCCTATCCTGCATCCGCTTAAAATTCAGCGTAACTCAAACGACGCCGCGTAATCGGGGAACTCGCCACCAAGACTCAGCGCGAAATTCTCCAACGAGTGTCCTCTCTGTGCAACCGGTCAAGCCTGTGAGCCGTCCGTTTGAGTTACGCTGATTTTTCCGCGATACCCTCGCCGACTTTCTTGCGGAGCTGTGAGATAATCTGCTTCACGTGGCAGCTTGACCCTAAACGACCGGAACCACACATGCAGGTCGTTTATGGATTTGGAGATTGTTCGACCCCGCCTCACTGAGGCGCCCGTCGTAGTGGCTACGGCGCGCTACGTGCTGCTCCCGCTGGCGAATCTGCTCACCGGATACTCCGTCAAGGCCATCGAGCGTAAAATCGAGCGCGGTGATTGGCAGGAGGGAAAGGTCTGGAGACGCGCGCCCGACGGCCGTATCCTCATTGACGTGTTGGGTTACCAGCGATGGGTAGAAGGCCCAAGGGCGGTTGTGACATCTCATTCAAGGGGACTTGAGGGGCCGAAGATGCAACTCCCCGCGCAGATGGACCTGGCGCTGAAACGCAAGAAGGAGACCGGAGAAAGATGGGAATGCGACGGTATAAGACCTCGCAGGGCTCCTGAGCCGATATGACAGGCCGAGCTTAAGGAACGCAGTGGGCCGCAAGTCCATCCATAGTGGCGTCAGTGCCGTCGGCCGCGATCGCATCCAATTCGATTTTGCATTCGATGGGGTTCGCTACCGGCCAACCCTGAACCGCATCCCCACCGAAGCGAACCTCAAGCGCGCATGCAGGCAGCTCCTGGAAATCAAACAACGTATCGCCGCCGGCGCCTTCGTATTTCCTGAGGAATTTCCCGACTATCGTTTCATCAGGAATGTGGAGGCACCCCAGAAACGGCGAACCTGCGATCAGGTCTTCGATGAGTTCCTCCTAGCCTGCGATTCTCGGGTCGCCAAAAAAGACTTGGCCTTCGTGACCGCGCAAGGCTATCGCAAGCTCCTCTCGCAAATCTGGCGACCTGAAATCGGGCCGAGGTTTTTCGATGAGATCCGATACTCCGAGCTCGCCAATATCGCGAACGACTATCAGTGGTCGAAGAAGACCTACAACAACGCGATCAGCGTGATTCGCTGCGCCTTCGACTACGGATACCGCGATCACCCAGAGAAGCACAACCCGGCCACCGGTCTCAATTGTTTGCGAATGACCAAGAAGGACCGCCCCGCCGTCGCCCCCTTTACCATTCACGAGGCCGAGTCGTTGATCGCGAGGCTACATGCCGATTGGGGTGAAGCTATCGGAAACTTTGACGAGTTCCGATTCTTCACCGGCTTACGCCCCTCCGAGCAAATCGCCTTACTCGTGACAGACTACGACGCCCGTAGAGCCGTGCTGTCGGTCACCAAGGCACGCGTCCTCCGGCGAGACAAAGACCGCACCAAGACGCAGGAGGACCGCAACGTCGAGCTTTGCCCACGCGCGCTGGATGTTCTAGAGCGCCACCTGGCGCTCCGCGCTGAATACGTGGCGGCCGGCAGAATTAGGCATCAGCACCTCTTCTTCCTAGAAGACGGCCGCCCAATTAGCGACCCGGAGATCACCCGCTGGCGATGGAGCGAGTCCATTAAGGCGCTCAATATTCGAAGGCGCGGACCCTACCACGCGCGGCATTCCTCCGTGACTTGGCAACTCATGCTGGGCAAGAATCTGCTCTGGGTCGCGAAGCAGCATGGACATAGCGTCGAGGTGATGCTGCGTATGTACGCCGCGTGGCTCGAGGGAGCAACGGAATCCGATATTCACGCGATCAAACAAGCGATGGAAACAAGACCCACTGCACACGCTGCATATCTGGATTCTCGCATTGAATTTTCGGCTCTGAATGCCGTGAAAAATCACGTCAATCAGATCGTGATTTGTCCCCCAAAGTCCCCAGAACCTGGCAGTAGGCTGGCAATAGGAAAGTCCGGTACTACCTTAAGTACTGGAAATGACTTGGAAAAGAAGTGGCGGAGAGGGTGGGATTCGAACCCACGTGCCGGAATTACCCGACCATCCGATTTCGAGTCGGCGCCGTTATGACCACTTCGGTACCTCTCCGGTTAACTTAAAGTCGAATGCGTTTACTTAAGTTTTTCCGCTTTGTGACGCGATGGCCAAACAAGCCTCGAAACGCATTTGTCAAGCGCCCGCTAGGGGCGATTAGGGATTATTCTAGCGTATCGGCATAGGGCGCGCTCAATAGAACTCGCCTGCCTCACGGGACTCTAATCAGCAACGACCGTGCGTAACTTCAGCCTTCCAATGTCCTGGCAGCAGTATTCCAAGCTGGTTATCGCGGTCTCCGCGGTCACCCTGCTCGGCACTTGCACGCCCTCACCAAGCTTGATCGATCAGATCAAAACGCTCGGGGAATTGCGTGTGGTTACGCGCAATGGGCCGCTGGCATTTTATCGCGGTGCGGACGATATGCCTGAAGGCCCCGAATACGAGTTGGCCCGCCGCTTCGCGGACGAGCTGAGCGTGCGCCTGAAAATCACGCCGCTGCGGAGCTATGCGGAGATTTACGAAGCCGTAACCTCGGGTCGCGCCCACCTGGCGGCAGCCGGCCTGAAGGTACCGTCCCAGGCCATCGCCGGAGTCGAGTTTGGCCCTGCGTATCAGCGGGTGCGTGAACACTTGATCTACCTGCGCGGCGCCACCCGGCCGAACTCCTTGTCCGATATCGGCAACGGCTATCTGGAGATCGCCGCCGGTAGCTCGCATGCAAAGACCCTGTACGCAGCCCGCAATAGCCTGCCGGATTTGGTCTGGGTGGAAAATACCAGCACCGATACCCAGGCTCTCTTGGATGAGGTCGCGGACGGCAGCATTGATTACACCATCGCCGATTCCACGGAATTCGCGCTGGCCCATCAGGCACATCCGGACCTACGCATCGCGTTCGATTTTCCGGGCAGCCAGTCGCTGGCGTGGGCTGCGAGCACTCGCGACCCGGAATTCGTGCATGAGTTGAACGACTATTTCTCGCGCTTGAACGTCGACGGCGAGCTCGCCGCAATCGTCAAGCGCTACTACGGCCGCTCGGAAGATCTGGAGTTCGTCGGTGCCCGCGGCTTCATGCGCCACATGCAGAGCCGGCTGCCGCTGTACAGAAAATGGTTCGAAGAAGCCGCCGAGCAGAGCAATCAGGATTGGCGCCTGCTGGCGGCCATCGGGTACCAGGAATCGAAGTGGAACCCGGCTGCGGCTTCCTCATCGGGCGCCAAGGGCTTGATGCAGTTGACAGCGGGAACGGCCAGCGCGGGCAAGGTCACCAATGCCGCCGATCCGCGCCAGAGCATCTTTGCCGGCGCGCGCTACTTCAGGCTGGTGTACGAGAAGATTCCCGCCCACGTGCCGCAGCCGGACAGAACCTGGTTTGCGCTGGCGGCCTACAATATCGGCTACGGACATTTGGAGGATGCGCGCGTGCTCGCCCAGAAGGCCGGGCGCGATCCGGATTCCTGGCAGGACGTGCGCGAATTCCTGCCGCTGCTGGAGCAGGAATACTGGTATACGCAGACCGAAAATGGCTATGCACGTGGCTGGGAGCCGGTGCGCTACGTCGACAACGTGCGCGGCTATCGAGACCTGCTGGAATGGGTCTGGGGCGATTCCGGAGCGGCCTCGCTGAACTAGCGCCGGCTCAGGAAGAATCGTTTCAGCAGCGCGCTGCTCTCCTCGCTGCAGACCCCGCCGAACACGTCCATCCGATGGGTCAAGCGCGGTTCGCGCGGCAAGTCGAGCACGCTGCCGCAGGCGCCCGCCTTCGGATCCCAAGCGCCGAATACCACCCGAGATACGCGTGCGTTGAGCGCGGCGCCGATGCACATTGCGCAGGGTTCCAGGGTCACATACAGAGTTGCCGCTGCCAGCCGGTAATTGTTGGCTTGTGCGGCGGCAGCGCGCAGCGCGACGACTTCCGCATGGGCCGTGGGATCGTGGGAGGCGATCGGCTGATTCCAGCCCTCCCCCACCACGGCCCCATCCACCACCACTATGGCGCCTACGGGCACCTCGTTGTTCTGCTCCGCGCGCCGCGCCAGCTCGAGTGAGCGCAGCATGTACTGGACATCATTCGGTAATCCAGATGCGCTCATATCAGCTCCGCGCGGGACGACGCAAGTAGCGAGCCGCGAACATCGCAGCGTACACGGTCGCCAGCGCCGCGGCGCTCAGCGCCAGCGAATTGTGTATGCCGACACGGGCTCCGAGGACTCCGACATTCAAACCGCTGAAGGTGCGCAATCCCAAGGCCGACATGGAAAACACCCCAAGCACCCGGCCCCGGATTTCACCGGGCGCATTCAATTGCACCAAGGCCTGGGCCATGGAATTAAAGGCCAGCTCGACGAATCCGGCCAGGAACAGCAGCACGATTGCCAGCGCATAGATATTGGTGCGTGCAAACCCGATGAGCGCAAAACACCAAATCATCGCCAGGATAAACGCGGTCCGCGCGCTCGGCGGCAACAGGCCGCGGCTCTCCAACAACACCCCGCCGGCGAGTCCGCCCGCGGCGTCAGCCGCCAGCAGAATGCTGTAGGAGAGGTCCACCCGGCCATGGCCTAGATCGCCGGCAAATCCCGGCATCTGCGCCTGATACGAGTTGCCGATGAAGAATGCAGCCGCTCCGATCAGCACCGTCATGGACAACAACACACGATTGCGGGCAACCACCTTCATCGTCGACCAAATGTCCGCGAAGCCCTTCAAGGTCTGACGTGGAGGCCGCCAGCCCACGAAGGCCGCGCCATAGGGTGCCCAGATCAGCCACACGAACAAGGGCAAATAGATCAGTGCATTGGCGAAAATGCCGTGCGCTGGGCCGAGGCCCAGCAGCAAGGCCCCTCCTACCGCGGGACCGACCAAGGTGCCTAGATAGCGCCCAGTGGCGCTGATGCGCACCGCGCTCGGCAACTGCTCAGCCGTGACCACTTGGTGAATCAATACTTGCGACGCTGGAATCCAGATCACGCCCGCCAGCCCGTGGATCACCAGCAGCAATTCGGCCTTCCACATCGTCACCGAGTCGGTCAGGAACAACACTCCCCAGCTCACCGACACGGCCATGAACAGCAGCATCCCGATCTGGATGAGCCTGCGTATGTCAAAGCGGTCGGCGAGGCTCCCGCTGAAGCCCGCCAGCAGCAGGAACGGCACCCAATGCGATATGACGGCAAATCCACCCAGCGCGGCCGAGTGAAATTTCTGATACATCACCCAGTAGCTGATCACGTGCTCGACGTTGTCGGCCAGCATCGCGGCAGTAGTCGCCGCGAAGTAGATCCGAAAATCCCGATTTTCGAACGACGTGAAGGCGCGATGCTTGCGCGGGACGGCCGGCGCAGCGGGGATCTCTACATTCAATTTATCGGAATACCTCGATAAGGTTCATGACTTGAGTCCCTCAGCATAAATCAACTGGCGCGGATTGCCGAAAATTATTGCGCGTCGGCGCGGCGTTCAATCCCTGTAGAATGCCGCACAGGCCGGCCGTAGACGAAATCGACGTTGGGGAGAGTCATGCGCATCCTTCTGTTGCTGCTGGCAGTTGCCGCGTCCCTGCCTGCCGTCGCTAACGAGGGCATGTGGACCTTCGACAACTTTCCGGCGCAGGCGGTGAAACAAGCCTACGGCGTGGAAGTCACTCCCGCCTGGCTCGATAAGGTGCGCCTGTCGACGATCCGCCTGTCCAATTGCACCGCGTCGTTTGTTTCTTCGCAAGGGTTGATGCTGACCAATCACCACTGCGTGGAATCCTGTCTCGCGGAGATCTCCAACAAGACCAAGAGCCTGTTGGAACTCGGTTTCTCGGCGCCTGACCGCGGGCACGAGGAGCGTTGCGTCACGCAGATTGCGGACGTGCTAATGGGGGTTGAAGACGTCACTGACAAAATGGCCAAAGCCGTCTCGGGCCTGGCGGATCCAGCCGCCAATACGGCGCGCAAGCAGGCGCTCACGCGGCTCGAGGCAGGCTGCGAGCAGGCGAGCGCCCGATCGGGTGGCGGTAAGCTCACATGCCAGGCGGTCGCGCTCTATCGTGGAAGGCAATACTTTCTCTATCGCTACAAGCGCTACGAGGATGTACGGCTGGTTTTCGCTCCCGAAGCCGGCATCGCAGAATTCGGTGGGGATCCCGACAACTTTCAGTTCCCGCGCTGGTCGCTCGACTTCGCGATATTGCGGGCGTACGAATACGGCAGGCCGGCGAATACCCCCTCGTTTCTGTCGATCGACTTTTCCGGTCCGCGCGCGGGCGAATTGGTATTTGTCTCCGGCAACCCGGGCAACACTTCTCGCCTGAAGACCAGCGCGCAGTTGGAATTCGAGCGCGACATGCCGCTGCCTTCGCAATTGCTGCGCGCCTCCGAACTGCGGGGCCGCTACATCCAGTTCGGCGAGACAAACCCCGCCGACGCGCGAATCATCGCGGCGCCCCTCAACAGCATCGAGAACGGCATCAAGCTGCGCCGCAAACTGCTGGATGCCCTGCACGACGATACCTTCATGCGGCAAAAGCTTGACGAGGAGAACGCCTTTCGGTCCAGGATGCGCCCCGCGGGCTCCGATCCGTGGCGGTCCATCGAGATCGCGACTGCCCGGGAACGTGAAATCTACTTGCGGTACTCCTTTCTGGAGAACAGCGCCGGGTTCAACAGCGGCCTGTTTCGCGATGCACGCTGGATCCTGCGCGCAAGCGAGGAGCGCGCGAAGCCGAATGCGGAAAGGCTGCGCGAATTCACCGACGCAGCGATCCCGCGCATCGAACAGCAGCTATTCGCTCAAGTTCCGGTATATCCGGAACTCGAGGTGCTGACCCTGGCGTTCTCGCTCGAGCGCATGCGCGAATGGCTGGGCCCGGACGATGCCGTGGTTCGCAAGCTGCTGTCCAAGGAGTCACCGCGGGCGCTCGCACAGCGGCTCATTGCCGAGACTCAATTGGACGACGCGGCTGTGCGCATACGATTGTGGCGGGGCGGTACGACAGCCGTGGCCGCCTCGCGCGATCCCATGATCGAGATCGCGCGCGCCGTTGATCCCGAGTCGCGCGCGCTGCGCAAGCTGTACGAGGACGAGGTGGAAGGGCCGATTGCCTCAGCGAGCGCAACAATCGCGGCCGAACGCTTCGACAGCCACGACGTGAATCTATATCCGGACGCCACATTCACCCTGCGCTTGAGCTATGGCACCGTGCAAGGGTGGACCGAGGGCAGCGCACAGATCGAGCCATTCACCTACCTCGGCCGCGCCTTTGAACGCGCCAGCGGCACGCCGCCGTTCCAGATTCCGCAGAGCTGGTTGAGGGTCAAGGATCAGCTCGACATGCGCACGCCGTTCTGTCTGTCGACCGACAACGATATCGTTAGCGGCAATTCGGGCAGTCCGTTGATCGATGCCGACGGGCGCATCGTCGGCTTGATGTTCGACGGCAATATTCACTCCATTGCCGGTGATTATTGGTTTGACCCGCGGAAAAATCGCGCGATCGCGCTGCATCCGGCGATCATTCGTGAGTCACTCGACAAGGTATACGGCGCGCAGGCACTGCTCGTGGAGCTCGGCGCGCCGTGAGCGTAGCGGCGCGCTATTAGTCGACCCTGCGTCCTCGCAGCAACGGCGTGATCAAATCGATGGGCAGCGGGAATACGATTGTCGAGCTCTTTTCACTGGAGATGTCCGCAAGCGTCTGCAGATAGCGCAGCTGAATGGACGCGGGCTCGCTCGACAGCAAGCGGGCGGCCTCAGCCAGGGTTTCGGCGGCTTGCTTCTCGCCTTCCGCGTGGATTACCTTGGCGCGCCTGCCGCGTTCCGCCTCCGCCTGTCGCGCCATCGCGCGGATCATGGTCTCGTCGAGATCGATGTCCTTGATCTCGACATTGGTCACTTTCATGCCCCAAGCGGCCGTATTCGCATCGAGGATCACTTGAATCGCGGAATTGAGCTTGTCGCGCTGAGCCAGCATCTCATCCATCTCATGTTGTCCCAGCACCGAACGCAATGTGGTCTGCGCTAGCTGGCTGGTCGCCTCCCAAGGATTGGTCACCTGCAGAATCGCCTTTTCCGGATCGACGATTCGAAAGTACACCACCGCGCTTACCTTCACGGAGACGTTGTCCCTGGAAATCACGTCCTGCTTCGGCACATTCAACACGACGGTTCGCAATTCCACTTTCTTCATCTGCTGAAATCCCGGCAGCACCAGCCGTGGGCCAGGCCCCTTGACGCCGGTGAACCGTCCGAGGGTGAACATCACGCCGCGCTCGTATTCCTTCAGTATGCGCAAGGAACTTAAGGCCAGCACAGCCAATATGACTATGACTACGGGAAATGAAAGGATCATCGTGTACTCCTTGCTAATCCTGTTGCGGCTCCACCCAGAGGGTCAGATTCACGACCTTGACTATACGAGCTTGTTGACCGGCGCGTAGCGGGACCGTCGTGCGCGCATTCCATAATTCTCCTCCATAGCGCACCTGACAACGCTCCTCGCAATCATTGACCGCCTCCACGCGTGCCCCGATCATCGTTTCGACTCCGGTGCTCGGCGGCCGTCGCCTCGCCTTTGCCGCCATCCAGCCGATGCCGACGATGATGAGCCCTCCGGCTATCGCGACTCCCACGATCACCGGCAATGCGAGTTGCAACTGCGTTGAGTGATTGTCGAATAGAATGATGGAGCCGACGACAAATGCCGTCAGGCCGCCGACACCCAGGGATCCATGTGCGGGCATGAAGAATTCCGTAACGATCAGCCCCACGCCGAGCACCATGAGCGCAAGGCCTGCGTAATTGACCGCCAGAAGCTGCAGTCCGTACAGGCCCAGCAGCAGCGCCAACGCACCCACAACGCCGGGCAGCACGGCTCCAGGGTTATAGCCTTCCAGCAACAGGCCGTAGATGCCGATCAACAGCAGCCCGTAAGCGATGGTCGGATGAGTCAATACCAACAGAAGTTGTGTGCGCCAGTCGGGCGCGACGCGTCGTACGGTCAGCTCGTGGGTATCCAGCACCAGGTCCTGATTCGCCACCTTGACCTTGCGCCCTTGAAGCTGCCGCAACAAATCCGGCACATCTTTCGCGACAAAGTCGATCACATGCTGCTCGAGCGCGTCGTTCGCGGACAAACTTGCGGCGCCGCGCACGGCGCTCTCCGCCCAGACCGCATTGCGCCCGCGCAACTGCGCCAGTGAACGAATATACGCCACGGCATCATTGACGGCCTTGCGCTCGCTCGCGGAGCCCGTGGGGATCTCCGCTGCGCCGTCTTGCTTCTTGACCGGTGGTGAGTTCGACTCGCCGCCGATCGAAATCGGGGTCGCCGCGCCCAAATTGGTCGCAGGCGCCATTGCTGCAAGATGGCTCGCATAGAGGATATAGGTGCCGGCACTCGCCGCGCGCGCGCCGCTGGGGGCTACGTAAGTAACCACCGGCACCGCCGAGGCGAGGATCGCCCTGATGATATCGCGCATCGAAGTATCGAGCCCGCCGGGTGTATCCATCTGCAAGATCACCACACTGTCGCTGGCATCGTTGGCCCCCGCCAGGGTACGCTCGACAAAGCGGCTCATCGCAGGTCCGATCGGACCGTTGAGTTCGATCAGCGTGGCGTGCCGTTGGGCAACGGGCGCCGGCTCGTCGCCACGGCTCGCCATCGAGCCCGCAAGAAGCAGTCCGATCGAAAGCCACCGCGCCATGGCGCCCAATCCTAGCGCCGGAAAGACTGTCTCGTTCACTAAAGGCCTCCCGTGGCGGTGGCCGTGTGTAACCCTGACTGCGATGGTAATCCGAAGCGGCTCCGGCGTGTCAATTAGCACGGATAACACATAGCAGAAGGCCCGACCGCCACCGGTCGGGCCCTCGTTTCTGCATCGTCTTGAGGCTAATTTACCCTCGTGGCTACGGAGCCAGCACGCTGATCAGACCGGCCTTGGGGCTGCCCCAGCCGGTTACCAGGTCATAACCCACTACGGCCGAGTAGCTACCGGACGTGCCGCTGGTGATGTCATGAAAGCCCCTGCTGTACTTGGTTGTCACATTGTCAGCGTAGATGCTCGGATTGAGGAAGCCCATGAGCGACTTACCCTCTGTAACCCGCTGCTCGTTGACCAGCGCGATAAACCCGGCCCACATCGGAGCGGCAAAGCTCGTGCCGCCATACTCATTCGCCAGGCACGCCTTTTGATCCGCGCAGGTATAGAACGTGAAGTTCGCATTCGCCGATACGTCGGGACCATTGCGTAGCTTTGTCGAGCCTTCGTTGCTCGAATTGATCACGCCCGCGAGCTTCTGCCAGGACGGAATCGGGATCCTGTCCGGCGAAACCCCGCCGCCGCTATCGACCCAGGCAGTTTCCGACTTCCAAGGACCGGCCGCACTCGCGGTGACCAAATCCGTTCCGCCCACCGATACGACATGAGCATTGTCCGACGGCCAGGCTTCGTTGCTCGAGGACCACGTGGAATGGTCGCCGGATGCCGAAAAGAAGTTCTGACCCTGCGCCGCCATTCTCTCGAAGTAGGGATTAAGCGTCGACGGGTCCGCAGGCGTCCAGCCCCAGGAGCAACCGATGGTCGTCGGCAACGGGTCATTGGTTGTCATGGCGCCGATGATGGCGGTATCGAGGGATCCGACGTACATGGTCAAGCTCGCAAGCCCCGGAGCCATGCCGAGCGCCTGGGTCATGTCGATGGTCTGTTCCGTGTCGTCACAGCGGCCACCGGCTTTGGAATCCACGCACGAAGTGCTGGTTCCATCCGTGGACAGAAGGGTGATCGGCACGCTGTTGGTCTGACCCACGTTGGTGTAATACGTATCCAGGTCGGCCAGATCGGTGCCATAGTATTCGAGCAGGCCGAGATTTTGCCCGGCGCCGGTCAGCGTGCCGCCATAGTAGGCTGCGCGCATGTCGCTGCCCAGGAATGAGGCATCCGGACCGGATCCGGTAGTGGCATGAGACACGACGGTGGCGGGATCGATTCCGCGAGCCTTCGCGTATTCGGTTTTGCTCACATACAAAGGATGCGGGATCGAGTAATTGTCCAATCCCGACACATGCCAGAGATTGAAGGACAAATCCACTGTCGGTTCACGATCGGGAGAATAGAAGGAGCCAGAGCCATCCGGGCGCTGGTAGCTCTGCATGGACACATGGAATGCGGCTTCGATGGTCGCCACCGAGCCCTTGACCTGCAGCTCCATTGCATCGCGGCTGCCACCGGTTACCGTGAAGCCCTTGGCCTTCACATACTCAACCAGTGCGTCATAGTCTGCCTGAGTGGGGCCGAATCTGTCGGTGAACTCACGCACCGTCAGGAACTGATTATGGGATGCGCTGGCTGGATCCGAGATCGCTTCCAAAAACCGATCCAACCCGGCCTGATCCCGGATCGGCAGAACGATGTCCAGCTTTATGATCTGGTCCTGGGGAAGATTCGCAATCGCGTGCGCTGCGCCCGACTGCACCACGTCCCGCACGTGATGCGTCAGCACTGACTGCGCATAGCTTGTCGTGGTTCCCGCCAATGCGGTTGCCACGGCAGCAACCAAAACAGCAGAGGTTCTACTTATCATAGTGTTGTCCCTTTTTGCATTGAATTAATTGTGTCGAAATATTTTTTGGAGTCTTCTGATCCGCCCCTATATCACTTAGTTATTACGTGAGTGGGGTGCGTGAGTCAAATGATTCTTGCGGCTACGCCTGGACCGCTGAGTGCCCCCCGATATTACTTCCAGCTTAGCGCGTTGTTACAAATTTCGATCTTGCATTATGTCAATTAATGTCCCCGCCTTGGGATCTCCGGAGTACCGGCAGACACTTGCTCCTCGTAAAGAAATATGCACTAAGTTAAACCGATTCCGCGCCTCGAGGCACTCACCACGCAGACAACAGTTGCTGAGGAGCGCCGAGCGCGAGCGCCGGCCTGGCACTGGGCAACAACGAAACTCATCTGGGGCAATAACCTTAAGGAGATGTCATGAGAATCATCATAGTGCTGGGTGCAGCGTTGATGTTCGCAGTTGGCGCCGACGCTCAAACCGAGTACACGGTCACCGACGTCGTGACCAACGCCAAGGATGCACGTCTGGTAAATCCATGGGGCCTGTCCCATCCTGCGGTAAACAGCCACAAGAACAATGAGTGGTGGGTCGCGGACCAAGGCACCGGCTACTCGACCTTGTATTCGGCGAACGGAAGCATCGCGGACTTGGCGGTCAGCATTCCCGCGGCGGCCGGTGCTGGCCCGGGCAGTCCCACGGGGATTGCCAGCAATTCTCCCCTCGAAGTGTTTGCCTTCGCGACCTTGGATGGAACCATATCGACCTGGAGTGCCTATAGCACTCCAGCCACTCCCGGCAAGAAATGCTATGAATGCCACGTAAGCACCGCGAACATCGAGGTGAACAACGGGGAATCAGGGGCCTCGTATCAAGGACTGACGATTGCCACGAACGCCGGCACCGGCGCCCTCGCCTACTATGTTGCGAACGCCAACGGTGGGATTGAGGTCTATGATGCGACCACATTCACTCCGGTGACGCTCGCGTCGGGAGCCTTCACGGATCCCAAGATACCCGCAAGCTATACACCCGCCGGCATTCAGGCCATCGGCTCGAAGATTTTCGTCACCTTCAATGCAAGCGCCGGCGGCGGCACCGGTTACGTCGACGCCTTCGATACGAACGGCAAACTTCTCCTGCGGCTCGAGAATGGCTGGTTCAATCAGCCATGGGGGGTGGCGTCCGCGCCCGCCAATTTTGGATCCTTCAGCAGCACGATCCTGGTGGGCAACACGGGCAGCGGCTGGATCGGCGCATACAACAGCAAGACCGGGGCGTTCAAGGGCTTCCTGCAAAGCGGTGGGGCCGATCTATTCATCCCCGGTCTGTGGGCGCTGGGATTCGGTGACGGCAGCTCCCAGTCCGGACCGACCGACGTGCTTTACTTCAATGCGGGTGGCGCAAGTCAGACCACAGGTGTATTCGGCGCGATCTCCGCAGAGTGATGCAAGATCGGGAGTCACCCTGCAAGAATTTGCGGGGCGACTCTCCGCTCCGATAAGGGTTACCGCGCCGACGTACCGCGATACAGCCAGGCGACTATCGCCCCCAGCACTATCGTCAGAATGCCGTCGAACGTGATCTGTTTGGCGACCAGTTCTCCCGGCATCGGTTGAACCACGTAGTAGATGAGATAGATCGGCACTATCATCAGTAAGGCGACGGCGACACCAAATCGCAGACCCTGTGTCAACCACGGCTTGGCCTCGACGCCGCGCGCATAGATCCATACGAACGCGCCGGCCATGATCACATGGGCCAGTATCATCAACGGAAAGAACGTCTGTTGATCGCCCTCCGTGCGGAACAGAGTGGTCAACTGCATGTAGTCGGCGCGTAACAGCACTGCGTGGACGACGAAGCTGCCCAAGAACCAAGCTACCAGCACCACGACCCAGGCAATGATGAATTTCTTGTTCATGTTTTTCCCCTTCGATTGCGCGACTTTGCCGCGGCAGAATACAGCCGCGACGCCAGAATACGCCACTGGCGCGACCAGGCAATGCGGGATGCTCGGGCGCCATGGTCGAACTAATCTGGCGGGCTATCTTTTGCGTCGCACAAGGCCCTACAGTTGCAGCGCCGAGTACATGAATACCGCGGTGAACGCCAAGGTGAACACCAGCAGGTAGATGACGGAGAGCGCCAGCGCCTTGAGCACGATGAGAGGCCAGCTGTTATTGAATACGCGCCGTATGGCGATGACGCTGTAAATCGGCATGCTCAGACCCAGCAGGGTCCGAACGCCGCCTGCAAGTGTCGGCCACACTCCTCCGGCCGCGCCAACCACGATCATCAGAATTCCCATCGAAAAGAAGAACGCCTGCAGATGCAGGAAAAACACCAGGTGCTCCGCGTAGCGGTGGCGCGGTCGCCAATAGAGCAGCATGTTCAGAAATGCCAGCAACGGCAGAAACACGAACATGGCCTTCGGCAGCGTGGCAAACATCGCTTTCTGCAGGTTTTGCCCGTTGTCGCGCCTAACTTCCAGGCAGACACGGTTGAGCCGTTTATCCCAGGCTGGATTGCGCGGATTACGCACCGATCCGAAAAATTGCACCATGCTGTCGCAGGTCATGTCTCCCGGATCGCTGGCATGCACCGTGGAGTTCCCTATGCTGACGATCTGGACCGCCGAACCGTGCGAGAACGACAGCATCAGGAAGAACACCAAGCTGATGATGAGGTACAAGCGAAACGGCGGCAGGTAGCTCATCCGGCGGCCGATGAAGAACTCATTAGTCAAGGCGCCTGGTTTGAACCACAGCCAGAGCAGCGTGCGCCAGAGCCGGGAATCCGAGTGCGTCAGTCCTTCCAGCGCCTCATGAATGAGTTCGCCGGTGCTGGGCATGTGCACATCGGCCGCCTGGCCGCAGGTCACACAGTAGCGCCCCACCAGGACTGCCCCACAATTCTTACAGTGCAACAGCGGAGCCGCGCTCGCGATCACCGGCACCGCTGGCAGTGGCTCCACGGCCGGCGCAGACGTGTCAGCCGAGGAGATTTTCTTTGTCATGTCACGCAATGGCCTCGGCGCGATTCAACGCTTCCGCTCGAGGTGTATTCACGGGAAAGCAAATCCCTGAGTCGGGCTGCTGCCGCGGCATCGCCTGCTTGGGAATAGCCATCGCGGCTGCCCTAGCTTGCAAACCCCTGTTGAGATTCTTGATATCCCAATTGGTCAGACGAGCCTCCTGCAAGGCCAATCGCAGCTCGGCTTTCATCGCCTCGCCCGGGTGCACCAGTCCCTCGATCGCCCGCATCCGCGCCCAGGCGATTTGTTCGCGATCCTCATCGGCAGCTACGTCGGCGAACAAGGCATAGACAAAGCCGTAACCGGCCTGTTCTTCCGGCGCCAGTAGCGGCGCCCTGCCCGCCTGCGACACCACCTGCCAACGCGCGTGCAGCATTTCCCATATCTGAGGACGTCCCAGCCACAAGGGCGCGACGTAATTCGCACCGTCGCTGACATCGAGCAGACGTCCTATTTCGTCAATGCGCTGATCGATACAGGACTGAATCGAGTTTCGAGATAGCAGAACCGCGATGTTTATTCCGATCTCGTCGCGAATACCGGCACGAGCCTCCGCTGCCCTGTGACTATCGCGCATATGCTCGATCAATTGCTCACCGCAACTGTGCAGCGCCTTTGGCTTGTGAATCTCCATTGTATATTCTCGCTCAATTATCCGGTGCTCACGATACTCTCAGCGACATCCAGGACATTAGACCAAAGGAGGACGACGAATGTATACAACATGGACTTCACTCCCAACTCCAGCCCATCCCAGCGTTGGGCGGCGACAGATCATCACAGCAGCCGCGCTCACGGCGGTGGGGATGGTCTCGCGCTCGTCGCCCTCGATTGCAGACTCGAACGCCGAGATTTTGAGCGCCGAAGAGGCCATTCATCAGGAGCGAGTATTCAACGCCGGCCGCCAACGAGTCTACGCGGCGCTAACCGTCGAAGCTCAATTCGACAAGGTCATCCTGCTCAGCGGCGTGTTGAAAGCCGCCGCCATGGCGAAGAGGCAGCAGCCAACGCGGCTGAGCTCGCACCCAGGAGGCGCCTTCGCACTGTTTGGCGGATACATCGTCGGGCGCCAGATCGAGCTTGTCCCGAACGAACTCATTGTCCAAGCCTGGCGGGTACTGAGTTGGGTCCCGGGCACCTACTCGATCGTCCGTTTTGAGCTAACTGACCAAGGCGCATCGACCAAACTCACCTTTGATCACAGGGCGTTTCCGCAGGGAGAAGCTGCGCACCTGGCCTCCGGTTGGCAAGAGAACTACTGGGATCCCCTAGCCAAGTTCCTCGCTTAAGTTAGGCCAAGGGTGTGAGTGCACCCGTCGCGGCTCAAGGCGGGTTGGGGCTGGGTGCGGGAGCCGGAGCGGGCGTCGACGACATGCCGCCGGCCGTTGTAGTTGCGGACTTGTGCACGACCGTGACCGACCCCACCTGTGCGGAGGCTCCTTCGGAGAGCAGTGACGTCGTCGCGCGCGCCTCGGCGGGAGATGAGTGGTGGCTGGGAGAACTCGTGTGTTCGGTCACGACACCGAGAAACTCATTGGGCAGATGCGTCTCACAGAGCGCACGAAAATTTGCCGCTTGCTCCTTTTGGTCGGAGTCTTGCTGCGGATCGCCGGTCGCCACGGTCAACTGCGACGCCTGGCGTACCATCTCCGCCTTTTGCCGTTGAAACTCCGGATCGGCTTCGATCTTTTCAATCACCGCAATCCGCGGTGCCGACCACTTCGCATAGGCGGCGCGCATGCGCAACGTATAGCCGGGAGTCGATTGATCGCACGCCGCCTTGTAGCTCAACATCATGCTGATTCGCAATTTATCGTCCGGAAAATTGTATGCACCGGCGGGTGCTCTTGCGTTGATCAAAGCAAGTATTTCCGGCGCGCCGAATTCATGGGCCACATCGCGTGCCGATACGCCCCTGCTATCTCGTGCATCTGGGTCAGCGCCACGCGACAGCAGCAATTTGACGAAGTCCAGCGCTTCAGGTCCGCCAAGTCTAGCGGCCTCGATCAGCGCAGTAGTTCCATTCTCATCGCCGCGCCTCACGTCGGCCCCCGCCTCAATCAGCAAGCGGGCGGCGCTCAATTCCCTATTACCCACGGCGTACAGGAGCGGTGTCTCTCCCGCCATCCCCCGCTCCGCCGACGCGGCATCCAGGTTCGCGCCATGACGCTTCAGGTCCTTGATGAGCTGCCGATCACCCAACTTTGCAGCAGCGAACACAGGGCTGCCTTCCGCGCCGCGCGGCAGGAGTACACGCCCTCGCGCCCAGGCGTTCGGGTCGGCGCCACGATCGAGCAGGAAATCGATGCTACGCCGCTGGCCAGCGAGGATGGCTGCAAGCAGAGCGTCCGATCGGTCGGCGTCGGCTCCTTGAGCGAGCAGGCTTGCGAGCGTTGCGGTGTCGCCCTGCACGGCAGCTTTGCGTAGCGCGGTATCGACCCGAAGTTCCGCGCGCGCGGTGCCAACCCACAACACCAGCACCGCAGCCACGCCAATCGCCAGCAACCCGGAATTCATCGCGCGCAAGCTGACTCTCATGACATTAGCGTCGCATGTTCAGCCGGGTGCGAGCATGCAACCCAGAGGAATCGTGACAGGATTCACGGAATGGCGGAATGAGCTACTGCTTCACTCGCCATCGAGCACATCGACGGTCGATCAGGCCAGTCACGGGGCTACTCAATATCTGGACAGCGGCTTGACGCAGCCAACCTCCTGGTCGCGGTCCTGAGGAACACTCATGCGTGACTCTCGAGGCTCCCTAAATCCGAACAGCAGGCGATGACGGGCCTCGATGCTCCCCAGTAGCGCCCTGCCAAGCATGAGCCCATCTTGCGCTCGCTGGGTGCTGTAGGCCGTAAGCACCGCACGCGCCATCTCCGGCTCATGCACAGCGAAGAGTTTACGGGCACGCGACTCCACCATTGGTGCCTCGGCAATGCTCTGATTCTCAAATGCAGCTAGCGCCTCGGTCACTTCGGGAAGGAATTTATCGGGCTTATCACACGTGTAATACATCAGGCGCTTGAAAGTGACGTACGCGAAATCAGACGCCTCTTGAATCTGAAAGTCCCGGGTCACCAGACCCTCTGCCTCAGCCGAGCTCAGATAGCGATGTTTGCCGTACTCAGGTGAAACACGCTGAGTCCCTATCCAATAGGGCTCGAACGGCGTGGTAATTGCGCCGGTGGCGGCGACCCAAAGAATGTTCAGATCCGAGTGCGCAAGCCCTGATCGCAGATGAGCCACCTGCCCATAGCCGCTCTGGTCGCCAGACACGAGGGGATCGCGAACCGTATCCATGAACTCACGAAGCGTCAGTTTGGCATTTGCAGTCTTCTGCCTGAGGCGTTCCTCTATGAGCGAAACAGTCGGCGAGCGCTCCTTGCCCCATTGATATACCTTGTTGACGTTGAATGTCTGCCCAGAAGCAGGGTCGTACCAGCCCTGGCTCACCGCGAATGAGATGAAATTGGCCGAACCGAGGAACCGATCCGGGTGCTTCTTGAAATCAAGCGGTACCCCGAGAATATATCCGGGATATGACATGCGAATGTCGTTCGGGCCGAGCCGTTCAGCGATCCAGAGCCCTTTCCCACCAGCAAAGTCGATCAGTACCCAACCTTCATGGGCGTCGGCAAACAGGTGCGAGTTCCCGCCATAAGTTGCATAACCGTACTTCTCGATCAGCTCGCCGACGATTTCGACTGCTTCTCGCGCTGAATGCGCGCGTTCCATTATGATGCGCGAGAGGTCGCTGTAGTTTAGTCCGTGTTGCGGATTCGGAGTCAGCTTTTGCAACTCCGGGCGCGAGGGGGACCACACGTCGCGCGCAGCCACGCCGTATTCGTTCAGACCGCCATTGGTCAATGGAGCGGGAAACCCCTTCCATTCCGAATAATTCATCGTGATATAACGCGCCGTTTCCGTCGCCTGAGGAATTTCAATCAGCTCCCCAGGGAAGTTTGCGCGGTCGTCTACACCCACCCTGATCTTCGATTCTGCAGGCCAACTGTGGTGCGGCACGATCTCAAGCCAGTGACTGGAGGGCTCGTCTCCCGTTCCGCCCAGCATGGTGCTGCCATCTTCCGTAAGGTTGCTACCAACAAAGACGGCGTAGCTGGCGAAGGCGGGAGTCGTCGTGAATCCGACCAAACCAAATGCGAGAATGATTTTTGAGATGAGACGTGCCATTCGCAAACTCCAGTTCTTTTTGTCGGCTCCGGATTGGCATCCGGACCTGTCGTCACACCACTGGCACCGGCAGCCAAGCGCCGAGAATAGCGCTCAATGGATCCTTCAGCCATTCGGGAAGTCGGACCCGACCGGTCGACTTCCATTAGACGCCAACGCCACCCAACTCGGTGACCAACCGCTGGTTGCCGGTATCCTACCTCGGTAGTATGATGGTAGGATGAAAATGAAGACATCCCTTACCCTTTCCGGGGACCTCATCGCCAGGATCGACAGGCTGGCCGGCCCGAAGGTGTCCCGCTCTTCGTACATCGAACAGATCCTGAGGGACTTTGTGGACGGACGTGCTCAGGCTCGAAAGGACGCCCGAGAGATCGCTGCAATCAACCGTCACGCGGTTCAGCTTAACGCCGAGATGGGCGATGCACTTTCCTTTCAGGCCAAGTCGGCGGATGAATGAGGCGGGGCGAGTTATACCGGGTCCGCCGACCGCCCGGTGACCCAAAGCCGGCACGTGTCTTCGTCGTAGTGAGCCGGCAGCCACTGATCGACTCAAATTACTCCACGGTCATCTGCGCCCCAGTATTCACGCAGCGGTACGATCTGCCAACGCAAGTCGCCGTGAGCACGGCCGAAGGCCTCAAGCACGAAAGCGCAATCCAATGCGATGGGCTGATGAGCCTTGAGAAATCGAGACTTACAGACTTTGTGGGCGAATTGGCGCCCAGCAAGTTGCGCGAGCTCGACAATGCTCTGATCGTCGCACTCGGGATTCCTACTGGCACGCGGCCGCTGATCTGACGACCAAATCTAGGGGGTCTCTTCCACGCCGCGCCCTGGTCACTCCCACTCAATAGTCGCCGGTGGCTTTCCCGAGATGTCGTATACGACTCTCGATATCCCGGGCACCTCGTTGATGATCCGACGCGCGACGCGGTCGAGAAATTCGTAGGGCAGGCGCGCCCAGCGCGCGGTCATGAAATCAATGGTCTCAACCGCACGCAGTGCAATCACATAGTCATAGCGCCGGCCGTCGCCCATCACGCCGACCGAGCGCACCGGCAGAAACACGGCGAACGCCTGGCTGACCTTGTCGTAGAGCCCGTCGCGGCGCAGCTCCTCGATGAAGATGGCGTCCGCGCGCCGTAACAGATCGGCGTGCTCCTGGTGAATCTCGCCCAGGATCCGCACACCGAGACCGGGACCGGGAAACGGATGGCGATGAACCATGTCTGCGGGCAATCCCAGTTCTAGCCCAAGTTTGCGCACCTCGTCCTTGAATAATTCGCGCAGCGGCTCGAGCAGCTGCAACTTCATGTGCTGCGGCAGGCCGCCGACATTGTGATGCGACTTGATGACATGGGCGTTGCCGGTCTTGCCGCCCGCCGACTCGATCACGTCCGGATAGATCGTGCCCTGAGCCAGCCATTTGACGTCCGGCAGCTTGACCGCCTGCTCGTCGAACACCGCGATGAACTCGCGTCCGATGATCTTGCGCTTCTTTTCAGGGTCGGTTTCGCCGGCAAGCGCCTCCAAAAAGCGCGCGGCCGCGTCCACGCGGATCACGCGCACTCCCATGTGCTCGGCGAATGTCGCCATGACCTGATCCCCCTCGCCTAGGCGAAGCAAGCCGTGATCGACGAACACGCACACCAGTTGCGATCCGATGGCCCGATGCAGCAGCGCGGCGAGCACGGAGGAATCAACGCCGCCGGACAAGCCCAGCAGCACGCTATCCGCGCCGACTTGCGCGCGAATGCGCGCCACACTGTCCTCGATGATATTGGTCGTCGCCCAGTTCGCCGCGCACCCCGCGATCTCGCGCACGAAGCGCCGCAAGATCTCGCCACCCTGCAGGGTATGCGTCACCTCGGGATGAAACTGCAGGGCATATAGACGCCGCGACTCGTCGGCCATGGCGGCCAGAGGCGCATTGTCGCTCGACGCGATGACGCTGAAGCCGGGTGGCGCCGCCACCACTCGATCGCCGTGGCTCATCCACACGTCGAGCACCCGCCGTCCCTCGGCATCGCGATTGTCCTCGAGACCGTCGAGCAGCCGGGAATTGCCGGACGGCCTGACCTGCGCGGCGCCGAATTCGCGGTGCCGCGAGAGCTCAACCTGGCCGCCGAGCTGTGCCGCCATGGTCTGCATGCCATAACAGATGCCGAGCACCGGAACACCCACGGTGAAAACTGTGGCAGGCGCCTCCGGCGCCTTGGCGTCGTACACCGACTCGGGACCGCCGGACAGGATGATGGCCTTCGGGGCGAAGCGAGCGACTTCCTCAACGCCGACGTCCCAGGCGTAGATCTCGCAGTACACGCCCATCTCGCGCACGCGGCGCGCGATCAGCTGGGTGTACTGGGCGCCGAAGTCGAGAATCAGGACCCGGTCCGCATGTATGTCGGTCATCAACCGATCCGGTAGTTCGGCGCTTCTTTGGTGATGGTCACATCATGCACGTGGCTTTCGCGCACTCCCGCGCTGGTGATGCGCACGAACTGAGGACGCGTGCGCATTTCCTCGATGCTGCTGCTGCCGGTATAGCCCATCGCCGCCCGCAAACCACCCGACAATTGATTCAGTATCGCGACCAGGCTGCCTTTGTAGGCGACCCGCCCCTCGATGCCTTCCGGCACGAGTTTCTCCAGCTCGGTGGTGGTGTCCTGGAAGTAGCGATCGCTGGAGCCATGCGCCTGCGCCATCGCACCCAAGGACCCCATGCCGCGATATGCCTTGTAGGAGCCGCCTTGATACAGCTCGACCTCACCCGGAGATTCCTCGGTGCCGGCGAACATGCCGCCGATCATCACGCAGTGCGCGCCGGCCGCCAGCGCTTTGGCGATATCGCCGGAATAGCGGATGCCGCCGTCGCCGATCACCGGCACATTGGTGCCCTCCAATGCTTTCGCGACTCGCGATATGGCGCTGATTTGCGGCACTCCGACCCCCGCGACGACGCGGGTCGTGCAGATCGAACCCGGGCCGATCCCCACCTTGACCGCATCGGCGCCGTACTTGACGAGATCGAGTGCCGCCTCGGCGGTGACGATGTTGCCGCCGATCACTTGAATGTCGGGATATTTCCTCTTGATCTTGGAGACCATCTCCAGCACGCCGCGTGAGTGGCCATGCGAGGTATCGACCACCACGACATCGACGCCGGCCTCGCGCAGCGCCGCCACCCGATCCAGCGTATCCGGCGAGGTGCCCACCGCGGCACCGACCCGTAGGCTGCCGACGCTGTCCTTGCAGGCGTTGGGAAACTCGGTGGCCTTCTGGAAATCCTTCACCGTGATCATGCCCTTCAACTCATGATCGCCGGCCACCACCAGCACCTTTTCGATGCGGTGCTTGTGCAGCAGGGCCAGCACTTCCTCCTTCGGTGCGTTCTCGCGGACCGTGATCAGCCGGTCCTTCGGCGTCATCACGCTCGATACCGGGGCATCGAGCTTGGTCTCGAAACGCAGATCCCGATGGGTCACGATGCCGACCACCTTGGTGCCGAGCACCACCGGCACCCCAGAAATGTTCTTTGCGCGGGTCAGCTCGATGACTTCGCGGATCGTCATGTCCGGATGGACGCTGATGGGATCGCTGATGACGCCGCTCTCGAACTTCTTGACGCGATCGACCTGCCGCGCCTGGTTCTCGACCGACATGTTCTTGTGGATGATGCCGATGCCGCCCTCTTGGGCAATCGTGATGGCCAGGCGAGCCTCGGTCACTGTATCCATGGCGGCGGACACGACCGGGAGGTTGACGCGGATTTCGCGGGTCAGTTGCGAGCTCAAGGATACGTCGCGCGGCAGGACTTCAGAATAGGCCGGCACGAGCAGGACATCGTCGAAGGTGAGTGCCTCTTCAAGAATACGCATAAAGCTACGATTCACGCTTTCGCTTAGGAGGCGGCGCATTGTACCTTGGCGCTCGGGCTGGGTAAACCGCAGTATGATCTGGCCATGGACATATCCGAAGGCCGCACCCCCACAACGCGCCCGGAGCGCGACATTTACACGGTTTCGCGCCTCAATCGCGAGGTCCGGGTGCTGCTGGAGCGGGGTTTCGGCAGCCTGTGGCTGGAGGCGGAAATCTCCAATTTCGCTCGTCCGAGCTCGGGCCATTGGTATTTCACGCTCAAGGACGCCGCCGCGCAGGTTCGCTGCTGCATGTTTCGGCAACGGAATATGCTGAGCCCGTTCACTGCCCGAGACGGCCAAAAGGTCCTGGCGCGGGCCCGCATCGGCCTTTACGAGCCGCGCGGCGAATATCAGCTCATCGTCGACCATATCGAGGATGCGGGCCTCGGCGCCCTGAAGCGGCAGTTCGAGGAGCTGAGCGCGAAGCTCGCCGCGGAGGGCCTGTTCGCACTCGAGCGCAAGCGGCCGCTGCCCGCCATCCCTAAGCGCATCGGCGTGATCACTTCGCCGACCGGTGCGGCAGTTCGCGATATCGTGCACGTGCTGGCGCGGCGTTTTGTCGGAGTCGCGGTACTCATCCATCCAGTCGCCGTGCAGGGTGCTGGCGCTGCCGCGGAAATCATCGCGGCACTGAAACTCGCCGGCGAACGCGCAGAGTGCGATGTGCTGATCCTGGCGCGCGGCGGCGGCTCTCTCGAGGATCTTTGGGCATTCAACGACGAAGCGCTGGCCCGTGCCATCGTGGCCTCGCCCATTCCCGTGATCAGCGGAATCGGCCATGAAACCGACTTCACCATCGCGGATTTTGCCGCCGATGTACGCGCGCCTACGCCCTCGGCGGCCGCTGAAATCGCCGTCCCGGATGCCGATGCGTGGCTCAAGTCATTCGACCACCTGGGCCTGCGGCTCAAAAGAGGCATGCGCCGTTGCCTGGAAAATTTTGGCGAGCGCCTGCGCTGGCTCAAGGGACGCGCGGCGCTGGTGAGCCCCTCCGCGCGCCTCGCGCAGCAGATGCAGCGCCTCGATGATCTTGAGCAGCGGCTGGGACGCGCGTTGCGGCAACTTCTCGCGGATCGGCGCGCAGGCGTGGCCGCGCGCCAAAGCCGGCTATGGCAGGTGAGTCCGATTGCACGCATCCGCGACATTGCCGCACGCCATGCCGGGCTGCACGCACGCCTCGAGGCTGCGGCGCAGGATCGACTTCGCCGCGCACGCGAGCGATTGATACCGCTGGTCCGCACCCTCCATGCGGTGAGTCCGCTCGCCACCCTGGATCGCGGCTATGCCATCGTCACCACGCTGAATGGCGGCATATTGCGCGACGCCGCGGATGCGCCGCCGGGCACTTTGGTGGAGGCGCGGCTCGCCAAGGGCAGGATTCGCGCCAAAGTCGAGGGACGCTCGGAGTGAACGGCGTGAAGCTCGCCGCATCCGTGTTTGCGCTGTGCTTCGCGCCCGCGCTCAGCATCGCCTATGCGCTGCCGCACGAAAGCGCCGTGCCGGGCGGCATGAAAATCATTGCGCTCGACGCCGCCGGCAAGGAAGTTCCCTACGTCGATGCGGATGGACACCGGGTGTTGGTGGTGCAAGACGGGACGACCTGGTACGCGCTGATCGGCATTCCGCTGGATGCGACACTGGGAATCCGCCACGTGACGCTGCGCGATCCAGCGGGCGCCCACGATCTCTCTTTCGAGGTTACCGACAAGCACTATGTCACTCAATCCCTCAAGGTTGCGCCCGGCCAGGTGAACCTTTCGGCCGCGGATCTAGCGCGAGTGTCGCGCGAGCGAATCCGCATCGACCGTGCCCTCGATCACTGGAGTGATCGGCAGCCGGACACGCTGCGCCTGCCGCAACCGGTGCCCGGACTGCGCAGCAGCTCGTTCGGTTCGCGGCGGGTGTTCAACGGCGAGTCGCGCAACCCACATTCCGGTATGGACATCGCGGCGCCGAGCGGCACGCCGGTGATCGCGCCGGCCGGCGGGGAGGTCATCGACACCGGCGAGTACTTCTTCAACGGCAACACGGTGTTCATCGATCACGGCCGCGGCCTGATCAGCATGTACTGTCACTTGAGTGAAATCGACGTGCAGCCGGGGCAGCGCATCGCCGCGGGAACGCGCATCGGCGCGGTCGGCTCGACCGGGCGGGCGACCGGTCCTCACCTGCACTGGGGCTTGAACCTGAACCGCGCCTGGGTCGATCCCGAGCTGTTCCTGCCTTGAGGCGGCTAGCCTTGGCCGGCGCTCAGCATTTGGTCGACTGCGGCACCGTCCAACGGCGTCGCCGACATCGAGGCCTGGCGCAGCCGCGCGCTGTGTTCCTGCACGGCGGCTCCGGAAGGTTGCATCTCCACCTGGCCCTGGAACAAGGCGCCGTCCGCAATGCCGATCCGCGGCGCAAATACATTGCCCTTGACCTTGGCGGCCGCGCGAATGTTCACCGATTCGGTGGCGTATAAATCGCCCTCGACCTTGCCGTCGACGACGATCACTCGCGCGCGAATGTCGCCCTTCATGGACCCCTCGGCGCCAATGGTGAGGCTCTGCGTGTGCGTGATCGAGCCTTCGACGCTGCCCTGGACGATCAGGTCTTCTTGCGCCGACAGCTCGCCGCGGAATCTTAAAGTAGGTCCAAGCACCGAGGCCCGGTGGGCCGACTCGGCGACACGCGCTTCCAGCGGCCGCAATTCAGTCGGCCGCGATTCAGTCGGCCGCGATTCAGCCGGCCGCGGCTCGCTGCGGGTTTCGGCGGCGCGCTGCTGCGGAGTTCGCGGTTCGGGACGGGAAACGGTGGAATTGGAATTCATCATGACATCATCTCCATCGATGGATTTCTTGAACCAGGTCATCAGGCCGCCTCGCCGGCAGCTTTCGCGGCGCGCCGATCGCCTTCATGGGCGCTGCGCGCCGGTGCCTTGTTGCCGTCCATGTCGATGCTGCCCTTGAAGCAGGCACCCTCGACGACGCTGATGGAAGGCGCCGAGATATTCCCGGTGATCCTGGCGGTGTCCTTCACGACTATGGATTTTTCCGCCCGCAGGTCGCCCTCGACCGTTCCCTCGATCACGATGGATTGCGCGCGGATATTCGCCTTGACCGTGCCCTGCGCCCCGATCGTCAAGCGCTGCGTGTGCGCGATCGACCCCTCGAGGCGTCCTTGAATCAGCAGGTCCTCGTCGGCGGAAAGATCGCCCTTGAAGTACAGGGTCGGACCCAGGATGGAGGGACGTTCCTTAGGTTCTGGCATGTGAATTGCTCATGTGACGGGGATCTCCAGATCAATGTCTTCGGGTCGGCGGCAGAAGATTACCTGGCATAATCCGCCGCGTCGTGCGAAACAGATCACGAATCCGCAACATGGGCCGGCGCTTTTGCCGGGGGTGTGGCCGTCTTCGGTGCTTGGACCTTCTTGGCAGGCGCCTCGGTCGGCACCAGCGACAGAATCGTGCATTTCTGATTGCGCACCCGGATGGAGCTGAACTTATCGAAGCTGCCATCGGCGTTCGATTCGAATCCCACCCGTTCCGCAAATGACAGATCGATGCACGGAGCGAACAACGTCGCCTTGAACCACTGTCGATTCTGCGCCTGAATCAGCAGCGTGCGGTCGTTCACCGCGCGCCAATTGTAGATTCCGCCGTGGTTGGCGAACGGAATGCGCGCCTCGGACGTCGTAGGGTCCACCACCGGGGATTTCGGGGACGGTGGCTTGCTGATCGGAGCGCTCGGATCCTGGGCGCCCGCGGGCGCATAGCTAAGGCAGCTCAATATCAGGGCCAATGTCGCGAATAAAGCCTTGTTACCGCTCACGATCCGCCTCCTGTCGCTGCTGCTTGAGAAGATAGTCGCTCAAATTATGCGCGAGCGACACGAAGTCCGACGGGATCATCAGCACCGTGGTGCTGTTGTTCTCGGCGCCGACTTCGGCAATCATTTGCATGCGCCGTATTTCCAAAGCCGCCGGGTTCAAGGTGATTTGCGCGGCGGCCGCCGACAGCTTCACCGACGCCTCGAGTTCTCCTTCGGCCTTGATGATGCGCGCGCGTTTCTCGCGGATCGCCTCTGCCTGCATCGCCATCACCTGCTGCATCGCCTGGGGCAACTCCACGTCTTTCATCTCGAAGCGCTGTACCTCCAAGCCCCAGGCTCGGGTGGCCCCGGCGATGCTGTCGCCCAATAGCGCGTTGATTGCATTGCGCTCCTGCAGAATCTCATCCAGATCATGCTGGCCGATGATGTTGCGCAGGCCGGTCAACGCCAGCTGGTACACCGCGGCGGGCGCGTTCGCGACCTCGATGACCGACTTTGCGGCATCGACGATCCGGTACCAGAGCACCGCATTCACCTTGATCGTGACGCTGTCGCGCGTGATGGTTTCTTGCTGCTCGGCCGACACCGTGCGCGTGCGGATGTCCGTGGTCACGGAACGCTCCACCCCCAATGGCATGATCCAATACAGGCCGGGGCCGCGCAACCCGACGTATCGGCCGAGACGAAAAATGACGCCTCGCTCGTACTCCTGCGCGATGCGCAGGCCGGTAAGCGCCAGGATGATCAATATCAGGACAGCGATCTTGATAAGTGGAAGCATGCGCGCTCCGGCTTCGAGAAGCGCCTAGTCTAACCCATCGCGCGCAGGTTCTTTTATTCGATGCTTTCCCCGTGCAGCGAGATGTCCAGTCCCTGGCGTTCCTGTTCCTCGCTTACGCGCAGTCCGATGGTCAAGTCGATCGCCTTCAGGATGACGAAGCTCGCGACGAAACCGTACACCAGCGTGGTGCCGGCGCCCAGCAACTGGATGAGCACCGAACCGTCCGAACCGCTGAGCTCCTTGCTGGCAAACACGCCCGTGAGCAACGCGCCGATGAAACCGCCGACGCCGTGAACGCCGAAGGCGTCCAGCGAGTCATCGTATCCCAGGGCTCTCTTGAGGGAGGTCGCGGCGAGATAGCACAGCACGCCCGCGACCAGACCGATGATCACCGCGGCGGTCGGCTCCACGAATCCCGACGCCGGCGTGATCGCCACCAGCCCGGCTACCGCGCCCGATGCAATGCCCAGCACACTCGGCTTGCCCTTGCCCAGCCACTCCACCAGCATCCATGAAAGCGAGGCGGCGGCGGTCGCCAGCTGCGTGGCGAGCATTGCCATGCCGGCGCGGCCGTCGGCAGCCACCGCGGAACCGGCGTTGAAACCGAACCAGCCGACCCACAACAGCGACGCGCCAATCAGCGTCAAGGTCAGATTGTGCGGGGCCATCGACTCCCGGCCGTAGCCCAGGCGCTTGCCCAGCACCAGGCAGCTGGCGAGGCCTGCGACGCCCGCATTGATGTGCACGACGGTGCCGCCCGCGAAATCCAACACGCCACGGGTGGCGAGCCAACCGCCGGGTTCCCACACCATGTGAGCGATCGGCGCATACACGGCCAGTGACCACACCGACACGAATACCAGCATGGCCGAGAACTTCATGCGATCGGCGAAAGCGCCCGCAATCAGCGCGGGCGTGATGATCGCGAACGTCATCTGGAACATCGCATAAACGGATTCCGGAACCGTTAGCCCCAAGTGCGACACCGTCAGCTGGCTCGCGGAATCGCCGTGCACAAACTTCATGCCCTTGAGCAGCATCCGGTCCCAGCCTCCCAAGAACGGGGTTCCGGGGGTGAACGCCCACGAATATTCGATCAGCCACCACAGCAGGCTGACGACGCAGGTGCAGGCGAAGCTTTGCATGAGAGTCGCCAGCACGTTCTTCTTGCGCACCATCCCGCCGTAGAACAATGCCAGTCCCGGAATCGTCATCAGCAGCACCAGCGCGGTCGAGGTCAACATCCAGGCGGTGTCGCCCGAATTGATCTTGTCCGCGCCGGTCAGGAAGGGAGCGGTGGGCACAGCGGTCTGCGCGGCGGCGGACGCCGATAACATCACGGACGCGGCGAACGCCCATCGAGACAGCTTGGTCATCAACGAGTCCCCTGTCGGTCTAAATTGCGCTGTTATCCCGCTCACCCGTTCGGATCCGCACCACTTGTGCCAGGTCGAAGACGAATATTTTTCCGTCCCCCACCTTCCCCGTCAACGCGGATTTGGCAATCGCCTCTATCACCTGATCGACCAGCGAATCGGCGACTGCGATTTCGATTTTTGTCTTGGGCACGAACTCGACCACGTACTCGGCGCCCCGATAGATCTCGGTGTGACCGCGCTGGCGCCCGAATCCTCGCACCTCGGTTACGGTGACGCCCTGCACCCCCACTTCGCCCACGGCCTGGCGAACATCGTCGAGCTTGAAGGGCTTGATGATCGCCGTAATCAACTTCATCGAAGTGTAACCATGCCGGCGCCTAAAGCATCGTCTGTGCCAGCGGCGAACATTTGATTGCGATCAGTGTGTTACGGTTCCGTCACCTGCGCCGCCGCGCGCAATTGCACCAATAAAGGGTGCAGGGCGCGGCATCGTGCCTTGCTTTGGGGCGCGATCGCTCAGCGCTTATTGCGCTGGATCAGTCTCTTGCGCTTGCGCACCTGGCGTGGAGTCAATGGATTGCGTTTGCCGGCGTAGGGATTCTCCTCGCCGCGAAAGGTGACGCGCACCGGGGTACCCGCCAAATCGAAGGCCTTGCGATACACATTCACCAGATAGCGGCGGTAGGCATCGGGCACATGCTCGGTTTGATTGCCGTGAATGACGATCACCGGGGGATTGCGCCCGCCTTGATGGGCATAGCGCAATTTGATTCGCCGGCCGCTGACCAACGGCGGCTGATGGCTTTCGATGGCCGCCTGCAGCACGCGCGTCAATTCCGGCGTGGCCATGTCGCGCATCGCGGCGGCATAGACCTTGCGCACCGCGGCGAACAGCTCGCCGACGCCGCTGCCGTGCCGCGCCGAGATGAAGTGCAGCGGCGCGAAGTCCGCGAACTGCAGGCGCTGCTCGATCTGCTGGCGAATCAAATCGCGCTGCTCGGTGGCAATGTTGTCCCACTTATTGACCGCCAGCACCAGCGCGCGTCCCTGTTCGATCACCGTGCCCAGCAAGCTCGCGTCCTGCTCGGCGACATTGTCCTGCGCGTCCATCACCATCACCACCACGTGGGCGGCCTCGATCGCCTGCAGGGTCTTGATGACGCTGAATTTCTCCACGGCATCTTCCACCCGCGAGCGGCGCCTCACCCCGGCGGTATCGATCAAGGTGTAGCGCTCGCCGTCGCGCTCGAAGGGCACCAGCACCGCATCGCGCGTGGTGCCGGGCTGATCAAAGGTCACCATTCGATTCTCGCCGAGCAGCCGGTTGATCAGCGTGCTCTTGCCCACATTGGGGCGGCCGATCACCGCCACCTTGATGCCGGTCATCTCGGGACCGTCTTGCGGATCCGGGGTCAGCCCGGCGAGGGTGGCCTCCAGCAGCGAAAGCACACCCTGATCGTGCGCGGCGGCAATCGGATGCGGTTCGCCCAGTCCCAGCTGATGAAAATCGGCGACCGCCACGTCGTGATCGAAACCCTCGGTCTTGTTGACCGCGAGCAATACCGGCTTGCCGCTGCGACGCGCCAGCTGCGACACGAACTGATCCTGCGGGGTCACGCCCGAGCGCCCGTCCACCACCACGACGATGCGGTCCGCCTCGCCGATGGCACGCTCGGTCTGCGCAATCATCAGGCTCTCGATCATGCCGGCGTTCTCAACCAGGCCGCCGGTATCCACCACGATGCAAGGCACTTCGGTGCGGCGGCAAAAGCCGTACTGCCGGTCGCGCGTCAGCCCGGGAAGATCCGCAACCAACGCATCGCGCGTGCCGGTCATGGCGTTGAACAAGGTCGACTTGCCCACGTTCGGTCGGCCTATCAATGCGACGACGGGCAGCACGGTGTCTTACGTTTTGGGCGGCGGCGTCGCCCGATATGCGGCCAAGGCTCCGCCGTCGGTCAGCACCACCACGGTGTCGTCCACCGCCACGGGCGAGTTGCTGACGCGGTCCTTGGAGACGCGCACCCGCGCCACCAGTTTGCCGGTGTCCCGATCGAGCCAGTGCAGGTAGCCCTGATAATCGGCAACCGCCACCGCCGTGCTGGTGATCACCGGCGCGCTCAAGCCGCGGCGTTTCAATTGATCGTTGTGCCACACCTCCGAGCCGTCGCGGCCGCGCAGCCCAACCACGACGCCATCGGCCTGCGATACGAACAGATTGTCGCCGTCCACCGCGAGGCCCCGATAGCTCGACATGTCGTGCGCCCACCAGATCTGCCCCGAGTCGAGCGCGAGCATCGCGGTGCGGCCCTGGAAGCCCGTGGCAAACACGTCCTCGCCCACCACGCGCACCGCGGAATCCACATCGACCAGCCGGTCGAGTTCGGTGCGGCCGTGGGGAGAGCCCAAGGTCGCGTCCCACACGGTGTCGCCGGTGCTCAAGGACACCGCCATCACCTTGCCGTTGTCGAATCCGCTGATCGCCACGTCCTTGGCAATGATCGGCGTCGCCGTGCCGCGCAGGCTCAGGCGCGGCACCTGCTGCTCGACCGACCAGAGCTGCTTGCCGTTGCTGGAATCCAGGCCCACCAAGCGTCCGTCCACCGCCCGCACCACCACGACCTTCTCGCCGATCGCCGGCGCCGACAGCAGCTCGGAATTGACCCGGGTGCGCCACAGCTCCTTGCCCGTCGCACCGTCGAAGGCCAGCACCGCGCCCTTGCTGGAGCCGACCACCACCATCCCTGCGCCGGCCCCGGGGCCCGCGGAAAGCGGCAGTTTCAGTTCATTGATCCAGGCGCGCTTGCCGGTCTCCAGGGCCACGGCCACCAGTTCGCCCTTGTGGGAGGCAGCGAATACCATGCCGTCATCGACGGCGGGACCTAGCCCTAAGCGCAGGCGCACCTGCTTCTTGCCGCCCCCGACATTCTCGCTCCACAGCTCCTTCACCGGCAGCTTTGCCGGAAAATCCACCAGCACCGCCGGCGGTTCCACATCCTTATCCTTGCTGCAGCCGGCCGCGATGAGCAGCGCCGCCAACCCTACCGGGAGTAGCGCGCGCATCAAGGCCTGGCCGCCGCCGGCGCCGGCGCAGTAGCCGACGTGGGCGCAACAGCGGCAGCCGCTGCAGGCGGCTGGCTGGCGCCGAGGTCGGCGATTTTCAAGCTAAGCAACGCCGTATCCGGACTGCGCGCATCGGTCGAGGCCAGGGCGAGCTTGTATTCCGCGACCGCCGCGCTCACATCCTTCTTGGCGTACAGCGCATCGCCGCGCACCTGGTGAGCAAGCGCTGCAAAGGCTCCGGCCGGCGTTGCCTCGAGGGTCTTGATCGCCTCATCGGGCTTGCCTTGATCGATCAATACCCGGGCCACGCGCAAGCGCGCGATCTGCTTCAGATCCGCATCACTCGAGCCGTCCATGACCTGGGTCAACGCCGTGATCGCGGCGGCGAGATCGCCCGAGTCGACATCGAGGCGGGCAATCGCCAGCTGCGCCTGATCGGCGTAGGGCGACTTGGGAAAATCCTTGATCAGTCCGCCGGCGATCCTGCGCACCGCATTCGGATCGTTCTTGTCGAACGCCTCCGTCATGGCATTGAACTGAGCCGCCGCCTTGAGCGCCACCTCGTTCGCGTGGCTCTGGTAATAGCGATATCCGAACACCAGGGCGGTGGCGAGCACGATGCCGCCGAGCACCCACGGGCCGTATTCGGCCGTCAGTTGCTTGACGTGCTCCACCTGCTCGTCGTCCGTCATATAATCTTCTGCCATGACTGCTCCGCCTGTCTTATGCCTTCAGACCCAACAACACCCCTAACCGTTCACTGACCTGGGCGACCGCGCATTCCTCCTGGGCCGATTCCCGGCGCAAGGCTTTCAGCGCGACCACTCCTCGAGCCACCTCGTCATCTCCCAAAACGATCGCGAATTCGGCGCCGCTCTTGTCCGCCCGCTTGAATTGCGTCTTGAAGCTGCCGCCGCCCAGATTTATCTGCAATTTCAAGCCCGGCCAAGCGTCGCGCAGCTGCTCCGCCAGTTTGAACCCGGCAATCTCGGTCCGTTCCCCCACCACCACCAAATACACCTGCGGCCGGTCGCGCACAGGCTCAAGGCCCTGCTTCTCGAGCAGCATGACGATGCGCTCCTGCCCCATGGCCCAGCCTATGCCCGGAGTTGCCGCGCCGCCCAACTGCGCCACCAGGCCGTCATAGCGGCCGCCGGCGCATACCGCGCTTTGCGACCCAAGGGCGTCGGTGCTCCACTCGAACACCGTGCGGGTGTAGTAGTCGAGACCGCGCACCAGATGGGGCTCGACATGATACTCGATGCCGGCGGCGCGCAAATGGGCGCACAAGGCATCGAAATGCGCCTTGGATTCGGCATCCAGCGAGTCGATCAACAGCGGCGCTCCGGCCACGATTCGCTGCGTGTCCGGGTTCTTGCTGTCCAGAATACGCAGCGGATTGCCCTTCAGCCGCCGCTTGCTGTCCTCGTCCAGCGCAGTTTCATGGTCGCCGAAGTAGGCGGCCAGGCGCTCGCGGTAGACTGCGCGCGCCGCCGGCGTGCCCAGCGAATTCAGGCTCAAGCTGAGGCGCGCAAGGCCCAAGCGCCGCAACAGCCGCGCCGACAGCAGGATCATCTCGGCGTCGATGTCCGGGCCCTCGAACCCGAATGCCTCGGCATCGATTTGGTGAAACTGCCGAAAGCGCCCCGCCTGCGGCCGCTCGCGCCGGAACATCGGACCCATGCACCAGACCCGCAGCCGGCCATCGCGCAGCAGCCCGTTCGAGATCATCGCGCGCACGATCCCCGCGGTCGCCTCCGGCCGCAGCGTGATATGGTCTTCGCCCTGGTCGACGAAGCTGAACATCTCCTTCTCGACGATGTCGGTGAAGTCGCCGATCGAGCGCTTGAACAGCTCCGTCTGCTCGATCACCGGCACGCGAAATTCCTCGTAGCCGTAGCTTTCCATGACCTCGCGCGTGATGCGCTCGAGATGCTGCCAGGCTGCGATCTGGGCGGGCAGGACGTCATGCACGCCGCGCAAGGGCTCGATGATTTTGCTCATGAGTGCAGCGCTTTAATCGTGCTCGCGCGTGTTAATGCGCATCGCGCCGAAGCACGCCGTCTGCCCCGGCCTCGAAGCGCGCGACATTGCCGGTGACGAATTGCGGGCCGATCGCCACCGCGCGCTCGTTGATCTCGAGCTGCACGCCGCCGGCCTGCTTCAGGTAAACGCGCAGCGGCGCGTTGCCG
>Ga0302326_10003262_pt1 | contig 38395 bp, 40 predicted proteins | sample Palsa_T0_3_FD_202264 | JGI IMG/M metagenome (GOLD analysis project Ga0302326, IMG submission 202264) | Peat permafrost microbial communities from Stordalen Mire near Abisko, Sweden - Palsa_T0_3 | ecosystem: Environmental > Terrestrial > Soil > Palsa > Peat permafrost | place: Sweden: Abisko... | reverse complement strand
TCCCATCTCAAGCATGACTCACCATCCTCTTGCCCCAGTTGCCGACCAGTCCTCAACAGTCTTGACCAAATTCACCTCTGTCTCTCAATCCATGACGCGGGTACAAGCCGAAACCTTCATTGCTTGTTGCAGCTCGAATGAGCCCTGGGAATTCTGTGTGCATTCCTGCGATCAACAAGTGTTCCTGTGCTGCCTTCTTCAACATTTTCAGGCGAGTCTCGGCAGCTTGCAACGGGTACCCAGTAGACCCTCCTCATAAACGCATCATCCGTTGTTGCGGCCTCGATCGCAGCTAATGGCGTTCCTCTTGGGAGTACGCTTCAGGACCGCGGATCGAGCACCACGGTGCCGACCACCTGCCGGTCTTCAAGAAGGCGGTGTGCCTCGGCGGTCTGGCTCAAAGGAAGAGTCACCGACACCCGGGCGCGCAGATGACCCGCTATTGCCTGCTCCGCAAGGTACTGCATACCCTGGCGAATCAGCTCCGGCTTGGCATCGAAGACGGGCAGGTAGATCCCGGTCATCGTTTGCGACTTGCTCATCAGCCGACGCGGTTCGAAAGGCTTGCCTGGGCCGCGGGTCGATCCGAAGATTATGTAGCGGCCAAACGTTGCGAGGCAATCGAAGTTCCTCTCGAAGATTTCGCCGCCAATGGATTCGAGGATGATGTCGACGCCTTTGCCGTCCGTGGATTTGAGTACCTCCGCCGGCCACTCTGACTGATCGTAGTCGATCGCGACGTCAGCTCCGACGCTCAACGCGAAGGCTCTCTTCTCCTCGCTTCCAGCGGATGCGATTACCAGGCCGGCGCCCATGGCTTTCGCGATTTGTACGGCGACGCTGCCCACGCCCCCGCCTGCGCCATGCACCAAGACGCTCTCGCCGGCGCGAAGTTGTGTGGAGGCGTTCAGCATTAGCCATGCGGTCATTCCCTGGGTGGGAATCGCTGCGAACATAGTGTCGTCCGCTTCCTCTGGAAGCACAATCGTACGGTCGGCGTGTGCCACGGCGAACTGCGCATAGCCTCCCTCGTGCAGCAGCGCCATGACCTTCTTGCCCCTCAGGCCGTGGTCGCCGGATGGACCAGCGTCCACGACATGCCCCACGACCTGCAGGCCTGAGATGCGAGGTAGCAGCTTGTCCTGTCCCACATGCGTCTCCGGTCGCGCATATACTCCCATGCGCTCGCGGATGTCCACGAAGTTCACGCCAGAGGCGGTCACCTCGATCAGCAGTTCGTCGCCTTGCGGGACGGGCTTGGGCACCTCTACATATTCGAGGACATCCCTTCCGCCGAATTTGGAAAACTGGATCGCCTTCATCGGTCTTCCTCCGTCCCGCATAGGGGCTCAATGCTGTTCGGATCCGCAGGCCTTATTTTGTTGACGCAGGTGGCGGCGGCACGGGAATCGCTATATCGCTGGCCATCTTCCAGCCTTCGGGAGTCCTAACCCAGTCCATCAGAATGAGGAACGGCTTGGGAGTCGCAGTCTGTCCCGCGTAGCCGACGGTGATCTGGCTAGGAACATACGTCTCGATCACATCACGACTTAGAGCGACCGTCTTCGCCTTGGTAAAGTCTCCCTCCATGTGAAAAGGTCCGCCGAAGATCACATCGTGCAGATGCTGGACGACGACGTCGTGGCCCCAGAAACCGGCCCAATTTCCTTCGGCTGCGGTCGCGGTCTTCGCCACGAAGAGAGCCGACGGTGAGTTCCACACCACCCGCTGAACTGCGTCAAAGTCTTTTCTATTTTCCGCATCCATCAAGCGTTCGGTCAGGCCCTGGAGCTTATGCAGTGTCTGTTCGTCGATCGGCCCCGCAGGCGTGGCCGCAGAGGCTGGATCGCTCAATGCATACATAGGGGGACGCGGAACCATGACCAGATACAGCGCGGTGATGACAGCAAATATCAATCGTCGAATCGACATAAGGTGCATACACACTCCTCTTGATGTATAGCGGTCCCACCTGGCGGCAAAGTCTCCCAAGCGGTTACTTGTTCAGCTCCAGCGACCCGGGGTGCTTGCAGAGCGCGGTGACTTCGATCTCCATAAAGGGATAAAGCGGGAGGGAATTCAGGATGTCATGCAACTCGGCTGGGTCTTCGACGTCGAAAACGCTGACATTCGAAAACTTGCCGGCCACACGCCAAAGGTGGATCCACTTACCCTGGAGCTGCAGTTCTTTTGCCCTCTCATGCTCATGTTCCTGCAATCTCTTGAGCGCCTCAGGATCCAGGTCGCGTGGAAGGCGAACGTCGATGTGCACATGGAAGAGCATAGGATTTGTCTCCTTTTCCTGTCTGCATTGAGCGCTTGGCTCGTGATCCTGAACGATGGTGCGACGATCAGCCGCTCAGAAACCTTGCCCCGTTGGTTCAACACACGCGAGGCTAGACCACGGTGACTGGGGTATGGCCGGTCATGAGATGCAACATGGCGATGGCATACTCCGATGCCGCCGACTGGTCCTGGCCTGTGATGAGCCTGCCATCGACGACCACCTTTGGCGTGTAAGGCTGAATGCTCGAATAGATCGCGCCGGTGCCCTCGAGCACCTTTTGGGGATAGTGCGGAATGGTGAAGCCACTGCCGAACATCGACTGTAATTGTTTGTCGGCCTCGTAAGTGAATCCCGTAACTTGGCGGCCGCGGATGCGATCGGGGATATTACCGAGGGCGACAGCCCCGTGGCATATGGCGCCGACGACTTTGTCCTTCGCCCAGAAGTATTCGAGTGCTCGCGCCACGTCTTCATTTGGATAGAGATCGAATGTCGCGCCGCGCCCGCCGGCAACGTGGATTGCGTCGTACGCGCTCAGGTCCACCTCGCTCAGCTTCAGGGTGGTTTCGAGTTTGGCGACAGCTTTCTTGTCCGCCAGAAAGCCTTTGCTCACAAGGTCTTCGGGCTCCATCGATTTATCGAAATGGGGATCGCTGTATCTGTCATGGACGACCCGGCCTCCGTTTGGGCTGGCAAAGTCGACTTCAACGCCACGCTCGGTGAGATGCCAGTAGGGATGCGTGACTTCCGACAGCCAGAAAGCAGTCTCGGAGCCGCTGATGATAAATAATACTTTCATTGGTTTTCTCCATTGGTTGAGCCTCTTGGAAAGCCAAACGCTCGACGCTCGATGCTCTTTGCGAACTTCGGCGTCTCTTCCTGGTTATGAGCGTGTGAAGCCTGCTGTCGAGCCACGCGGGCCTGCTCGAACGGAATGCCGTGTTCGGCTAGGAAGGCGAGAGTCTGATCGGTGGCGCTCGAATGAATGTGGTTCGTGAATTCGCAAGTCTGATCGTCGACCTTCCGGACACTGAGTTCCCAGACGACCTGAAGCTTGTTGCGCCCGGCAGGCGAGATGGAGTCCGAGATCGAGACCATGCGGCAGAAGTGCGGCTCGCGAACTTCCCCGACGTAGTGCTGCACGACGAATGCATCGCCTATCGTCTCGACGTTGATCGACATTGGCCGTCCATCGTCAGTCGTGGTTGTGCCCGCGGCGATGTGTGCGTGCGAGCAGCGCTGGTACTCAGCGTCGGGAAGCTGGAAGAGCCAGTCGGCAATGTCCACCTTCTCGATGGGGGCATTGATCGTGGCGCTGACGGTAGAGAGGGAAAGCGTGCGGTCGTCTGTCATTGGTTTCGCTCACCTCTTCTTATTGAGGACATCGGCGATACCATTGGGGAACATGCCATCTGCTGCAGCGAGCACGTTGAGGGCTTCGCGAAGCAGCACGATCTTGCTGTTCGCCACAGTGCAATGGCCGAAGAAACGCTGATGCACGTCGCGGCCGGAGATGCCGGATTTCTGGTGGATCGTGTATTCGCCGAATGCCTGATCGGGCGTGTCAATGTAGATCTTCACGTCGACGAATTTGAATCCGGGGTACATCTTTTCGTGCAGAAACGTGAGGAAGCTCTCGATGGTTTTTGGCCCTTCGTACCTCGGGTCGACGCCGAGGTCTGCAAGATAAGGCAGCTCGAGCGCACCGTTCTCAGCAAAGAGAGCAGCTGATTCCTTTGCCGTGCCGTCGATATAAGCCTGAAGAAGTTCCTTTGCTGTCTTCATGATTTGTGTCCTTTCGCTCGTTGAGGGTTAGAGTTTTGTGTAGCCGCCCTGAATGAAGTCGCAGGCGAGTCTTGCGTAGGCTTCCGCTTGGTCTTCCCACACAAAGTGTCCGCAATCGATGACGTTGAGCTGGCTCTTCGGCAGGCCCCTGTGTAGACCTTCGGCATTCGACACTGGGACGAAAGGATCATGCAGACCAACAATGAGCTGACAAGGCACAGTGATTTCCGGCTGCAGCTTGGCAAGGCGCGGAAGCGAGTTAGGATAGTCCCGGATAAATGTCATTGCATCCCAAAACTTCTGTCCGCTGTAGGAAGCGATGTAATCGTCCAGGGCGAACGCAGGCAGCTTGTATTTCTTCATGTCTGCGACAGCTCCGCGTACGAACTGCTCGCCGGTTAGATCCTTGAAGGGTTCCAACGACGGCGCATTCACGATCTGGTCCAGGATTCCAAGAATGTCAGTGTGATCTGTTGCGCCGCTGCCGATCACGAGACTCTTGAAGACGCCGGGGTGCCTGGCCGAAGCAAAAAGACAGGCAGGAGTGCCGATATCCGGCGCCACGACGTGTGGTTGCTTCAGACCGAAAGCATCCATGATGCAGAGAACGAACTCGCCGACAGTCTCGGGTGTTCGCATGTCGGCGCGAACTTCGGAGCGGCCGAACGGCGGCAAATCAACGGCAATGACCGGGCCGAGTGCGGAGAACATCTCCCAGGTAGGGAGAAAGGCGAGGATGCTTTCCGGCAGCGGGCTGAGAAGGAGAATCGGATCGCCATCTAATTTGTCATTGACGGCGTAGCGAATCTGCAGGCCATCGATGGATTTGTATTGGGTGGCGTTCAGACCGGTGGTGATATTGGTAGTCATCTTCGGATTCCTTTCGAGTCTTCTGAATCGAACTCAGGACTCGGCGAGTGTCTGGTGAACCATGTGAACAACGATGGAGCCTTCGCCCACCGCCGAAGCTACGCGTTTTACATTTCCCGATCGGGCATCTCCGACGACGAAGACGCCGGGCAGGCTTGTTTCGAGCATCCAGGGACGCCGTGCGAGAGGCCACGGAATGGGCGGCTCGGAATTCTCAAGATCGCGACCGGTTAGAACGAAGCCTTTGCTGTCGAGGGACACGCAGCCGGCAACCCAGTCGGTCTTGGGCGACGCTCCGGTCATGACGAAGACGTGCCGGATCGGACGTGTTGCAGTCTCGCCGGAATTCCTGTCGCTCCACGAGACCTTATCGAGATGGCCATCGCCTTCAAGGCAAGTGAGTTCATTCGAGTAATGCAGATGGATCGATGGATTTTCCTCGATCCTCTTAATGAGGTAACGCGACATGGTGTCAGCGAGACTCTTTGAACGCACGAGCATATGCACACCTCGTGTGTTCTGCGAAAGGAACACAGCAGCCTGGCCGGCAGAATTGCCGCCGCCGATGACGACGACTTCCTCACCGACACAGAGCTGAGCCTCCATGAAGGTGGCGTTGTAGTAGATTCCCTTGCCGGTAAACTGTTCGAGCCCAGGGATGGACGGCTTGTTGTACTCGGCTCCGGTGGCGAGCACGATCGCGCGTGCCCGCATCGCCAACCCGTCATCAAGCGTCACTCTATAAGGCCGCTGATCGCACACGAGGCCTACCGCGGAATGGGCGACCATGATTTGCGCGCCGAACTTTTCCGACTGCGCGATGGCGCGGTCCGCCAATTCCTGACCAGAGAGCCCCGTAGGAAAGCCGAGGTAGTTTTCAATCTTTGAGCTCGAAGCTGCCTGCCCGCCGGGCGCGCTCTTTTCGAGGACCAGCACATCGAGTCCTTCTGAAGCGGCATAAACGGCAGCGGCCAATCCCGCGGGCCCGGCGCCGACGATGACTAGGTCTCGGACGTGAGAGTCGTCGATGTGACGATTGAATCCCAGGCTGTCAGCAAGCTGATTCAGGGAAGGATTTCTCAGGACCAGTGTGTTGTTGCAGATCACAACGGGAATATCCGCGACACCGACTCCGAAGCGATCTAGCAGTTCCTGCGTCGTCTGGTCCGAATCGAGATCGAAGTAGGCAAAGGGATGTCCGTCGCGGGTAAGAAACTCTCGGAGTGCCAGCGTATCGGCCGAATGGCCTGAGCCGAGGACGACTACATTTCCATGCCCAGCACTCTTTAGCGAGAGCCTGCGGGCGAGAAATGCTTTCATGAAAATGTCGCTGAGCTCCGCATCCTTCGCAATGAGCGTGCGCAGATCCGAGGCCTGCAATTCGAGCACCGTGCCGGATTCGATCACCTGACATCGGTAGATCGATTTCCGGCCGGCAATCATCAGCAACTCGCCGGAAAACTGCCCGGCCTTATAACTGGTGATCGTGGATTCCTGCCCACTGCCGATCGCCAGAATCCTGATCTCACCGGAGAGAACTACATAAACGGGCGGAGTGTCGAAGTCGGGCTCATAGAGAGTTTGGCCGGCCTCGATGGACCGAGGCTTGGCGTAGTGACTAATCCGCTCGATTTGTTGTTCGGTGAGAATGGGGGCGTACGACATAATCAATTCCAGGGTTGGGTTAGGCCCAAACCGATTCCGAAACGGAATCCCGGGCCACTTCAAAACATGGTGTTGTTGTTCTTCGGGCTCTCAGGAACGGGCTGGACGACGTCCCAGTGCTCGACAATCTTGCCGTCCTCAAACCTCACAATGTCTACGACGGCCTCGCCCCTTTCTCCCGGGGTCCGGACCCATTCGCTGTGCAGTAGGACAAAATCTCCGTCGGCGAAGGCGCGCTTGATGTGAAGGCGCGACTTCGGATGGTTGTCGCGGAGCCAACCGACGAACTTCTGTAGACCGGCCCAGTCGTTCTCAATCAGAGGATTGTGTTGTTTGTAGTGCTGCCCGCCGTAGAGAGCGATCGCGGTGTCTGTATCGAATTCGTTGATTGCCTTCTCAAAGTAGGCGATAGCGGCCCTTTTGTTTTCTTCGGACATGTGGCTCCCTCGCCGGGACAGGCTCGACGTAGAGCAAGTCTCCTAGAGAATGAGCCGGAAATAAAGTCAGCAGGACTCAAATGCCGATCAAATAACAGTCAAATGGCCAAGTCGCTTGCTTTCAACGGAATATTGGCGGCTCTGCAACGGATTTGAAAGCGTAATGATCGGTTAGACTCGAACCCATGACTCGCCAGGACGCAGATCAGACGACCCGAGTGCGTTTCGAGGCCTTCGAGCTCGACGTTCGCAGCGGCGAACTGCAGGCAATCGAGCCGGGCGATGGCGAGGCCGTGGCTCTGCAGGAGCAGCCGTTCCGTATTCTCCAACTCCTTATCGAGCTAAACGGCGATGTGGCGACCCGAGAGGACATTCGGAGAGCTCTCTGGCCTGACGAACGGAACGTCGATTTCAACCACTCTATTAACGTTGCAATCGCAACGCTTCGACGGGTACTGGGCGACTCGGCGACAGAGGCGAGATACATCGAGACGGTCGCCAGACGCGGCTACCGACTGATCCCGACCCCGATTTGGCTGCCGGCCACCTCCAACCGGATTGCCGAAGTCGATGGCGTCGGGCAAACGACGCCGCCAACGCAGACGCAGATTCCGGATCAGGCTGCAACTCCTGTCGCAGATGCTCGGAAGAGAACAATTCGCCAGTGGACGCGACTGGTCGTGGCAACCGTGGTTCTAATGGCAGTCGCCGGAAGCGCCCTGTACTGGAAGTTCCGCCACGGAACACAACTAGGGGCCAATGACACGGTAGTTCTGGCGGATATCAACAACAAAACCAGCGATCCCATCTTTGACGATGCACTGAACACTGCGTTGCGGGTCGAGTTCGAGCAGACGTCGTACCTCAACCTTCTCGCTCCGGACAAGGTGCGAGGAACGATGAAACTGCTCAATCATCCGGATCAGGAAAAGTTGAGTCCAGAGCGAGCACGCGAAGTGTGCCTGCGCACCAACACTCGTGCGGTGATCGCCAGCTCCATCGCCGATGTCGGCAATCGCTTTCGAATTGAGCTGCACGGGATTGATTGCAGCACCGGGAATGCATTCGCGAGCGCACATGGCATCGTCGCAAGCAGAGATGAAATCGTGCACACGACAGGCGCGCTCGGAGAAGAACTGCGCAGAAAAATGGGTGAGCCCCGGGCCTCGGTCGCGAAGTACAGCAAGCCGCTTGAAATGGCAACATCGCATTCGCTTGAGGCGCTGCAACTGCTGACCACCGGTTATCGGCTCCATATGGCGAGGGACCAGCAGGCCGCGTCGTATTATCAGCGCGCGATCGGTCTCGATCCGAAGCTGGCGCTGGCGTATATCGGGCTCGGTGCCTGGCACTCAAATTTTGCGGAAGATACCGAGGCGGCGGCCGCGGAGACGAAAGCCTTCGAACTGCGGGACCGGCTGACCGGCCCTGCCCGGTTTTTGGCGGAGACGCTCTACTACGATCTTGTCACGGGCGAGCTGGAAAAGTCCTATCCCATCTACCAGGAATGGGTGCAGACTTTTCCCCAGGATGTAAGGGGGCGCATCAACTTCAGTTTTTGCGCTCTTTTCCTCGGACGGCTGGACCGAGCCCTACCGGAGGCACGCGAGGCGGTGCGGCTTTTGCCAGTTGAGGCCACCTACGCCAACCTGGCGCAGATCACGATTGTCGATGGCCAACTGGAAACGGCGAAGTCTGTATTACATGAGGCGGAGCAGCAAGGGATCGTTGACCCTTTCCGCATCTGGCGACATCTCATAGCCTTTCTGGAGCGCGATGAGGCCGGCATGCGGGAGCAGGCAACATGGGCAGAAAACACAGCCAGTGGAGAAGCGGCTACGGTTCTCTACGCAGATGCGAACGCTGAGGCTTATTTCGGGCGTTTTCAAAGCGCTGCCGGATGGTTGAGGAGAGCGAAGAAAAAACCAACAGAGAATCAGTACGGTGGGATACCGCTCAGCCTTCAGGAGGAATTCGCGATCCAGGAAGCGGAAGCCGGCAAAACAGCCGACGCACGAGAACTGTTACCTAGCCTGGCCGTCGAATCTAAAGACCGAAACACGCGCCTGAATTTGGCAATGCTCCTCGCACGGGTGGGCGAGACTGAAAAATCAGAGGCATTGGCCGACGCACTCAGCCGCGACTATCCGTTGGATACGCTGGCACAGAACTATTCGCTGCCCATCATTCGCGCCGCCATTAAGTTGCAGAAGAATGACCCACAGGGTGCGATCGAAAGCCTCCGTCCGACCGTGAAATATGAACTCTCCATCCCGGACACCGTCAACAGCGTCTATCCGGCGTATCTGCGCGGCCTTGCTTATCTGCAGATGGGCAAAGGGGCGCTCGCTGCTCCCGAATTTCAGAAGGTGATCGACCATCCTGGAGTCGTGGGCCGATTCGTGACCGGAGCTCTGGCGCAACTACAGCTTGCGCGTGCCCAAGCAATGGGCGGCGACAAAGCGTCGGCAAAGAAAAGCTATGAGGAATTCCTCGATCTTTGGAAAGGTGCCGACCTGGACCTTCCGATTTACCGCAGAGCCAAAATCGAATACTCGAAACTGGAATAATCGGACACTTCGACTTTATCAAATGCCATGAGTCAGCTTCCTTTTTGGGATTCCTGATCCGCCGGTTGGATGATGAGAACAGGCCGGGTCACTCATTGAGGTTTTCCTGGTGATCGGTCCGCACTAGAGTGTTTTCAGGACTGAACCAGTTCGAATATCAGAACGCGACGATCTACCATCAGCTCTTATGGACGACCTCGAATGAATATCCGTCTGGGTCGAATACATCAGCGGCGTAGTATCCGGAGTAATATTCAAGACGTGCACGCGGCGAAATATTGTCCCTGGCACCAGCGGCGATCGCCGCCCTGTAGAATCCATCTACCTTGTCATTGCTTTCGGCGATGAATCCCCAGTGAATGGACGCTGGCTCAGGCTTGCCTTGCTGGAGCCAAAAGAATGCCTGCTTGCCATCACCAAATCCCCACAGATCAGGATGACCGTCTTCGCCCTTGTAGGGCAAGAAGAACCTGATATTGAGAGGCTTCAGGGCCGCCTCGTAGAACGCCAACGAACGTTCGACATTACTGACAGTCAGAATGATGAAACCGAGCATCGTCCTCTCCTTCAGATCACGAGTGCTTGAACGGCCTTTTCGCCATTGGGTACAGCATAGACGGCAAGCGGAGGTATGTTCATGCCTTCCGCCCTTACGGTTTGTACGTCATCGATTCCAATGAACCCTAGAATCTGGCGGAGATAAGGCTCGACAGTATCCCACGGCTTCCAAGGTCCCTCGCTAAACACTCCACCGGATGCAAGCACCAGGATCGCCTTTTTGCCTTTCGCAAGCCCCTCTACCCCTGCGCCAGCGTGGTTGAAAGTCTTGCCGGCGCGTACAACATGATCAATCCACGCCTTCAGAGAAGAGGGGACGCCGAAATTCCACATGGGGCTGGCGATCATCAGCAGATCCGTCGCCAGAAGCTCTTCCGTTAGTTGGTCCGATAGATGCAACGCGTCCTTCAGTCGTCCTGCCTCCGCCGGGTCACGCGTAGTCATCGCCTTCAGAGTCGGTTCGTCCAGGTGGGGAACGTTGTCATGCGCGACGTCGCGTTCGACGATTTTAGCCTCTGGATATTGGGCCTCCAGCCGTGCTCTCACCTTGCCGGCTAATGTGCGGCTCGCGGATTCGGAACCGCGAGGACTTGATTCGACAATCAGAATTCGCTTCATTGGAGACTCCCTTTTAATGCCATACTTACTTTCTGTTCGTTGATTCTATTGTGAGAGCTTATTATGAACAATAAGGCACTTTGACATTCGCAACGCACATGGATGTAAGCATGAAAAAGAGCAGTCGGAAGAAACCATTGGACTCTGCCTATGTCTGCGGCCATGAGGACCCGGCTGCAGTTCGCGAGCTGCTGACTAAAGTGGGAGATAAATGGAGCATCTTTTTGATCCTCACTTTGGCAAAACTGCCGGGCCAGCGCGCTCGCTTTTCCGAAATCGAACGAGCGATCCCTGGCGTATCACAAAGAATGCTGACACTGACGCTGCGAACCCTGGAGAGAGATGGGTTGCTCACAAGAGAGTTGTTTCCTGAGGTGCCTCTACGAGTGGAGTACGAGCTGACCACACTCGGCCGAAGTCTGCTGCGCCCCATGCAGGGTCTGGTGGATTGGGTTACAGAGAATTGGCAGCAGGTAAAAGCGGCACGGAGCGAATTCGATAAGAGATGAACTGTGGCACTCCGTTCAGTGAGCGCCGATCAGGGTCTAATCCTTCTCAAGCAGTCTGTCCGAACAATCCAGGTCCCGACAGGTCCTAGTGCTGTATCTGGAGCGCCCGACGCGCAACAGTGCGTAGCCGCATGCTCTGATCGGGGCGCTTCTGATACAGCGACTTGAAGGAAGCCGCCCCGGTGTTGGGCTATGCACTTTGAATAGGTCTGATCGGGTACGGACGTTCCACGAAGATGCGGCGATAGGTATGTTCTGCCAGCTCGCGGGCAGGATAAAATGGCCAAGGACCGTAATGAGGCGACCATCGGGAGCTGAAGAAGTTGGTGAGCGAGCATGCGCGGACGTATGAGACAAGGGTTCTGCATGCGCGCTGAAGCACGTGCAAATCCCGAGGATATAGATAGTGCTTCATGCCGCGGTCCGTTCTGGTTGAGGTGGTGAGCGAAGCATGAGTTGTGCGGCGGAGAGCCGCTCAACGACGTGCATGGTTGCACCGCAGAGTGGACAGTTCCAGAGTGAGTGAACCTTTTCCGGAGACGGTTCAGTTGCCGGAACTGTCTTTTCCTCTGAGCCGCCGAGCAGGCGACGGCATAGGGGAAGGAGAGTAGCGCGGTTGCGGTTGGCGAGGAAGCCGAAGTTGCGGATGCGGACGAAACCAGGCGGCAGCACGTGTAGCAGAAAGCGGCGCAGAAACTGATCGACATCCAGGGGCATGAGCCTTTTCTTGTTGCCGTGCGCGGAATCTCTCCAGCGAAAGATGACGTTGTGCTCGGTGAGGGCGACCAACCTGGAGTTCGAGATGGCGACTCGATGAGTGTATGCGCCGAGATAGCGCAGCACCTGTTCCGGCCCTCCGAAGGGCCGCTTGGAATAGACAACCCAGTCGTGTCGGAACAACACTCGCAGCCACGCTGAGAAGGCCCGCGGTTCTGCCAGAGGCAGCAGGCTGCCGTGGAACTGGAGTTCTCCTCGATAGAAGGCGCTTCGGAGTCCGGCGACGAACTTGCCGCGGAAGACGCGACTAAGCACGCCGATGGGAAGAAAGAAGGAACGCCGGGCGGAGATCCAGCTTGCGTGGTCTGGGGCGAGGCCGCCGGCGGCAACTACGCAGTGGATATGCGGATGAAACTGCAAGCGCTGATTCCAACTATGCAGCACGCTGAAGAAACCTATCTCAGCTCCAAGGTGGCGTGGATCGCGGGCAATCTCAAGCAAGGTCTCGGCACTTGAGTGAAAGAGCAGGTGATAGATGAGCCGCTTGTTCTGCAACGCGAGCGGGGCCAGTTCCCGCGGCAGCGTGAAGACGGCGTGCACATAGCGAGTGGGCAGCAGTTCCCGCTCACGCGCCTTCAGCCAGCGCATGCGCGCGTTGCCCTGACATCTTGGGCAATGCCTGTTTCGGCACGAGTTGTAGGAGATCCTGGTCGTAAGTCCGCAGCCGGTGCAGCGATCGCGATGCCCGCCTAGCGCGGCCGTGCGGCAGCGCGCGATGGCCAGCAGCACCTTTCGGTGTTGCCAGTTGATCCATCTGCGACTGTGTTCAATGAAGGACTGTCCCGCACAGCGAACGATGTCGGCCATCTCCAACGGAGGCCGGCTCATGAACTGTGCTTGTGTCCTCCTTGCGAAGAAAACGTGAGGGCATCGAGCGGGCTGGCGGTTGCGCTGAGATGCCGCTGGGACAGATGCAGGTATACGGTAGTGACCTCGAGGTCTCGATGTCCGAGCAGGATCTGGATCGTGCGCAGGTCGGCGCCGGCTTCAAGAAGGTGTGTCGCGAAACAATGCCTCAAGGTATGCGGATGGATGTTCCTGTTCTGAAGGCCGGCGCGCTCGGCGGCGATCTGGCAGGCAGACCACAGGACCTTGGTGGTTACAGGATGACTGGACGTATGCCAGCGGTTGCCGGGAAAGAGCCACTCCTTAGGCTTGCGCCGTAGTCCGCGCCAGTAGGCGCGCAGTTCTTCGAGAAGCTTCGGGCTGAGCATGACATCGCGGTCCCTGCCTCGCTTGCCCTCGCGGATATGCACCACCATCCGCTGGCTGTCGATGTCGCTGACCTTCAGGCGGGCTGCTTCTGCGCGACGTGCGCCGGTCGCATACATCGTCATCAGCAGAATGCGATGAAAGGGTGTATCCGCTGCGTCGATCAGGCGCCCTACCTCCTCCTGGCTGAGTACCCCGGGGAGATGACGCACCTTCTTCGGATAGGGCGTCTCGGCGATGCTCAAGTTGCGCTTCAACACGTGGATATAGAAAAAACGCAGCGATGCCAAATGCAGAATCACCGTGTTCGGACTGAACTTCAACTTGGTGAACAGCATCGCCTGATACTTGCGAATGTCTTCAGGACCGAGCTGATCGGGCGGACGGCGAAAGTACCGGCTGAAGTGCTCAACACCGTGCAGGTATGTGCGGATCGTTGTATCGGCGAAGTTGCGGCGACGCAACTCCTCAAGCATGAGCTGACGCAGTTGGTTCACAGAGAATCCTCCTTCTCTGCGTCCCAAACTATCCAACCAGGTACAAATGTCGCCTCACGAACACGCGAATGCGTCCGCCGCCACTGCGGCTTCGTTCATGTCGGCTCTTCGTCAGTAACGGTTGGTAACGAGAAGCTCGTTTTTCGCTAGTAATTAGCTGACCGCGATACTGGTTGGGCAGCTCCCGACAATGAATGAAAACAGGATCAGTCCATGAGTTTGGCGCGTTTCCAAACACCCTGCAGCATGGCAGGAACCCAAACGTTGGCCGGGCAACGGCTCCAACTCTCGTCCATAAAGACAAGTGGACGGCCTTCGGCCTGTTGACTCGCTTCTCCGATAGAGAGCACAAACAATGAATTTCGGGAGAACGGGCAGTCACCAAGTTGCCCTGCGGCTAGGGCCTGACGATAGACGCTGACAGGTGCGAACAGACATTGTTCAGCAGCCGCCTCAGTCGACAAATTCGATCTGGCATCAGCATCGGCATAGAGAAGTCTCATGTGGCGAATGCTCTTGACGACGTTATGCGCAGCGATCCCGATGGCGTTCACTGCTGAAAGATCCTCATTCACCATGCCAGCAAGAAGGCGTTTCGCGCGTCGGACTTTACCGCTGACAAACCACCACAGCATGTTGGGTAAATTTTTCGATCGGGGCGCTGCCACCAGGATCTTCGCGGCACTCCAGCTTTCCTCAGTCGCTACGAACTTGCTGGAGAACAGCCGGCCCAATAACTGCTGAACGAGAATACTCGGCTGTGTCTCGGAGCCAACGCCTCTGACCCAGTTTGCCAGCGGCTCCAACTCGTCAGGACCGCTTGTGATTGCGGATGCTTTCTCGCTGAGGTTAGTCCATAGTTCCTGTTGATCGAGTTTGCGCTGCGCGGAGCCGCGGGGCATCATCGTTGGGAAACGCCGGCCTTCGAACGAAAGCACCATCAGGGATCGTTTGAGAAGCAGCCAGTTGATAGGGCATGTGCCTGTTTCAAACCTGCGGTCAAGGCGTGGATCGCTGGCGAGAGCTTTGATCTCCGTGGGCTCGCTGACCTCAAACAAATCGATAAGTCCTGGAACCCTCAGTCTTTTCATCGGAATCACCTGAATTCGTTCTATGTTTGGCGATCATGCTCACTATGGTCTGTAAACACAGATAGTGACAATCACCTCCGCGAGGCATCTGTGATCAAGAATGTGGTCTGTGACTCCTGAGAGGTCGGCTTCCCGGAATGTATTGTCGAGGCGTCGGCTAATTCCGGACGGGCCACCGGCATCAACGTCAGAATCCGCTCAATGTCACTTTACCGATCGCCTTGCCGCTCTCTGCGAGTGCATGGGCCTTTTTCAAGTTCCCAACGTTGATGGGACTGAATGTCTGGGTTTGAGTTGAGCGTAGTTCGCCCTGGTCGACAAGGTCCGCAACACGGGCCAACAAGCGTCCCTGCTCGCCCATATCCGCCGTTTGCCATATCGAGCGTGCAAACATGAACTCCCAATGGAGCGACGCCGCCTTCCGTTTGAGCGGCACCACATCGAGCGTCGCGGGATCGTCGATGACACCCAGCTTTCCTTCCGGGGCCAACACTTCGACCAGTTGTGCAAAGTTCCGCGCGGTCGCCGTCAGACTGGCAATATATTTCACCGGAGGCACGTGCAGTTCGTTCACTTGCTCGGCCAGCGGTTTGGTGTGATCGATCACGTAGCGAGCACCCATTTGTGTCACCCATTCCACAGTTTCCGGTCGCGATGCAGTCGCAATGACGGTCAGTCTGGTGAGTCGACGGACCAGTTGTACGAGAATCGAGCCCACGCCGCCGGCAGCTCCGCTGACCAGCAAAGACGCGCCGCTTTCGCCTTCACGAACACCAAGCCGATCGAACAGCAGTTCCCAGGCGGTAATGCTGGTCAGCGGCAGCGCAGAGGCCTCGGCAAAACCGATCGATTTCGGCTTGCTTCCAACAAGCCTTTCATCCACTGCCTGGTATTCGGCGTTCGATCCGGGACGGTCCAGCTCGCCCGCGTAGTAGACCTCATCTCCCACCTCGAACCCGCTGACCGCCGCGCCCTTGCTCGCCACCACACCTGCAGCATCCCAGCCAAGCACCCGCGGTTTCCCTGTGTTTTCCGACGCTGAGCCTTGATGTCGCGCGCCTCGCACCTTCGTATCCACCGCATTGACCGAAACCGCCCGCACATTAACGAGCAAGTCCCTTGGTCCTAGTTCCGGTCGCGGCAGGTCCAACTCCACCAGCGAGTCTTGCGCCTCGATCGGTAGTGGACGGGTGAATGCGATCGCTTTCATTCTTCTCTCCAGTCTGGAACGGCGCTCCACGCGGCCAGGAATCAAGTCTACTAGTCAACTTGTCCGTTTAAGAAGCCGTTACCGACGAGTTACGCATGGGCCTTCGGCCCACCCATAGGGATGAAAATCGGTGAATTTCGACGGAGTAGCCGGAGTGAACGACCACAGAATCGCCAGTATGCTCATCGAATTCAAATTCAGAAACGGCAAGTCTGCTTGCGTTCACTGACTGCCAGTCCGGCTGGAAGCCTCTCTTGGTGAGTCTCGGCGTGTGATTCCTTCGCCATAGCACCACTTAGCAGAGAGGCTGTTCATTAAGGCCGCGAGCCCTGAATGAGGATGTCGACGAAACGTCGCGCCTTTGCGGGCCAATCGTCTGCGCTGCCCGCGCTGGAGACGCCGTAGATCGCGCGCAGCATGTCCATTGGATCGATATCTGGCTGAAGATCTCCGCTAGCGACGGCGCGGCTCGCTAGCGCATTGGCAGCCTCTTCCACGAGGCGGTTGGTCTGCTGAAATACCCGAGAAGGGCCGCCGGCCATTGCGTTCAACGCCGGGGCGATGATCTTTTTCGCGGCAATATACTCGATGAAGACCAGCATCCACGCCCGCAGTGCCTCGACCGGCGGCAACTCGGTGGAGAATTTTCTCTGCGCCTCGGCCAACTTCTCGACTTCGCTGATATAGACAGCGGCCAGCAGGTCATCGCGCGTAGGAAAGTGCCGGTAGAGCGTCCCCGGGCCGATCTTGGCCCGCTTGGCAATCTCGTCCATACTGGCTTCCCCGCCCCGGCGCGTGAAAACCTGCTTCGCGACTTCGAGAATCCGCTCACGGTTGCGTTGCGCATCGGCTCGAGGCTTGCGTGCGGTTTTCTTTGCGGCTGATGTTTTCATCGATGTTTTCTGAATCCGGAGGGACTCTCCGGTACTCTCATTAGCATAACGGAGATTGACTCCGTTTTATTCCAGGCCGAGGCCGGGTGTCAAAGATTTGTGAGCGGAGCGTGCAGCATGGCAGCGAAATTTGAAGCAAAGTCAACGACGGATGATGTCCTCGAAGGGGTTAATCTGAAGGGTAAGCGGATTCTGGTGACGGGTGTGTCTGCGGGTCTCGGCGTAGAGACGGCCCGTGCGCTGGTGGCGCATGGCGCAGATATTGTGGGCGCAGCGCGTGATCTTGAGAAAGCACAGCGGGCGACATCGGAAGTCGGTAAGGCCGCGGCGGAGACCGGCGCGAGTTTCGAGCTGGTTGAGCTCGACCTGGCCAACCTCAAGAGCGTACGCGCCACTGCGGACAAGCTGGTTGCCGATGGCCGCTTGTTCGATGTGATCATCGCAAACGCCGGTGTCATGGCGACTCCGTTCGGGAAGACAGAGGATGGTTTCGAGACGCAATTCGGGACCAATCACCTGGGCCACTTTGTTTTTGTGAACCGCATTGCGAAGCTGATCAAGGACGGCGGACGCCTGGTCAACCTCTCTTCTTCAGGGCACCGTTTCAGCAATGTGGACCTGAAGGATCCCAACTTTGAGTCGACGCCCTACGAACCCTTCGTGGCCTACGGGCGATCGAAGACCGCGAACATTCTCTTCGCAGTTGCTTTCGATCAGCGGCATCGAGAGCGCGGGGTCCGCGCGGCGGCTGTGCATCCGGGAGGCATTCAGACTGAGCTTGGCCGCCACATGGACCCGGCCCACTTGGAACAGATGGTCAACCAGATCAATGAACAGGCCGCAGCAGAGGGCAAAGGACCGTTTCAGTTCAAAACAGTTCCCCAGGGAGCCGCTACCTCCGTATGGGCGGCTGTCGTTGCGCCCGCCGAAGAGGTAGGAGCACGGTATTGCGAGAACTGCCACGTAAGTGACGTCGTCGCAGATGATGCAAGGCTGGGCATGCTTGACGAAGGAGTGCGCGGCTACGCTCTCGATCCACAAAACGCTGCTGCGCTTTGGAAGAAAAGCGAAGAGCTGGTTGGCGAGACGTTCTAGCCCATCCGCAGGCTGTTCGCCTGATGCTTCCATCAAGACGGCCCAAACAAGGAGCGCCAAATGCCAATAGAAACCGGTGTAATTTCACAAGTTAAGATCGCGATTGTGACAGGCGGCAGCCGCGCATCGGCCGTAACACTGTGCTGATCCTGGCCAAGCACGGCGTCAACTCGATCTTCACCTACAACTCGAATGAGACAGAAGCCGAAAAGGTCGTCGGTTTGGCTGCCGAGACAGCAAGACGGAAAACCGTAACTTTTTTAGAACAGGCGTAGCGGACGGCTCTCTGAAGCGCCCAAAAGCATCCAGAGTAGCAGTTATCGAACCCTTATCGAACCCACGACCTCAGTCCACTCGACCTCGGTCCAGACCCCTTACAGAGCAGAGCCTCGGGTCGCGCGTAATTAAGCACAAGCCGACTTTGCAGTATGAATCGCTCAGCGCTCTGACTCGCCCTCGCGCCTTTTGCGCTGATATGCGGCGACTTTACGTTTGTTGCCGCAGATGTTCATGCTGCACCAGCGGCGTGAGCCTTTCTTGCTCGTGTCAAAAAAGTGCACAACACACGCCTCGCATTTGCGAATGCGGTCGATCTCCGGTTCGCTCAATAGATCCGCCGTGTCTTCAAAGATGAACGTCCACAGGTCCGTTGGCCGCTCGAGATCAAGCAGTCGCTCCCGGACCATCCGACCCTCCTGCTTGCGCAGCAGTGTGGCCGGCGAATGCTCGCGCAGACCTCGATTCACCTCCTGAATAAATTCATCGGTTGAAGCCAAACCGCCTTCCAAACGCAGAACAGCGTTCCGCAGCCGTTCCCGAAACTCGATCAAATCCTTTAGAAACATGGTCGCTTTCGGCGAGTCTCGCCAGGCGCGCACAAGGCGCTTCGCTTTTGCCGAGTTCACAATGCCCGCAGCGATCAGCCACCGTTCCAGCGCAGCAACATCGGGGAGCAGCTCGGTGGGGCTCTCTGCAAGGACTGGGCGGGTATTCAAAAAATCAAGGATTGGCCGGTTGCCAACAAAGAGAAAACCATCGACCCAGTCGCCGGCATCCTTACTAGCAGCACTCATTGCGTTCTCAACTCTCCAAGAATATTTCGAGAAATCATAACACCAGTATTGACATGTTTATCGGTGTTGCATATTCTCACCTCATCGGCGTCGCAGTCGCCGCACGTTCAACTCGACAGGAGGGAGACGATGTCAACATTTCAACACGCCACCATTCGCGGCCTCAAGATGTTTTACCGTGAGGCAGGATCCAAGGAATCTCCAACCATCGTGCTACTGCACGGTTTTCCCAGCTCGTCCCATATGTTTCGTGATCTGATTCCGCAACTCGCGAACAAGTTTCATGTCATAGCACCGGATTACATCGGGTTCGGCCACAGCGATGCGCCGAGCGTGAACGAATTCGAGTATACGTTCGACAATCTTGCAACCTACGTCGACGCTCTGTTGTTCGACGTTCTCGGCTTGAAGAAATTCAGCATTTATGTGCAGGATTACGGCGCGCCCATAGGGTACCGCATTGGGTTCAAACACCAGGATGCAATTGAAGGCATTATCGTGCAGAACGGAAACGCCTACGCCGAGGGCATAGGCGGCGCATTCGATCCGATGAAGCCCTTCTGGGCCAATCGAACGGCGGAGACAGAGAAACCCGTGCGCACGCTGCTTGGGCTCGATACGACGATCTTCCAATACACGCATGGCGTAAAAGACGTCGGCCGCATCAGTCCCGACGCCTACACGATGGATCAGCACTTTCTGGACCGCCCAGGCAACGACGCCATCCAGTTGAACCTGCTGCACAACTACCAGGCAAATCTGACGCATTACGACGAATGGCACGCGTTCTTCCGCAACAAGCAACCGAAGACGTTGATCGTTTGGGGCAAAAACGATCCCTTCTTCACGGTCGAAGGCGCTCAGGCGTATCTGCGCGACATTCCCAAGGCAGAGCTGCACCTGCTGGATACGGGACACTTTGCGCTGGAGGACCACGGCGAGGTCATTGCCAAGAAGATTGTCAGCTTTTTCGCCTGATTTTCATCCCCGATCAAGGTTGCAATTCCCAACAAGACACCTGAACAGGAGAATCATCATGTCAGATTTGAAGAACGCCACGATTGTTGTGATCCACGGCGCCTGGGCCGATGGATCGAGTTGGGAGCCGGTCATCCGCAAATTGCAGGGCGAAGGGCTGAACGTTGTGGCCGCACCGATTCCGCTGACCTCGCTCGGCGAAGACGCAGCAGCGCTGCGGCGGACAATAGCTCGTACGCAGGGCCCTGTCATCGTTGTCGGGCACGCCTACGCAGGCGCCGTCGTCGGAACGGCGAACGATGAGCGCGTGAAGGCGCTTGTCTATGTCGCGGCCCTCAGTCCGGACGAGGGAGAAACGGTTGCGGATGTTTTCTACCGAAACGAATCTCATCCCGACGCACCTAAGCTCGCTCCCGATGCAGACGGCTTTATCTGGATGCCCGATGAGAGCTTCGCGCAGGCCTTCGCACAGAATGCAACACCTGAGCAGATCGCATTGTGCCGCGCAGTCCAGCGGCCGATTTCGGTGAAGAGTATTCAGGAACCTGTAGGCTCGCCTGCCTGGAAGACGAAGCCCGTCTGGTACCTGCTTGCGGAAGAAGACCGGATGATCAATCCAAAGACGCAGCGTTTTATGGCGGAACGCATGAAGGCGACCATTCGTTCGTATGCCGTGGACCACACCCCACTGCTTACGGCGCCGGACACGGTCGCGGACATCATCCTCGAAGCGGTGCAAGCGACATTGGATTGAGATAGCCAGCCGTACGTTGATTTGCATCTTGATGGAAAAGGGGTAATGACTATGAACAATTCTGTAGCAATCGTCACTGGAGCCAGCCAGGGCATCGGCCGTTCTACCGCAATTCGGTTAGCCAGGGACTTTTCCGTAATTGTCCTTGTAGCTAGGAATGGAGAAGCCCTGGAGGAAGTGGCAGAGGCGGTTCGGAACGGCGGAGCTGAACCGCTCAGCATCGCGCTCGATCTAAGCCGGGTCGAATCACCGGAAACCGTGCTCAAAACGATACTCTACCGTTATGGCCGGGTGGACGCGCTTCTCAACATTGCGGGTGCTGTGCCGCAGATCGACCTCTTCGAGATGACCGATGAGCAATGGTATGCAGGTATGGAGCTGAAGCTGCATGGGGCACGCAGGCTGACGATCCGTGCCTGGGATGCGCTCAAGGCCAGCAAGGGATCGGTCGTGTTCATGTCCGGCAGCGCGGCGCTCGATCCCAAACCGGGCTTTGCCGCCGTGGCAGCCACAAACGCGGCCATCCTGGCCTTAGCGAAGGCTTTTGCAGAGCAGGGGATCAAGGATGGCGTGCAGGTCAACAGCATCGTGCCGGGAGCGGTGATGACAGGGAGACGCCGCGCATTCCTGGAGAAATGGGCACCGGCACATGATATGAGCGTCGACGAGGCAACCAGGAAGTTTCCTGAAGAGGCCGGCATCAGCCGCTACGGACAACCGGAAGAAATCGCGGAGCTGTTGGCGTTCATGGTTTCGCCTGCGGCAAAGTGGATGATTGGAAGCTGTGTCCGCATGGATGGCGGTGAGGTCAAAGGAATCTGATTGCTTGCGGCAATTGATAATGGTATGCGGTTAGCGGGCTAAACGATCCGTTTCGCAGGGTGCGAAAAAAACGAAAAGAGAGAATGAGGTTTGCTCATGACGGTCAATGGACAACCTGAAGATTACGATCTGGTCATTCTTGGCAGCGGCGCCGGCGCGAAGCTGCTTGCCTGGACATTTGCCTCGCACGGGCAGCGCGTGGCGGCCATCGAGCGGAAGTATATCGGAGGAGCCTGCCCGAATATTGCGTGCCTTCCCAGCAAGAACATCATCCACACCGCGCAGATTGCCCAATACGTGCGGAACAGCGAAGAATTTGGTATCTCGACCGAAGGGTTCACCGTGAAGATGCCTGCGGTGCGAGATCGGAAGCGTCGCATGGTGCAGGGCTTGGTCGATACACATCTCGATCTCTACCATCGGAGTGGCGCGGAACTGATTATGGCTTCGGGCCGCTTCGTCGGGCCTCGCTTGCTGGAAGCGACGCTCTCGGATGGAACGAAGCGACTACTAGGTGGAAAGAATGTGGTCATTGGGACGGGCACGCATGCTGGCTTGGACAATACCCCAGGACTGCAGGAGGCGAAACCGCTAACTCACGTGGAAGCGCTGGAACTCGACGTTATCCCCGAACATTTGATCGTGCTTGGAGGCGGCTACGTTGGTCTGGAGTTTGCGCAGGCGATGCGGCGATTCGGTAGCCAGGTCACAGTTGTCGATCGCAATGACCGTCTGCTGCATCGCGAAGATGAAGATGTTACGGAAGGGATACGAAAGCTCTGTGAAGACGAGGGGATTCATCTCGCCCTGAACGCAACCGTGCAGCGCGTCTCAGGAGAATCCGGGGAAGCTGTGTCGCTGTTACTGCTGCAAGGCGGAGTGGGGCGAACTCTTGAGGGCTCGCACTTGCTGGTTACCGGCAAGCGCGTTCCAAACACGAAGGATATTGGATTGGAACTGGCAGGCGTGGAACTGACGGAACGCGGATACATCAAGGTAAATGAACGTCTCGAGACAAGCGCCGCGGGCGTGTGGGCGGTTGGAGAAGTCGCTGGCAGTCCACAATTCACTCACATCAGTGAGGACGATTTCCGAGTTGTCCGTGACAACATCCTCGGGGGCAACCATGTGACAGCCGGAAGACAGGTGCCCTTCTGTCTCTTCACTGACCCGGAGTTTGCACGCATCGGATTGAGCGAGACGGAAGCGAAGCAGCAAGGGATCGCGTATCGGCTGTTCAAAGTCCCCATGGCTGCGGTACTGCGTGCTCGAAGCCTGATGGAAACACGCGGCTTTCTCAAGTGCCTCGTCGAGCGCGACAGTGACCGCATTCTCGGGTTTGCTGCCTTCGGAGTGGGCGCGGGAGAGATCATGGGTTGCGTCCAGATAGCCATGCTCGGCGCCCTGCCCTACACCGCACTACGCGAAGCCGTTCTTGCGCATCCGACAATCCCCGAGGGCCTGGTCTCGTTGTTCTCCTCCACGCCGTCGTAATCCACGATTCATCCCTTTGACTGCACACACTCGATTGAAAAACGGGACACGAATGCACTCCAAAGCAGGTTCAAAACAAGCGCGAATGGACTCCGGTCGTGTCGCCGGCATCTTGTCGAGGGACACGAACAGAGGTGCCCTGCTTGCGCGAGAGCGCGTGCGGCGACTGTATCGGCCCGACCGCGTGCGAATTCTGTTCGTGGGAGAAGCTCCTCCAGCATCCGGACGATTTTTCTATCAGGGAGATTCTGGGCTTTACCGGGCGGTTCGAGGCACCTTCATCGCCGCATTTCCATCTTTGCCGAAGATGGGATTCCTGGATGCGTTTCGTGCCTTTGGTTGTTATCTTGTCGACCTGTGCGGCACGCCGGTGGATCAATTGCCTCGCAGCACACGAACGAGCATCTGTCGCGCAGCCGAAGTTCGTCTCGCGAGAACGATACAAGCCCTCCGTCCGACAGTCATTGTCACACTCGTGAGGTCGATTCGCGCAAATGTGAATCGGGCTCAGACCGTGGCCGACTGGTCAGGGCTGCATCTGGAACTTCCCTACCCAGGGCGGTGGAAGCACCACCGCGTCGAGTTTCAGCGCCAATTGGTGCCCGTATTGAAGACGCTGTCTCAACCCTCGCAATCGTCTCAAATTAAAGCTGGGGATTGATATGAAACTCGTCTCTGTTAATTGTGGATTGCCTCGGGAAACTGTGTGGCACGGGAAAAGCGTAACCACATCGATCTACAAGGAGCCCGTTGAAGACCGCATCGTCTTACGGACACTCAATCTCGATGGAGATCGACAGGCAGACCTCAGCGTGCACGGCGGCAAGGACAAAGCTGTTTACTGCTACCCAATCGAGCACTATGACTACTGGAAAACCGAACTCACAGGACATCAGTTGATTACGGGCGCTTTCGGGGAGAACTTCACGATCCAGGGATTGGATGAGGACGCCGTCCATATTGGAGACAAATTCTCTGTTGGTTCAGCAGAGGTGGTTGTCACCCAGCCACGGCTTCCATGCTACAAACTCGGCATCAAGTTTGGGTCGGATGATATGGTCAAGCGGTTTCTCAGCAGCAGGCGAACTGGGTTTTATTTGGCAGTTACACGCGAAGGCGACGTGGGGGCAGGCGATGAGTTACTCATGCTAAGCCATGACCCGAACTCTGTTCCCATCTCAGAGATCACCCGCTTGTACGTCACGAAGAAGTATCTCATCGAAGATGTTAATCAGATGCAGCGGGCTCTCAAAGTTGCAGCTTTGCCCGAGGGCTGGAAGGAGTACTTCCGGGAAAAGCTTGATCGACTGCAGGTATGATTCTGCTTCACCCGGCCAGGACTTGGTTAGTTCAGCATAGGGCCGCAGCTTCTTATTTATTCTTGACGGACCGTCTAGACGATCTCTTCGCAGCAAGCTTCTTCGCTTGAACTTCATCCTTGGATTGGATGGTATGCGCGTTGACAATCGCCCGGAGTAGCCCTGGGAAGCGTTCTTCGATCTCCGCGCAACGTGAGATGTTGTGCATCTCCACGCCGCGCCGTTCGCCACGGATGAGCCCCGCCTCCCTCAGCGCCCTGAAGTGTTGCGAGAGGGTGGACTTCGGAATTGTCTTGTCGCTAACGGTCAGAAACGTCGAACAGCTATGCGAGCACTCCTGAGCCACGATGTCTGCGTAGATCGCAGCGCGTATCGGGTCGGACAAGGCATGGAGAATCCCCTCTACCGTAATGTCCTCAAGCGACGGATGGAATAAGGGCCGCACATCCATAAGAGTAAGCGTCCCGCCTTAAAGGTTCAATAGTTCGTTAATCCCGAACTATTGAATCCTGTAAAGGCCCAACTCAATCTACACATCAGAACCAAGCGAGGGGCGGCACTGCACAACAGCCCCTCAAACTTCCTTAAAGCGTTTAACACAGAAATGGGGTAAAGATATGGGCAAGCTCAACGGCAAAGTAGCAGTCATCACAGCCGCCACCTCCGGCATGGCGCTCGCCACAGCCAAACTATTTGTCGAAGAGGGAGCGTACGTCTTCATCACAGGACGACGTCAGGACAAGCTCGATGAGGCCGTAAACCTCATCGGCAAAAACGTCACAGGTGTGCAAGGCGACGCCTCGAACCTGGCCGACCTCGACCGCCTCTATGAGACGGTCAAGCGGGAAAAAGGCAAGATCGACGTCCTCTTCGCCAGCGCTGGCTTCGGTGAATTGGTAAAGCTCGAAGAGGTCACCGAGGAACACTTCGACAAGACCTTCGACCTCAACGTCCGCGGCACGCTCTTCACCGTGCAGAAAGCTCTCCCGCTCTTCAATGACAACGGCTCCATCTTTCTCAACGGCTCCATTGCCAGCATCAAAGGTTTTCCGCAATTTGGCGTCTACAGCGCCAGCAAGGCTGCGGTACGCTCGTTCGCCCGCACTTGGCTTCTGGAGCTCAAGGAGCGCAGAATCCGCGTGAACATTCTCAGCCCCGGCACCATCGACACGCCGATCCTCGATCCCTTGGGAGACGACGCCAAAGAGTTCTTCAAATCACAGATTCCGCGCGGCGAGATGGGCCGCCCGGAGGAGATCGCGACCGTCGCCCTCTTCCTCGCCTCCAGCGATTCCAGCTTTGTCAACGGAGTCGAGCTCTTCGTCGACGGTGGTACGGCCCAGGTATAATCGCAGGACTTTGTATTGCTGCAGTCTGGGAATGGGATTCGTCCGCAGGAGTTCCTGCCGCTTTCCGGAGTGAGTCCCGCTTTGTTTTGGCTTCCAGATCGGATCGATCGGGATTGTATTCGGCACTCATATAATTAGACGAGGGGTTGAGCAGCAGCACTGCTGGCGCCGCCCATTCTGATTGTCGAGGGGCGGCGCGCTTTGCGAGGCGAAGGCTGCTGCTGAATCTACGGTAGTTGACAGAAGTACCCTAAGGCTTGGAAGCCGCAATCGAGTCGACCGTGACTGCCTTTCCGTCCACCTCCCCTTTGATGATCACATTCCGTCCGGCGAACTTATCGAACTGGCTGTTGTCGCCTTTCAAGGTGTACACCTTGTCTCCGCTGACAAGGGCAAAGTCTGACCCCTCCTTCACGCATTCGCGGGTACATTGTGCCGGGGTCTTACCTTGCATCATGTGATGGGCGCCACACATCGCGTCGGTAACGATGCCGGTGAGGGTCTGGCTCGATTGAGCGGAGGCGGAAACGGCAGATAGAGCAACGGAAAGGAATAACACAGAGATTCGTATACGCATTAGAGTTCTCCTTGAACTGCTGGTTGAGTGGGTTGATTTTGATCGATGATTTGGTTCTTCGCGTGGAGATGTCCCCTCCGCAATGCGCGTTCCTTCATCATGACGAAGAAGACGGGAACCAGAATCAAGACGTGAATAGTGGAAGTAATCATGCCGCCGACGATAGGCGCGGCAATAGGCTTCATCACATCGGAGCCGATGCCGGATTCCCAGAGGATCGGAACCAGGCTGGCGAGAACTGCGCAGACGGTCATGAGCTTTGGCCGCAACCGATGAACAGCGCCTTCAATGGCGGCCTCCTCCACATCGACATTCGTCAACGCCTTTCCAGATTGCAGCTTATGTTCGAGCGCTTCATGGAGATAAACCACCATGACCACGCCGGTTTCTACCGCGATCCCAAAGAGTGCGATGTAACCGACCGCCACGGCGACGCTGAAGTTGTAGTGAAGAAGCCATTGCAGGAGCAACCCTCCACTCATCGCATAGATGGTCGGGAAGATGAGAACAAGCGCCTCGGCAACCGAGTGAAAGACCAGGTACAGCAGCATGAAAATGACGAAGAAGACAACCGGAAGAATCAGCTGCAGGCGTTGTTTAGCCCGTAGTTCGAGTTCATATTCTCCCGACCATTGGAAGGTGTAATTTGCCGGCAAAGCGAGTTTGCTGTGAATGAGTTTGTTTGCCTGCGCGACGAAGCCGCCATAATCGGAGTCTTTGAGGTCGAGGTAGATGTATCCCGTCAGCGCACCGTCTTCGTCCCGAATCATGGCCGGGCCATGCGTGAACGAAATCTTCGCTACCTGGCCCAGCGGAATCTGCGCACCGGGTGGCGTGCCGATGAGCACGCCACGCATCTTCTCAACATTGTCGCGGAAGTCCCTCTGGTAGCGGACGTTGATGGGATAGCGTTCGCGGCCTTCGATGTTCTCCGCGATATTCTCTCCCCCGATGCCGGATGAAACCGCTGTCTGAACATCCGCGATGGTGAGACCGTACCGCGCCGCCTCCTCTCGCTTGACTTCGACATTGACGTAGAAGCCCTGCGCAACCTTCTCGGCAAAGACGGATCGCACCTGCGGAAGCCCAGAGAGAACAGTCTGAAGCTGCGAAGCCAACTGCTGAATGCCGTCCACATTCGGCCCCTGTACCTTCATACCCAGCGGTGTCTTGATCCCGGTCAGTTCCATGTCCAGGCGGTTTTCGACTGGACTTGTCCAGGTATTCGAGAGCCCCGGAAACTGGACCCTCTCATCCATCTGCTGAATGAGTTTCTCGTAGGTCATCCCCGCTGGCCATTGCTCCCGTGGCTTGAGCATGAGCGTGGTGTCATACATATCGAGCGGTGCGTTATCGGTTGCGCTGTCCGATCTCCCAACCGCGCCGAATACACTGGCCACTTCCGGAAAGCTGCGAAGAACACGGTCCTGCTGTTGCAGAAGTACCTTCGCCTGTTCAATGGAGATGCCGGGAAGAGCAGTCGGCATATAGAGAGCAGAGCCCTCAAAGAGAGCGGGCATGAACTGGCTTCCCAAGCGTGCTGCAAGTGGAAACGTGATCAGCAAGAAGATCAGGTTGACCACAATGGTGAGCCAGCGGTGCCGAAGGCAGAATTTCAGGATAGGCAGGTAAATCGCCTGCGTGACGCGCGAGATTGCGTTCGCGCGCTCCGGCCGTAGACGGCCGCGAATCAGCATCACCATCAGGACCGGTACGAGGGTGATGGCAAGGATGGAGGAGGAGCCGACCGCCAGGGTCTTGGTCCATGCCAGCGGGCGGAACATGCGTCCTTCCTGCGCTTCGAGCAGGAATACCGGCATAAAGGAAACGACGATGATGATCAGGGAAAAGAAGAGGGCTGGACCAACCTGCTTGGCCGCGTTGATAAGAATTGCGTGCCGCTCCGGTTCCGATACCGGGCTGGCATCGTTTTCCTGCCGTTCGGACAAATGGCGATAGCCATTTTCGACCATCACAATGGAGGCATCGACGAGCACTCCAACCGCCAATGCGATGCCGCCCAACGACATGATGTTCGAACTCACTCCCAGCCAATACATCGGGATGAAAGACATCAAAACTGCGATTGGCAAGGCAAGAATCGCTATGAGCGCGGAGCGGAAATGAAACAGGAAGATGATGATTACCAGGCTGACGATGATAACTTCTTCGATTAGATCGCGCTGCAGGGTTTTGATCGACGCATCGATCAGATCGGAACGATCGTATCCCGTCATGATCTGGACGCCGGGTGGTAGAGAAGGTGCGATCTCACGCAGCTTCTGCTTCACTCCGTTGATGACATTCAACGCGTTCATGCCCTGGCGCATGACGATGATGCCGCCAACGGTTTCTCCATCTCCATTCCATTCGGCAACGCCTTCGCGGATATCCGGGCCGAAGCTCACCGTTCCAAGATCGCGTATGAGAACAGGTGTCCCGTTCTTGCTGCCGACAGCAACGGTGGCGAGATCGTCCAGCGAACGCAAGTAGCCGAGTCCGCGGATCATGTAGTCCGCGCCGCTCAAGTTAAGAACGCGCCCACCGACTTCATTTGTGCTCATTTTCACTTTGTCGATGACGGTAGAGAGCGGAATGCCGTAGGCAAGGAGCTTGTTGGGATCGAGCTGGACCTGATACTGCCGAACAAAGCCGCCAATGCTGGCAACTTCGGCAACACCGGGCACAGTCTCAAGCGCATAGCGCAGATGCCAGTCCTGCAAGCTGCGCAGGTCTGCGAGACTGTGCTTGCCGCTCTTATCGACGATGGCATACTCGTAGACCCAGCCAGCCCCCGTCGCATCGGGGCCAATCGAATGCACGTTCTCCGGCAAACGCCCGCTGATCTGTTGCAGGTATTCGATGACGCGCGAGCGCGCCCAATAGAGATCCGTGCCGTCCTCAAAAACCACATAGACGTAGGAATCGCCCAACATGGTCTGCGCGCGAACTGCCTTGACATGCGGAGCAGCCAGCAGGCTGGTGACGATCGGATAGGTCACCTGGTCTTCGATCACATCAGGGGGCTCACCTGCCCAACCCGTATGAACGATGACTTGCACGTCGGATATGTCCGGCAGGGCGTCCAGCGGGACATGCTCCAATGACCAGATACCGGCAAGGGTGAGGAGCAAAACTCCGGTGAAGACGATGAAGCGATTGCGGGCGCAAACGTCAATAATCTTGGCAAGCATTACATGCCTCCTGTCGCGTTCACGCGCAATTGCTTGGTTGCGATCACTTGACCGTTTTTCTGAGCAGAGATCGTGACCTGATAGGTGCCGCCGGAGCCTAGCGAACCGCTTCCTTCATACATGCCGCTGCCTTTGTTGTTGAGCGTGGTGGTTGTGTTCATCGCCGCCATCCCCATCGCCGGCATTGCGGCCATATAAAACGTAACCGTGACATTCGCTCCGGTAGTCGGAGCGCCATCCGCGCTTGTGAGTTTCACCCGAAAGACATTGCTACCCTTTTGCGGAGGATTGGGATCGGTGGTGAAGTCGATATTCGCCTGCGGAGCAGTGGGGGCGTTCGCTGTCGGAGCGTTACCCCCGGCGCCCGGTGGGGGCGGCACGAAGGAACCTGCGGCGGCTTGTAACTGACTCTCTGAATCGATGAGGAAGCTGGCTGAAGTGACGATGGATTGATGTGCTTTCAGTCCCTTGAGCACTACAAAGTCATCTCCGACGCGGGGGCCGACTGTGATCTCCTTTGGCTCAAGGCTGCCGTTGCCATGATTGAGGAAAACCAATTGCCGCGTGCCGGACTGGAAGACCGCCGATGCAGGAACGACGAGCTGACGTCCCATACTGGTCTTTAGATCGACGTTAACGAACATTCCCGGCTTCAGTTTGAGTCCGGGATTTGCCATCACCAGTCGCACACGAACCGTGCGTGTCGACATATCCAACTGCGGCAGAATCTCTTCGATCTGGCCGGAGAATGTGCGGCCCGGATACGAATCGACGGTAATCTGCGCCGTATCGCCTGGTTTTACGCGGCCTACATCGTCCTGGAATACCTGGGCATAAACCCAGACGCGCGACAGATCGGCAACAGTGTAGAGTTTGGTCGAAGGCTCGGCGTACATATTGGGCAGAGCATTTCGCTCGGTAATGTATCCCTCGACCGGTGAGTTGATGGTGAGGTCGGTAACCGGTTTGCCGGTTTCCTTCAGCTTGGCGATTTCGCTGTCGGGTATATCCCACTGCTCAAGTCGCTGCTCCGCCGCGGTCGAAAGAGTGGCCGCACCCTCCGCAACTCCATCGACAGTGCTTGAACTCATGGTCTTCTGGTTCTGCCGCGCCAGCAGATACTCCTGCTGTGTGGCGACGAGATCGGGGCTGTAGATGGTGAAGAGCGGCTCGCCCTTGCGCACATACTGATAGGTGGCATTGGCAAACACTTTGCGGATGTAGCCGGGGAAACGCACCTGCACGTATGAGAGAAGGCGCTCGTTGATGTCCACCGTGCCGGTCGCGCGTATATCGTCGCTCAGTTGCTTGTATTCAATCGTGCCAGTCTGCACGCCGATGCTCTGCATCCTCTCGGGTGTAAGTTGGACCGGAACGAGCGGAGCATCCAACTTCATATCGGGCATGGATGGATTTGGCTCATCCGCAGCAGCTGGCGGACCAGAGGCTACAGGTTGCATATCCCCGGACATCGCCGTCTTCATTGCCGTTGGCTGTTTGATCGCATGGGTGTGGTAAGCCCATATTCCTGCAATAGCTGCCAGGACAGCGATCCAGACGAGAGAGGTTCTCAGGACATATTTGTTCATCGCAGCGTCGCTCCAGTCAGAGATTCGAGGTGGGCTAAAGCAGCTTCGTGATCCACGAGGGTCTGCGCGTATTCGAGCTTCAAGCTCAACAGGTCGGTGAAGTATGAGAGGACATGAACAAATTCCTCGCTATTGGAGGCATAGGCGCTCAATGTTGCCCGGTAGGCTGCATCCGATTGTGGGATGAGACCTTCCCGATATTCCTTCAACAGCTCTTCATCGCTCGCCGCTTTGACATACCCCTCCTGCACCTCCGCGAGTTGCTGATGCAGATGTGCACTCAGAATCTGTTGTGATTCGGAACGCTTCTCCGTGGCCTCCGCGATCTCCGCATTCACACGCTTCTTGCGAGGAATGCGCACGTCGAAGGTGAACATGTAATAGTCCCGATACTTCCGGTCGGTGTTCTGGTAGATATAGCCAACTTCAAAATCCGGCTTTCCCTCGCGCTTCGCGGATGCCAATTGCGCGTCCTGCGTCCGAATGGAACTCGCGTCAACCTGGATCTGAGGATTGTTCCGCCGGACCATCGCAAGAAGCTCGTCGGAGGTCCTTTGGAGAGGAGTAGCGACCAGGTCTTCCGTGACAATGTCCGGCGACTCTTGGTCCCGATTGAGCAGACCTTTGAGATGAGCCTGTATCTGCGCCATTTTTTGATGGTGCATCGTGATCTCTTTCAGGATCTTGGTTCGGTTCACCTGGGCTTGCAGAACATCCTGCTGCATTCCCCGGCCGACTTGATAATGCGCCGTGGCATCCTGAATCAGCTGGTCAAGCACGGACTCGTTTTGCCGAAGGATGCCAAGCGTCTGTTGGAGAAAGGCCAGTTGGAGATAGTCGGCCTTTAACGCATCGGCGATGCTGGTTTTCGTTACTTCGATTTCAGCCTGTTTCGTGTCGGCGTCGCGTTCGGCGACGTCTCCCCGCAACCGCAATTTCCCTGGAAAGGGCAACTCCTGCGACGCTCCGACGCCGATGTAGGCAAAGTCGCTGTTGGTGTATCCGGCAAACGGCTTCGGACTTCCAACACTCAACTGCTGGTAGGTAAATCTAGGGTCCGGCAGCGTAGTCACCTGCGGCGCCATTTGCCGGGCGGCTCGTGCGCCGTGATCGGCCGCGGAGATTTGTGGGTTGTTTGCCGCAGCCTCAGCTAAAAGCTGGGACAAGGGCGTAGGTGTGCCCGCCGCCGGCGTCTGCCCGAAGGCAGAGAATGCGGTGGCCAGCACGAGCGTGGCGGTCAAAGAGACCACGTTCATACGAAAGCTCCAATCTCTAAAACGGTTCGTAGTCGGTGGCGAACGCAAACGCGCAAGAGCGCAAACGCTCAACCAAACGAAGCGAGAGAAAGGAGACTGTCAGATTCTTAGGATGGAAATGGTCGAAGGCGGGGACTTCGGAGGAGAGTAATCGGGGCGCGCAACCCATCCAGCGACGGCAGGGGCCGGATCAACAAACTCGAAAGCAGCCAACCAGATCGCGGGAGCTACAACAGAGTGGAACGCCTCGGTCTTCGTATCCAGCGCGTTATCGCGAACACTCGGCGGAGTCTTCTGGCAGCAGCCATGCGCTGCCGACATCTCCATTTGCCCACATTGGTTGCTCATCGTGCGGCAGCAGTCGCGCTCCTCAGTGCTCATCTGCGCATCAGGAACCATGCAGGCCATCGCCGGGGCCAGATATGTGGCCAGCAGCAAAGCCAGTACACCGAATTTGCAGAACTTCTTCATCCGTGCATATAGCATATCTGAACCCCGTGCCTAAGCGTTAATTGAGAGTCAAAAACAGTCCCTGACATAGCGCCAAAGACTTCGATTGCTCATAAAGGAGGACGCAAAAGCGGCAACGCTTCCTTTCCTGCTGGGCCGGGTGACGGTCCCCCCAGCCCAGCGCGGAAACGCGGCAGCCGCAAGCTGCCAGTCATCGATTACTTCTGCTCGGCATCGTTGGCTATTTGGTCGTGCAGTTGTGCGAGTTCCTGCGACTTGGCGGCCAGGTCCTTGAACGTCTGAACGAAGTACTCGCAATGGTTGATGGTGCTTGCCTGCGATTTAGCCGTCAGACTCGGATTCGCCTTATACGCGGCAACCATCTGCTCGTGTTCCTTCGATTGCGCCAGGTAATCCTGCGCCTTCGCCTGGTAGTACTGAGCAATGCGCCGATGTTCCGCCGGCGATTTCGCTGCTGCGATCAAGGTATTGAGCTGCCGCTTGCCGAGATGCTCCGGCTTGGTTTGCGTGGCAGAAGTTGTCTGACCAAAAGCGGCCACGGTCATAACGAATGCGAGCGAAAGGATCGAGAGGATACTGAGAGTGCGCTTCATGAAAATCTCCTAAACAATTCAGGTTTGGGTGCAAAGCATGCCTCAAGGGCCGTTAGGTCCAAGGCAGTCACATGCGCTGAAATTGCAGGGAGAGATTTAGATTCTGAAGACCTGGAAGAGGATGTGCCTGGGGACTGCCCCGGCAGCCGCGTCTTCGGATGATCTTGTCGCCAGAATGATACCAGGGCTCGCGGAGAACTGGGCCACCGGCATGAGCATTGTGCTGCTGCTGGCAATCCTGAAGGTTGGAGGTGTTGCCATCACCAAAGTGGCGCTGTCCGATCGAAGCCAGCAAGATCCATAGCTGCAACCGGCTTCCTCGAATACAACTTGTGGAGTCGCCTGAGAGCTTGCAAGGAGGGACTGTATCGCGGAGTCTGGAATCGCCATGCAGCTTATGTGCATGTAGCAATCCGTAGTGCCTCCGCATCGCTGTTGGGCGCAGGCGATATCCGCCAGCAACGGCTGCGGACCGGCAAGCAGCACAAGAGCAAATACGACGAATTGGAACAATCTCTTCATAGGCTGCATCAACTTTCGACTTACGCAACACACGTCGTCCGTGACCTGGATCACGGTATTTACTTAGAGTTTTGCAGTCCTCAACCTGAGTGCATTGGCAATCACGGATACCGAGCTGAAGCTCATGGCGGCAGCGGCAATCATCGGGCTCAGCAGCAAGCCGAAGAATGGGTACAGAACTCCAGCCGCGAGAGGGACACCAAGCGCGTTGTAGATGAAGGCAAAGAATAGATTCTGACGGATGTTGCTCATGGTGCGCTGGCTCAACCGGCGTGCTTTCACAATTCCCCGCAGATCTCCCTTTATCAGAGTTATCCCGCCAGTTTCCATCGCTACATCCGTTCCTGTTCCCATGGCAATCCCTACATGGGCCTGGGCCAGAGCCGGAGCATCATTGACACCGTCCCCAGCCATCGCCACAATGGCCCCCTGGGACTGGAGCTTCTTCACCACCGCCGCCTTCTTCTCTGGCAAGACATCGGCTTCGAAGTCGATGCCAAGTTTCTCGGCAACGGCTGCGGCGGTCGTGTGATTGTCCCCGGTAACCATGATGACCTTGATGCCGGATTCCCTGAGTTCTTTGATTGCCTCCAGCGCCGAGTCTTTGACCGGGTCAGCAACGGCGATGAGACCGGCGAAGAGACCATCGGAGGCGATGAACATCACGGTCTGACCTTCCTTTTGAAGACTCTCTGCCCGATCCTTCAACGATCCAGGTATTGCACCGAGATCCTGCATAAGAGCTCGGTTGCCTATGCCGATGCGCTTACCTTGTAAGGTTCCAGTGACACCCTTACCTGTGACCGATTGAAAGTCTGCGACTGCGACCAGTTCAATGCCCTTCTCTTTGGCTCCGGCAATGATCGCGGCAGCCAGAGGGTGTTCGCTTGCTTTCTCAAGACTTGCCACCGACTGCAGGAGTTGCACCTCATCGAATCCTTCTGCCGGGATGACCGCTGTGAGGCGCGGCTTGCCTTCGGTCAGGGTCCCCGTCTTGTCGATAACCAGGGTGTTCACCTTCTCGAAGGTCTCCAGCGCCTCGGCATTCCGGATGAGGATACCCTCCGCGGCCCCACGGCCCGTACCCACCATGATTGCCATAGGCGTCGCCAGTCCCAGGGCACAAGGGCAACCGGTTGTGCCGATCGACTATCGCGGCTTCTCGTCTTCGGGCTTCGGGGGATGAACTTCGGAAAGGTCTCACGGAGATACTGCCTGCCCGAGCTTTGGCTGGCGTAGTAATAGAGGCGTTCCTGAAAGAACTTTAGCAGTCCGCCGATATCGTTCATCGGGTGTTGTGCTCAAAGACTTAAGAATCAACCGCAAGTTTCATGTATGACAATCTATAGCTAGTCAAATTATCTACATCTGACAATAAACTACTTGTCATTGCGATGTAGATTGACTATATTTATCTTGTCATGCGTAGCGAGTTCAAAAATCTCCGCCTGAAACAACTGGATCGCGCTCTGGAGCCATACCGCGCGGCGCGGGAGGTTCCGCGTCCATCGAGGGGATGGATACGCACCATCCGGCAGGCGCTCGGAGTCTCCTCGGGTGAACTGGCACGAAGGCTGGGGACGAGCCGCCAGCATCCCCTGCAACTGGAGAAGGGGGAGGCCGAAGACCGCATCACTTTGAAGAGCCTGCGCGCCGTAGCAAATGCGCTCGACTGCGATTTGGTCTATGCCATGGTTCCGCGCGCCGGCAGCATGCAGGAGTTGATCGAGAAACGCGCGCGCGCCGAGGCGAAGAACCGCGTCCTCGGCGTCGAGCATTCGATGGCGCTTGAGAACCAGGCGGTCGGCAGAATCGACGAGGCGGTCGAAGCGGAGACGCGCCGCCTCGTCAGAAAGCGCACATCCCGATGACCCTCTTCACTACGGGAGATGGCAATACACCGCTGTCTCCCGAAGAGCAGGACGATCTCATCCCTGATCTCACCACGAAGGAAGAATTGAATGAGTGGGAGCGCCAGAACATCCTCGAAGCCTCTGTATGGGCGCTCGATCCGCGCAATTTGAATCGGCAGGACCCATTCTCAGAAGCCTATGTGAGAGAACTGCACCTGCGCATGTTCGACCAAACATGGAAGTGGGCAGGGGCTTATCGGAGCACGGAAAAGAATATCGGGATTCCGCACTACCAGATCCGAGAAGCGCTGCCAGCCTTGCTAGGCGATGCGCGCTATTGGGTAGAGCATCAGACCTTCGATCCGGACGAACTCGCGGTCCGGTTTCACCATAAGCTCGTTTGGATCCATCCGTTCGCTAACGGCAACGGTCGCCATGGTCGGCTCATGGCAGATGTCGTCGCGCGAAGACTGGGCAGGCCGGCGTTCACATGGGGTAGCGCGGATATTGTGCGAGCCGGTGACTTCCGACGGAGCTACATCGACGCGCTTCGGGCTGCGGATAAGAACGACATTCAACCGCTCCTGGCATTTGCTCGTTCGTGACGCCAACACATCTACGCAATTTGCGTAGATGATTACGCAAATTGCGCAAGCTGCGATGTCCCACGACAATGGTGTCCATTCAGGACACCTAGTGGAAAGTAATTCCATATTTTCTGCTGTGGATGCTGGCTACGCTCTTCCATGCACGGTGAAACGTGCATTGAGGAGACCATGCGCACCCCTTCCCCTATTACTCTCCCAGCCCGACTTCGAGCGGACGCTCCTGGATCACCTGAACCCTTCGGCTTCGATGAGCGCCTGTACTCGGCGCAGGAGGTGGCTTCGCGCCTGGGTGTGTCCGAGCGCTGGGTGCGGGATCACGCCACCCGCCGTTCTCCCCGTATCCGTGCCGTAAAACTCGGCCCCCTGGTGCGCTTTCGCTGGCCCGATGTGCAGGCGTTTCTGGCGGAATTAGCAGCAAGAAATGACTCGAAATGCCGCTAAAAGGATGGTTCAATAGAACCGTTCTCCACGGCCAAGGGTACGAACCAGAAATGGAGAACCCTAGTGAGGATCAAATATCAGCGGGGCACGGTCTACATGCGTGGAACCAAACCCCAGATGTGGTACGGACGGTTCCTGCTCTATCAGCGGGACAAAGATGGAAAGGAGGTACGCAAGCAACGCAATGTTCCAATTTGCCCCAAGGCGGGGGTACCGAAGACGAGGGCGGCGCAGATGCTCCAGCAGATCATTCTGAAGGAGGGCACAGTTCCGGGGAAACCCTCGGCGCTGCCGCCGGATGATTCGGTCACCTTCGAGTGGTTCACGAGGCAGCGCTATGTTCTGATGCGGCAGGGCAAGTGGAGTCCGGCCTACCGGCAGACGAATGGCTATGCCATCGAGCACTACCTGATCTCGCGCTTTGGCGACACACCTCTCCGCGACCTGGATACCTTTTCCATTCAGGTCTACCTGAACCAGCTTGCCGAGAAATACTGCGAGTCGGTGGTCCATCAGGCATACAGCAATGTGCGGGCCATCCTGCACCTTGCGCGGAAGCAGAAGTATCTGGTGGAAGACGCTGCCGAGGACGTGGTTCTGCCGCTTACGATGCCGGTTGAAAAGCCGGTGATCGACCGCGAGCAGATTCTGGCGCTTCTGGGTGCTGTGACGGATCTCAGGGACCTCTGCCTGCTCTCGATCGGCATCTTCTCAGGTCCGCGCGCCAGCGAGGTGTTTGGCCTGCAGTGGAAATGCTGGACGGGAGAATCGCTCCTGCCGCGAGGCACGGCCTACGACGGAAAGCTATATCCCGGACGGCTGAAGACGAAGGCGAGCAAAGGACCGATTGTGGTGCCGGAGCTTGTCTGGTCCATCATCGAAGCCTGGAAGCAGATCGCGCCGGATACTTCGCCCGAGGCCCTGATGTTCCCAACCTTCGGCAGGCGTGAGCGGAAGGGAGAGCTGGTTCCTTACTCCAGCAAAAACTTCCTGCGGACGCGGATTCGACCGATTGCCATTCGGCTCGGCATCCCAGGACGTCTCATTACCTTTCAGGTGATGCGGCGCACGCTGGGAACCGATCTGCAAAACCACGGCACGCTCAAAGATGCGCAGGGCGCGTTGCGCCATGCCAGCATCACTACTACCGGCAACGTGTACGTGCAGCCCATCGACGAGAACGTCTTTCGCGCGGTGAACTCGCGTGCGAATGCGGTGGTTGAGGGGTGGGTGCCGATGCTAGAGCAAATGGGGCGTACAGGACGACAGCCGAAGCTGGGAAAGAATCGGACAGTTTCCGATGAAGTTTTCCCAAGTTTTCCCAACCTGAAGAAAGGAGAAGAGTCTAAGCTGTTGATGTAATTGGCTCCTCAGGTAGGACTCGAACCTACAACCCTTCGGTTAACAGCCGAATGCTCTGCCATTGAG
>Ga0302326_10003257_pt1 | contig 38413 bp, 37 predicted proteins | sample Palsa_T0_3_FD_202264 | JGI IMG/M metagenome (GOLD analysis project Ga0302326, IMG submission 202264) | Peat permafrost microbial communities from Stordalen Mire near Abisko, Sweden - Palsa_T0_3 | ecosystem: Environmental > Terrestrial > Soil > Palsa > Peat permafrost | place: Sweden: Abisko... | reverse complement strand
TCGAACACGCTCTCCAAATGGGACGGGAAATCCACAACCGTCTTGAATAGTCTCGCGGGCTGCAGCCACAACGGACTGGCGCTGACCCAACACAGGACCTTCCTGCTCGCGTGCACCGACAACCGCGGCGCGATTCTCGAGCTCGACATGAGCGGCAAGCAGTTGCGGCGCTGGGACGCGGACAGCAATGGAAACAAGTTCGTAGGTGGCATCAACGATGTTATGGTCGCGGCCAACGGCGCTGCCTATGCGACGGTTTTTGGGCCGCCCGAAGACGTGCCGACCGCTGTGGCTGGGAAGATTCTTTACCTCGCGCCCGGCGCGAACGATTGGCTCGAGGTCGCGCGGGATCTTAACTACGCCAACGGCATCGGTATCTCACCCGACCAGAAGACACTTTACGTCAGTGAAACGGTGGGGAACTGCATACTTAAGTTCGACGTCAATCGCGATGGTACGCTCAAGAATCGGTCGAATTTCGCGTTGCTGAATCTTCTCACGCCCAACAAGGCGAATTCCTGGTGGCTCGGGCCGGATAGCATGAAGATCGACGCCAAGGGGAACATGTACGTCGCCCAATGGTTCGGCGGACAGATACTCAAGATATCTCCGGACGGGAAGCTTTTACGGCGATTCGAGATAGCCGCTGGAGAGGGGACGACCAATGTCGCGTTTGGTCCCGGCGAGAAGGATTTGTATGTCACGGTGGTGAAGGATCCGAATGATCCGCAAGCCAAAGGCAGCGTGGTCAGAATTCCCAACAATTAAAATAGATATTGGTAGTGCGCGCGAACCGTGCGAGGTACCCCCGGATGCACGACATAGTCAGGGACGGGGGATGCTTCGTTCTTCAGGCGCGATACGTAGTAATACTCAATATCGTTCCATTTCACATCGGCGATGTTGAACACGTCGATGGCGGCGAGCCACGTCGCGCCACGAAATCCGATTTGCGCATCGACCGTGGTGTACGCCGGCGATTTCGCACTGTTGTCCTCAACCAACGGCGACTCGCCGAAGTGGCGCGCACGCAGCGCGCCGAACCACCCGGAATCGCGCTGCGCAGTGAGTCCCGCGTCAGTGACGTTGGTGGGGCTGTTAGGGACATAGCGGCCGACGATGGCTATAGGCACGGCGCAAGGATTCGATGGCGCCGCTTCGGCGCAGCCCAGATCATCCGGTGCCGAGTTGTGATCGAAGCGAGCGCGCGTAAAGGCCGTATTGAGTTCCGCCGACAGCCACTCGTTGATATGGTAAGTGTTTCCCCACTCAATACCGTTGCGAGTGGTCGCGCCGCTGGGTGAGGTCACTCCCGCATCGCCATCGAAAACCAGCTCGGACTTCAATTTCAGTTTGAATACATCCAGCCGCGTATCGAGATCGGGAATGATCTTGGTCGCGACACCGACCTCCCCGCTTGTGGCACGAGTCAACGGCGTGACGGGACTCTGCTCGGGGTTCTGGCCGCTACGCGTGACGCCGCGTGCGTCGTTGCTGTGATAACCGTCGCCGATATTGATGAAGTAAGTGGTTTTCTCCCAGGGGCCCAAGATGAGGCCTAACTTGGGACTGAATATCGAGGCTCGCTTGTTGCCCGTGACGCAGCCCAAAGGGTCGCTGTTGATGTTGCAACTGCCATCGGGATTCAGCATTTTGTCTTTGACGTCGAAATCGAACTGATCCTCTCGCAGCCCGAGGGTCGTTTGCACATGATCCAGCCACTGTGTATTCGACTCGGCATACACCGCGCCGTTTGACTCCAAAACGCCGGCGTTCTGAGTGGTCCCAATGATTTGCCGCTCAAAGGTGGGGAAAATGCCCACATCTTTGATGTCATCGATGCGTGCCTGGGCCCCGATGACATTGGTGGTCGGGGCGCCCAAGAGTGAGGTAAACCAAGACTTAGAGGCTTTGAAGCCATACACCACTCGATCATCGTGCTGCAGCATCTGATCGCCATTGACCGGGTCGCGCAGGTAATAGGTGAATGTCGACCAGAGATCTAATTTGTAGCGAATCAGGTAAGCCGACACTTGGACCTGGTCCTCGTCGGTGCGCCGGACGCGGCTGAAGGATAGGCTCGAGCGGGTCGAGACTCCGCCGTCGGTCGGATTCAAAGTTCCAAATCGATCGACTAAATCCTCGGAAATGGCGCGCAGCGGAACCTGGTCGGTCGAGTTCCACTGTCCGGAATACGCCATCGCCGTCAGGGTGAAATAGTCCAAGGGGTCGCCCCGAAAATATCGCAAGACACCGTTTAGACGGTTGTAGTCATCCGGAACATCGAAAGGGCCGTCGTTATGATAAATCTCGCCGGCGCCTAAGAGCGTGCCATCGAAGAGGCCGGTCGAGCCCATGAGTAATCCGCGTCGATAACCATCTTCGCCAGAGCCAACGGTTGCACTGGTGGGCACTTCGTTTACGAGCCCGACCCGCGCGGTTCCCGCGGTCGCGAAATCACCTTCATCGGCGTAGTAAGGGCCCTTCTTGTAGTGCAGGTCTGCGGCAAGTTCCGGAATCACAAAATTGAAGTCCGAGTACCCTTGGCCGTGCGCATGCGTAGGCATGTTGACGGGCATGTCATCGACCTCGAGCGCGAGATCGGTGCCGTGGTCTAAGTTGAAAGCCCGCAGGAAATACTGATTTGCTTTGCCCTCGCCTGAATGCTGCGTGACGATGAGTCCAGGCACGTTTTCAAGTATTGCCGCAGGGCGCAGCAGCGGTTCACTCTGTATTTGCGCCTGGCTGATGTCGCCAGCCGAAGCGGCTGTCATATTGCTGACGCCCGTGGCCACGACGGTAATGGATTCGACCGGCTCCGCGAGCAGATCAGCGGTTTCGGCGCAATGAGCCGTGAATCCTGACAATAGGACAGCCGCCGCGGCGCCAAATCGCACCAAGACTCGATTTGACCTCGATTTTGGCATCTCCCAGGGCTATTCGCAGGCCGCCGCCAATAGGATGCAGCCGTGAGATGCAAAGCTATTTATTGGCTATTGAACTACCGCCTGCTGCGATCGCGGTCGGATATGCAGCAACAGTAGGCTCAGGAGAAGACACGCCAACAGGCTGGCGCAGGCATCCACGAGATAGCTGCCCGCTACGCCACGCCAGGCGTAGCCCCAGCCATCCACCACCAACATATAGGTATTGGCGACATTAAATGCCGACACCATGAGGCAATACGTCGTCGCAGCAAAAGCATTGCCGCGTCCGATAGTGGCAAAGGTAATCGCGGTCGAGGCCGTGATGGACAAGGACTGAAAGACATTTTCTCCGATCAGTGCCGCCGCAAATGCCCAGGGCGCGCGCGGCAGGGCGAGCAGCAGCAGAGTGAAGATCGATCCAACTACGCCGATGACGAGATACAAATAGCGCACCGGCAGCAGCCGATCAACCAGAGGAAACATCAAACAGCCGGCAATGCCGGCAATAACCACTCCAGCGCCGCCCACCAGCCCGACGAAGTGACTCGAAGTGTGAAAATCATTCCCCAATCCGCCCAAGATGTTGACCAGGGAAAAGGTTGATGCCGGCGCGATAAATAAGACAATGGCGATGAGAATCTCGCGCCGTTTGAGCAAGCTGATGACATCGGCGAAGAACTGCGGAAAGCTCTCGCTTGCCAGGCGCCGATCGGGTCCGGGCGCAGGCATCCAACAGAAAATCACGGTGGGGAGCAGAACGACTACTGCCAGCACCAAAGCCGCCGCCGTGGCGGATAGACGCTGTACGATTTCGCCGGTCATCATCGCCATCGCGCCGCCGCCGCTGATGTTCGCGATGGTCACCCACACGCTCAAGGAGTGTTCTTCCTTGGCAGTGATGATGCTGGAGAGCCAGCCTCCCAAGGCGCTCTGGTAAAGATTTGCGAAAAAGAAACCGGCGACCAAAAAGATTTCCACCAGGGCAAGGTGTTCGAGGTTGGTCAGCGCGAGCGCCAGGAGCACCGCGGACAGCAACGCAGTTACTACGGAATACCAGCGTCGGCTAAATCGAACATCGAGGACTGGACTGACCAAAAAGGTCCAAAAGCCGGGTGAGATCGCCGCCGCCGTCATTGCCGCGATCGTTACCTCCGGAACGTGCCGCGCGCTCAAGAGTTGCGGCACGGCGATTACCAGAATGCCGCCGTACATTCCGAACAGGGTGTTGGTGAGCCCTAGCAGCCAAACCGGCGCACGCCGCGTTGCCGCGCTCACGGAGTCTCCCATCGGCCGGAAACGGCGGACCGATACAGCGCGTCGATGATGCGCATGGTCGCAATGCCGTCTTCGATGGGAAATTCCTGCTGGGTCTCGCCGAGAAACGCGGCAGCCGCCGCGTCGCATTGCAACGAATATTGATCGACCGCCGGGAAATGTTCGAATTCCGCTGACGTTCCGTCCAAGCTCTTGCCGCTGTCAATTGTTATTCTGCAGGCAAAATCCTTCGCCGGCGTGAACGGCACAGGCATCTCAATGCGCCCGTCCGACCCTAAGATCGTGACGCGTTGGTAGGCCGCCGCTCGAAATCCGCTGCTGAACACCAGCTGACCCCCGCCTGGAAATTCGAGCAGCCCGCTGGTGAGCGTGTCAACGCCCAGATCGGCATCGCGATTGATCAGAGCGATCACCCGTGCAGGCTCCGCGCCGAAGATGTAGCGGGCAGTGACCAAGGGATAGCAGCCGACGTCATACAGCGCGCCACCGCCCAACTTCGCTTGATTACGGACATTGTTTGGATCAAGCACGGTAAATTGAAACGCCGATTGCATGTTGCGAACTGTGCCGATCCGGCCGGCCCGCACCAGCGCGCGGACTCGATGCCATTGGGGATGGTGGCGTACCATGAAGGCCTCGATAACCTTTTTCTGACTCTGCTCACGCGCATCGACAATGGCCCGCGTCTCGGGCGCATTTAGACCCAACGGCTTTTCGCACAGGACGTGCTTGCCGGCATTCAGAGCCTTGACGGTCCATTCAACGTGAAGGTGGTTGGGCAATGGATTGTAAATGGCATCGATCTTTGAATCGTTGAGCAGTGCCTCGTAGCTTCCATAGCTTCGTGGAATTGCAAAGCGCGCCGCGACTTCGGCCGCCCGGGACGCATCGCGTGAAGCGATGGCCGCGATTCCACCCCGCTCACCGCTCAGGATGGCCGGTATGACGCGTTTAATGCCAATGTTGGCCGTACTGAGGATGCCCCATCGGATTTTAGGCATGAACTTTATTCGCTACTCTATTGCCTGCAATGAAAGCGGAAACGCCTATACTTTGCCGAGGACTCGTGCGATTACGCAATAGGAGCGTCGTTGGCCACATCAGCAATTGCAGACAAAACGTTAGCCGGCCTCGGCCCGCCGCCCCTGAAGCCGGCATCATTCCTGAAGACGCTGCGCGCTTCCAGGGGCAACGCCTTTGAAGTGATTCCCCTCGCCGCCTACGAGCAGCCAGTCTATTTGGCGAAGTCGCTCCTGGGCAACGTTTTGATGGTAAATGATCCTGAAGGCGTACGCCGCATTCTCTTGGACAACGTCGCCAACTATCCGAAAAACGACCTAGAAATCGATTTCTTTTCGGCGATGTTCGGCGAAGGCTTGTTGAGCGCGCCTCATGCCAAGTGGCGCACGCATCGGAAAGTGATGGCGCCCTCCTTCGGTACCCGCACGGTCGAATCTTATGCGCCGGCAATGGTGGAGACCACCGTGGCTTTTGCTCAGCAATGGGACGCGCTGCCCGAAGCGACGGAAATCGACATCGCCGAGGAGATGAAGGCGCTGACGCTGAGGATTATCTGCCGCACTATGTTTTCCGCGGACGCGGATGAACTGGCAACGCTTTCGCGCGAGGCGCTCAACTTCGTCCAGGCCTCGCTGGAATTTGGCTTGCTGGACGTCCTGCCGCTGATCGGTCCTCGGCGCATCAAGCGCACAGTGGAAGCGATACGGGCGCACTTCAAGGGCATGGATGCGGCGATTTATCGTCTGATCAGCGAACGCGAAAAAATCCGCAACGAGGCGCCCAGAGATTTCCTGACGCGCCTGGTCGCCGCCAAGGATCCGGACGATGGCGTTGGATTGAATGCGACGGAGGTGCGCGACGAGGTCATTACCATTTTCGTGGCCGGCTACGAAACGACGGCTGTGAGCATGACCTGGGTATGGTATCTGCTCTCGCAGCATCCGCTCGAGGAGGCCAAGCTGCACGAGGAGCTCGATACCGTGCTCGCGGGCAGAACGCCGACCGTCGAGGATCTGCCAAATCTGCCGTACACGCGCATGGTTATCGAAGAAGCGATGCGCGTATACCCGCCGGCGCCGGGGATCTCGATTCGGGAAGCTCAGGAAGCCGACGAAGTCTGCGGCTTCAAGGTGACACCCGGACTCCAGGTTTTAATATCGCCTTGGGTGCTGCACCGTCACCGCCGCCTTTGGGACGATCCCGAGCGGTTTGACCCGAGCCGATTCAGCAGGGAGTCCAGCGAAAAGCGGCCGCGCTTTTCGTACTTGCCGTTCGGCGGCGGACCTCGCGTGTGCATCGGCGCGACGCTCGCCATGACGGAGGCGACTCTGATCCTTGCCGTACTCGCCCAGCGGTTTCGCCTGCGTCTCAAGGAGCCGCAGGAAATCAAACTGCAAACGCGCATCACTTTGCGTCCTAAGAACGGCATGATAACCATCCTGGAACGCCGTCCTCAGCGCGCGCACTTGGACAGTGCGCGCGGGTCGGCCTGAGGCACGCTTTTCGCACAGGCCACCGCAGCACTCGCGAACATCTTGGCGATGCGTCGAGGGTCGTCACACTTTCGATGCAAACTTGAGTGAAATGAGAGTCCGCGCAAGCGATTCTTTATCACCTGACTTTCACATGCGGCTCATAGAATATGCTCAATGCAATCCTTTAAGAGCAGCCTATGAGCGAACCATCAGCGAAGCATTACTTGTTGGCTTCCGACTTTGACCAGACCTTGAGTTTCAAAGATTCGGGGGTGGTCTTGAGTGAGCTGCTCGGAATATCCGGATTTGAGGAGCGCGTTGCGGGGCTCGCTCGAACCAACCTGGTTCAGCAGGGTGGCGAGTTGGCCTATTTGATTCGGCATGATCCGGAATTCCGCGGCGTGCGTCGCGAGCACTTGCTCGAAGCGGGGCGACGCGTGCGGCTCAAGAGCGCCATTCCGGCGCTGGTGGATTTCATGCGGCGCGGGGCCGCGGGCTATCAATTTTCCTTTTTTGTCATTTCGGCCGCGCCTCGCGAAATCGTGACGTCGGCATTGGCAGGCATCGTTCCCGCCGAGCACATTTATGGCACGGAGTTGGAATTCGATGCGCAGTCGCGCGAAGTGAAGGCGATCAGTCGCGTGCCCGCGGGCTACGGCAAGGTCGCCGTCATCGAAGAGCTTCAGCACCGCTTGAGCATTGCCGCCGACCGCGTGATCTACGTGGGTGATGGTGGCTCGGATGTGCACGTGATGCTGCACGTCAATAATCACGATGGATTTACCATCGCAGTCTCCGAGAACAAGCAACTTGCCCGGATCGCGAAGCGCGTGGTCCTCAGTGATAACGCTTTTAGCATCATGGCCCCGATACTTGACCAACTGCTGCATTGGCGAACCGGTGAGATCCGAGAGCTGTTCGAAGCGTACGGCCTGACGCTGGACGAGTGGGAAAAGGACAGAACGGATCGACTGAAGATCGGCAATATACTCTCCTTCAATGCGGCGGCTCAGGCCGAAGCGATATGAGTCATTTCTGGATTGAATGCCTGGGGTGGGCTGCCACCTGCGTGTTCGTCGCCTCGTACTTTTTTGCCAGACCCTCGCGGCTGCGCGGAACTCAAATGCTGGGCGCACTGCTCTGGGTAACGTATGGCGCGCTGATCGGCGCATTGCCCGTCATCATCGCTAACCTGCTGGTTTTCGCGGCGGCCGCTTGGACCTCGCTTCGCAAACCCTCCGCCTTGGGGCCCGGTTCCCCCGCCTGATCCGGCCTTGGCTCGAGCAAAGTAGCGCCGCTGCGCAGCGGAACGGTGTTCGCATACAATGTACGTTTCCATCACTACGTTGCGGCGCCAATGGACAAAGCACTCCGTTCTGAACACAAGGACCCCGAAGCTTCGCAAGGCGGCTACCGGCGGATGATTTTGCCGCAGCCGATGTCATTGCTCGGGACGGGACAGCCCGACACAGAAACGGAGCAGATGGCGCAACTGGGCCCGGATACGGTGTTCATGATGGGCGACAATCCGGCTCTGTCGAAGATGCCGGAGAAGCCGAAGCTGCTTGATTTCTTTCGCCACCGGTTTACGCCCTTCACCCGCAATCATCTGCTGCAGAGCGCCAATGTTGCGCTTAAAAGCGGCATGGAGGAAAAAGTCGTCCTGGCGTGCCTGCTGCACGACATTGCGAATGGCGCACTGATTCGTGTTGATCACGGATATTGGGGCGCGCAGCTCATTGAGCCCTATGTGTCAGAAGAAATAAGTTGGGCCGTCCGAAATCATCAGGCCCTGCGATTTTTCGCCGATGAATCGGTGGGCTATCAATATCCCGATGCCTACATCAAGTTCTTTGGTCCCGACTACCAGCCCGCCGAGTACGTCCAGCGGGCCTATGCACAGGCGCGGCAACATCGTTGGTACATGACTTCGCGCCTCATCACCCTGAACGACCTGTACTCGTTCGATCCGAATGTCACCGTGGACCCGGAACTGTTCACCGATATTATCGGCCGGCATTTCAAGCAACCCCAAGAGGGTCTAGGGTTCGATGGTTCGGCAGTTGCGCACATGTGGCGAACGATGATTTGGCCGAACAATTTGCTGTGACAGAGGAATCCGGCATGCTTACGTCTGCACAAATATTCTCGATCGCCAACCTCATTGCCATGCTGTGCTGGGTCGCCTTGGCGATTTCGCTATTTGCCGCGCGCCCGCGAGTTTGGATACTGCGTGTCAGCGGACTCGTGGTCCCCGGTCTTTTTGCGATTGTTTATCTCTTCTGCATCTGGAAGGGGTTCGCCGCAACGCCTGGAGGTGGATTTGGCTCCCTGAGCGAAGTGCGTACTCTGTTCGCTAATGATGCTGCGCTCGACGCGGGCTGGCTGCATTACCTGGCATTCGACCTCTTTGTTGGTACTTGGATCGTGCGTCAAGGGACCCTGGAGGGTATGCATCCGCTCTTGTTACTTCTCTGTCTGCCCGTTACGTTCTTGCTTGGCCCGATTGGATTCCTCCTGTTCTTGGTCGAACGGGCGGTGTTTGCTCGCCGCGGCGCCGGTGTGATCGCGGCATGACCGAACTGTTGCTAAACGCCGCTCCTCGGGGAATCCTGGGTGAGGCATGGCACCGGCAGCGAACCTTGACCGCCTACGGCTTGCTGCTCCTCGTGTTGACGCCACTCCTGCTGCTGTTGCAGCAAATCGATCTTCGAACCATCGATGACATCGACATATGGGCCAAGCCCACCAAATTCGTTTTCTCGGTGGCGGTTTTTGCACTGACGAGCGCGTGGTTCTTCGGTTATGTACGGCCCGATCGACGCAGGACGCCAAGCCTGCGGGCCATGGTCGCCGTCATCATTGCCGCGGGCAGCTTCGAAATCATTTATATCGCATGGCAGGCCGGCCATGGACTGGCATCTCACTTCAACAAATCGAGCACATTTTACGAGATCATGTATGCGTTGATGGGTCTTGGGGCGGTATCCCTGGTTGCCACCACCCTGCCGTTGGCGTGGGAGATAGGACGTCGTCCCGCGCCGCGCCTGAGTCCGCAATTTGTGGCAGCCGTCGTAATGGGTCTCGTATTGTGCTTCGTTCTCGGCGGCGGCTTCGGCATCTATATGTCGCAGCAGCCCGGCCATGCCGTGGGGCTCGTTCACGGTCACGCGCCATTATTCGGCTGGAACCGCGCGGGCGGCGATCTTCGAATCGCTCATTTTCTCGGAATCCATGCGCAGCAAGCCATCCCGATTTTGGGCCTGTTAATCGGTGGTTTGTCGCGGCAACTGCGATGGCCGGTATTGATCGGCGGTTCAGTGGCCTATGCCTCACTCGCTGTGGCATTGTTCATCGAGGCGCTTAAGGGCCAGCCATTGCTGCCTAATTTGTTTTAGCAGCAACTGTCGATTCGGCAGATCACAGGAGATGGGGATGGAACTGCGGATCAACGAGCAGAATTTCACGGTCATCGCCGAACCGGATCTCCCGCTGCTGTGGGTGCTGCGCGATTTGCTGGGAATGACCGGCACCAAATTCGGCTGCGGCATAGCGCTCTGCGGTGCCTGTACCGTATTGGTCGACGGCCAGGCCCAGCGCTCATGCGTGCTCCCAGTCGCGCAAGCCACGGGAAAAAAGATCACCACCATTGAAGGCATCGGCACTTCCCCGGCGGGGGCAGCACTCCAAGGGGCATGGCAGAAGATCAACGTACCCCAATGCGGCTACTGCCAGGCGGGACAGATCATGTCTGCCGCCGCCCTGCTGCAAGCCAAACCGGATCCGAGCGATGCCGACATCGATGCCGCCATGTCCGGGAATATCTGCCGCTGCGGCACGTACCCACGCATACGCGCGGCCATCAAACAGGCGGCCAATGATTCGGGGCAAACCAAATGAGTGCCGTTGTCACCGACGAGTTCACCTCGTCGAAGGGATTGAGTCGTCGCGAATTCTTGCTGCAACTTCAAGCGATGGGCGGCCTGCTGCTCGTCGCCGACGGCCTGCAGACTGTCAAGGCGGCCGATGCCCCCAAGTACGGCGCCGACGGCATGCCGCATGGTACCGTCGACAATCCTCTGGTGTTCCTGACAGTAGGCGATGACGGCTGGGTAACCATCGTTGTGCATCGCTCAGAAATGGGCCAGGGCGTGCGCACCGGCATGCCCCTCATCGTGGCGGACGAACTGGAAGCGGATTGGAGCAAGGTCCGCGTTCAGCAAGCGCCTGCCGACGAGGAGAAATACGGCAACCAGGACACTGACGGGTCGCGCAGCACACGGCATTTCCTTGATCCGATGCGCCGCTGCGGCGCGGCGGCCCGAATGATGTTGGAACAGGCCGCCGCCTTGTCCTGGAACGTACCGGTCACCGAGGTTCGCGCCGTAGACCATGAAGTAGTGCATCAGAAAACCGGCCGCAAGCTCTCCTACGGCACCCTCGCCAAGCGGGCGGCGAAGCTGCCGGTGCCGGCCACCAGTGCGCTGCGCCTAAAAACCTCCGAAGAGTTTCGCTACGTCGGCAAGGGCGGCGTACCGCTTGTCGATGGACACGATATCGTCACGGGCCAAGCGCAGTACGGCATCGATCCTTGGTTCAAAGACATGAGCTTCGCTGTCATCGCGCGCTCACCGGTATTGGGTGGCAGTGTCAAACAATTCGACGGTAACGCGGCCGCGGCAGCCCCAGGCGTGCAGAAAGTGCTGCAAATGCCCGCGCCGGTTCCGAAGGCCACGTTTCACCCGCTCGCCGGTGTCGCAGTCATCGCCAATTCCACGGGCGCGGCGATCGCGGCACGCAAACTGCTGAAAATCGAGTGGGATGACGGAGCCAACGGCAGTTACGATTCCGATAACTATCGAGCCTCGATGCAGGAATCCGCCCACAAACCAGGCAAGGTGGTACGCGAGGCCGGCAATGTGGACTCGGCTTTCAAGTCCTCGGCCAAGACAATCGAGGCGGAGTACTACATTCCACACATAGCACATGCGACGATGGAGCCGCCGTGCGGAGTGGCGCGCATCATTGCCGGCAAGGTCGAAGTCTGGGCGCCCACCCAAGCACCGCAAGTCACGCGCGAGGACGTCGCGAAGCATCTTGGGATCCTTACGGAGAATGTCACCGTACATGTGACGCTGCTCGGCGGAGGATTCGGGCGCAAATCAAAGCCGGACTTTGCCATCGAGGCTGCCCTATTGTCGCAGGCAATGGATGGGCGCCCGGTCAAGGTCACCTGGACCCGCGAAGATGACCTGCATCACGACTTCCTGCACACTGTATCCGTCGAATATATGAAGGCCGGTGTCGATGCCGCTGGCAAGGTCTCGGCCTGGCTGCATCGAAGCGTGGCGCCTTCGCTCGCGACGATTTTCGCTCCAAACGTCAATCACGAAGTCGGTGCCGAGCTTGGAATGGGCTTTATCAATATGCCCTACGACATTCCCAACCTTCGGCTCGAAAACCCGGAGGCCAGCGCGCATTGCCGCATTGGTTGGTTTCGCTCGGTCTCCAACATTCCCCACGCTTTTGCCGTGCAATCATTTGCAGCCGAGCTGGCGGCGAGCGCCAACAAAGATCACCGCGACTACTTGCTGGAACTCATTGGGCCGGCGCGCAAGATAGATCCGAACAGCCAGCAAGATCATTGGAATTACGGTGAATCGCCGCAGCGCTACCCGGTGGACACCGGCCGCTTGCGGCGAGTCATCGAAACCGTCACGAGGGAAGCCGGCTGGGGCCGGCAATTCGCACCCCGCCATGGTCAGGGGCTGGCGGCTCACTACAGCTTTTTGAGTTATGCCGCGGCAGTAGTAGAAGTGGACATCGATGAGCAGGGTCGAATCGTGGCGCCGCGCGTCGATGTGGCATTTGACTGCGGCCCGCAAGTCAATCCCGAACGCATTCGCTCGCAACTCGAAGGCGCCGTCATCATGGGGTTAAGCCTCGCGATGTTCGGGGAGATCACCTTTAAAAAGGGTCGGTCGCAGCAGAATAACTTTCACCAGTATCGCGTTACGAGGATGAACGAAGCGCCCGCCGACATCCGGGTGCATTTGATTCCAGAGACGGATTGGACCGTGCCGTTGGGCGGCGTGGGTGAGCCTGGCGTGCCGCCGATTGCGCCGGCACTGTGCAACGCGGTATTTGCAGCGACCGGCAAGCGAATTCGTAGCTTGCCCATCAGGGATCAGGCCAAACGCGCAACCTGAAAGAGTCTGCGCAGCGACATTTGGTCTAGGGAAGCGGGCCCTGCTGGGGCGCGCCAGACCTTGATAGGACCGAAGCCAGTTGAGCCGCCAGATCACCCAAGGTGTAAGGCTTCGGCAGCAAGGGAATGCCTTCGTCCTCCGCGTCACGTTGGGCTGCCGCGGAGAAACCGCTCACCAAAACCACGGGTAACGAGATTCTGCGTTGGCGCATCTCGCGCACCAGGCCCATTCCGTCCATGCCGCCCGGCATCATGACGTCCGATAGCACCAGTCCGATGTCAGGCGTCGCCGCGAGTTCGTTCAAGGCGGCTTGTCCAGTCGTCACCGGGATCACCTCGTAGCCTAACTCGGTCAACATCGCGCTCGTCAGCGATGCGACCTGAACATCGTCTTCGACCAAAAGCACGCGACACAGCGCCGGACCAGGTGTCGAAACACCATGGCGAGGCTCCATTTGCCGTGGCACGGTGCTCGGACTTTCATTGGACCGCGGCAGCAACAGCAGAACCTTCGTTCCTTCCCGGGCTCTGCTTTCAACGTGCACCGAACCTCCGGAACCATGCGCAAAACCGTAAACTTGCGCGAGTCCCAATCCAGAACCTTTGCCGATATCTTTGGTGGTGTAGAAGGGTTCCAGACAACGCGTGATGGTCTCAGCGTCCATACCCACACCGGTATCGCTCACCGATATCTCGACGAAATCACCGGCAAGCCCGTATTCGCGCAGCTCTGAGCGGTTCACCGCGGCGATCGTGATAGTGCCGCCTTGAGGCATGGCATCTCGCGCATTCACGCAAAGATTCAGCAGCGCGATACCAAGCTCGCCCTCATCGACACGCACGGGCCACACGTCCCGGTCAAAAACGGTTTTGACTGTCACCGATCCTCCAAGCGACCCATCGAGAAGCTCTCTCATCCCCTCGACGTGACGAGGTATTGCGATCGGTTTGGCATGCAATTCCTTTTGCCTCGAGAAGGCGAGGAGTTGGCGCGTAAGCGCAGCTCCTCGCTCTGCCGCTTGACGCATCCCATTCCGTAGTGCCTGTCGCCGCTCGGGCGTCGGCTCGCGGTCCAATATACTCAGGCCGCCGCTGATGACCATCAGAAGATTATTGAAGTCGTGCGCAATACCGCCTGTCAGCTGACCAACCGCTTCCATCTTCTGACTCTGGCGCAGCAATCGCTCTGTGCGCTCGCGCTCCGCGACCTGCGCCAACAGCGCGGCATGCGCGCTACGCAGCTGATCGGCCGTACTCCGTTGCTCGGTGAGATCGGTAATGATGCAGCAAAAGATCTCTTCGCTACCAAAGCCATCGCCGCGCAGTGCGCTAAAAGACACATGAGTCGGAATGATGCGGCCCTGATCCGTTTTGATTCCAAGTTCGCCTTTGGATTTGGAAGCAATCAATTTGAGTACGTTGGGCCAATCGGCCGCCGCGACGAATCGCGCCAGAGATCCGCCGATCACTCGCTCGGGTTGGGTCTCAACCAGCTGCGCGAGGCGCCTGTTGCAGTAAAGAATGTCCCCGCTGCGGGTCAAGGTCAATGCGCCTTCCTGCATCTCCTCGACGAGCAGCCGGTAGGTCTGATCCGCTGTCTCTAGCGTGTAAACCCGAGGCTTGCTATCGGCGCCAGAGACCACGACCGCGTCCACGTCGCCGTTGCGGATTGCATCCAGCGTCTCTTCAGCCTCGCGCAATTTTTCGCGAAGTGTATTATTTTCCAGGCGTAGAAGCTGCTGCGCGTTCGCATCAGGAGTGACAGCGGAGGATTCTCGGCCAACTGCAGGATTCATTTTGCAACGGCAACGGTTTCTTTGGGGCTAAGATCAAGGCCGGCTAAAACGCGCTCTTCGTTGGCAAGATCGCCGATGATTCGGCGCAGCGGGAGCGGCAGCATCTTGACCAAAGTCGGTGCGGCCAAGATCTGGTACGCTTTGGCCGCAGCAGGATGCTGATAAATATCGACCACTTCAAGGTCGTACTCGCCGTGCAGCCGTTCCTCGCATACCCGCCGAAGATTGGCGATCGCTCTCGATGAGCGCGAGGTCGTGCCGGTAATAAAAAGACGCAGTACATAGGGTGGGCCCTTTGCAAGCGCAGGCGATGGTTCTTCACTCATGGTGCACAACCGGGCGCAGATCCAACCCCACCAAGACCCGTTCCATGTTCGACAGGTTTCCAATGATTCGCTTCAATGGCTCCGGCAGTCGACGCACGAGCGTCGGCACCGCCAAGATTTGGTCGCCCGCCGCGAGCTGCGGGTGTTCGAGGAGATCGATTACTTCGATTTGATACCGTCCCACCAGGTGCTCCTCGCAAATATTTTTCAGGTTCGCGAGCGCCGTAATGGACTTGGGGGTTTGACCTGCTACATAGAGGCGCAAATTGTAATGACCGCCCGGAAGCGGCGATTCCTCGATCGCAGTGTTTGTCATTTGACTCATGTCGCAGTTCCCCCACGCTGAATAGCCATTGCGCGTCTCTCAGCCTGTATGCGCTTTTCGAGTTCTTCATCCTGCTGTTGAGATTTTCGAGCATCCTCTTCCTCGGCTTCGAGTTCGGCGCGCAGCTCCGCAATTTGCCGTTCGAGCGCCGCGCGCTTACGCTGGATGTCGCGATGTTTGCGCTCATTGTCCTCTGTGCGTCGAATGGCGGAAGCGGCGTCGACCATTTCTTGCGCGACCCGCGCGGACCCCGTCAAGACACCACTGCCTCCCAAGTACGCATCGACGAGCTTTACGCCCTGCGACGTTAATTGATACTCGCGAATTTGATTGGAATGGTTCATCCCGCGCGACTTGAGCACGTAGATACCGCGATTGCGCTCGCCGTTGCTTTCGAGTTGCACGAGCGACAACCAGGTGTCCATGAGCGACGACATGCCGGCATCCGACTTGTCCATTCCCTCCACGGACAGCAGGTTTGTCAGAAAAGCTGTGATGCCGCGGCTCTTCAGCAAGTCGATTACCCGGAGCAGCATCGAGTGCACGTCGCCGGTATCGCCCCTCAGGGCGGAAATCGGATCCAGTACCGTGGCCGCAGGCGCGAACTCCTCGATCTCCCTATACATTCGCGCCAAGTGCATCTCGAGGCCGAACAGGCTTGGCCGCGCTGCCTCGAAACGCAGCAATCCCGCGTCGATGCGCGGCTGCAGATCGAGACCAATGGAGCGCATATTGCGGATAATTTGTGCCGGCGACTCCTCGAACGCGAAATACAGGCAGCGTTCGCCGCGCGCGCAAACTGACTCGACAAAGTGCGCCGCCAGGCTGGTCTTTCCAGTTCCGGCCGTTCCCGACACGAGAATGCTGGTGCCTGTATAAAACCCGCCGGCCCCAAGCATTTGGTTCAGTCCCGGAATGCCGCTCGAGATCACCACATCGGAAGCCGAATGCGCCAATCCGGCAGAAGTAATCGGCAACACCGCTACGCCCTGCGCATCGATCAGAAAGGGATACTCATTCGTGCCGTGAGCGGAGCCGCGATACTTGACGACTCGCAACCGCCGGGTCGTAATTTCATTGCTGACCCGATTGTCGAGCAGCATCACGCAATCCGAAACGTACTCCTCAATGCCAAACCGTGTTAGCGCTCCCGATCCCTGCTCGGCAGTGATAATTGCCGTCACTCCCCGCTGTTTGAGCCAGGCGAAAAGCCGGCGAATCTCCGCGCGCAATATCTGCGTATCGCCCAAACCGGCAAATAGCACTTCGAGGGTGTCCAGCACCACCCGCTTGGCACCGACTGATTTGATCGCAAAGTCCAGACGTACGAACAAGCCCTCGAGATCGTATTCGCCTGATTCTTCGATTTCGCTCCTCTCGACGCGCACGAAGTCGATTGCTATCTTCTTCTGCGCGACGAGGTCTCCCAATTCGTAGTCTAGCGAGGCGACGTTTTGGATCAGGTCGTCGCTTGACTCCTCAAAGCTCATGAACACGCCTGGCTCGTCAAACATCACTGCGCCGTTAACCAAAAATGTGGTCGCGAGAAGGGTCTTACCGCAACCCGGGCCGCCGCAGACGAGCGTTGGGCGTCCAGCGGGTAATCCACCGAATGTGACCTCGTCGAGCCCAGCGATGCCGGTTCTTGCTTTCGCGAGCGGCTGCGTCGCCGTTGCAGCAGCTGATGACGTGATGCTCATTGATTTTTGTTGTCCTTGAATACCGGTGCTGATCCAGCAGCATGCCGGCCGCGCGCGACGCCGTTGATGCGCTCGCGCAGCGCGGTTTCGATGAAATTGGTGAGCGACCGGTTATCTCTGGCGGCGGATTGGCGCACCTCGGCGAGAAGATCGGGATTTAGGCGTACAGTCACAGGTGTTTTTAGTTGTCCCACGCCCGAACTCTGGTGCAGAGTGATGCGTAACGCAATACACCTAGCGCCATGCTCTTGCTGTCAGCCCTTTCCTACAATTGAGCGATTTCCGCACAGCCATCTTATGTGAACCAACGCACAGACCAATTGACCGCGACACGGCTATGGTTTCGCATCGACAACTAATATCCAAACGAGTATTTCAATGCTTCATGCAGTCAAATCGAAATTAGCTCTGAGCGCGATTGTTATAGCGGCGGTGCTCGCCGGTTGCGTAGTCGCCGCCCCGCCGCCGCGCCACCATCCCGCTTACCTGCATGCGCTATCGGACCTCCGTACCGCGCGCTGGCTCATCGAGCACCGCCCGGGCAATTGGGCGCAGACCACCGACGAGGTTGAGGCCGTACGTCAGATTGATGCCGCCATCGGCGATCTTAAGCAAGCGGCGTACAACGATGGCAAGAATCTAAACGATCATCCGCCGGTCGATGAGCGTCCTGACCATGCCGGCAGAATCCACGAGGCTCTGGAGTATCTACACAAGGCACGTGCGGACATCTCCAGCGAAGAGGACAACGGCAACGCCCAAGGCTGGCGGAATCGGGCGATCGGCCACATCGATGGCGCGATCGGCGCCGCACGCCGCGTATTCCACGAATAGCGCGAATTCCTCGAAGGGAGTATGCCACGAGCTAGAGGAGCGTCAGCCAGCTTCGGCAACGCTCCTCTGCTCGGCACCATCTGGATTCAATTCGACTCTGGGCGGGCTGTCGAAAATCATGGTTGGAATGGTCTCCGCGGAAAATTCCGGCCATTTGGGTAGCTGCGGATGATTGGGATTCCCCGTTCTTGCGAACTGGATCCAAGCGTCGCACATTTTCGCCGCTAGCGCGCGCGGTTCCGCGCCGCCGCCCGTCATCGTCTCACAACGATCGGTATTGTCGAATACAAACGCGATTTCCGCACAATGAAACGCGCGCGGTCTGCCGCTTAAGATGGGGGTCTGCCAGGTAAACCAATACAAATAGGCTGGCGCCCTTGCCTGCGCAGCCTTCAATTTAGCCTGCTCGATCGCGCTGCCACGCACTCCGGAAGCGCCAATGCGGGACCAGATATCGAACGGCTTTGCTCGCGGTGTGCGCTGTCGAAAAGCGCCAATGATGCTCGTCGCCTTCTCCCCATAGATTTCGCGCACGCGCATCTCCAGATCCGCCTCGCTCATTGCTTCGAATTCCGGATGATTGATCGCAGTCACAAACTCGTTCAGCGTGGTGCCGATGATCATTGGAATATCGGCAGAGATGGCCGGCGCACCGGGATCAAATGGATGGTTGGGAAGAGTCTTGCCATCGACAACCGGCCCGAATCCCAACAATGCCGAGAGACGCCGAAAATTGGGTACCCCGCCGGCCGACTTTGGACGCCGTTCCCGCAAAACCTTGTCCGCTGCCGTTACGATCTGCTGATAGGGCAGCGTCTGGATTTGTCCAATCGTCGCCGCGGTAAGTCCCAATTCAGTGACGATGGCATCGGCCACCTTTTGAGCATTTTCCTGCGGAATACCCTGCAATATGGAGCCGCTCTCGACAATCGCGCGGTGAAAGAGACCTTTGGCCGCCGGCATCGCCATGAGGGTAGCGACCTTTCCGCCCCCGCCGGACTGGCCGAATATCGTGACCATGCGCGGGTTGCCGCCGAAATTTTCAATGTTGTCGCGTACCCACTCGAGCGCGGCCACGATGTCGAGCATGCCGACATTGCCCGATGCGGCATACTGATCGCCGAATTTCGACAGATCCAGATAGCCGAAGGCATTCAATCGGTGATTCAAGGACACGACCACCACGTCGCCGCGACGGGCCAGATTCTCGCCATCGTAAGACCGCAGTTCTTGACCTGAACCCGCCGTGTAACCTCCGCCATGCAGCCAAACCATGACGGGGCGCTTTTTGCCGTCAGCCACGTCAGCCGTCCAGACATTGACGCGCAGGCAGTCCTCGCTTTGTACGCCATCGTCCCAGGTGAACATGAAGGCCTCTTCGTCGTTCGCCCAACCGGCGCGAGGTCCCTGCGGCGCCACATAGCCGTATTGACGTGAACTGCGCACACCTTCCCAAGACTTCGGTTTGACCGGCGGCATGAACCGATTCGCACCCGCGCAACTGTCAGCGTAGGGAATGCCTTTGAACGTAAAGATCCCGCCGCGTATATAGCCGGCGACTCGACCCGCTCGCGTGTCTGCGACGGCATCGCCATCCCGCGCGATCAGCGGCGCCGCGCTCTGCGAGATCTTGACACGCGCCGGCGCCGCAAGCGCGCCGGACACGACACCCGGAGCGGCTGCGCCGCAGGCGAGCGCTGCTGCTCCTTGCAGCAGTGCGCGGCGTTGAACGACCGAAACGCCTTTCGAACTGCGCGCTGACATGGACCGCTTGGTTTTCATCGCATTCCCCTTGATTCACTCATGTTGGGCGTCACTGTACCGCGACCGCGACTTTCGATCTCGCCGGGAGCGCGGCGGGCGGTGCGGCAGTCATGTAGCATCTTTCCATCTATATACTTGATTGATAAGCACTTTTTTGCTTAACATAACAGAGTCGAGGATACGTGCGTCGATTTTGCGGCGACGCTGCGGCTCTTGGCGGAAGATGCGCACTCGCTTGAGAGGAGTGAAAGCTTTGGCGTTCGAAATGACCAAATTGGTGGGGGCTGAATTTCCGCTCTTCGCCTTCAGCCATTGCCGCGATGTGGTGGCGGCGGTGAGCCGCGCGGGCGCCTTCGGCGTATTGGGGGGCGCGCGTTTCTCGGCGCAATCGTTGGAGCAGGAGTTGAAATGGATCGACGATCACGTCGACGGTAAGCCCTACGGCATCGATATTTTGATCCCGGAACATCAAGCCGTAAAAGCCGGCACCAGTGTCGAGGCGATCGCCGCGATGCTGCCGACCGAGCATCGCACTTTCGTGGCGGACCTTCTGCGCCGAAGCGGCATCGAACCCAGAGCCGAGCCGCCGCAGGGTCGGGCAACCACGGCGTACGACGGCGAACCATTGCTGGACGTCGCGTTCAAACATCCTATTCGACTGATAGCCAACGCGCTTGGGATTGCCCCGCCAATGATGATTGAGCGCGCGCGGCGTCATGGCGTTCCGGTGGCAGCTTTGGTCGGCGCGAAAGAACATGCGATTCGCCAAATCAACGCCGGTGTCGATGTCATTGTGGCGCAAGGAGGCGAGGCAGGTGGCCACTGCGGCGAGGTGTCAACTTTGGTGCTCATTCCCGAGGTAATCGCAGCAATATCGAAGATTCGCAAGGTTCCGGTACTGGCAGCGGGAGGGATCATGACAGGCCGGCAAATGGCTGGGATGATGGCGATGGGCGCGGCCGGAGCATGGACGGGCTCAGTATGGCTCGCGACCAGCGACTCTGAAACCTCCGAGGTGTTGCGCGACAAACTCATTGCCGCAACATCGCGCGATACCGTTCGCTCCAAATATCGGACTGGAAAGTTCAGTCGACAATTGCGTTCCGCATGGCACGACGCGTGGGAAACGCAAGGCGCGCCTGCCGCCCTACCCATGCCCCTGATGAGTGTCCTCGTCGAGCCGGTCCTTCAGCAAATCAACAGCGCGGCGCTGAAAGGCAACCCGCAGGCTCAAGAACTCGTAACCTATTTTGTGGGCCAGGGTGTCGGGTTGATCGACGGCGTGAAATCCGCTACCCGGGTCGTTCAAGATTTCAAAGAAGATTTTGCCGAAGCCATGAGCACCGTGATGGCCTGGAGCGAATGAATAAAATCACGCCCAGGGATTTTCATAATGCCTTCATCGCGACCATGAAGTCCGAGGAGGATGCTTTTCGCACGGCGCTCGGTTTTGAACCAAAATCCTACAAGTACTTCATGCGGTCGACGATTTATCCCAGGATCGCCAGGCATCTTGGCCTCTCGTCTTGGAATAAGGAGTACTACACACTCGATGGAATGTTCTACGAAGAGCGCGGTGTTGACGCCACCGGCAAGTTCGCCTCGTACGCGAATTGGGTGTCCGTTGCAATAGAACACGAAATTGACGCGTCTCAAGCTCACGAAACCATGAACAAGCTACAGATGTTCAACGCGCCGCTGAAGGTGCTGATCACCTATGCGCCGCCGGGCAATGCCACGGAATCCTTGCTGCGTAAATATGAGAACATCATCAAGGCCTCCGACGTGTTCAATGACGTCGCGACCTTGAGACAGCAACTGGTGATCCTCGGCACGCCAAAAACCGTGGCTGCGTGGCGCCTGTACGCCTACGAGAATGACGGGTTTGTATTGATGATGCCGGCGTGAAATCGGGAGGCCTTAACCCTGCCCTCTCTCACTTACCGCTACACGGTTAGGCGCACCATCTTCGCCCGGTCACACGCGACGGAGGGCTCGTCGGGCAGTGCTTGACTGTGGGAGCCGACCACAATGGTCGTTCCGCCTAGAATCAAACCATTCACGAACAGCGCGAGGGCAACCGCGCCGAGTTTGATCGCAAGCCGAGTCTTCATTGAATTACTCCGTGGGCGTGAGCTTATGTCTGCGACTTGTCAGGATTGACTCAGGTTGTTTGTCAAAGTTCCACACCAATTTCTCCGCCATCGCTTCGGCTCAATAGATCTCCGGTACGACCATGTCGGCGGGCACTGCCTGGCGGGAATAGTGCTCGTGATGCTCGCGCGCGGGCAGAACGTAGGCCGGTTTGACCACTTCTTTATAGGGAAACTGCTCCAGCAGGTGATGCATACAATTCAGTCGGGCGCGTTTCTTATCAACCGCGTGAACAACCCACCACTTCGCCTCGGGTATATGCGAGCGCTCCAACATGACCTCTTTGGCTTTAGTATAGTCCTCCCATCGACGGCGCGATTCTAGATCCATGGGGCTGAGTTTCCATTGCTTGAGTGGGTCGTGGATACGGCCGAGAAAACGCACATACTGCTCCTCGTCCGTAATCGAAAACCAATACTTCAGCAATCTAATTCCGGAACGCACCAGCATGCGCTCAAATTCCGGCACGGAGCGATAAAATTCCTCATATTCCTCGGGTGTGCAGAATCCCATCACACGCTCGACACCGGCGCGGTTGTACCAGCTGCGGTCGAATAAAACGATTTCCCCGGCCGCGGGAAGGTGCGGTACATAGCGTTGGAAATACCACTGCGTACGCTCGCGATCATTGGGTGCCGGCAGCGCCACTGCTCTGCAGACGCGAGGGTTTAAGCGCTGGGTAATCCGCTTGATAATGCCCCCCTTGCCCGCAGCGTCGCGTCCCTCGAAAACAATCACCACTTTTTCTTTCGCATCGACGATCCAGTCCTGCAATTTCACCAATTCGGCTTGAAGCCGAAATAAATCATTGAAGTAGCGCAGGCGATACGCCCTTTCTGCCTCGGCATCGGCGCCCGAACCGGCCGGCAATCCCGGCAATTTTGGCCGATCCTCGATCTCCATCTCCAATTCTTCATCGTAGCCATCGGCCAGATCGCGGCTTATCCGGCGAATCAGCTCGTCGCTATCCAGTTTGGGGCCGTCATTCATGTTCGAAATTCCTTGCTGAGATGGGACAAGTTTTGGCGCCCCAAATTTCGCTTGCATATTCGGCGATCGAACGGTCGCTAGAAAATCTGCCCGAAGAGCCGATGTTCAGGATTGCCTTGCGCGCCCAATCTCGAGGATCCGCATACCAGCTGCGCATTCTCTGATCGGCCTTGAGATAGGAGGTCAAATCCGCCAAATGCATGTAGCGATCTCCATGCATCAGAAGGTCGTACAGCGGCTGGAAAAGTTTCGGATCAGAGCCGCTGAAATGTCCGGCGCCGATCAGGTCGAGCGCCGCGCGCGTCTCCGGGTCATGGTCGTAATGCCAACGTGGGTCATACCAGGCGCGGCTGTCCGAAACCTGCTGCGCCGTCAAGCCGAACAGAAGAAAATTCTCCTCGCCGGCTTCCGCCGCCATCTCAATCGTCGCGCCGTCGCGGGTTCCCATCGTCAACGCGCCGTTCATCATGAACTTCATGTTGCTGGTGCCGCTGGCCTCGTAGCCGGCAGTGGATATCTGATTCGAAACGTCGCTGGCCGGAATCAGCTTTTGCGCCAGCGTAACGTCGTAGTCCGGCAGAAAGACAACGCGCAACTGTGCATTCGCGACCGGATCGGCGGCAATCGTTTGCGCCAAGCTCTCAATGAATTTGATGATGAGCTTCGCAATAAAATAAGCCGGCGCGGCCTTGCCGGCGAAAAAAAACGTCCTTGGCGACGGCAGGGCTTGTGGATTATCGCGCAATCGGTTGTATAGAACCACGATACGCAACGCGTTGAGGAGTTGTCTCTTGTATTCGTGGATGCGCTTGATATGGCAATCGAATATCGTTTCGGGATCGACGCTGACGCCAAACTTCATGTTGATCCATTGCGCGCAGAGTCTTTTGCTCTCGCGCTTCACCTGCATGATCTTGTCGAGAAAAGCCGCATCGGTAGCCAGCGGCTTCAGCCGGGTCAGCTGGTCAAGATTGGTGATCCACGCGCTGCCGATGGCGTCCGTAATCAATTCGGCGAGCGGGGGATTCGCCAGCAAAAGCCAGCGTCGCGGCGTTACGCCGTTGGTCTTGTTGCTAAATCTCGCCGGAAACATTTCGGCGAGATCCTTGACTGTCGTCGTGCGCAACAGTTCGGAATGAATCTTTGCGACCCCGTTGGTGCTGTGCGAGCCAACGATGGCCAAATTCGCCATGCGCACATGCTTTATGGCTCCTTCCTCGATCAAACTCATGCGTTGCACGCGGCCTTCGTCGCCCGGGTATCGGTTACGCACGACCTCCAGCAGGCGGCGGTTGATCTCAAAGATGATTTCAAGTTGACGCGGCACGAGCAGTTCAAACCACGGCAGCGGCCAGCGCTCGAGGGCCTCCGGCAACAAGGTGTGATTGGTATAGCCCAGGGTGCGGCAGCTCAAGTCCCACGCACTGTCCCAACCCAAATGCGCTTCGTCCAGCAAGATGCGCATCAGCTCTGGGACAGCCAAGCTCGGATGAGTGTCGTTGAGCTGAAGCGCCGTTTTTTCGGGAAGCAAGCTCCAGTCCGTGTTGTGCGCTCGAAAGCGCCGAATGACATCCGCCAAGGAGCAGGCCACCAGGAAATATTCTTGCACGAAGCGAAGTCCCTGCCCCAAGCTGGTGGAATCGTCGGGATACAGCACGCGTGTCAAAGACTCCGCTTCGAGCGCCTCGGCTACCGCACCGACGAACTCGCCATGACTGAATGCCTGGAAATCGAAATATTCGGGCGCTCTGGCGGCCCACAGGCGCAGCGTGTTGATGGTGTTGCCGCCATAACCCACGATCGGGCGATCGTAGGGCACTCCAATCAAGCGCGATGGTTTGTGGGCGATTGCGCGCAGGGTGCCCTCGCGCACCTCAAACGAGCAATTGAGCTGAATTTCGACTTGATCGCGCACTCGGCGTATTTCCCACGGATCATGGCGTGCCAGCCAGTTATCCGGATGTTCGATTTGCCATCCGTCACGGATGACTTGCTTGAACATGCCGTACTCGTACCTAAGCCCATACCCCATTGCCGGTATCTGCATCGTGGCCATGGAATCCAAAAAGCAAGCTGCCAGGCGCCCAAGCCCGCCATTGCCGAGCCCCGCGTCCGGCTCCTGCTCCAAAATGGCGAGCCAATCCAGATTGGCGTCTTTGACGGCACGACGGGCATCTGGTTCCAAGAGAAGATTTTCCACGTTGTTGGCGAGCGATCGGCCAATCAGAAATTCCATCGAGAGGTAATAAACCCGCTTCGGGTTCTCGCGCGCATACGTGCTCTCGGTATCCACCCAGCGTTTCGCCAGAACCTCGCGCACCGAGAGAGCAAATGCCTCAAAGCGCTCATGCGGGGTCGCACTCGCCAAACCGACTACCTTATCCATGAGTAGGTGTTTTTCGTAGACTGTCTTGTCCACACGCGTCGCTCTGTTTGATTCGCCGGATTTGGGCTGCTCGTTAATCATGCGATCTCTCGCCTCCTGATGGCAGCGGCCTGCCGTGGACCCATAAAGCTACCGCAACCACATTGGGATTTTGTGAATGCCCTAGGCGACCAGAAAAGCTGCGGTGCAATATGCGGCTGGTTATGCGTCGATTGGAGCGTAGCCGATTGAAATGCAAGGAATAAAGCAAGATTCCATCCGGTCGACGACGATACGAGCCGACCTCACTTATTGGACGCGACCCGTCCAATCTGATCGAGCGCGGCCACGGCAGCGTCAGGCAGCATGAGGTGGGCCGCCGCGAGGTTGTCGCGCAGGTGATTGACGGACGAGGTGCCGGGAATCAGCAGAATATTGGCTGCGCGCTGACGTAGCCAGGCGAGCGCCACCTGCATTGGCGTTACGTCGAGCGCCTTGGCGACATCCGAGAGCGCCGTCGACTGCAGCGGCGTGAAGCCACCCAGCGGGAAGAACGGAACATAGGCAATGGCGGCGCTGGCAAGCTCGTCGATCAACGCGTCGTCTTCTCGATGCACAAGATTGTAGTGGTTTTGCACACAGACAATCTCCGCGATGGCGCGTCCTTCTTCGATCTGCTTCCTTGTCACATTGCTGAGGCCGATATGACGGACCAGGCCCTGGCGCTGCAGTTCCGCCAATACGGTGAGCGGCGCCTCGATGGGGCCCTCGGCGGGCCCATGGATGCTGAACATCAGGCGAAGGTTGACCACATCAAGCGCATCCACCTTTAAGTTTCGAAGATTGTCATGCACGGCACTCGTCAAGTTTTCAGCCGAGTAGGCCGGATTCCATGACCCGTCTGCGCCGCGGCGCGCGCCGATCTTGGTGACGATCACCAGATTGTTGGGATAGGGATGAAGGGCTTCGCGGATGAGATGATTGGTGACGTGCGGACCGTAATAGTCGCTCGTGTCGATATGATCGATTCCGCTTGCCAGGGCCTCGCGCAGCACGGCGAGCGCACTCTGCCGGTCTTTAGGCGGCCCGAACACCCCCGGGCCCGCGAGTTGCATCGCGCCGTACCCCACTCGCTTCACGCGGCGAGTTCCTAATGCGAATGTTTCCGCATTGCTGATATCGATCATGTCCCTGACTCCTCGGCCGAGCGGCGAATCCGAAGCTCGCAATAATAGCGGGAGATCTGGGAGACCGCTTGCTAGGTCAACTTGACCAGTGAGTCCTTGGTCAAAACCGGGAGGGCCAATCGCGCTTCGTGTTCGGCCACCAAGGCGCGGTCATCATGCTGCCAAGGATGAAAACCCGGCCGGAAGAATGACAACCACGCAGGAAAGATTTGGCGTAACAGTCCCGGGTATATCAGCAAATACGAGAAGATGCGCAGCCACGTGCGCGGTCCATCCATCCCGTCTTGTTTGAGGAATTGCCGCATGGCGCGCACGCGACCCCGCAGAAAGGTATAACTGATGTGCAGCATCACCAGCGAACGAAACTTCCAGCGCTTATAGGCCGACAGCTTTTGCGTTGCGGCGAGAAAGGTGTCATACGCCACGCCCTTGTGCTCGATCTCCTCGATGGCGTGCCATTTCCATAATCGCGCGGTATCCGGCGACGCGTTCTTGAAGTGACGCTCACTCTTCAAGCAGGCGTGCGCGATGATTGCGGTGAAGTGCTCCAATGCAACAGTGGTCACCAAGCCGAAGATGGCCGGCTTGTCTTTCAATTCCGCCAAGCGGGCGTCAAGATCCGCGTGCATTGGGCGGACATCGTAGCCCGCTTGCTCGACTTGATTGTTTAAGTGATTGTGCTCGCGGCTGTGGGCGGCCTCTTGCTTGATGAAGGCATCAATTTGTGCCTGCAGTCGCAGCGGCATGCTGTCGCGAAAATTTCTTACGCTCTCGATGAAGAATGCCTCGCCTTTTGGAAAGGTGAGAGAGAGGCTGTTGTAAAACGCCGTGCCGACGGCATCGCCGCCGTTCCACCAACGCTCGGCGGTTCGACCGCGGCCGAACATCACATTGCGGGGCTGGATACGCAGATCCGCGGGAGTAGGCGAAGAATGATCCATGGCGCGCTCGATCCAAACCAGGGTGGCACTAACATTAGTCTCTATTTATGTATACGTCAATATACTATTGATGGCTGCATAAATTATGACTAGCGCAGCGCCGCAAGAGCCTGCGCGAAGAAATCCCGGCGTTTGGCGGCACTGGCGCCCAAAATGTCGCCCAGCAGCGGCCCTACCGAGGATTCCGCGTAGGCCGCGAAGGCCACGATCAGGGCGACGCGCGCTATGCGTTTGGCATCGGTCTTGGAACGCGGGCGCGCACGACTGGAAATGAAGTCGGCCAGCATGCGGTTCACAGGCTCCAACCGCGAGGTCTCTCCTGAGCGCACCAGCCAGCCCAAAACCCGCCCAAGCCCATTCTGGGTGAAAAGATCGAAAACCCGGACTACCACGGCACGGTAGTCGTGTTCGAGGTTGTCCATCTCCACATCAACCGTCTGCAATCCCGCCAGCAACTCGCGCACCAGATCTTCGGCGATCGCGGCGTGCAGCCCGGCAGCTGAACCGAAATGATGGCTCAAATTGGGATAGGTGACTCCCGCCGCGTCCGCCACGGCGCGCATCGTGAGAATTTCGTCGCTGCCCTCCACGATCAGTCGCCGAGCGGCCGCTAGCGCTTGGGCACGCATGTCCGAAGCCACGCGTCGAATTCGCGGCTTCGATGCGGCGCTTGCAGAGTTCTTCTTCACGGCCACGAAGTCTGCGCGATGCTTGGTATGTCAATCAAGGGCACTAAATCATGCGCTCGAGCCGGACATAACTCGCTTCCATCCCTGGCTCCATGCCACTCGAGAGCATGCGAGTCCGGGTTTCAACATCGGGCAGTGTCATGCGCATGGTCATAAACGTCCCGGTGCCGTCGGGTTCGAAACGCGTTTCGACACGGTTGTCCGGCGTTACGTCCGGCAAGTGCATACGCTCCACGTGCACTATTCGTTGGCAGGGCTCAAGTTCAATGAATTCTCCCGTCAGATAAAAGCTTGCGCCCTTTCCATTGGCCCATTCATATCGGATCCTACCTTTGGGTTTCGCTTCGCAGATGCACACGGGCATGGTCCAACCCTCCGGGCCCAACAGCCATTTTTGGACCAGTTTCGGGTCCGTGTGCGCCCGATATACCGCCTCCGGCGGCGCGGCGAAGCGCCGGGTCACAACAATATACTTATCGCCTTCCGTCTTAAGAGTGAGCTTGCTCATCGTTTTTTCCTCCCCTTTGGGGGCTTCATATCCGCCAGCACCTCATCAAGTCGGTCGTAGTTGCTTGCCAACGCCCTGCGGAGCATCGCAAGCCACTGGTCAATCGCCTCAACACCGCCCTCGATCAGGCGACATGGCCTTTTCGCACCCTCAACCCGCCGCGCAATGAGCCCCGCGCTTTCAAGTACTCGCAAGTGCTTCGAGATAGCGGGCTGAGAAATATCAAATGGCTGCGCGAGTTCCATGACCGTCTGCTCGCCCAATGCCAGACGCCCCAGAATCGCGCGGCGTGTCGGATCAGAGAGTGCTGAAAAGGTCGTATCTAGATCTAACATAGCTATTAGGTTATATAACTATTTAGTTATAGTCAAGCGGCTTGGCACACTCGTGCATAGCGCTGCTTGAGTTGCGCAGGAACCTCACCCGGTATTGGCGGTCAACATCCAAGCGCACCTTTGAACCTTGTGCGAAGTCTGGATATTCGAGCGAATGCCGGCGAGAACGTTGCGATCCACTGTCCTTCTCATAGTGTTAGCGGTCCATTTGGCGACACTGGCACTGCTTCTTGCGCACTCGCGAACCCTTAACGTCGTCAGCGCTGACGAACGTAGCATCGAGTTGGTAGTCCTTCCTCCCGTAAAACCCCCGGAATTGAAGATCGACGATACAAAGCCCCAACATTGGAGCACCAATATTGCCGTAGCGCTCGCACCGCCCGCGCTCAACTCTTCATCTGAATCTGGTCCCGCAACTGCGCCAGAGGGCCACGGATCGGCCGTGAATTGGGCGGCGGAAGCACATCGTGCCGTACGAGCATTCGAGATTCGCACGCATCAGACGACGAATAGCGCTCTGTCCGTATCTTCTTCGCTGGACGTGTCGGGGTCGCGCGAACATCACGCCGGCGATGAATTGAAGACCGCCAGCGGCGATTGGATCGTATGGATCAATGCTGACTGCTATCAAATCGCCAGCTGGCATTCGGACGCGCCTGACTTGGGCGTGATCTCACCCAAGACAATCTGCCGGAGTCCCGCCGCCGCGCCACCCCGCCGCTGACGGCTGGCGACGGGCTGGCTAATCCGCATGGCCTTGGTATCCTTTGATCATGCAGCTCCCTACGGACCGCAAGATCACAGAATCGCATGCCAGATTCGACGATGCAGCCCAAATGGCGATATTTTTAGCGTCCATTCCCGACGCCGACGATCTCGCAGCTCTTCTGCTGGAGCGCAGAGTCGTTTCTACTCGCACGTTCGATGACGACGCGATGATTGCACGCTTTGTGCGAAGTAACGGCACCGTCGTCGCCTGCTATACAGTGGAAGCCGTCACGATCGATGAGGCCGAAATGATCGCCGCGCAATGCGAGCTTTTGGAGGACTGGAACGTCGAGAGCTTCTCGCGCGCCGTGCATGTTGCGCTCGATCCGGACCTATAGACTGGACATGCCCGATCGCCGCAATGAAGTTTTTACCGCTCTTTTGGTCCGGCATCTGGCGTAAACCCGGTCGCACCGCACTGATTTTTTTCCAGGTCAGCGTCGCCTTTGCGCTTTTCGGCATGCTGCAGGGCCTAAAAACCGGTGTCGATCATGCCGCCGCCGCTGCGCGCGCGGATCTGCTCATCGTGCACAGCCGCCTGAGTTTTCTTGCCCAGTCGCTGCCGGCAGGCTCGCTCGAGCAAATCAAATCGGTACCCGGCGTGAAGATGGCCGTCCCCGTGGACATATTCGGAGCCACTTATCAAAAACCCACGCAGGGCCTCGGGGTTGTCGCGATCAGTCTCGTCAAGGACTGGCCGGCGGCGTTTACTTTCACGGTAGCGCCCGAATATCTCGCGGCCTTTCAAAAGCTACGCACAGCAACTCTAGTCAGGGAAGAGCTGGCAGAGAAGTACGCTTGGAAAATCGGCGATCGCATCCCGTTGATGTCCAATACGGCGCAGATGAGCGGCTCGACAGACTGGGCATTCGATGTCGTGGGAACCTTCCGCGATAGCGACGTCGGCAGCGGACGAGACAATATTCTGATCAATCTAGCTTACCTCGAAGAGGCGCGCTTTTTGGGAAAGGGCACCGTTCAGCACTTCAACGTTGCCATTTCGGATCCGAAGCAGGCCGCGACGGTGTCTGACGAAATCGACCGGCGCTTCGCCAATTCCCCACAGGAAACCAAAACCGAATCATTGCTTGAACTGGCGCAGGCAAACGCGCAGTCGATCGGCGACATGAACTTTCTCATCCGGGCGATCGTCGCAGCGGTGCTGGCGGCGCTGCTGTTTGCGACCGCCAACATGATGATGCAATCTATCCGCGAGCGCAGGGTGGAGCTTGCCGTTCTCAAAGCCGTCGGCTTCACCGATCGCGCGGTGTTCCTGCTCATACTGGCGGAGGCTTTGCTGGTATGCGTTACGGCTGCGGCATTTGGGCTTGCGCTGGCAGCGCTAATTCTTCCGCTCGCGGCCGCGCTTGTAGTGGGGCTGTCGATGCCCAGGATCGTCCTCGCGATTGGCCTCGCGCTTGCCATCGGCGTGGCGCTGATCAGCGCCGCGATACCGGCCGCAATGGCAGCTCGACTCAAAGTCGCGAGCGCGCTGGTAAGCGGTTAGCGCCTCGGCATGAATTTTCTCCGTCAGTTCCTCGGCCTCCTGCCCGTGAATCTATCGGGAGCCGCGCAGCGAATGGGGTCGGTCTTGACCATCGTGGTGGGCGTGGCCTGCGCCGTTGGTGTGCTCATCTCCATGTTGGCTATGGGCGTCGGCGTGGAGCGCCAAGCCACGGGGAATGTGCGCGCCGACCGCGTGATTCTCAGCAGCACCGGGGCGCGCGGGAATCAAAGCAGCATCCCCAAAGACGAAGCGGTCGGCGTTCGCGACCTTGCTGGAATAAAAAAAGGTGTCGGCGGCGCGCCTATCGTGGTGTTCGATTCGCTGATCCCCATCGAAGCCCACAGGCGTGTGACGGGAGTCAGAATCTTCTTTCCGCTGGTGGGCACGACCGCCAACTTTACCGAGTACCGACCGGAAATTCGCCTTACCGACGGGCGAATGTTTCGGCCGGGGCTGCATGAGCTTATCGCCAGCAACCCCTGCGGGCACCAATTCACGGGCTTCGAGATCGGTGACGGGCGCCCGATTCGCGGCGCCGACTGGATCGTCGTCGGCCACTTCGAGGAGGGACAAACACTGCAGTGCGTCGTGTACACCGACGTCGATGCCCTCATGTCCGCCTTTAACCGCAACACCTACAACACTGTTTCGGTGATGCTGCAATCTCCCGCGGATTTCGGTGCGTTTCGCGAGGCCCTGCAGGCCAATCCGACGTTGCACCTCGAGGCACAACACGAGAGCGAAGCGGTGCGGGAAAGATTCATCGGGCTGAAAGGCATCCTGGATTTCGCCGGCTACTTCGTTGGCGCCATCATGGCAATTGGCGCGACATTGGGCGCAGTGAACTCGCTATACGCCATTGTCGACTCGCGTCGCCGCGAGTTCGGCACCTTGCGAGCGATCGGATTCGGATCCGCTGCCATAATTGCGTCCATCCTGTGCGAGTCGCTGTTGTTTGCCCTGCCGGGCGCGCTACTGGGAGGCGCCCTCGCGTGGGCATTTTTCAATGGATTAGCAGCGAGTCCCTTCGGCTACAGCTTTCAATTGGCGGTGACACCGTCTCTGGGGCTGATTGGCATCGCGTGGGCGCTGGGAATGGGCATGGTCGGCGGACTGCTCCCCGCTCTGCGGGCGGCAAGATTGCCCGTCGCGACAGCACTTCGTGCATCCTGAGGTGGCCCAGCGCCGGCTCAACTGAAATTTAGCGCCGCGTCAACCGCTGCCCGGGCGAGCAGGCGCGTCGAATCCAATGCGGGCAACGGACAGTCATCCAGCCGTACCAGCAAAGGGATTTCCGTACAGCCGAGGATCACGCTATCGCAACCGCGCGCCCTCATCCGGTCGATGACCTCGTTATAAAGAAGGCGAGATGCCTCAGTGAACATTCCGTTGATGAGTTCCTTGAAGATGATGTCATCGACCATCTTCTGATCCTCTTCGGCTGGTGTACTGATCTTGAGACTGTATTTCTCGAGCACTTCGGGATAGACCGGCCCTCGCATCGTGAAGCGGGTGCCCAGCAACGCGGCGTGCTGATAGCCGTCGCGCACCGCGGCCTTCGCCACTTCCTCGGCGATGTGCAGCCACGGAATAGGTGATCTGGCAGCAACAAATTTGAACGCGCGGTGCGCGGAGTTGTCCGGACAGATTGCGAGCTGCGCACCGGCCTTCGCAACGATCTCAGTTTCGCGCAGCATGAATTCAGCGACCCCCTCATAGTCGCCGCGATTGAAAGCGGGCATCCATTCACCCAAGGCAATGCAGCTAAGCGTGACCTGCGGGTGCAGATTTTCTCCCATTAGATTCTGCGAGTATGCGGCGATTTCGCGAAAACACAGCGCCGCACCTTCGACGCTGCAGGCCACAATGCCAATATGCTTAGATTTTGCGAGCACGCGCGATGATCATAGCCTAAACAGCGGCCTGGTTTTCGGAGGCGATCCTCACTGATTACGGCGGTGCACTAGCGTCTAGATTCAGCGCCCTCGCAATGCGAACGGCAATCTGGTAGCTGTTCCCATGCGGCCGGCTGGGATAGGGTTGAGGATCGCGATTCCAGGCATCTCCTAACTCGAACCAGTCGACCGGCTTGGTAGATATTCCGGTGTTGAGTTCAGCATCCAGCCACGCGAAGTAAGTCTGCCACCTGACGCGGTAGTAATCGCGAGTCAGTCCAGCCCAATCTTTATTCCCATAATCATGCAGTTCCGCGCCTTCACTGGCTTTTCGGTCGCCCCAGGTCGTGAGGATGCTGCGCGCGTCGTAGCTGAGACGCGCAGCTTCCTCGGGCGTCGACGCCCATGGCGGTACAAAACCAAGCCAGGTGCCGACCAGAAAGAAGCGGCTGGAGGCAAGCAATTGATCCTGCAAATCCATCAGATGCAGCCAGCGTCGCGTCAAGGTCAGGAATCGAGAATGCTCCTTAGCGTCGACCGCCGCTTTGATCCTGGGCAAGAGCGCCCGGCTCTCATTCGCCAGCGTCTGGCGGGCGATATCCACGAGATCAAACGCGTAGGTTTCGCTTGCGCGCAACTCCGGCGCGACGCGCAGCATTTCGGGCAGGACATATTTGAATACTTCGGCATTGTAGCGCATTGCCTCGGGCGACCAGTGCGAGGCGCGGTTTACTGTGAGGCTAGGCTGTGCGTTGAACAGAGATTCCTGCGCTGCGTCGCGTTCGCTATTGAACTTGACCTCATCGAGGCGGATGCCGTACGCGGTATTCAGCAGCAGCTTCCACGCCGCCAGCGCGTGCGGATCGGCGGCCCCGTAGCGACGCTGCGCATAATCCGCGGTCCATCGAGCGGTGTCGACCGCCTCGTTTCGCCACGCCATCTCGGTGAATAATTCGAAAGCAAATGGATTGGTATCCATACCCTCCGTAAAGACTGCGGTGCCGACCATGTTGCTGTTGGCACTTCCCAGACGTTGCAACCGCCCGGTGATATTCTGCAGGTTCGCGCCCAATGTCGTGCGACCACCAAATTCCCAAATGCCGCCGAATAGGAAGGGCGCGTCGCGAAAATCCTTCATGCGATCATCGCGCGGCACCCGATCGTGATCTATATCAATGATGAGCAGATGTCGGCGATCGACGCCGCTCAATAAGTCCTGGCGCGGGTTTCCCTGCCATGCCAGCATCATCCAGCTGGCATCGGGGTGCGCCGCGATCAGTGCATTCTGCACATCGCGCGCCGCCTCTGGCACCGGCACATCGCCGGATTCGCCGCCCTCCTGAAACACCTCCATGTCATAGACGCTGCTGTCGCCGAAAAGCTCACGCTGACGGCGGTAAAACGTGGCCGCCAGCTTCGCGAACATCGGGTCACGCGGATCAAGCCACCCAGGCCGCGTGAAGCCGGCCCATTCGCCTTGCGCGATCACATGAGTGCTCGGAAATTTTTTTTGAAAATCCGCGGGAACAATCCCGTAAAAGCCCGGCAGTACCGGCGTGATGCCGAGCTCGCGCAGGCGCGAAATAATTTGCTGCGCCGACACTACACGCCTTTGCATCAGCTTCCCGCTGATCGGGCCGGCGAAACAGCATAAGTTACCCATCAATTGCCAATTCTGGTGCGCAGGTTGCGCGATCCAGCTGCGGATCTCGGCGTCTGAATATCCGACATCGCGAAACGTCTCATAGAGCACAGTATCCATACCACGCTCAACGATCATCGCGTTGATCCCGGAAAGGGCCAGGATATCTATCTCGTGTTCCCAGCGGGCCCAACTCCAATATGGCGCGGTGTAACCGTCGACGTTTTGGTTGAGCGCATAGCGGTAGGCATAGGGAGTTTCCCTTTCGATCGCTGCTACCGGCAAAGGCCACGTACGCGATGATCCCAGCCGCGTTCCGTTGGTTGAAATCTCGACGTGCGCAATGTATTTCAAGTACCAATTGACGCCGAAGAGCAGCGCACTCGGTGTCGTACCTTCGACCTGGATGCGCCCATTCGCATTGGAAATGCGAAATCGCTCGTGGCCGCCGTTGGCCTCCATCGCGCTCAATTCGAACTGCGTGGCGCTCTCGCCGAGCAAACGACCGAGGACATTTTGCACGGGTTCGACGTCAAAAGAAGCGTGCGCGGCTGCGAGTGCGGCGGATAGAGCCAGGTAAAGCCCGATGCCTGCAAACCGACAGGAAGCGGTAGTGAGCATGACCGCAATATACGATGCCAGGACTGTAGCCGCTCAACGTTGTCGCCAGGCCCGCGGGCGAGCTAGCATGTGACCCATGAGACGAATATCGAGGCGCGTGTTTAACCTTGCGGCCACTGGCCTAATGGCGGTCCCTCGATTGGCGTGGCCCGACTCGGGCAAAGTGCCGAAGTCGCTTGACCACGTCATTTTAGGTTGTCACGACTTGGACGCCGGTATTGAATATGTTTTCCAGCGGACCGGCGTTCGCGCCGCGCCAGGCGGCGTGCATCCGGGAGCGGGCACGAAAAACGCATTGCTGTCTCTTGGCCCGTTGCGATACTTGGAAATCATCGCACCCGATCCTTTGCAACCTGCATCGGCGGATCCGCGTCACATGGCCAGTCTGATGAATCCGGCTCTCGTCGGATGGGCCATACATCAACACGATGTGAAAAAGTTCGCATCGGTTCTGCGAAGCGACGGCGTCGAGTGCATGGATCCGAAGCCGGGCTCGCGGGCTCGTCCGGACGGAACCACCCTGAATTGGACGTCTCTGACCTTAAAAGACGACAAGGATGGTGTATTGCCATTCTTCATTGAATGGGGTTCCAATTCACTTCATCCGTCGGTGGATGCGCCCACAGGCTGCCGCCTGACAGATCTCTGGATTAGCGCACCGAATCCGGCTGATTTACAAACACTGGCCGCCAAATTGCAGCTGGAAGTACAGATCCGGCAATCCGATGAGTTGCGCTTGGCCGCGACCATCGCGGGACCGAAAGGCTCCATGTCCCTTCTTTCGCGCTGATCGATCGACATGCGACCCAAGGCGTTTGTATCGTGGAGCTCCGGCAAAGACAGCGCGTTCGCTCTTTGCGAGGCGCGGCGACTCGGGCTCGCCGAGATCGCGGGCGTCGTGACGACCGTCAATGAACGGTACGATCGGGTCGCGATGCACGGCGTGCGCTCCGAACTGCTCGATCGCCAAATTGCGGCGTTGAACGTGCCCGCGATCAAGGTCCTGATACCGAGTCCCTGTCCGAACGAGGTCTACGAGGCGCGCATGGCCGACGCCTGCGCCGCGCTCAAGGCGTCCGGGATTTACCACATTATTTTTGGCGATCTTTTTCTCGAAGACATTCGCGCCTATCGCGAGCGAACCCTCGCGGCGCTCGGCATGACGCCGATCTTTCCGCTGTGGGGCCGCAACACGCAGCGGTTGGCCACGGAAATGATCGACAGCGGACTGGTCGCACACCTAGTGTGTCTGGATCCGAATCGAACCCCCGCGAGCTTGGCGGGACGCCGCTTTGATGCCGCGCTGCTGAAGGAGATTCCGGCGCATATCGATCCCTGCGGAGAGAATGGTGAGTTTCACACCGTCGTTACGCAGGGCCCGATGTTTTCCGCGCCCATCGGCGTCTCGATCGGCCAGACCGTAGAGCGCGATGGGTTCGTCTTCACTGACGTCATACCCGACTGACGTTGGTCTTAAGAACTTTATTTCTGCAGGTACGCTTCGCCCAGCAGATCGCCATCGATCCCGGCATTTTCCTTGCTGCCGGTCGCAAAACGATACAAGGCTGCCGTGTAAATGGCGTGCAGCGTCGTACTCACCAGGCCAAGCGCGATCATCGCTAGCACAAACAGCGCTATTGCCAGGAAAAACGATGCAGTCGCCCGCGTCGACATCGCGGCAAATACCACGAGCAAACCGATGGCGACGATGGGAAGCGCCACCACCGCCACGCCCAGACTGATACCGCCGTTGCCGATGACATTCTCGCCCCAATTGCGCCGCAAAAGCGCGAGGCTGCGCGAGATCGCTTCGATCGGGCCGACGTCTTCTTCTATCAATACCGGCAGCGTCATCGCTGTCGCAATCGTCCAGCCGCCGCCGATGATCGCGATGACGATGCGGCCAATGAACCCTACCCGTTCCTCGATTGCACGCAGAATCGTGCCCACTGTGGCTGCGATGACCGCGTAACCCAAAATCGCAGGCAGGCGCGCGAGTGCCATCTGCAAGCCTTCGCTGACGCTGGCCGATTCGCCGTCGAGTCGCTTCAGCGCCACGCTGATCAGCGCCGAGTTGAAGAACATCATCACGGTGTAGCTGACGAAATAGAACACATACATCGTGATGTAGAACAATAGTCGGCTGGTGTGCGTGGTGTTGCCGTCGGCCAGGGCGGGTTGCAGACTGTGATAAAGCGCAAACACCGGCAGCGCGAAGGATCCGAGCAGAACCAGCAAGACAATGGAGGACAGCAACGGGAACATCAGCAGCGCAGGATCTTCCTTGAGCACGTCCCAGCATTGCCCGGCAAGCGACCAACTGCGAGAGATCTTGTCGAACACAGGGTTACCCTCTATAGCTGCCGCACATTGCGCCATAGATCGGGCGCTTTTGGGTGATCAATTGCCGAAACTGTGAATTGCACGCGTTAAGCGCGCTTCCGGCTGTTTTTGGGAGCCATCATGTTACATAAGGCAGCACCGGCGGCTCAGGATTTCGGCCGATCGGCAATGTGCCAGAGTACGCCGGACGGATCGCTCAGGTACAGCACGCGAAGACCCCAGGGCTGCAGAGCCGGCGGCCTCACGACGGAAAGATCATACTTTTCCGCTAGTCCGATATTTTGGATGTGTTCCCACCACTTGTCCGCGTCTTCCACCAGAAGGTGCATCATGAAATTGCCTGCGTGATCCTTTACGTAAAACTTTTGCAGCAGGAAGCGATTGCCCTGCAAATCAAACTCGCAAATCTGGTCATCGCCCCAGTTCTCATGAAAACCTAGGTCGCGATAAAAACGTCTCGATAGCTCGTAGTCCTCGGCCGGGACGAATGCCATCATTTTGAGAATCTTGCTTGGCACGCTGTGCGGCTCCGTCATGCAGGTATGTCTCCGGTGAATGCGCGCAACCATCTTGATCTCAGTTCGTTTTATTTTGCCAGTCTTGGCCGCAGAAACGCTGCATCATGTAATTTTTACAGCCTTGCCACCGATTGGGTCTCTATAGTGAGCAGATGATCGATTTTGCCCAAGCGCTGTCCGGATTCATCGTGGGAGTGATTGTCGGACTCACCGGTGTTGGCGGCGGATCACTCATGACCCCGATTTTGGTGTTGTTCTTCGGTATTCACCCGGTAACGGCGGTGGGTACAGATCTCTTGC
>Ga0302326_10003256_pt1 | contig 38417 bp, 29 predicted proteins | sample Palsa_T0_3_FD_202264 | JGI IMG/M metagenome (GOLD analysis project Ga0302326, IMG submission 202264) | Peat permafrost microbial communities from Stordalen Mire near Abisko, Sweden - Palsa_T0_3 | ecosystem: Environmental > Terrestrial > Soil > Palsa > Peat permafrost | place: Sweden: Abisko... | reverse complement strand
GCGTCCGTGCGTGGGCGCGAGATAGCCGGCGCTGGCGTCGTGCATTCCGCAGATCACGCGGCAGGCCGGGTCGAGACCGCTCAATCGCGCCCACTCAGAGCGCAGGGCGCCCAAGGTTTCCGATGCCGAACGCACCGGCGCCAGACGCTCCGCCCAGCCGTGATTTATCGCCAGCTGCGAGGGCTTGCGCTCCGACGGCAACCAAAGGTCCGTGTGACAGCCGAGCGAGGTCCATTCGCATGCAGCGACACCGGAAAGACGCCATGCCCAGTACTGCGGATAGGTGAGTATCTGGTGGCATCGCTTCATCAGCTCAGGAAAGCGGGCATGCAGCCAGTAGAGCTGCCGCCCGAGATTGCGCCCGTGGTTCAAGAAGGGTGAATACGTGGCGCTGAAATCGTCGCGCAGCGCGCGATATTGATCCGCCACCTCATCGAAGGCCGGATTATCGTAGTCGAGCGCCGCGAGCACCGTTCCGGATCGATCGAGCAGCACCGCCGCGGCGCCATGCGCGATCGGCACAACCGCGATTAAGCGCGCGCGCTCCGGCATGGATGCCAGCCGCAGATGCAACCAGTCCTCGATGCCCAGCACATCGAGCTGCGGGCCAAGATCGCCGGCCAACGACTCGGAGGGCCGTTCGAGCTGGCGTACCAGTTCGCCGCTCGCGGCATCGACGATGAGTAATCGGGTGTGCTTCTTGCGAACGTCGAGTATTGCGACGCCATATTCCAAGCGGCGAGTCGCGCTCACGGCCCTATGCCTTTGGCTCGTGCCCAAAGATTCGCATCCGGCCGGCACTGGCCATCCTTCCTAGTCCTCCCTCCTTTCACAGGTACGCCTTTGGGTGCAATCCGCTGCCGCCATGTTTCTACCTGTAGCGAAATGCAGAACTATCCCAGCGACACCTGCCCCGGCTCAGGTCAATCACCCGCGACATAGACGGTAAAGGGGGCCCAATACGCCGGATCCAGGGAGGGTGAGCGCCGTAGCACCTCGCGCATGGCTTCGGCGAGCGAGGCGGCAACGCTCAACGGGGCTCTTTGTTGTGCGAGGGCGTGGGCCACGCCCATGTGCCGGTACAGATCGGTCATTAGATCCGCGGACACTCCGTCGGGGACCGACCATAGCGAGGCGACGACCGCGTGGGCACCGCGCGCCAGCGCGGCATAACGCAATCCGATGATGCCCTCGCCGGCAAACTCCTTGCCGAGGGCGGTATCGCAGGCACTGAGCACCACGGCCTGGGCGTTGAAGGTCTTGGACAACAGATCGCTGACACGCAAGTACGGGTCGCTCACCGCACTGGTTGAATCATACTTGCCGAGGATGAGAGCCGACAGTTGTGGGATCTCGGCATCGACGATGCCGTGCGAGGCAATATGAATGAACCGATAGGTGGATAGATCCTTGGCGAGCACATTGCTGCGCGTGGCGTCGGCCCCCTGCAGCACATCCACGTCCTGCGGTGCATACAGGCTGGAGATCTGCGCGGCTTCACGCCCGGTGGAAACCAGCCGCTCGAGAATCGAGGAATCGGCGCTGCGCTGCAGCGACACATCCATGGGGCGAATGGCGGCCGGCTGAGCCGATGAAAGGCGGCTAAGCCGGGGATCGTCGGCCGTATAAATCGGGTCAGCGACGATGAGCACGCGGCCCGATCTTGTTGCGGCCGCCGTCACCCGCGTGCCCCCGCCAACCAGGCGCAAGGCCGGAGTCATCGAGATGATCAGGCGTTGCGCCAAGTAGGGCGGGTCCGAAGGCACGCCGCTGCGCAGGGCTGCGAACGGCACATAGTGCAGCGCGCCGTCCGGAACCACGACGATCTCGCGGGCCGCGCCGATCGAGTTGGCGATGGGTGCCACCACCAGCCGGTACATATCGTCGCAATTATTCAGCCGCGCCAGCGTCGACACGCCGGCGGAACTCATGGCGCCGTGCATGACGCGGGCCGCCCGGTCGATCACCTGGCTCGCCGGCAGCGGCACCCACGTGATATTCGAGGCCGTCACCACCCACGCGTAGGCGCCTGCCGCTCCCAGCCAATACTCGATGAGCGCGCGATCCGCGGGCATGGACTGGATCTGCGCGAACCAATCGCTGGCCGTCGGCTCCTGCAGAGGCGAGACCGGCAGCTTCGATGTGCGTGCCGCGAGTTGCGCGTCGACGAGTCCTGCCCGGACCCGCAACCGCCCGATCTGCTCGCGCAGCACCGCTGCCCTGGGATCCAGCGGTCCCGCGGTGTACTCGAGGGCGGCGAGCTGGAAGCGATGCTCCGCCATGTCACGGTAGAGCGCGGCGCTCGAGCTCATCAGCCCTTGGACACTGTCATCGGAGGAACTGTCGAAGCGCTCCGCGCGCCAGTCGTCAAAGCCTTGGGCGCGAAAATCGTCAACTGCCTTGAGAGCCTCGATGGCGGCGAGGCGGGCGTTGGCCAATTGGCCGCGCCGGACGAATTCGTCGTATCGAGCGCGCAGCAGCCCGATCTCGAAGTCCAGCGCCGGCCGAAGCGCCCGCGCGATGGATGCACGATATTCCGGATTCGCCGTTTGAGCGCGGATCTCGCGCGATAGGCTCAATGCGTGCCGGACTTGCGCCAGCGCATCATCCGGTCGATGCTGATCGGCGCTTAGCTGAGCGAGCTTGACCTCGGCCTCGAACCGATCGGCCAATGAATCGAACCTGACGAACACGCGAATGCTCTCTTGCAAATCGCGCTCCGCCGCCGCAAAGTTGCCGGACAGGCGCGATAGGGTGCCGCGCTCCTCCAGCGCCATTCCGCGCACCAAGGGATCGCCGCCGGGAGGGTGCGATAGCAGATCCTTGATGAGGTTGAGCGCGTGCGCGGGGTCTCCATCGTCCGCGTAGTCCCCCGCCAGATGCAAAAGGATTCGCGCCCGGGTCAGCGGCGCGGCCGACAGGCTGAGCGCCTCGGAGTTGTGCGCGATGGCCTCGCGCAATTGGCCATTCTCGTGTTCCACCACGGCCAGCGCCCGCAAAGTAATGGCGCGCTGCCGCGCGTTGAATTGGGCGGTGCTGATCTCCAGCGCACTATTCAGGAACCGGGTCGCCAGTTCGCTATCGCCGATGGCGTAGTAGGTCACGCCGATCCCATAGTAGCTGCGCGCGCGCGCGCGATCGGATTGCGAGCGGGTGGCGAACTCCAGCGCCTGGGTCTGCAGTCGCAGGGCTTCGTCGAAGTGGCCGGCGGCATAGTGAGCCAGGCCGCTGTTGTTGAGCGTCATAAGATAGAGGTCGGGATACGGGTCGGGGCGCATGACCTGCAGTGCTTGATCGAATTTGACCATTGCCCGGCCGAGATGCCCCATGCCCCACTCGCAGATGGCCTGGTTTTGCAAAGCCAGAGCGTCGCGCGAGGTCTCGCCGAGACGCTCGAAGGCATTCTTGGCCTGCGAAAAGTAGCGCAGCGCAAGCTCGTGACGTGCCTCGTAAAAATAAGCCAGTCCGATGTTGTTGATCTGCAGGGCTTGCTCGTAGCGCTCATTGCGGGCTGCGTAAAATGTGGCAAGTTCCCTGAGCAGGGATCGGGCCCGATTGAGCAATTCGTGCGAGTCCGGATCGGATTCGAGGTCCGCTCTGGACGAGGCGGGTTTGTTGGCCACTTCCATCCACGCGGCCGCCTGCAGCCCCTGCGATAACGCTCTCATGTAGGAGTCGCCGTTGCGCGCAAAGGTATCGGCCGCCTGTGCGGCCAGCTCGGCGCTGCCGGACCAGTCCTGCAGGTCGTAGTATTCGACCGCGGCCGCGGAGAGCTTCAGTTCGCCTTGGTCGCGGATGTGAGTGGACTGCGTCAGCGCCTCCAGGGCAGTTCGATACTTCTGCGCGGCGGACTCAAATGAATTCCGGGCGTTGACGCCGCTTGCCGCTTCCCGCGCCAGCGCAATTTCACGGCCGACCGCATATGCTGTATCAGCTGCGGCCCATTCCTTCAGTGCGGTAGCGCACTTAGCGGCGTCCCCTGGCACCGCCGCGCCGGAGTCGGGCAGGGTGGATACGTACAAGCTGACCTGTCCGGTGAGTTGCGCGGGTTCCTTGGCATGCAGCAGGGCGACGCTGGCGAGGCTGGCGGCCGGAAAGTAGGCGTATTGCGATGCTCTGCGCTCGATGGGGCTGTCGCTGCGCCCTACTGCATTGCCGCTCGCATCCTGAAACTCGACGACGACGTCCACGCCATTTTCCGCGACGCGCACCAGCAAATCGCGGCCGGCGGGCGGCGGCAGGTCGATCTGGACCGTGCTGCCACCGCGTTGCGCCCAGTGACGTTCAAAGATTTTACCCGACCCTTCGAGCAAATCGGCGCAGCGGATTTCACCCGCGTGGCCGGCCTGTGCCGTGCTCAACGCCATCAGGACAGCGCCGGCCGGCCCCAGGTAGGCGCGAACCCAAGCGAGAGTCCAGTCTTGCATTTGTAGTTCCACGCGAGGCTACGTCTCCGTCCGGTATACTTCACCTGAAACGAAAAGAAAGCGAGAGTTTAGATTGGAAATGCAGCTAACTGGGTTGGGCATGCAGGAGGCCCCTCATCGGGAGGTGCTCCCCCAGGAGATCCTGCGCGACATGGCTGGCCTGCAGCTACAATTGGTCCGGGTGACCCGCGACCGCGACCTCGCAGCGGACATACTGCAGGATGCCGTCGTCACTGCACTGCAAAAGCTGCGGGCGGGGGAAATTTCGGATCGTGCCCAGCTCGATGGCTATGTGTACCGGGTCGCGCTAAATCATTTCCGCAACCACCAACGCAAGGATAAGTCGCATGTCTCGGATCGGGACGCTCCGGCGGCGTTGGCCGATACCGCGGCGCGCGAATTGCCCGAATCCCTCGGACAGGCGCAGTGGGCGAGAGTCGCGAAGCAGCTGCTCAACGAGATCACACCGGCCCGCGATCGCGAGTTGCTGGTGCGATTCTATTTGAACGAGGAGAGCAAGGAGCAGCTGTGTGAATCCTTCGGCTTGTCGGATTTGCACTTCAATCGCGTGATCTTCCGGGCCCGCAGCCGCTTCAAGGAGCTGCTCAAACGCCGCGGCCTGGGAAGATCGGATTTTTGGTCAATTGCATTTATACTTTTAGTCCCCTAATGAACGGGTAGGTGAAGCATGGATCGCTTGCAAATAGACGCCGAACACGTGATTGCCCGATATCTGGCTGGGCAATTGAGTTCCACCGAAGAGAATGGATTCGAGGATTATGTGGCCAGCCACCCGGAGATTTTTCGCGAGATCGAATCCACCTTGAGAATGAAGGAGGGTCTGGCGGTGCTGCGTGATCGGGGCGAGCTGCAGGCACTGCTGCGCGGACGCGATTGGCGGCCCTCGTTCGCGGCGGCGGCCGCGGCGGTGTTGGTTGTGCTCGCCTTGGGAGTCTGGAGCTGGCGCCACGCTGCCGCACCCATGGCGCCAGTGCTCGCCGGCCTGCCGGGCTTCGTCGGCCGTGACAGCGGTTCGCTGCCGGTGTTCGCGAGTTACACGCTGATCCGCTCGCGCGGCGAATCAGCGGACGTCGAAATTCGACTGCCGGCGCAACACGCCGCGATCCAGATTAAAATACTGCCGTCCGTGCTCGTCACGGAGGGCCGCTATCGCGCCACACTGCAACGCATCGAGGCGGACGGCGAGAAGAGCGTGGTGCGCGATATTGACGGTCTGCAAGCCGGCGGCGATCGGTTCGTGACCCTGTATCTGGATTCCGCGCAATTGACTCCGGGAAGCTACCAGATCTCGCTGGAACAGGCGGATTCCAGCGCGGCGTCCGAAGCCGACCGATTCAGCCTTCACGCCAAGTAGGACTCGTCAGCCAACTCCGACGGCGCCTGCCTAAGTTTGTGCCCGTCCGCCTAAGGATGTGGCCTACATCGGCAGCGCGCCATAGCGTGGATAGTGGTTGACGTTAACCACCAATTCACGGAGCACCTATGGAAACGAACTATTTGTCGCGCGATACGTATGGCATGTACAAGAATGTGGGCGACGGTCCAGGGCCCTCGTTGATGGGCGCCGACACGCTCATCGGCAATGACGTCTACAACACCGCGAACGAAAATCTGGGCACCATCAAGGAATTCATGATCGAGATGAGTTCCGGAAGGATCGCCTATGCGGTGTTGTCGTTCGGCGGCTTTTTGGGAATGGGCGATCGACTGTTCGCCGTGCCTTGGGCTGCGCTGAGACTGGATACCGGGAACAAGCGCTTCACGCTGAATGCCAGCAAGGAGCAACTCAAGAAGGCCCCCGGCTTCGACAAGGACCACTGGCCGTCGATGGCGGATGACTCGTGGGCCATGGATGTTTACGCCTTCTACGGCGTCAAGCACAGCGGGCGGATTCAATAAGGACCCAGGGGCCGGCCCACAGCCGGCCCTATTTTTTCCCCGCAGCGGCGGCCCCCACCGGCACGGACGAAGTTGCACTCGACGATGATGGCGGGCGCCGCGCCCTCGATAGCTAAATAAAGAAGCGCGGCGCCTCCGCGCTTCTGATTGCCGACCTACTGCTTGGTCGCAGCCTCAGCGGCTTTGGCATTGGCCTTCGCCGCATCGTAATCCGCGTCCGCCTGCTGCTTGCACATCTTTTGCGCATCGCCGCTCTGCGCGTTGCACTGGGCGAGGGCAATGCTGTGGTCGCCGTCCGCCTTGGCAACCGCAATGTTATAAGCGTCCTTACCGGCCGCGTTATTCAAATCGGTCATCTTGTCGGCCACCTTGTCGGCATCCTTCGCGATGTCCTTCTCCGCGGAATTTTCGCTCCTCGCGACTTCATTCGAAGCCTTCTGTTCGGCATTCGCGACGTCCTTCGCAACCGTGTCCGGCGACTTCGCATTGTTGCAACCGGCGGCGCATATCATCGCCAGTGCAATCGCAGATATGGAAAGTGTGCGCATTTTTTGTCCCTATAGTTCGTCAGGGTGCAAAGTATAGGTACGCCGCAAAAGCGGGGCTGTCGTCCGAGGGGGCCGGATTCTGTAGGGAGAGTCCCACAGAGAGCCCGGCAAGCTTAGCGGCGCTTGGGCTTGGTTGCCGCGCGCGTAATGCGCTTGATTGCATCCGCCAGAGAGCGCGCCCCTTGCGCATAGTCCTTCCAAGGCTTGGCCCTGGCGAGCAGGCCAGGCGCGATGCGGGTGCTGAACGCCTGTGGAACGAGCCCCTTCTTGACCTCGCGCCAGTCGACCGGCATGGACACGGGCGCCCCCTCGCGGGCTCGGGGCGACAACACCGCCACCGCCGTCGCCATGCGGTCATTGCGCAGATAATCCAAAAAGATTCGCCCGGTACGCTGGCTCTTCGACATGTTGTCCAGATAGCGGCGGGGACTGTCCTGCGCCATCTGGGCGCACAGCAGGTGCGCAAAATTCTTCGCCACGGGCCACTTAACGGCTGCCTTGCCTGTGGTCAGCGGCGTCACCACGTGAAGGCCCTTGCCGCCGGTGGTCTTGCAGAAGGAAACTAAACCCACGTTGCTCAGGCGCTCGCGCACCTCGAGCGCGGCCTCGATCACCGCGGCGAATTTCACGTCCGGCGCGGGATCCAGATCGAACACCAGCCGGCCGGCAACCTCCGGGTCGTTCGGCGCGCAATTCCAGGGATGCAATTCCAGCGTGCCGCTTTGAGCGACCGCGGCCAAGCCTTCCACGCGGTCGATTTGCACATAGGCCGCGCGCTCGCCACGCACTTTCACGGAGTCGAGCAGTGCCGACATGCCCGGCATGGCGTGCCGCTGAAAAAAGCGCTGCCCGTTGATGCCGTTCGGAGCGCGCACCAGAGAACAGGGCCGCCCGGCCAGGTGAGGCATCATCCATTCACCCACCTGCTCGAAGTAGTGCGCCAGGTCGAGTTTGGTCACCGGCGAACCGCCGGCATCCGGCCATAGCACCTTGTCGGGGTGCGAAATCGTCACACCCATGACCGAAGTTCCGGCGGCTGAAGCCGCATTAGGCGCGGCCTTGGTGCGCACTTTGGTCGCGGCTCTAGCAGGGGCTTTAGCCGTGGCTTTTACCGTGGCCATGGCGGCGGCCGCGGCCCGAGGTTCGCGCGCGCGGCTGGCGCTGGCGCCAGTCTCCGCCACCACATCCTTCGAATCCTTATCTTCGCGCAGCCCCTTGAAGGCAGCTTCGCGAATCATCCCCGCTCCAGTCCAACCCGCGAATTCGATTTCCGCCACCAGCGTGGGCTTCAGCCATCGGACGTTGGCCTCCTTGCGCGGCGCGTTCTCGCCTTCAAAGGGGCTGGTCTCCCGGGTCAGTGCCGTCAACCGCTTCAGCAGCAGGGTGGCGACCGAGCGGCCGAAACCCGTGCCGATGCGCCCGATGTACGCCAGCCGACCCCCGCGATAGACGCCGGCGAGCAGCGAACGCACGCTGCCGCCCTCGGTGGTCCAGCCGCCCAAGACCACTTCCTGTCCCGGCCGGCACTTGGTCTTCACCCAGCTCTCGGTGCGGCCCGAGCGATAGGCTGCATCGAGTTTCTTCGAGACGATGCCTTCGAGACCCATCTTTCGGGCCGAGGCTAGTACCGCGTCGGCGTCCGAATCCAGATGCGCGACATAGCTGATACGGCCACCGAGGTCGACACCCTTAAGCAGCGATTCGAGCCGGTTCTTACGCTCACCTAAAGGCAGGCTGCGCAAATCCTCGCGGCCCTCGAACAGAAGGTCAAAAGCGTAATACACCAGCTCGTCGGATTTGTGCTGCGAGAGCGCGGCCTGCAGCGCGGAGAAACTGGGCAGGCGCTTCTTGTCCAGCGCCACGACCTCGCCGTCGATCAGGCAGTCGGGCAGTCCCCGCGCAGCCTTGGCGATGGCGGCGAATCGGTCGGTCCAATCAAGCCCCTTGCGGGTGCGCAACTCGGCACGCCCCCCAGCGACGCGCAGCTGCGCGCGATAGCCGTCGAGCTTGATCTCGTGCACCCAATTCGAAGAACCCGGCGGGCGATCGCTAAGCGTGCATAGCTGCGGTTGCACGAATTTCGGCATGGCGGCCGCCATCACCGGCTCGGGCTGAGGCACCGCGCCGGCGAGCATGAAGGGCTTGGGCTGCTTGCCTTTGCCCGCGGCGATCTGCTGCATGCTGCGGCCCGAGGCCACCGAGCGATCCTCCTCCAGCAGGGCATCGGCGTCGCCGGGCTTGGCGGCGGCATCCCGGTGCTTGATCAACAGCCAATTATTGCGCTTGCCTGAGAACCGGTCGCCGCGCATCCGCACCAGCACCCAGCTTCCGTGCAAGCGGCTGCCGTCCAGCGTGAATTTAAAATCGCCCTTGTCGAGCGCGGCCTGCACGGGCAGCGGGCCCTCGGGTTTCCAGAAGCCGCGGTCCCAGAGTTGCACCGTGCCGCCGCCGTATTCCCCCGCCGGAATGGTGCCTTCGAAGTCGCCGTAATCGAGCGGGTGATCCTCGACTTCCACGGCCAGACGTTTGTCTGCCGGATCCATGGACGGCCCGCGGGTGACGGCCCAGGACTTGAACACGCCCTGCCATTCCAGCCGTAAGTCGTAATGCAGTCGCCTTGCGGCGTGCTTCTGCACCACGAAGCGCAGCCGCCGCGAGGAGGCGACTTTATGCGCGCCGCTGGGCTCCGCGGTCTTGGTGAAATCGCGTTTCTTCCGATAGACGCTGAGCGCGCGCTTAGGCATGGGTCAAGCGCCCTGACGATCCGTGACCCGCCGGTACGCGAGCAAGTGGCGCAGCGATGATTGGGTGTCTTTGGCCCGCTCATACAGGCGCGCGAGATTGAAATGCGCGTCGGCGAATTCAGGATCGAGCGCGAGGGCTTCCCGGTAGGCGCGGATGGCATCGGGCTCTCGTCCCAGATCCTCGAGCAGTACGGCATGGTTGAATGCCAGCAATGGGTCCGCCTGCGGGGCCGTGCGATAAACATGCTGCGCCTCCGCCAAGCGGCCGGCCAGGTGCAGCAGCCGGCCGAGGTTAATGCGTGCTTCCACGTAGTTCGCATCGGCGTTGAGGCAGGCCGCATACACCTCGCGCGCCTGTTGCGCATCCGTGTCCTCGAGTGCGATGGCCCGGGTGTACAGCTCGTCGGCGGATTCTTTCGCGGCAGCGGGTGCGGATACGCTGCGGTTGATGAGATGCAGATGGCCTTTCTCTTCGACGATCTCGAGTGCCAGGGCGTACTGGCCGGAGTCGGACTCGCGCAGCGTGCCGGCCTCGCGAATGGCAATGCGATTGCCGAGTGCGGTGAGCGAGAGTTTGTTGAGCGCGGATCCGCTCGGCAACGCCGAGCGCAGTTCCTGCAAGGTACGGTTGATCCGGCGCGGCGAGATCTTCGCCGCGCGCAGGGCGCTGGCCGTGCGCAGCACCACCAGGTCGTGGAAGGAATAATGCAGGCGGCCGGCGCGTCTGACCGGATGAATGTTGCCCGCGCGCGCTAGCGCGCGTACCGCGGAAGCCGGAAGTCCGAAGAGACGCTCGAGATCCTTCGTGCCGTAGGCATGCATCTCATCGACGAGCGGATTTGCGCGAGGCTGATTGCGCGGCCGCGCGCTTCGGCGCCTTGCGTTCCTTCAGGCCCGCAGGCCTGGATCCGCGCGCATCGATGCTGGCCCGCAGCGCGTCCATCAGGTTGATGACGTTGCCGCCACCCTTGATGGTGACCGGAGCCTCCGCCATCGAGACTTCCTTGCCCTCGACCTTCTTCTGAATCGCCGCCTGCACCCGCGCCCGATGCTCATCCGCATATTCATTCGGATCGAAGCGCTTCGCGGCCAGGTGATCGATGAGTTGCTGCGCGAGCTTCAATTCCGGCTCGGACACCGCGGCGGGCTCTATCCCCAGATCCTTCAGATCGCGAACCTCGGCTTTGAAATGCAGCTGATGCATGGCGAGCCCGTCTTCGAGGGGCCGGATTACGACGATGTGTTCCTTGCCGCGCGAGATCCAGCGGCCCACCGCGCATTGCTTCGCTTTGCGAAGGGCGGTGGCGAGCAGCGTGTACGGCTTGGCCGCGCCTTTGTCCGGCGCCAGATAATAAGTACCATCGAAATACAGCGGATCCACGCTCTCGAGCGGCACGAACTGGCCGATGTCGATGGAGTGGCTGGTCGCATCTTCCAGCGCCTTCAACTCCTCGGGGCTGAACATCACGTACTGGTCTTTGGCGAATTCATAACCCTTGACCATGTCGGAGCGCTCAACGATTTTTCCATCGTTGACGGCCACGTATTGTTGTTTTACGCGCGAGCCGTCTTTTTGCCGCAGCAAGTTGAACGACAGCCGCTCGGAGGACACCGTGGCTGAGTACAACTTGACGGGAATGGCGACCAGTCCGAAAGAGACGGTCAGTGATGCAATCGATCGAGCCTGTGTAGCCATAAGTCACAATCCCTCAATACGGCCGAAGCGGTCAATCGTAGAACTATAGTGAATAAACGCGCGTAACACCTTCGATTGGCTACGCTTTAGGCCTAGGGTAGGAAGAAGCGGCGGTAGTTTCAAGTCATGATCCTACCGCCCAGAGGGAAATCCCTGCTAAAACAAATAGATAGCTACTGCACGGCCTCCAGCATCAACAGGCCCATCTGGCCCGTTTGCGGGCCATCCACCTCGAGCGCGATGGCGTGCGTGGGGTCGATCACGAAGTAGTCATAGGTGCCCGAGCTCTGCAACTCAATGGCATTGAGACCGTCAATTGCCAGGGCGCTGGTGGTGTTATTGGCGCTGCCGGAGAGGCTGACGTTGGGCGTGAGCACGACGCTGGCATTGGGATTCTGCGCGGTGTAGTCGGTGTACCCGAATATCGATCCGGCGGATATCGTGGCCGGGCCGACCGCGCTCCACGCGGGGTTATTCACATTGGAACTCCAAAATCCCTGCGCGGCCAGCGCGAAGGCGCCCCCGAAGGCGGGGCCTGGGGCGCCCTGTGCGTACGCCTCTCCGCCACTGACTTGAATGTTGTCGATCCCGAGTTCCAGCGCATTGCCGTTGCCGTCCAGATAGAGCTCAAAGCTCAAGGGATTCGGAATCAACGAGGACGAAACATTGGTGATGGTCACCCGGCCGTTGGAGGCCACGGTATAGCTGCCGGTGCTGATCGGCGAACTGAATGAGGAGACGATGTCGTTGAGCGCGACCGTGCCGCTCACGCTGCCGGTTGAATTGAGGGCGAAAGTTCCGGCGAGCTGCAGCACGCCATTCGCGTCCTCGCCCGAGGCGCCGAAGCCATAGGAGGTGCCGGCGACATTGGGACTGGTCGCTGTAAATGTTCCGGTGTTGACGCCTTGCCCCAAGGCCATGCCGCCGGTGGTGGCGTTCAGACTATCGGCCTGACTTTCGATGAGCTGGATCGCGTTGGTGCCGATGATGTAGCCGGTCAAGATAAATCCCGGAACGCCGGAGGTTGAACTCGGTGTCAGGGTGAACGTGACGCGGCCGAACGCGTCGGGCAGCGTCACCGCTCCCGAGGCGAAGCTCTGGTTCTGCAGCACGGTGTTGCCGCCGTCATTCAGGTCGAACACGCTGCCGCTCACCGTCAATGCCGTGCCGCCGACATTGAGGATGCCGCCGATCCCAATGGCATTGGCGAAGGCCGATCCGTCCTGGCCGGATACATAGAAGGCATACCCGCCGGCCGGCGCAGCAGTACCCGTCTGGAAATCAATGGACCCGCTGCCCGCCGCGGAGGCATCGTATTCGGATATCAGCACCCGCGTAGCGGAGACCACGCTGCCGCGCAGCGTTTCGACACCATTCACGCCGATGGATGAATCACCGGTGTTGAGCACGACCTGGATGTTGCCCCCAACCAGAGACAGGCCCGAGCCCGAGGCAACCAGAGTATCGGTGGCGATGCCGCCCTCATCGGTGAAGTCCTGCTCCCCGCCGGTGATGGCATTGTTGGACACGCTGAAGGCGCCGGCGACGAAGTACGGGCCGTTCAAGTCCCGACCGGCGAGATGATAGACGTAGGTTCCGTTGGCCAGAATGGGCGCCGCGGGCGGCGCCGTCGCGGTGATGGTCACCGTGGTGGCCGCGGTCTGGCCGGTGTCAGTGACCGACGTCGCGACGATGGTCACGGTATCGGGGCTCGGGACCGCAGCCGGCGCCGTGTACGTGGTCGCGGTGCCGCTGCCGGTGGACATCGCAGAAACGCTGCCGCACTGCGTGCTTGCGCATTTGACCGTCCAGGTAACGCCGGCGTTCGCGCTGTCATTGACCACCGTCGCGGTCAGCGAGGCAGTGCTGCCCACGACCAGCGAGGAGGGCGGCACCGATGCAAAGCTTACCGAAATCGCACTGGTCGGCGGCGGAGGCGGAGGGTAGTAGGGCCCATTCGGCCCACCGCCGCAGGCAGCCAGACCCAGCACGAGCGCCGCACCCAGATAGATTGATATGCGAGTGTTCATTGCAGACCTCCGGCCGACGCGTTCGTCCCTGAGTGTGTTTTCACGCCGTTGTTCGCGCGCGGATGAATCAGAAATCCGTGTTCATTTCGAATGTTGATCGAATGGCCCGCGACGGTGAGGGTGCGGGTCAGCAAGTAGTCAGTGCCATCAATGGTTCGCGTCACTCCCGAGAGCTGCACCGCGGTGCCCTTGGTCAAGCTTTGCTGCACTTCCGCCGACAAATACGCACCCAAGCTGGCATCGATCACACCCTGGGGACCATTCACCAGCACGTGAAGCCCCGCGGGACTGCCGGCGGTGTGGCCGGCGACCACCTGATCGATGGTGCCGCTGAAGCTGGTTTCGCGCGCCGCGGAATATCCCAGAAGCTGGGTTTGCTCCGCGCTTGCCGGTAGCCAGCAGGCAATGGCGGAGCTGAGCACCGCGTAGAGTGCAATTCGGTGTGTCTTTTGCATATCAACTCCCCACAAGGCAGGCGATCACATCTAAACGAGCTAGGCGGCATCCGGGTTGACAGCCGGGCCACAAAAGTCGCGGTGCGAGACCACTCGCGCTGGTCTTAAGACCCGGCCGACGGCCGCGAGGTTCCGGGCGCCCTTTGTATTAGACTCATCCCCCATGATCCTTGCCCTGTCCACCTGGCCTGAAATCGAGAGCTGGCTGCGCCAATCCCGAACCGTGCTCATCCCCATCGGTTCGAACGAGCAGCACGGGCCCACCGGCCTGCTCGGCACCGACTGGCTGTGTCCCGAGATCATCGCGCACGAGGCTCACCGGCGCGGCGGCGACATCCTGGTGGCGCCGACCTTCAATATCGGCATGGCGCAGCATCATCTGGGCTTCCCCGGCACCATTTCGCTCCGCCCCTCGACCTTTCAGGCCGCGATCTGCGACTGGGTGGACTCGCTCGCCCGCCACGGTTTCGAGCGGATTTATTTTCTCAACGGCCACGGCGGAAATATCGCCTCGATCGAAGCGGCCTTTTCCGAGGCCTACTCCAAGTACTCGTATGCCAAGCAAGCCTGCCGCTTCATGCTGCGGCTTCGAAGCTGGTGGCAGTTGCCCGGCATCGGCAAGCTGGCCGAGGAGATGTTTCCCATCGGCCATGGCTCGCATGCCACGCCTTCGGAGATTGCCATCACCCAGAGTGCCTATCCGGCCAGCATAAAAACCGCGGCCTGCTCGCCGCGGATTGCTCCGACAGGCCCGATCCGGGACGCCTTGGACTATCGCGGCCGGTTCCCCGACGGCAGGATTGGCTCCGATCCCTCACTGGCCTCTGCGGAAAAGGGCACGCGCCTGATCGCGAGCTCGGCCGCGGCGCTCATTGAGGATCTCGCGGAATTCTCGAACGAGCCGTTCGTTGTCCAAGCATCTCACCACATATAGTTCACCGAGAGCGCCAGCACGCGCTGCGTGCTGTTCTCGGTGATGGGACTCACATCCGGGCTGCCTTTCAACTTGGAGAGGGCGGCGTCCAGATTGAGCAGCCAGTGATCGGTGAGGAAGCGGGTCGCGCTGAAACCCACCCCCACGGCCGCCTCGCCGGGATGCGGATTGAACACCGGATGGCCGGAAGCCAGCGACTGGGCCGGCGTCACTCCATACTCGCTCTGCAAGTAATGATGATCGCCGAACGTCATTGATGGTCCGGCAAACATAACGAACTTCTTCGAGCTTCCGGGCAGCGGTATGTAAACACCGACATCGCCCACTGCGCCATTGGCGCCGCCTATGATCTGCTTGGCGTCCACCCGCAGTATCATCGGAAACTTCTTGGAGAGCACATAGGTGGCGAACAGCTTGGCCGCGGGGGCGGGCGAGATGTTGCCCATGCCGGTGAGGTTGGTATAGTCCGAGCGCTCTTCCCGGCCCAGATCATAGCTGAGCGCAACCCCGACGCGATAATGCTGGCCGCGCAGGAAGTTGTAGCCGAGCCCATCGCCGGTGCTCAAGAAAGCGATGTTCTTGTACTGAATATTGATGACCGGGCCGCCCATAACCTTGTCGGCGCGCGCGCCGTTGTAGACAGGCTGAACTTCCGCCGCCAATCCGGTGATTTCGCGCCAGTCCGGCAACTCAGGCTCGAATAACCGCGCCAGAATGACGCCGCCGGAATATTGCCATTCCTGCATCGGGGATGGGGTCTGGGACCACGCCAGGCTCGGGGCGAAAGCCCAGAGCATCAAGGTCAGAAGGCCGATTCTCCGCTGAATGATTTTTTGCTCCGCGCGCTCAAGGCCGCGCCAATCGATGGCTACTATAAAAAAGGACTCTGCACTGGTTACTTTGGTTCAACGACCAGGTGGGTGCGTCGAGTCACGCCCGCATGCTCATCCCGAAATCTCGGTGTGCCCGCGCGCGCGCCGTGAAATGCGATGCTGCTACGAGGACCCGGGCCAGCCGGGCCCTTGCTTTTTGCCGGCATGATCGCTGTCCGGGACCGGCGCCGAAGTTCGCGCCGCCGGCGACACTCGAGGTGTCGCGGGTGCTCGCACCGTTGCAGTGGCCCTAAGCTTCGTCTGCGCAGTATTCACCGTATTCATCTGCGTGTCCGGCATCGCGCTTGCTGCCGCGCTTGGCGCTGCGCCTGCGGCGTCGGCCGCCGCCAGCTGACGCTCTGCCTCCAACCAATCCTGATTGGCCGAGCCTTCTGGGCGGCCGCGGGCTTCCCATATCCGGTAGGCCAGAATCTGAATGTATTCATGATCTCGATGCATGGGAATCCCTCCAAGAGCGGATAGACCAGTGGGGATGCAACACCCCTAAAAGTAGAGGGCGCGCGCGCCGGGCGAAAGCGCATAAGGACCGCAATACTCGTCAGCGGAGTCCTACGTGAAGCGCGTCACAGAACGTGCCTTGGCCCGTGCCGCTTCGATTTCGCGATCGCGCGGATCAGCCGTGGTCACCAGCGAGATGATCAGAGTGCGCGCCGCCGCCGCGACTTCCTCGACCGCTTGATCGAAGGCAGCGCGGTTGGCTTTGGATGGATGCGTGAAACCGCTCAGCTTGCGCACGAACTGCAGCGAAGATGCCTTGATTTCTTCCTCGGTGGCCGGCGGTTCGAAGTTGAACAATGTCTTGATGTTTCGGCACATGACGACCCCAGAGTGTTAGACCGCTTCGCGCTCCTGCAGCTCGCGCCATTGGATCTTGCCGCTGCCCGACTTGGGCAGCGAGTCGACGAAGGCAATGATTCGCGGCACCTTGTAAGCCGCCATCTGCTCGCGGCACCACTCGATGAGCGCATCCGCGTCGATGGCCCCGCGGAACTCGGGCCGCAGCACCAGCACCGCCTTCACGGTCTGGCCACGATGCCCATCCGGGGCGCCGATCACGCAGGCTTCGAGCACGGCCGGATGCCGGTACATCAGGGACTCGACCTCGCTCGGCCACACCTTGAAGCCCGAGCAATTGATCATGCGCTTGATGCGGTCGACCATGAAGAAGTAGCCTTCCTCGTCGACTCTGCCGAGATCACCGGTGCGCAAGAATCGCTTGCCGTCGATCTCGACCAGGGCCTCGGCGCTGGCCTCGGGCTTGTTCCAGTAGCCCAAGAACACCTGCGGACCGTGCGTGACGATCTCGCCGACCTCGCCCACGGGCAGCTCGCGCAAGCTGGCAGGGTCCACGATGCGCGAATCCACGCCGTAAATCGGAATACCCAGGCATTGCGGCTTGACGCGGTCCGGGGGATTGAGGTGCGAGGGCGAGATGGTTTCGCTGAGCCCGTAGCCCTCGCAGTAGGTGACGCCGCGATTTTTCAGCCGCTGCGAGACCGCCGCCGGCATGGCGGCCCCGCCGCCCGCCAGTCTGACGATCGACGATAGGTCGTAGCGATCGATGTCGGGATTCATGAAAAAATCCTGAACCATGGTCGGAACGGCGGTCCAGCCGCCGATCCGATAGCGCTGTACGCATTCCGCCGCAACCGCTCGGTCCCAGCGCGGCAGCAGAACCACGGTGTTGCCGTTGAAGATCGGGCCGTTCATGCTGCCCTGCATTCCGGTGACGTGAAAAAACGGCGCCACCGCCAATAGAGTCAGCTCCGGCTGTGTGCGAAACCAGCGCATCGAGGCCACCAAGGTGTGCATCGCGGTACGGTGACTATGCATGCAGCCCTTGGGCTCGCCGGTGGTGCCCGAGGTGTAGGGCATGACGCACAGATCGTCGGGTCCGGCGGTCAGGGGCCCGGGAGTCAATGCGCTCGACAGCACCTCGTTCCACAGAGCGAGGCCCGGTTGCGGAAGCAACTTCGCGCGCGGCGCCGAGATGAATTCGGGCACTGCCAGGTCGCTGGCATTCTTCAGGTAGTCGGAATATGCCGCGACAATGACATGCTGCAGCTCGCCGCTGCCCAAGAGCGGCTCGACGCGCGGATACAGCTCCTGCGACACGAGCGCCGTGACGGCGCCTGCGTCCCGGGCACAGCGCAGGAACTCCTGGGTCAGGTACATGGGATTGAGCGGCACCACGACGGCATTGGCACGCAGAATCCCGTAGTAGGCGATGACGAACTGCGGGCTGTTCTGCATGAACAGCGCAACCCGGTCGCCCCTGCGCACGCCACAGCGCTGCTCCAAGTAGCCTGCGATGTGCTGGGCTTCGCGCGCCAGCTCCGCGAAGGAGATGGGCGTGTCGTAGTACACCAGGGCCGGCTTGTCCGGATAGCGCCGCGCGGACACTTCGGCGTTGTAGAACAGATTCGTCGCCGGCACGTCCAGGTGATGCGGCGTCTCGGCCGGCCAAAACTCCAAGTGCTTGTTCACAGCACTTCGAACAAACCCGCTGCTCCCTGGCCGCCGCCGATGCACATGGTCACCACCACGAGTTTGGCGCCGCGGCGCTTGCCCTCGATCAGGGCGTGACCGGTTAAGCGAGCCCCGCTGACACCATAGGGATGGCCCACGGCAATCGCGCCGCCGTTGACATTGAGAAGCTCGTCCGGAATGCCCAGCTGATCACGGCAGTACAGCACCTGGCAGGCGAAGGCCTCGTTCAATTCCCACAGATCGATGTCGCTCACCTGGTAGCCGGCGCGCTTGAGCAGCTTAGGCACCGCATACACCGGGCCGATTCCCATTTCATCGGGCTCACAGCCGGCGACGGCGAAACCGCGGAATAGCCCCAGCGGTTTCAGACCGCGCCGCTCCGCGAGCTTGGCCTCCATCACCACACAGGCGCTGCTGCCATCCGAGAATTGGCTGGCATTGCCCGCCGTGATCACCCCGCCCGGCAACGCCGGCCGGATCTTGGCCACCGCCTCGAGGGTGGTGTCGGCCCGAATTCCCTCATCCCGGTCGATGGTGACTTCGCGCGTGCGGATGGCACTCGATTCCTTGTCGATGACGCCCATGATGGTGGTCATAGGGGCGATCTCCGCCTTGAACTTGCCGGCCGCCTGCGCAGCGGCTGCCCGCAGCTGGCTGCGAACCCCGTATTCATCCTGCGCCTGTTTGGAGATGTGGTAGCGCTTGGCCACGGTTTCCGCCGTCTGCAGCATCGACCAGTACAGTGTCGGCTTGTGCTCCAGGATCCAAGGATCCGCCCGCATATGCGTGTTGAGCTCGTTCTGCACGCAGGAAATGCTCTCCAGTCCCCCGGCCACCATCACCTGCGCCTCCTCGGTCATGATGCGCTGGCAGGCCAGCGCAATCGACTGCAGTCCGGAACTGCAGAAGCGATTGATGCTCAAGCCCGCGGTGCTCACGGGAAGCCCGGCGCGCAGCGCAATCGCCCGCGCGATGTTGCCCCCGGTGGTGCCCTCCCCGAAGGTCGAGCCCATGATCACATCCTCGACCTCGGCCGGATCGATGCCGGCGCGTGCCACCGCATGCTCGACGGCATGCGCGCCGAGCGTGGCGCCATAGGTCATGTTAAAGGCGCCCTTCCAGCTCTTGCCAAGCCCGGTGCGCGCTGTTGCGACAATGACGGCATCTGTCACGACGAGGATCCTTTGGATTCGCTGAAAGTTCCCCCTTCCTGGGCCAAACGTGCCAGCAGCGGCGCCGGGGTCCAGAATGCCGCATCCGCTTTTGCAGCGGCCGCGATGCGCCTCAAGGTCCGCGCGACCTCGCCCAATCCAACCTGATCGGCGTAGAACATCGGACCGCCGCGGTAGGCGGGAAAGCCATAGCCGTTCAGGTACACAATATCCACATCGGAACTGCGCTGCGCAATGCCTTCCTCGACGATACGGGCGCCCTCGTTGACGAGTGCATAAATGCAGCGCTCGACGATTTCGGTGTCGCTCACTTTGCGCGGCGTGAGGCCCTTCTGCGCCCGATACTTCTCGATCATGGCGGTCACCTCGGGGTCCGGAATCGCCGTGCGCGAGCCGGCCTGATACCGATACCAGCCGGCGCTGGTCTTCTGGCCGAAGCGGCCCGCCTCGCACAGCACATCCGCCACCTCGGAAAAATCGCGCCCGGGAAATTCTGCCGCGCGGCGTTTACGCACCGCCAGGCCAATATCCAGCCCCGCCAAGTCGCTCATGCGGAACGGCCCCATGGCCATGCCGAACTTCTCCAGCGCAGCATCCACCTGCGCCGGCAACGCGCCGGCCATGATGAGGTCATTGGCGGCATTGCCGTAGCGCGCCACCATGCGATTGCCGATGAAGCCATCGCATACGCCGGAGACCACGGCCACCTTGCCCACCTTCTTGGCCAACCGCATCGCCGTGGCCAGCACCTCGGCCGATGTCTTGGCGCCGCGCACCACCTCGAGCAGTCGCATCACATTCGCCGGGCTGAAGAAATGCAGTCCGATCACATCGGAAGGCCGGCGCGTGAATTGCGCGATGGTGTCGAGGTTCAATGCGGAGGTATTGGAGGCGAGAATCGCGCCGGGCTTTGCGATGCCGTCCAGCTTCTCGAACACCTGCTTCTTGACCTCCAGGCTCTCGAACACCGCCTCGATGATCAAGTCCGCATCGCGCAAAGGCTCGTACTGCAGTGTGGGGGTAATCAGGCCTAAGCGTTTCTCCAGACTCGCCTCATTGAGCGTGCCCTTGCGCAGGGCGCCCTGGTAATTGCGCCGGATGTTGGCGAGGCCCCGGTCGAGCGCCTCCTGAGTCGTTTCCAACAGCACCACCGGCAATCCGGCATTGATGAAGGTCATCGTGATGCCGCCGCCCATGGTGCCCGCGCCGATGACCCCGATCTTCTGGACCGGGCGGGTGGGAGTCGAGTCCGGCACACCGACGATGTGCGATGCGCCGCGCTCGGCTTGGAATACGTGGCGCAGCGCCAGCGATTCCGGTGACACCATGAGACCGGCGAACAGTTCGCGCTCGCGCTTAATTCCTGCGTCGAAGGGGCCCAAGGCCGCCGCAATGGACTCGATGCACGCCAATGGCGCGGGGTATGGGCCCGCGACGGCTTTGACGGTGTTGCGCGCGAATTGCAGGAAGGCTTCGGCGTTCGGCATCTCGACGCGCAGGTCCCGCACGCGCTTGAGCGGGCGTTTCTCGGCAATGATCTGGCGCGCTAACTCCAGCGCCGCGCTCAACAAATCGCCGTCAGTCACCTTATCGAAGAGGGCGGTAGCCTTGAGCTTCTCGGCCTCGACCGGCGCGCCGCTGACGATCATGTTCACCGCGGTTTCGAGCCCGACCACGCGCGGCAGGCGCTGCGTTCCGCCCGCTCCCGGCAGCAGGCCAATTTTGACTTCCGGCAGCCCGACCCGCGCGCTCACATGAGCCACTCGATAGTGGCAGGCCAGCGACAGCTCCAGGCCGCCGCCCATGCAAATGCCGTCGATCGCCACGATCACCGGCTTGCTGCAATCCTCCACGAGCTGCAGCAGCGTGCGCAGATTGGGCTCCGCGGAGGCCTTCGGCGTGCCGAATTCGCGAATGTCGGCGCCGCCGGAAAGTCCCTTGCCGGAGCCGATCAGGATCACTGCGCCGACGTTCGGATCGGACTCGGCGCGCGCGAGGCTTGCCGCAATCAAGCCTCGCATCTCAACGCCAAGACTGTTGACCGGCGGATTGTCGAGGCGCAGAACCGCTACGCCGCCCGTGAGCTCGAAATGCACTGTTCCCATGGCATTAGTTTAACCCGAGGCGCGCAACACACGCAGCCTGCTGTCAACATCTTCCTTGTTCAAGTAGGCGCCGCACAGCCGACGATATCCCTGATACGCGTGACGGCCATGCAAGGTGCGCCAATTGTCGAACAGCAGTGCCGTGCCCGGCGCGAGCCGCATGGAGATTTCGTTGGCCGGGTCGTTGATCAGGCGGTTGAATAGCTTCAGCGCGCGGTAGAAGGCGTTCATGCGCGGTGTCGGCAGCCGAAACGGCGCCCGGTCGTAGTTGTTGTAGGCGATTTGCACCAAGTCGCCGTTGTGATCCAGGCTGATCACCGGGTGCTCGGCGCGCAGATGCACGCCATCGCCCAGATAGTGCGCCGGCACCTTCACGCTGGCCAATGTCTGAAAGGCGATGGGATCGGCCTGGCGGATCTGATCGGCCACCTTGAAGCCATCGACCAGGGTGCTCTCGCCGCCGCTGCCGTCGAATTGCAGGCAATGAAACATCTGGTAGCCCGGCGAATCCAGGCTGTAGGTGCCGTCGGTGTGCGGTCCGATCGCCGCCGAGGTGTACGCAGTGTCCTTGAATGCCAAATTGGCGGTGAAATCCCACATGCCGCCGAAAATGGTCGCGCGCACATAGCCGATCCGCCTCACCAAGGCTTCGGTGGCCTCCAGGGTCTGCGGCACGCCGCTCGCCAGGCCAAAGCCGTATTCCTCGACCAGCGTCAGCCAGCGCTTGAGGCCGGCGTCGCTCGACATGATTTCATCGTGGCTTAACGTAGGAAATTCGCCGTGCAGCGATGCGCGATCCCACAGACGCCGCGGCGGAGCCGTGTCGCGGCCATCGCTGCGGGCGATCTGCCACAGGAAGGTGGCGGGCAGGGTGCTGGCGCTGGCGTCGTGGCGCCACACGATCCGCAGGTTGCGGCCGCCGTCGGCGATCTCGAGCTTGGCCGGCGCAATGTCCTCGGGAATCGAGAAGGTGTCGACCTGGCGCTGCAGGGTTTCGGCGTTGAGGCTGTGCTGCGCATGGCAGTGATCGCGCAGCCACAGCGGCGAGAAGCGGCCCGCGGGCGCGCCATTCTCCCAGCAGACTTCCACTTCACCGTCGACGACTTTTACTGCGCTCAATACCGGCTCGCCGGCCGGATTCCGATTTGCAATGGACTCAGGCATGTGACTCCCCCTGGCCGTATTATTGAACGAGTGTATAATAGTAGCGAGGATCAGGTCAATTTCGGCTAGTTGATGCCGACGCGTGCGCTGCGGCGCTCGAGCGACAGCACGTCGCGCCATCGGCCGGCAAGCGGCCCATGGCGCATCTTGCCAAGCCGGCGGCGAACCCCAACCGTCTCGAACCCCAAGGCCTTGTGCAGAGCAAGGCTGGCCAGATTCTCAGGAAAAATCCCGGCCTGCAGGGTCCAAATGTTCCTGGCCTCGGAGCGCTCGATCAATGCGGCCAGCAATTGCCGGCCAACGCCCCGCCCTTGAGCCTGCGGCGCGACGTAGACGCTCACTTCGGCGACGCCTGCGTACACGCAACGGTCCGAGGTGGGTGCGAGGGAAGCCCACCCCAGCACAACGTCACCGTCGAGAGCCACGAGGTTCGAGTCATCGAAGCGATGTTGCCGCCAGGTATCCCAAGTCGCCGGTGCGGAGGATTCAAAGGTCGCATGGCCGGTATCGATGCCGGCCTGGTAGATCGTGTTCACCGAGGTCCAGTGATCCCCCGTCATTGAACAAATCGTCACTGCCTTGTTCACCGCCACGGCTTGCGCGAGTCCGGAATGCTGCCTAGCCTTTTCCAGCCATCAGCTCATTGTAGTCGGCGCGGTCGCGCAGTCTCACGATATCCGGATCGTGCTTCATCCAGGCGAAATTCGCGTACCCGATTCCGATGGCCTGCCTCAAGGTCTCGACGGCGCGCGGATACTCCCCCAGGCGCGAGTACAGGCAGCACAAATTGTAGAGCATCACGGGGTCGTCCGGGCTCAGTTCGTGCGCATGGGCGCCCTCACGCAGGGCGTCATCCTTGCGGCCCGCCTCGGCGAGAACCACAGCGTAGTAACCGCGCGCGCGTGCGTCATCCGGGTTCGGCAACAGATAGGTCGGCAGCCGCTCCAGCAGTTCGTCGCGAACGGCAAGGGCTTCCTCTGTATGGCCTAAGCCTTCGTAGCACTGTTTCACGTCGAAGCGGGCGATGAGAAAGCCGGGCTTTAGCTCGATGACGCGCTTGAACAGCTCCAGCGCCTTGTCGAGTTCGCCATGCGTAAAATGAATCCGCCCTAAGGTCCAATGCGCGATGAAATCGTCGGGATCGAGTTCGATGGCCTTGCGGCTCGCCGCGCGCGATTCGTCGAGCTTGTCGCCGAGGAAATAGGACAGCCCCATGGCGGTGTAGGCCGCAGCCAGGTTGTTGTCGTACATCAGCGCCTTGAAACTCAGCTCCTGCGCCCGCTCGCGATATTTCATGTCGCGCGAGAACAGCCAGTACATTTGCCCGTAGGCGCTCGAGCAGCCGGCGTAGGCGGCCGCATAGCGCGGATCGAGCTCGATGGCCTTCTCGAACAGCTGGATGGCGTGCTCGACGCTGCGCTTGGTCAGCCGGTACAAATAATCCTGGCCGCGCAAATACAGATCGTAGGCCTGCGCATTCACGGTCTGACGCTTGGTCAGCGTGACCTTTTCCGAGAACGTGAGCTTGAGCTTCAGCGCTTCAACGATCTGCTGCGCCACCTGCTCCTGGATGTCGAAAATGTCGTCGAGCTTGCCCTTGTAGGTATCGCCCCAAATCTGCCGGTTGGTCTGCACGTCGACCAGCTGAACCGTGATCCGAACCGAATCCTGGAAGCGGCGCACGCTGCCGCCGACGATGTAGCGGGCGCCGAGCTCGTTACCGATCGCGCGAATGTCGTGCTTGCGATCCTTGAGCTGCATGGATGCCCAGCGCGAGATCAGATCGATATCGCTGATGATGGACAGCCGCGCGATCAGTTCCTCGGTCAGCCCGTTGCTGAAGTAGTCCGTTTCCTGGTCGGGGCTGATGTTGTCGAAGGGCAGTACGGCCAGCGCGCCGCGCTCCACCGCCGCTCCGGGCTGGCTGGCCGGCGCGGGGCGAGGATCCGGTGCTGCTGGTGCTGCAATCTTGACTCCAATGCGTTCGAGCGCGCGCAGGATGGCCTTCAGGCCCTCGCCGGCATCGCCGCCGGCGTAGTATTCGATGTGCTGGATGCCGGCCAATTGATATTTCAAGCTGGGAGGAATCTGCGTCGGCTCGAGATGCACGGGCAGGATGTGGCCCTTGCGCTCGCTGATCAGCACGACCTCCTTGGCGACATTTTGCGAGTGAACGGCCGACTCGGTGACCATCAACAGCAGCACCTTGGCGCCTTCCAGTGCGTTGACGATCTGCTCGCCCCACATGGTGGCGCCGTCGATGCCGCTCTGGTCCACCCACACGGAGACTCCGGCCGAGCGCAGCTTCGCCGCCAGCTCGAGCACGCGATCCTTGTCGCTGCGCGAGTAGCTGACGAATACCTCTGCCGGCTGGACCACTGGGATGCCTATTTGTCTTTATTTACCAGAATAGCGACGCGCGGCGCGCCATACGCCCGGCCAAAAATCCTAGCATAAACCTGGCGTTTCGAGGGGCATCACAGACGGCCGGAGGCCAAATTGGCTAGAATGAATGCCTCCTGATGCCCACCGACATTCGCAGCGACCTGAACGAGCAGGGGATCGAACACGTCAAGATCGGCGTCTTCGATACCGACGGCATCCTGCGCGGCAAATACCTCAGCCGCGACAAGTTCCTGTCGGGGATCGACAAGAATCTCGGCTTCTGCGATGTGATCCTCGGCTGGGATTCGAACGACCAGTTATATGACAACACGAAGTTCACCGGCTGGCACACCGCCTACCCCGATGCCACGGTGCGCGTGCTGCCGGCGACGCGGCGCGAAATCCCGTTCGAGCCGAAAACCGCGCTGTTCCTGGGGGAGTTTGCCGGCCGCGCGGAAGCGGTGTGCCCGCGCGGGACCTTGAGGCGGGTGCTCAAGCGCGCTGCGAGCATGGGCTACGAGGTGAGCGCCGCCGCTGAATTCGAATTCTTCATGTTCGAGGAGACGCCGCAGTCGGTGCGCGACAAGGGCTACCGGCAACTGAAGACCATGACCCCGGGTTCCTTTGGCTATTCGGTGCTGCGCAGTTCGGTGCAATCCGATCTGTACCAGGAGCTGCTGGATTTGGGTCAAGCCATGCGCTTTCCGATCGAGGGCTTGCACACCGAGACCGGACCCGGTGTACTCGAGGCGGCCCTGACGTACTGCGAGGCACTGGAGGCGGCCGACAGGGCCGCGCTGTTCAAGACCTTCACCAAGGTGCTGGCGCAGCGCCATGGCCTGATGGCGACGTTCATGGCCAAGTGGTCCAACAGCGTGCCTGGCCAGAGCGGCCACCTGCACATCTCGCTGCGCACGAGCGACGGCGCGACGGTATTCCACGATCCATCGAAGCCGCATGAGATGTCGGACGCGATGCGCTGGTTCGTCGGCGGCCAGCAGGCGCTGATGCCGGAACTGCTGGCGATGATCGCCTGCACGGTCAACAGCTACTCGCGCCTGGTGCCGGGGTACTGGGCGCCGACCTCGGCGACTTGGGGAATCGAGAACCGCACCACGGCGCTGCGCGTGATTCGCGGCGGCCCGTCCAGCCAGCGGGTCGAGTACCGGATCGCGGCCGCGGACATCAATCCCTACATTGCGCTCGCAGCGGCGATCGGTTCGGGGCTGTGGGGCATCGAGCAGCGGATCGAACCGGACGCGGCGCTTGAGGGCAATGCCTACGAGCGCGAGCACCCGCCGCATCGGCGCCTGCCTGCGACGCTGTACGAAGCGGCTCAGCGTCTGCTGGACTCGAAGGTGGCGCGCGCCCTGTTTGGCGATGACTTCGTCGAGCACTTCGCTGCGACCCGCCAATGGGAGGAGCGAGAATTCCGCAAGGCGATCACCGACTGGGAACTCGCCCGCTACTTCGAGATCATCTAGAGTTCCGCATGACCGACACACTCAAGACCATCAGCCCGGTGGATGGCCGGATCTACGTCGAACGGCCGCTGGCGGATGCCGCCGGCATCGATCGCGCCCTCGCCGCCGCGCGCGGCGCGCAGCCCCGCTGGGGTTCGCGCGCGCTTGGCGATCGCTGCGAGCTGTTGGCCCGTGCGGTTGATGCCTTCGTCGCGAAGGGCTCCGACATCGCCGCCGAGATCACCTGGCAGATGGGACGCCCCACTGCCCATGCGCCCGGCGAGATCCGCGGCTTCGAGGAGCGCGCGCGCTACATGCTGAAGCTGGCGCCGGAGGCCTTGGCTCCGATCAGGCCCGCCGAGGACAAGGCCGGCTTTCGACGCCAGATCAAGCGTGTGCCCTTAGGGGTGGTGGCGGTGGTGGCGCCCTGGAATTATCCGTATTTGACGGCGGTCAACGCCGTGCTGCCGGCGCTGATCGCGGGCAACACGGTCATCCTCAAGCATTCGCACCAGACGCCGCTGTGCGCCGAGCGCTTTCTCGAGGCGTTCGCGAGCGCCGGCGTGCCGGCGGGCGTGTTTCAATTCTTGCATCTGTCGCACGCTGACACCGCGCGCCTCATGGGCGACTCGCGCATCGCCAGCGTCTGCTTCACGGGCTCCGTGGCGGGCGGCCGCGCCGTCGTGGCGGCGACCTCGCTCGGATTCGCGACCTCCGGCCTGGAACTGGGCGGCAAGGATCCTGCGTATGTGCGTGTGGATGCGAACCTTGCGCAGGCGATCGAGATGCTGACCGACGGGGCCTTTTTCAATGCCGGCCAGTCCTGCTGCGGCATCAAGCGCATCTATGTCGCGGCGGCGCGCTATCAGGAATTTGTCGCCGGCGTGGTCGATCTCGCCGAGAAATACCGCTTGGGCTCGCCCTTGGATCCGCAAACCACGTTGGGGCCGATGGTGCGCACCGCGGCCGCCGAGGCGGTGCGCGCGCAGGTGCGCGAGGCAGTCGCCAGCGGCGGCCGCCAGCTCATCGACGAACGGCGCTTCGCGGCCTCCGCCCCCGGCACACCCTACTTGGCGCCGCAGGTGCTGGTCGATGTCGACCATTCGATGGCGATCATGCGCGAGGAGACCTTTGGTCCCGCGGTGGGCATCATGAAAGTCGCTTCCGACCAGGAAGCCGTGCGGCTCATGAACGACAGCGAATTCGGCCTGACGGCCGCGATCTTCTCCACGGATGCGGCGCGCGCCGAAACCCTGGGCGATCAGCTCGAGACCGGCACGGTGTTCTTGAACCGCTGCGATTATCTCGATCCGGCGCTTGCCTGGACCGGGGTGAAGAACTCCGGGCGCGGCTGCACCTTGTCGCGCGTCGGCTTCGAGCAGCTGACGCGGCCCAAGTCCTATCATTTCAAGGTGCTGCCATGAATCTGGCGTTACGCGGCAATTGGAATTATCCGACCACGATCTGGGCCGGCCCGGGCCGCATTGCGGAACTCGGCGCCGCCTGCGCCGCGGCCGGCATCAGGCGCCCGCTGCTGGTCACCGATGGGGGGCTGGTGGGCACGCCGATGATTAAGACCGCGCTCGGCACGCTCGGCGCCTTGAAGGGTGCGGCGCTGTTCGGCGCGGTGCGCGGCAATCCAGCCAGCAGCCACGTCGAGGCGGGACTGCGTGCTTATCGCGACGGCGGCCACGACGGCGTCGTGGCCTTCGGCGGCGGCTCCGCGCTCGACGTCGGCAAGGTCGTGGCTTTCATGTCGGGACAGACTCGGCCGCTGTGGGATTTCGAGGATGTGGGCGACTGGTGGACGCGCGCGGATCCCGCCGGCATCGCGCCGGTGGTCGCCGTGCCCACCACCGCCGGAACCGGCTCGGAGGTGGGCCGGGCGGGGGTCATCCTCAACGAGCAGACTCACCAGAAGAAGATCATCTTTCACCCCAAGATGATGCCGCGGATCGTCATTCTGGATGCGCAACTGACCGTGGGCCTGCCGCCGGGCGTGACCGCGGCCACCGGCCTCGACGCCTTCGTCCACTGCTTCGAGGCGTTCTGCGCGCCCGGCTTCCATCCGCTCGCGGACGGCGTCGCGCTGGAGGGTCTGCGCCTCATCAACCGCTACCTGCCGCGCGCCTGCGCGAACGGCGGGGACATCGAGGCGCGCGCGCACATGCTCGCCGCCGCCTCGATGGGCGCCACCGCCTTCCAGAAGGGCTTGGGGGGGGTGCATGCCATCGCCCATCCGGTCGGTTCGTGGTTCAACACACATCATGGACTGACGAACGCGGTTATTCTTCCCTACGTGATGACGTTCAACCGCCATGCGATCGCCGAGAAGACCGAGGTCATCGCGCGCGTGCTGGGATTGCCCGAGCGCAGCTTCGAGGGCTTGCTCGCGCGCGTGCTGGAGTTGCGCCGCGAACTGGGGATACCGCACTCGCTCAGCAAGATCAATGTCAGCGCCGATCAGGCCGCAATCATCGGCCGCGAGGCGGCACTCGACCCGTCCGCGGGCGGTAATCCGATCCCGGTCGATGCCGCGGTCCTGGAGCGGATCTTCCGGGCCGCGGTGGCCGGCGAGCTCGACGCCGCGGCGCGCGACGCATGAACAGCGCTCGCATTCTGGTCATCGACGGCAACGTGGCCGAGATCCGGGCACGGCTGACGGTGGCGCTGGGATATGACTCGGGAGAGGGCTACGCGCGGGTATTGCGACGCATCGATCCCACGCTTCGCATCGACATCGTGACCTCCGCGGACGGCACCGAGCTTCCCGCCGGAGCCGGCCTGGAGAATTATCATGGCGTGACCATGACCGGATCGGCGCTCAACATCTACAACGGCGGCGCGCCGGTGACACGCCAGATCGAACTGGCCAAGGCCGTGTTCGCCGCCGGGGTGCCGTTCTTCGGCAGCTGCTGGGGGCTGCAGGTGGCGGTCACGGCCGCGGGCGGGGAGGTGCGGGCGAACCCGCGCGGCCGGGAGTTCGGATTCGCGCGCCGAATTACTTTAAGCGAGCCGGGCAAGCAGCACCGGCTGTTCGCCGGCAAGCCGGCCGTGTTCGAGGCGCCCAGCGTGCATCGCGACGAGATCGCCTCGCTGCCCGCGGGCGCGGCCACCTTGGCGAGCAATGACTTTGGAGTCCAAGCCGCGTCATTCACCCACGGACGCGGTACCTTCTGGGGTGTGCAGTACCATCCCGAATACGACTATGCCGACATCGCCGCGGTTGCCGAGCGCTACGGCCAGATCCTGGTGACCGAGGGGATGTTTCGCGATCTCCCGGCGCTCGCCGCGTTTGCCGCGGAGCTGCGCAGCTTGCAGGCGAACCCGGGTGATGCACCGCTGCTGTGGAAGCACGGGCTCGGATCCGCCATGCGCAGCGAGGCCCTGCGCTTGGCCGAGATCCGCAATTGGCTGGAGGCCGAAGTGCGGCCGCGCGCCGGGAGCGCCAAATGCTGACCACCCATGGCCGCGGTGCCAAGCCTGCGTGGATCGATCTACTCAATCCCAGCGCGGATGAGATCGCACGCGTGGCGGCCGACACCGGCATTCGCGTGCCCGCGCGAGAAGCGTTGCAGGAAATCGAGACTTCCAGCCGGCTGCGCGCGGAAGGCCAGGTGCTGTATTTGAGCATGCCGCTGGCCTTACAGGACGAGGCATCGGGCTTCATGCCGATCCCACTCGGATTCATCCTCTCGCCGCCGCTACTGATCACCGTGCGCTATTCCGAAGTGCACGCATTTACTCACCTGCAGGAAACCTGCAAGTCCGGAACGGCAATCGGCAGCACAGAGATATTCGTCGCGCTGATCGAGGGCATCGTGGATTTCGCCGCCGACAAGCTCGAAAAGCTGAGCAGCGAGCTGGCGCATGTGTCCGCGCGTGCATTCGATCCGAACATGTCTTCGCTCAAAGTGGCCAAACCCGCCTCACGCGAGCTGCGCAAGAGCTTGACCGACGTCGGCGCGGCGGGCGATCACCTGTCGCGTATCCGCGAAAGCGTGCTGGGCCTGCAGCGAGTTATCGCCTATGTCTCGAAGGCGGCCGTGGATTGGCTGGGACCGGAGTTGAAGGCTCGCTTGGGAACGGCGCAGCAGGACTTGAGCTCGCTGGTGGATTTCGAAGCGCATCTGTCGGGCAAGACGCAATTTCTGCTGGATGCAATCCTCGGGTTCATCAACACCGAGCAGAACGAGATATTCAAGGTGCTCACCATCGTGTCCGTGGTCGGCATCCCGCCCACCCTGATTGCCAGCATGTACGGCATGAATTTTCACGACATGCCGGAGCTGAGCTGGCGATACGGGTACCCTTACGGACTGGCGCTGATTGGCCTGAGCATCGTGCTGCCGGTGCTCTGGTTCAAGCGCCGCGGCTGGTGGTAAGCATGAACACGCGGGAATCCACGCCGGAAAAGTCGCAGCGCTCGGCGATGCAGGTCGGCCATGTGTCGCCGATGAAGATGCTGGTGGTGGGGGCGCTGGGACTGTTGCTGTACGTGGCGCATGTGGCTTTCATTCCGATCGCCCTGGCGCTTTTGGCCGGACTGATTCTGTCCGGGCCGGTCGAAGCGCTGCACAAATTGCGCATTCCGCGCAGCATCAGCGCGATCATCATTCTGGTCGTCGCGCTCGGAGCCGGCACCGAGGCCGTGAATCTAATGTGGGGTCCCGCACAGCAGTGGTACGCCGCCGCTCCGCAGACCATGAAGGTCATCAAGCGCAAGCTGAACCCCGCGATCAAGTTCCTGACTCATGTAGAGGAACTGCGCAGCTCGGCGGGGAACCTTGGGACCGCCGCGCAGCCGGCGGCAGCCGTGGTTGTCGCGCCGGTGCCGGCGGACAAGGAGAGCGCCCCTGAGTTGATCTTCGAAACCACCCGGGAAGTCATGGTCAGCACGCTCACCTTCGTGATCATCACGTTGTTTCTGCTCACCGGCGGGCCACCCATGCTCGCGCGCATGACGGCGGCCTTCGTCGATGACCTGAATTCCGCTCACGTGCTCGACATCATCGAGAAGGTGCGAGGCGAGGTAGGGCGCTTCTACGTCACCTCGGCAGTCATCAATTTTGGCTTGGGGTGCGCAACCGCCGGCGCCATGGCCATGTGCGGGATGCCCACGCCGTATCTTTGGGGACTCATGGCGGCGGCATTCAATTTCATTCCCTACGCCGGGTCCGCCGCTACCTTCGCACTGCTGACCCTCGTCGCCTTCGTGACTTTCGACAGCGTGGGCCGCGTGCTCGCGGTGTCAGGGAGCTACCTGGTGCTGGCGGTGTTGGAGGGACAGATCGTGCAGCCCTTGTTCGTGGGCCGGCGTTTGCGCATCAATCCGCTGCTGATTTTTCTGGGCCTGTGGTTCGGCGGCCTGTTTTGGGGAATCGCCGGAGTGATTCTGGCGACGCCGGCGCTGCTCACCTTGAAGGTGGTCGCGGAAAATGCGAGGCGGGGAAAGTCGGTGATGGAATTCCTCGGTCCCAACAACCAGGTCACGGAAGGCAATAAGATACTGAAAAAGCTGCGCCGTCCCGCCGCCCGCAGCTAAAGGTTCAGGCCCAGGTCGAACGCATCGAAATTGCGCCAGTGGCGGACCTCGGATTTCCGGCGTAGCCGCCGATTGATGAGCAGCGGCACTTTCTGCTCCGAGGTGCCACCGTGCGAGCGCAGCGGCACATCGAGAGCGGAGAGGTCGTGGTGTTCCCGGCTGCCACCGATGACCGTGTCGAGCTGCGCAACCACCACAAGATCGCCGATCCGGTCCGCGGGCAGCTCGAAATGCGCTGCCGCTTCGGCCCGCGGCAACACCGATTCGATGCCGGCAAGGGTGCGCAGGTGTCGGGCCGCGCCGGGGATGTCCGCTTCGGGTAAATACACCAGGGCGAACGAGCCTAGTGCGCCGTGATTCACCACATCGGGATCCGTAAACGGCAAAATGACCCGTGCCTTATCCTTGCCAATCCAGGCATCGAGCGCGTCCTGCAGGTAAATGACATTGGGCTCGCCGTCGGCATCGTGCTTGGCGCTCATGCCGTGATCGGCGGTGAGGACGATGGTGACGCCGAGCGCATCGAGGCGCGCGAGTTGGCGGTCCAGCATGGCGTAAAAATCGTTGGCCGCCGGCGTGCCCGGCGCCGCCTCGTGCTGAACGTCGTCGGTGGTGCAGAGGTACATCAGGTCGGGGCGCTCGCGTTCCATCAGCTTGACGGCCGCGACCAGGCTGAACTCGGATAGCTGGGCGCTGTGCACCGGCGGCACCGGCATGCCGACGTGGCCGAGCAGGTTCTCGATGCCGTTCCCGGCCAGGGTGGCCTGATGCGCCCTCTCCGTGGAGAAGCAGACTCCGCTCATCTGGTGGCCGACGAGCTTGCGCAGCTTGTCCCTGGCGGTGATGACGGCCACTCTGGCACCGGCTTGGGAAAACGCCGCGAGAATCGTCCCCACCCGCAGCTGCTTGGGGTCGTCATCGAAGCAGTAGTTGCCGCAGATGCCGTGCACCGACGGCGGAACGCCGGTGACGATGGACAGGTTGTTCGGATGGGTGAGGCTCGGCATGACGCCGTCGGCGATGAAGCAGGTGCCGGCGCCGGCGAGCAGTCGCCCGAGAAACGGCGCGGCGCCGGCGGCGATGGCCGCGGCGATGTATTCAAACTGGCAGCCGCCTACGCAGACCACGACCAGCGGCCGGTCCATCCAGCGATAGCTTCGGCCGTTGACGGTGATGTCGGTCGCCACGAGCCCAAGGCTAGCATTCGAGGGCGATGTGCGACACTACGGGTCAGGCACAGGAGTTTCGAGTGACCGCCCATTTGCGCCGAATGCTCGAGCGAGCGAGCCCGCTCGTGTTCACCTGCGTCGCCGGGCTCGCGGGGTTTTCGGCATATTTTTCGTTCTACGCCTTCCGCAAGCCATTCTCCGCCGCGACCTTCGGCGTGGTGCCCGGGTGGACATTCGCGCTGGACTACAAGATCGCCCTGGTGATCGCGCAGATGGCGGGATATGCGCTGTCGAAGATGATCGGCATCAAGGTGATCTCGGAACTCGACCCCGCCAAGCGCGCAGGCGCGATCATCGTGCTGATCGTGATGGCCTGGGCGGCGCTGCTGGCCTTCGCGCTGATTCCGGCGCCGTGGAATGTCGCGGCCATGTTTCTGAACGGCCTGCCGCTCGGCATGATCTGGGGGCTGGTGTTCGGCTACATGGAGGGCCGTCGCACCACCGAGGTGTTGGGCGCCGTGGTCTGCGCAAGCTTCATCGTTTCCTCGGGGGCGGTAAAATCCGTCGGCAAGCTGTTGATCACGCATTGGCATGTCAGTGCCTTCTGGATGCCCGCGGCGGCCGGCGCACTGTTCTTTCCGCTGCTGTTCGTATCCGTCTTCGTGCTCTCCGCGCTGCCGCCCCCGGATGCGCAGGACGAGGCCGCGCGGGTGCGGCGCGCGCCGATGTACGCGCCGGCGCGGCTTGCGTTTCTCGCGCAATATGGCGTCGGGCTTGGGCTGCTGGTCTTGGCCTACGTGCTGATCACTGCGATTCGCGACTTTCGCGACAACTTCGCCGCGGAGCTTTGGTATGGCCTCGGCTACGGCAACGGCGCCGCGATGTTCACGGAAAGCGAGATTCCGGTGGCGGTGCTGGCGCTGGCGGCACTCGGACTGATCATGCGGGTGAGGGATAACACGCGGGCGTTGATCGTGATTCACGGCGTGGTCATTGCCGGATTCGCGCTGCTCGGCGGCTCGACGCTGGCGTTCCAGCAGGGTTGGCTCGGCCCAATCCCCTGGATGATCTTGAGCGGCGCCGGCACCTACATTGCCTACACCCCGTTCAACGCCATGCTGTTCGACCGCCTGATTGCAGTCAGCGGCCGGATCGGCACGGCCGGGTTCCTGATCTACGTGGCCGATGCATCCGGCTACGTGGGGAGCTGCGCACTGTTGATCTGGCGCGACTTCGGACTGATGCAGCTGAACTGGCAGCAGGTCTTTACGGCAAGCGCTTACGCCGCCAGTCTCATCGGCTCATCGCTGGTGGCGCTGTCGGCCGTATATTTTCTGCGCAAGGCGCGGCGCTCCTCAGGAGTCGGCGGGAAGCTCGAGCAGGCGCTCGAGCGGACCTAGGAATTCCCGGTAGTTTCTCCAGCGCCCCACCGATGATGCGTAGATTTTTTGGCGCACCTGCCACTTGCTGGAGGTGATGACCACGCGATCGGTTCGATGAAACTCCAGACAAGCGTCATCCCACGGCAGCCCCACGAATTCCAGCATTCGCCGGGTCCAGCCCTCCTGATCCTCGATCAGCGCCTCGTAGGGAATTTCCAGCAGCGCCGTTGCGGGCAGCACGGCACGCCAGTGCGCAGTGACGCGCAGGTAGTGCTGATAGTACTGGGCCAGATGCTCCAGATCGTTGGCATACGGGCCGACGTTGAAAAAATTCTGAAAGTAGATCGACAGGCAGGTGTCGAGCGGATGGCGTTGCATGTGGATGATGCGGGCGCGGGGAAACGCAGCATGGATCAGCCCCGCATACATGAAATTGCCGGGCATCTTGTCCACCGCGCGCAGCGCGCCGGGGGACAGCGCGGCCAGGCGCCGAAGATAGTCGCGCGCCAATCCTGGGATGAGATCCGCGCCGGAGTGGTTCTGGATCTGCGCCTGACGATACGCCGCGAACGCACGGTTCCAAAAGGTCAGCTCGCCGGCTCCGAACACGGCGGGGTGAGAGGCGAGGATCTGCTCGAGCAGCGAAGTGCCCGACCTCGGCATGCCGACGATGAATACCGGCAGCTCCGACTCGGATGCCTCGATCATGGGCTGACGCACGAACGCTGCATTGAAGTCGCGGATGATGGAGTCGATTCGCGCGGCCAGCTTCGCCGCCTCGAAAGTCGCGCCGCGGCGCTTGCTCAGTTCGTTTGCGCGCACGCAGTGCTCGAAGGCTTCGCGGTACCGACCCACGTCGTCGAAGTACTTGCCGAGCGCGTAGTGCAGGCTGATCTCATTGGCCAGCGGCAGAGGCCTGGCGAGCGAGGCTTCGACCCCCTTGAGCCATAGGGCGTCGCTGCTGGTCATGCGGCGGTGGGTGGCGATGCTCAAGTAGGCAAAGGAGAAATCAGCATCGGCGGCGATCGCCTGCTGAAACAGCGTCTCCGCCTCGGCGAATCGACCCCGATCGGCGCGCAGCTCGCCGAGCAAGGACAGTGCCTGCGCATGATCCGGGTCGATGGCAAGCGCCGTCTGACAGTTCGCTTCCGCATCGGCGCTCCGGTGCTTGAGGCGCAGCGCCGTGGCGAGGCTTAGATGGGTCAGGGGCTGCTCCGGCTCGAGCGTGAGCGCTTGGCGAAAGGCGGCTTCCGCCTCGTCCAGGCGCCGCAGGTCGACCAGCGCGTTGCCAAAGTTGCAATGGCTCTCGGCGCGCAACGGATCAAGCTCGATGGCGCGCGCGTACACTGCCGCGGCCTCACGCCGCGATCCGAGCTCGCGCAGTACATTTCCCAGGTTGTTCAGGACCTCGACATCGTTTGGATTCAGCGTCAACGCCTGCCGATAACACGCCAGGGCGTCCTCGCGCCGTCCCTGCGCGGCAAGAATCAGGCCCAGGTTGTTATGGCCCATCGGCAATTTGGGATCGAGTGCGATTGCCTGGCGGCTGGCGGCAAGCGCTTCCTCGACATGGCCGAGCTGTCGCAGGGCATTCCCCAGATTGCTGAGGACTTGCGCGTCATTCGGCTTGATCTGCAGGGCGAGCCGGTAGCAGCCGGCGGCATCGGCGTATTGCCCCAGTTCCAAGAAGGCGTTCCCCAGATGGTTTTGCGCCTCGGCGTGTTGCGGCATGAGCCGCAGAACCCGGTAGTACAGGGAAATGGCTTCGCGAACGCGGCCGAGGCCCCGCATGCAGTTGGCGGCTTCGATGAGCGCATCGATGTTGCTGGGCTGCAGCTCGAGCGCCTTGTTCAGGCTCGGCAACGCCTCCGCCCAACGTCCCTGATCGTGCAGGGCCGCCCCCAGATTGCGGTGCGCCTCGGAATCCTGCGGCATCAGGTCCCGGGTCCTGCGCAGCGCCGGCAGGGCGTCCTTGCGTTGCCGCCTGAGCGCGACACCCAGGATTTTCCACAGCCTGCCATCGTCGGGATGCATGGCCAGCAGCTCGCGGGCGCGCTGCTCCGCCTCGGCCAAGCGGTCTTGGCTGAGCAGCAACACCAGGGTGCCGAGCTCGCGCGCGCTCGCCGGATTCAGTCGCGATTCACTCATGGGCGCATTTACTCACGGGCGCGACCGAGCGCATCGCCAAGCGCATCCCTGAGGGGCCCAAGCCGGGATTCGAAGTTCCTCCACTGGTCGAGTCCTGCGCGAAACAGAGGCTGGCGAACCTGCTCGGAGCTTGCGCTGCGCACATTGCGCACCGTCTTGTGGAACTCGATGCACTGGGATTGGAACTCGAGGCCGCAAAAATCCAGCATGCGCCGCACAGTGCCGTCGAGATCGTCGACCAGATCCTCATGCTGGATGCGCAGAATCCATCCGGGCAGAACCTGATCCCAGTGGCGCATCAGTTGCAGATAGGTGCGGTAGTAACGCGCGATATCCTCGAAGCTGTAGGTGAATTCCTGCCCGTTGGCAAACAACTGCTTGAAATTTCCGAAACAGCAGGCCATCGGTTCGCGCCGCGCATCGATGATCTTGGCGTTCGGCAGCATCAGCCGGATCAACCCCAGATGGCGGAAGTTATTCGGCATCTTGTCGATGAACATCGGCTTGCCGGAGCGGTAGATTTGCGCGGCGGCGAGATACTGCGCGCCCAACGTGCGGAATTCCCCGGGCTGCATCTGCTCGAGGATGCGCGGATAGCGCGGATTATTCAGATCCGGATCGCGGCCGCGCAGGTTGCCGACGATCTGCTGGACGATGGCAAGCTCCTGCGTGCCCTCGACGCAGGTGTGCGAAGCGAGTATTTGCTCGATCAGGGTCGAACCGGAGCGCGGCAGCCCGACGATGAAGATGGGATCCGGATTCGGCACGCCGTAGCCCAAACGGCTTGCGAAAAACCCGGGCGTGCAGACCTCGATCTGCTGCTGCGTGTTGTTCTCGATGACTTCGGCGCGATACCTGCTTTCGGCGCGCTTCAGCGCATTGCCCATCTGGTAGTACTCGAAGGACTCCGCATAGGCTTGCCGATCCTCCAGCGCCTTGGCCAAAGCAAAGCACAGATGGTAGCGGTCGACCTGATCGCTGGTGGGCGTCGCCAGGGCGGCACGCATGCCTGCCAGTTCCTCATCGGTGAAGCGGTAGATCTTGAGATTGGCGAGGCTCCAATAGGCATCGCCAAACGACGGCCGGCACGCCGCCGCCCTGCGATAGGATTCGACCGCCTCCGCATGCTGCCCGAGAGTCTTCAGCGCATGAGCGATGGAAAGATGCAGGTCGGCATCCTGCGGCGTCCCGCGCAGAAGCTCGCGGTACAATTCGATGGCTGCTGCGTGCTCCCCGAGTCCCACCGAGATGGTTGCGAGCAGCGTCCTGTACACGCGGTTGCCGGGCTCGTCCCGCAGCAGCAGTTCGATGTGCCGGCGCGCCTCCTGATATCGATGCAGCGCGATGAGCGCCTCGACATACTCCTTGCGCGCGACCCGGTAGCCGGGAGCAAGTTCGAGGACCGCCCGCAGCAGCAGTTCCGCATCGTCATACACCTTGCGCGCGAGTCCAATGTCGGCGAGCAGGCGCATGGCTTCCACCTGGTTGCCATGCTCGAGAAGATAGGCACGCACCATCGATTCGGCCACATCCAGATCGCCATCCACGAACAGGCCGGTTGCCGTGACCACCTCGGGAGGGACCTTGTGCAGGGCAGCCACCTGACTTTCCGCGGTGGCGCGATCCCTTTCCTGCCCGATCATGCGGTACAGGCCTTCGAGCATGCGCCAGCTATTGGGCAGCGCATGATTGAGGTTCACGGCCTTGAGAAAGGCGTCGATGGCCTCGGGCGCCTGCTTCATGATCA